>Ga0182030_10013615_pt1 | contig 16166 bp, 25 predicted proteins | sample 812S3MmetaG_FD_121299 | JGI IMG/M metagenome (GOLD analysis project Ga0182030, IMG submission 121299) | Permafrost microbial communities from Stordalen Mire, Sweden - 812S3M metaG (Illumina Assembly) | ecosystem: Environmental > Terrestrial > Soil > Wetlands > Permafrost | place: Sweden...
CCCTCGCCACCTGACTCCAGGTGCTCAGGCAGCGCATCCAGAAACTCACGCAACATGCGACTCTCAGGATCGTAGATACCGCGCTCAATGGGAGAGCTCGGCCGCGCGGGCACCCAGGGCGGAGCCGGGCCCGGTGGGGGTGGCAGAGCTCTGGCCGATGCCGCAGCGCCTCGAGCGTGCTCAGCCTCGACGATCCAGCGTCTTAGAACATTAGCGTTGATCGAACGCTCCAGTGCCGCGGCCGCCGTAGAAGCCCCCGGCTTGCGGCAGGCGGCCACCGCCTCGGCCTTGAACTCAGCGCTATATGTTCGCCGTCGACGGCGGCCTACTTCCTGGTCCATAGTGCATTCGTGTCCACTAAAAATTAAGTGGACACTATGCTCTTACGATCTAAGCCCTCCCGGAAGGTGAGTTCGCCGGGCGCTTACGCAGGACGAGCACTACTGCGCAGCCAACCCGGCGCAGTCGATGAAGAAGTTGAAGGTGCAGAAGTTGGCCGACCGCCCGATGGAGTCGCAGGTGTATTCGCCCGAGGAGTTGACGCGAATGATCGACGCTGCGGAGCCGGGCTGTGCGCGAATAGCGCTGATGATTCTGGGGTACGGGGGCGTGCGGGTCGGGGAGGCGCTCGGGCTGTAGTGGGACGAGGTTCGCCGCCGGCCGCGTGCTGGTGCGCCGGCAGATGTGCGCCGTCACCCGCGAGCTGCGCGAGGTGAAGACAAACAGCGGCGTGCGGTTCGTGGAGCTGCCCGCGTTCGTGATGTCCGCGCTGAAGGCCTGGCGGCTCGCCGCGCCCAAGGGGCCGCTCGACCTCGTGCTGCCCAACCGCACGGGCGGCCCGACTGATCATGCTGACTTCCGGAACAGGCTGTTCCTGCCCGCGGTCCGTAGAGCGCAGCTGCGCCGGATCAAGGTCCACGACCTGCGGCACACCGCCGCCTCAATGCTGCTGGCGGCGGCCGAGGACATCCCGGCGGTGGCGCGGCAGATGAGGCACGCGTCGCCCGCGGTGACGCTCGGGATCTACTCGCACTTCGTGGCGCGCAGGAACGAGTCCGGTCTGGGCGCGCGGCTGGATGCGTTCTTGACCGCGGAGCGCGCGGGCGTGACTGAGGTTGCGTGAGGTTCGAGGCCAAGGCCCCGAAATGACCTCTGCGCATTCAGAAGGGACGATTGCAAACGGTTAACTGCTTGTTCTTATTGGTAGCGGGGGCATGATTCGGAATTCTACACACTTGAATTACCACGAGATTTTCTTCGATCACTAATCAACGCTGGCGCACAAGACAGCCAATCGTCGAGGTAGCAGGCTCCGGCGGGGAAGTCCCCTCCGTTTGCTTAGCGCTCAACCAGGTGCACCCTCGTTCCACGACGCCCGTCTGTATCCTATAGTTTACACTCTGTCTCCTATGGTATACAATCGCTAATGTTCGAAGTGAAGCGCACCGATACATTTGATGGGTGGCTCAAAGGACTGAAGGATTCGAAGGGCCGCACGAAGATCCAGGCGCGTATCGACCGACTTGCCAATGGCAACCCCGGCGATGTCGGGCCGATCGGCGAGGGCTTGAGTGAGCTGCGCATCGATTTCGGCCCCGGCTACCGCGTTTACTACGCGCGAACCGGCAAGACGCTTTACCTGCTGTTATGCGGCGGCGACAAGGGTAGCCAGGACGCAGACATCAAGAACGCGCACACGATGTGGAAGGAATTGAACCCACCGGTCAAAAAGCCGGCCAAGAAGGAGTGACCATGGCAGCCAAGAGCAAACGCGGAAAGATCAAGGTGGCGCCCTACGATTCGGCGGATTACTTGAAGACCGAAGTGGATATCAAAAACTATCTCGAGGCGGTATTTGAAGAGCCCATGGATCGGCAGATGCTGATTCACACGCTCGGCGTTGTCGCTCGAGCGCGCGGCATGATGAAGCTCTCGAAGGACACCGGCATCACCCGAGCCGGTCTTTACAAGGCGCTCTCTCCGAACGGCAATCCGAGCTTCGAGACCGTAACGAAGATTGTCGGTGCATTCGGCATGCGGTTGAGCGCGCAAGCGGCCTGAGTGGCGCTGGGTCAGTCGCGCCCCGCGTTGATTCGGAAATTAGCACCGGAATTGGTAGCGGGGGTGCGCTTCGAGGCAATCGCCACTGATATCCCATTGCGACGAACATCATAGCTTTTCAATGACTTCTCCCGTTCGGCGATATTGCATCTTTGTCCTTACCAAATGCTGTTGCACATGGACGGCAAAACGCCGGACGATCCGATTGGACAACCCCACACGTTCCTTCACGAATTCTGGAACTGCTGGTGTGACCCCCGCGGCGTGAACGTTTAGCAGCTTTACAACTTCCGGCGCGCCGGCCGCTCTCTAAACATTTGACGTTACCTTGTTGCCACAGTTCGCGGATCGCGCTCGCAGCTTTGCGGTCATACTCCGTGCGTATGACTGTGCAGCGCGTAGCGCCCACAATCCAGTAACCCGACGCTAATGTGCCGTCCACTCTTTCCGCTCTTTGTCGCTGGGCAGATGATCGAGGCGCCGTGTCACGCTAAGGTTGCACGTCGCCGCGTAGCCCGCCACATGCTTAAGATCATCAGTGACACCATGAAGCACGAAGGCTTGAGACTGAAAGTAGCTCGCGGCAATGTCGCGGAAATCAACGCTGAACGGCGGATGGTATCGGTTAGGGTGCTGGACCTCGTCGGTCATTGCCTCGACGCTGGTCGCATCAAGACTCTCGACGCTGCCGTATCGCGTTGATATACCCGTAGCCATGTCGCGCCAATGGACCAATTCGCCAGCATAGTGACCGCCCTGCGTCGCGTGGTCCTCCTGACATGTTCCACCGACCGCGACCCACTCAATGAACTCGTGGCCGGGCAACTTCGGCTCGGAGACCGGCCTCGCGTCATCATTGCTGCAGCTCGTCATGGCCGCGCCTAAAGCGGCCACAACAATTAGGAGTGGGCGCAGCATGCTCCGAAATCTACGGCAATTCAGCGACGCGCGTAAGCGTTGCCTGTAAGACCATCTGGGGGCTGCCCTCAACGGTAAGGTGCGCCTGCATAGTCTCGTGGTCAGGCGCAATCTTAAGCGTGCCCGCCATTTGGAGGGGCCGCAGCGGGCCACCGAAGATTGACTCGCCGCCGGCCGTATGATGAACGCCCGTAGTAATCTCGCAGTTCGCCACTCCGCTTGAATCCAATTTATATTTTCCGGTGTACCACATCCATGTATCGCCACCGAAGACTCGGCCGGTCTCCACAACGATCACCCCGCCAGATTTGGCCACGCGAACGCCGTTCGCACCGGTGAAGTTAACGGCCCAAAGCGCTTCGATACTCATGTCGACGATGCTCCCTGAGTTGTCGGGCTGAATAGTACGCCAGACGTTCTTACAGATCAGTAATGGTCAATCAATGCCAGGTCGGATTGCCCTGGTGCGCAGATTCGGCCACGTCACCCCGGCGCCTCGGACGGCACACCTGCCGCAACGCAAACGTTTGCCGAGCGTAGCCAGCGCGCATTCTTGATGCCGCTCGGTCCGCCACATCCGTCGGGTTGCAGATGCCGTTGTTGCCGCGTGATGTGAAGTGGGGCAGTAGCCGAATTCATCACTGAGTTTTCAGGACGCGGGATTGGCGTCGCATACTGGATAAATATACAGCCACTCGAACGCTGAGGCGAGCCGGCGCTAGAACTCACAGCCAGCGCCTTAAACTGCTGTGGCACCGCCCCCTTTTGATCATTAGCGCCATTATGCGGGACCAAAGGCAATGGCTGTCGTTTTTCGGTTCCAACGGTCGAGCGCGAGCGCCAACAAATTCGTAGATTCCAAGCAATGGGCGAGCGCGGAGCGCATTCAAACGTCGGCCGGCGATGCGCGAATTGTCGGAACCGGGCTTGAAATTGATGATAAGTATCTACGCAACGATGAATGGGGAATGAGGGCGCCGGGTCTTGATCCACACAGGCCGGCCTGAATGCCGATAAAAGCGAACGTCCGCCGATTTAAGAACATGGCAGTCGCGCTAAAGGAACTTGAGAGGTTCATCCGCGATGGCAATCACCTATACACCGGCCGGCCGTTCAAGGCACTTGACGGGATGCGCTCCCGAGAAGCGCTGGCAAATTGGTTGCTGTGCGCGGTGCTCATCAAATCATGGGGCCGCCCCTTCTGCTTCACAAGCGAGCCAAACGGCGGCGACGGAATCATTTACGACGAGGCCAACGCAGCCGATTTTCCAACTGAGCATGTCTTTGTACCTCGGGTTGGACCGGAGAAGGCAGCAGACACCAGTATAGGCGCGCTGCTTACCAAGGCGGTGCAGGATAAAGAATCGAAGGGTGGCGCAGCCTACGCCCGCGGCAAAATGCTGGTGGTGTTCCTTGACGCTGGGCTGGGGGAGTGGCATCCCAACAAAGTTGCCCGTGAGCTGCCGCCGGGCCATTTCACTAATGTATGGGTAGTTCAATTCTACAAGTTGGGTGAACAGGGCGAATATATCTACGGGGTGACGTGTATTCGCGGTGAAAATGGCTTGCCAGTACCCATTTGGCTTGTGGAAATCAACCCGACATTTGAAGCGTGGAAGGTTCAACAGTTGCAGTGAGAATTTGATCCGCAGCCTCAGCCGATACGATACCTCACGCTAAGAACGACTTTCCGCTGTCACTCTGCTTCAGGCGCGCGGAATATCCCTCCGGGCACAACCTCCACCTTCTGCTGAAAGGTTCGTATCTCCGTATCGACCTGAAAGCGGATGTCTTCAAGGTGGATGAGCCACTTATCCAGCGACCAAAGGTGGACCGTAAGTGCTGCATCGTCCAGCTTAGACAGGGGCACTACTCCGGTTCCGTCACCTACTAGGTCGCGCGCCTCGACAAACATGGGTTCCATCTGCAGCAGACGACCTTTCAGGGTATTTGCGACCAGCAGACGAAGCTTATCGGGGACGATACGGCCGGCCCGTTTGTACATCGCCTCGCAGCGTGCTGGCGCAGATTCAGCTAAAAGCCTAGTTCGTGTCGTCATGACAAGCACTCGGTTTGCTGCGCGGCTGACATTCCGCATCATCGTGTCACGATCTCGCCGCTTGGTCTCACGACCCTGCGATACCGCGATCAGCAATGCAACTGCTGTTGCAAGCACAGTTGCAAGTCCAAGCCACCATGTTGCATCCACCAGTTTCCAAGTGGCTTCGGCGACGTGCTCCCCGGACGGGTCCTGTGCGGGCCAATTGCTAACACTGACTTGGGTGGGGGGCGCGGAAACAACCCGCACGTCTACAGACTGAGCCGGAGGCGCCAATATGACGTCAGGGAGAGTCAACGGTTTTAGAGGCGGTTTACTGTGTGGTTCAGCTGCCAAAGACAATTGAAAGCATAGGGTGAACAAGGCGGCAGCGGCAAATATTCGGATCATGGCGAGTGGCCTCCCCTTAGTGTTGCGCGCATACTTTGACACGGGCGCAGTCTTGATACCCCTATAGAGGATTAAGCGCCATCCATGAGCAACCAGCCAACCGAGGGACCGTGGTGCACTGATGTAGCCGGCATCATATGCGCGGAGAACGGACGTCCCGGTCAAACGACAGTTGCGAAGCTGAAGCGGGGCTCGCCTGTCGAATTGTTGGCCGTGTCGGCGGCCCTGATGATGGCTGGATGCAATTACGGGCGGGACGCGGGGACGCTGACTGCCTATTACGCTGACGGTTCGCGCACCCTGTACCACCCTGATGTAGCGACCCAGTCAGTGGCGACGTTCGGCATTCGCGCGAATGGCAATGTCTATTACGAACCTTTCGGCTCCGTCATGAAACCTTGCAACGTGGCCGACTATCGAAACTGGGCGTGCCCCGCCGTTACCAATGGTTTAAATGGCACGCCGGAAGCGCACTACGGATTTACTCAGGCAATCGACGGCACCGTAGGTGTCACAGACCCCAACATGCTGCACTCTCCTATTTCATGGCTACGATGGGAGGTAGCAAGGATCGGGCGCTTCCTGGGCCTCACGAATGCCCCACTGGAGTAGCATCGATGCCTGATACGTTGGAGGAAATGCGCAAGTATCTCGCTGACATTCGTGTGACGCACGAAAACGACGCCATGCGCCAAGTGCTCCTAGCCTTCATAGCGCACGGTGATAAGGTTGATACCTATCTGAATTGGCTGATGGCTGCAACCGGGGCAATCATTGCTCTGTTCCTAACGCAGTGGGCAAACCTCGTGACAGCAGTTGGCCAAAGCGTGGCCGTTGCCGATATTGTCATTCTGATGGTGGCGCTGCTGGTGGGGGTCGTGGCCCGGTTTGAAACCCATCAGGCGCAGATTTCCGACATGCTGTGGAAAGACTTGCCCAGAGACATCGAAACCACGCGCGAGTCTTATGCGACGCACGTTGGCCAATATTTCGAATTGCAGCGTGCGGCTGGAGCACGCGAGTTTCCAAACCCGGATGACATGGACACGAGTCGCATGTATGAAATGCTACCACGCCTTATGCCACCGGATTTCAACACCGGATGGCGAAAGCCGATCTGGACATTCATGGAAGCCATCGCGCGAGCCTTCACTGGCAGCGGCCCGAAGCCTATCGATCCTGAATGGGACGGCATCGCGCTATCGGCCTATCGCGTCGGCAGCGCAATGTGGTTGATTGTTTTCTATCAGGTACTGCTGATCGCGGCGGCGATTGTCGGGGGCATCGGGCTTCTGGTGCAGCTCTAAGCGCACGGTGCCGCGGCCCGCGTTTCCCGATAGTAAGCGGCAATCGAAGGGTTAAGCTGATTATTTGCCTGCGCGACTGCCAGAATATTGAGACGCAGCGATGGTTACCGTAAATAAAGTGTTGGCGCTCATCCCGTATCTCCTTCCCTTCGGCGTTGCCTTGTCCTTTTTTTCCAGTTGCGTGCTCGGCAACGGAAGAAGAGACTACTGTATCGACAACGAGAGGCCGGACCAGTGGCATTGCGCATAGTGGTCGTGACGATTTCCGGCGTGCTGTTAGTCACAGCGTGTGCCGGCGTCACTCATGTCGTATCCACCGGTCCCGACACCTACATGGTCGCTAGTCACGGAACGATGGGTTGGTCGTCAGGGCCAGCACAAAAAGCGAAGGCTTTTGAAGAAGCCAGTGATTACTGCAATCGCATGGGCAAGCAGATGACATCCATCGACAGTAATGAGACCGAGCGCGGTTTCGGCAAGATTGCGTCAGGCGAAGTTAAGTTTCGGTGCATAGCACCGACCAAATAGTCAGGTGGACATTACCTCGCAACACATAGGCGACTACCTCAACGGTCGTGACGACTTTGAATTGGAGCTCTTTGCCTACCGCAATCTCCTGGGCAACGGGTGGTCCTCGCGCGTGGGCGGCACGTACATTGATCGCTACACAAAAAAGCCTCGACAGTTCGATGTACGAGCACAAACGAAACTTACACCCCATTGCTACGTGAGTCTGGCGGTTGAATGTAAAAGCTTGTCGCCCGAGTCCCCGCTTATTATTTCCCGCATTCCGCGTCCAAAGGACGAAGCTGTCGGCCATGACTTAATTGCACGATGGAAGGTGCCTGACAACGTTTTTGGCGCAAGCGTTCTCGAAAAGATGCATGGGCATGTCGTAGTCGAGCGATGCCCAAGCGACGGCCGGCAGCTCTATAAAGTTGGGGACATGGTCGGCAAAGCGGCGACTCAAATTCGATACCAAGAAAATAAAAAAGAGTTTGCCGCCTCTGACGCCGAAACATACGACAAGTGGTCTCAGGCTCTCGCATCTGCGGCCGGTCTCATCGAAATCGCAAGCACATCAACACAATCAGATCAGTTGCCCATCGTGACTTTCGTAATGCCGCTTTTATTGGTGAATGATAAGACGTTGTGGGTGGTTGATTACGACGAGAACGGAGGACGCAAAGCTCCTGAGCCCGCAGACGAAGCCTTGTTGTATGTAGCCCGCGAACACGATTTTCTCGTCCATCTGACTAACCTGACATATACGATGAGTCATCTCCATGTTTGCACGCGAACCGGCTTCATAAATCTGCTTCGTGACTTCGGACGAGACGGGAAGATGTTCGATAGGATTTTTAGCAGCTTTGCGCGTGCCCACACCGTAATCTTGACTGGCTGACCGATGGGTGTCCCAGAAAAAGTCGCTCGCCCATTCACAAACAACATAAGCCTAGCTATCGCGGCCCGGTCTTTCCGTCAGGTGCGAAGCTCCGTACTTATGCAGGGTCCCCGGCTCGGTGGGAGTAATGCTGACCATCCGCCGCTCGCTGCCGCGGGTGCAGAAGATCGTTCCTCCGGTTGAGCTGAATTCCCCGAGCCTCCAGCCGGCGTCGATGTGATTGAGCATGGCGACCACGAAGGCGCGCTTTAGGTCGCTACCAGGGGGCGGTAGCCGGGACTCCAGTAAGGCCCCGTGCCATGTTGCGCACCGTAAGCCAACGCGGCTCCCTGGTCGGTTCCAGCGGGTCGAATACGTTGCGGCGAGGCATTGGCCGACCGTAGTGGGCGGGCGGCCCAGCAGGCCATACAGTTGTGTGCAGTGCACCAAACTGTACATAGAGCAGTCCGTAACACAAGCTACTGAAAACTAAAGAAGTGCATCAGGGCTTGCCCCACGCGGAATGACTCGCAGGGGCCTAGCGATCCTGCACATCGCTCCAAACTTATAATCGCGGCCATGAATAACGCGATATACGAATTTAGCTTCAACGCCAAGTGCGCTCTCGAACTGGCACTCCGCACGGAGAGATACCACATCAATACCGTTTGCGACCTGAATTGGGATGACTGTAGCCAGCGTGTAATCGGCTACCACGATTGGACGGATAGTTACCAGGATCGTTTTGGCCCCGGTGTATATGCAATGTTCGACTATGAAGACACTGTGCTCTATGTGGGAAAGTCCAAAAATCTGGAGAGGCGCCTTACCGAGTGGTTTGAAGGGATAGGCGCATGCGAGATCGCTGCATGGTATCCGTCTCCGAGTTTCGTTATGACCGTTACCGTGGAAAATGAATGGACAGCTGCACGGCTGGAGAAACTTCTGATTCCAAGGCTAAACCCGCTGTACAACAATAGGCTACGCAAGACCGAAGAGGAGCTGAGGCTCGAACGTGTTGAAGCGAGCGAAGGCGTGCAATGGCGGGACGGGAAGATGTATACCTGGGAAACAATGTCAGATTAGACGGATAACATTGCGTCCCCATTCCGGCATTCACAGGGCGGCGACGAATTCTCGGTGCGACCCGGTATACGGCACATGACCCCACGGATCATCGAGGAACGGGAGATTGAATGCGTGTTTTTTTACTCCGTCGCCATGGTAGCGATTTTACGGTGTTTGCTCGGATTTGCAGCCGACGACAAACTGATATGCCCCGCCCAACCGGAGGCTATTAATGAAGTTCATCACGACGTTAACTCAGATGTCGATATTGCTCAATTTCGATTTCGGCCAACGTGGCCGTCCCGCAAAAAGTTCTTTTCGTAAGAAAGCCGAGTCCAGAACAAAACGGCCCTACAAAAGGAGGACCAAGCCAGAAAATGATCCCGGTAGAACTGCCGAGCCTTTTACTAGGTTGGCAGATTAACCACTTTACTTGATGGGTGGTGTGCAATCATCCACCTTGATAAATCACCCAACGTACCTGACAACTCGCAGAAAATGTGAGCAGTTCGCGCCGACACCATCGGGGACATTTTCGAAATGGGAACGCCAAATTTGATCCGCTCCTCTCGGAATGCGAACCCCGAATGATCAACTGCCGCCAACGAAAGGGTGATGTTCGTTTCCATTATGCGACCGAATATTTCCCTTTGCTGACCCACAGGCGTTCGCTCACCGAGGATCACTGACTTAATGGCCTCGAGCGGAATTGGGCGGACGAAAATAGGATACCCGCGCGAATCGGCGCCCTCCGATTTCGTACATTCCGACAACAGTCGCACTACTCTTACCTCTCGTTCATACGACCAATGGACAGACTTGGCGCACAGCTCTGAAATTGGGACGGGAGTCCCACAAAGATAAGAGTTCACGTGTCTCCGGGGCCGTGTCACCCGATATTCCACCTCGACCTGGTCGGCGAGAAACTCATGCGACGCATCAAACGCGACCACCGCACCCGCATATTGATCCGCGTAGTGAGACCACATTAGTATGGAATCTCGCTCGCGAGAAAGGCTCAATATTCCTATTTTTTGGTTGAGTTGCTGAACGATGTCTCTCGACATCGCATCGCTAGTGCCACAGCCATCAGGGATAGGCGAAGTTGGCTCGCCCGGCGGCAACTGGCGGACAGCCCGAATATCAAATGACAGATTAATATGACGCTCTTGCTCATCGAGCGGCGTAATGATTTCTGGTAACAGTTCGAACGGGTCATTAAACGCGCTCGGTTGCGTAAAGCGAATGGGACCTTGAAGGATTCGTCGAAGACCTGCGATGCTCACGTACTTGTAGAGCAAGGTCGGCGGCTCGGGAGTTGCGATGGTATTCATTGTTTGGCTCGGACACACGAAGTGAGTATCTCGTACATATGCCTTCTGTTACGTTTTAGCCACCGGCCTTTAGCCTTGTGTTGCGGTGCACTATGCGAGCGCAACGTCGCCGGTAGCAGAAGCAAGGTAGCTACGCGCAACGGACGGCTACAACCACTATCCAGAGCACCATTTCGTCTCGGGTTCAAATGGTCGCCTCATCTCTCACTTCAGCATATGGATCAGTGGGGCCAAATGGAAGTTGTCGTGATCTATAACGACGACCAACGGTATACACGTGATTTTCGCGAAGACCACTTTCGCTCGTTCATCGCCCCCAAAAGTCCCGGCGCATTCCAGCCTGAGATTACGAAGAATAAAATGACTCCATAGAGCGATTCTGAAATAACGCAACTCCACCGCAGGCTAGCCGCTGAGCGTGACCGCAGGCAATGCGTATATCTGGTGCGATCATCTTGATTCCCATTGTTCTTCAGACTTGCCGCCACGGAGATCGTCGTCCAATAAGCCGCCGTTTCGCACTACACTGGACGGAGGCGCGCCAACATTCTCTCAGTATCTTATGAACCCGACCCTGGCCGATCAGGTAATCGCGTTCGGCGGCATCAGCGCGGCCTCCGCGCCCTTCAACCCGCTACGCGGTTGATTCGCGTGCATGCTAGCGCCATAGCCGCCGTCAAGATTGGCGGCGTTGCGCCGGTTGCCGTAGCCGGGCTGGGCGGTACGAGCCGAATGACCGCCAGCCAGACTGAATACTTTGCGGTCGCCCCCGGCGACGCGGTGGCAGTGATGGCGACAACGAGAAGATGCGGCGGCCTTGCAAATGCCCAGCTATTGCCACGGTTGTGCGGCGCATCACAATATGTTACTATTGACACATATTAACAACCGGAGCCGCCAATGCCAACTGATAGGGAGCCCAACAGTTCCGACCGGCTGAAGAAGATGCAAATCGCGCTGTACCTGGATGCGGATCAGCTTGACGCCCTTAAGGTCTTGAGCAGCAAGACTCGCGTGCCCATGCAGGTGTATCTACGAGAGGGGCTAGATTTCGTGCTAAAGAAATACGGCATCAAAAAGGAGAAGGCGAAATGAAAGCCGCAATATATCCGCGCGCCAGCACCGGCGAGCAGGTTAACTCCTGCGACCAGCAGGTGCGCGAGTGCACCGCTAAGGCTAAGCAACTTGGCTTGACCATTGGCGAGATATACACGGATGCGGGCATCAGCGGTTCCCGACATGACCGACCTGCCTATAAGCGCATGCTCGCCGACGCCAACAACAAGGAGTTCGACACGCTGCTCCTTTGGAAGCAGAGTCGCCTCGGGCGCGATAGCGTCGAGGTCGAGCGGGCCATCAGGCAGCTAGAATTCCATGGCGCGCGGCTGGTCACTTGCGACGGCTACGACACGGCCTCTGGCTCGCTCAAGACCCGCAAGTTGACGCGCGGCCTGAACGGCCTCATTGACGAGAACTACAGCGAAACCCTGCGCGAGGACACGGTGCGTGGCTTGGGGGATCAATACGCCAAAGGCTACTGGTGCGGCGGCAGAGTGTACGGGTACAAGCTGGTCGAAGTGACGAGCCCTACCGAGAAGGATGCCTACGGGCGACCCAAGCGCGTCGGCTCGCGGCTGGCAATCGATGCCGTTCAAGCGAAAATCGTACGTGAGATATTCGAGCGCTACGCCCACGGCGCGAGCCCACAGAGTATCGCGGCCGATCTAAACAAACGCGAAGTGCCCTCCCCTGGCTCAGGGTGGAAGCGCAAGGTGCGCCGCTGCAAGGGCTGGGCGCGGTCAACCCTATGGCAGATGCTGCGAGACCCGCTGTATGCGGGAACGTACTATTGGAACCGCACCGAATGGGTCAAGACTGACCATGGCCGCGTCGTGAAGCTTCGCAAGGCTGAGGAGCGGCTGGGCCACGCCGGCAATGCGCCGGAACTGGCCATCATAAAAGAAGCGACGTGGAAACTGGTACAGCAACGGCTGAGCCTGAATAACGGCAAGCCGAAGGACAAGCGGCTGCAAAGTGGTGGGCGCGCCGTTTACATGCTCAGTGGCCTTCTGCGCTGCGGCGGCCACATGCTGGACGGGACCCAATGTGATGCGCATTTCGTCATGGATAGCTCGACGCACTACCGCTGTGGCAGCGCAACCCACGCTACTGCTGGAGGCAGACCTTTTTCTCTCTCATTTTGATCGCCCGCCTACTCAGCGCGGGCCATGATGTCTAGGCCGGGGATGAGTTCGAAGTGCTGTCGGCCATTTATCTATGTGCCCGTAGGTCGGTTAGCTCTTGATCTTCTGAAGCAATAGAAGTACAGCATCCCGCTTCCCCGCTTCGCGTATGTACTGTCTAATGGCGCTCGTTCTAAAGAGTTGGCTCACCCGCGGCTGGGAAATGCCAAGAACTCTCGCAAGCCGTGCTTGGCTTACGGCGCGCAGCTTTTTCGTCGTTATTCGACGCGCGAGCACGTCAGCGGGGCTCTGGCGTTCCGGGTAGACCGCGTCGTTGATCTGAGTGTCGGAATCACGGCGCAGGTACTGCCTCAGACTTCGCCGAAGATCCTGCCCAATCTTCGGCTTCTGCTTGTTCCCAGGCGGCCGCGCTGCGGCAATGACAAGGCCCTCCAGATGGGCCACGTTGATCGTCTTGGCGACCAAGAATAGCGTCATTCTATCCCAGCTCTCACCATGACGGTCCTTCAGATGCTGATTTAGGCGTTTTGACAAGTCCGATGCCTTTCCGGAGTAGTAGAGTCGCCTCTTCGCGTCGTACAACGCATATATGCCGTGTTTTACGGGAAGGCAGCTGTCAAGAAACGCCAGAAAGGCTGGCCGCTTTTCGCCCTCCAAGAGAGCGCGTCGGATTCCGCCAAGATGGGCGGATATCAGCGAGCCCGACGCGCGTTTCCTTTTTTGTGCCATCCTAGAGTCGATTCAGCGCTCTTCACGCTTCGAGTGCCTTTCGGTCGAATTAGGGGATCTCTCCGCTCCCTGTTTGAGCAGACTTTCAGCCGGGATCCCAAACTTGGTATGTAAGCCTTCGATCATCCTCAGAGTTAGTAACCGTCTGCGGCTGAGAATCTCATATACACGGTTCTTGCGACCGATCACCGGCTCTAGGTCTTTAACCGTGAGCCCCGATTGCTCCATTCGGAACTTGATGGCCTCCACGGCATCAGGCAGATCCATTGGAAAGTGCGTGCGCTCGTAGGCCTCAACCAGCGTCGTCAACACGTCCAGGCGATCTCCCTCAGGCGTATTGGCTTTTGCTGTCATCAAGGACTCGACCACCTTGAGAGCAGATCGGTAGTTTGCCTTAGTCCTGATCGGCTTGATGTCCATTGATTACCTCTTAAATCGTTTGCGCATCGATGGCGTCGTACTGCTTGTGCGTCCCGATGAAGCGAATGTACACAACCCTGTACGGGTAATTGATCCATACGGCGATACGGTACTTGTTGCCACCGATATTGAAGACCACGCGGCCATCCTGGAGGATGCTCGCGTTGCCGAACTGCGCTTTTACGTCGTTCGGCTTTGACCAATCCGCATTCACGACGTCCCGGTACCAGGCGAGCGTTGGCCCTTCGGCGTCCTGATACTCAGGGTTATCGCTCCAGAATGCCTTCAGCGTGGAAACCGCGATCACCCTCATCCCGGTATTCTAGTCCCATTATGGGACCTGAGCAAGATCGACCACGGCACGACAATCATCATCACGGTATCTCTAGAGGCAAATCCATGAAGGCCACTCTGTATGCTCGCGTGTCGACGAATGAACAGCGCAAGGAATCCATCGACGATCAGTTGCGCGAGTGCCGCGAGCTCTGCCGGCGACATGGGTTCGATGTGGTCGGCGAATACTGCGATCGGGCGCACTCCGGAAACGAGGCAAGTCGCCCCGGTTATCAGCAGCTTCTTAGGTCCGCTCGGCGTCTGGAGTGCGACGTGATTGTCGCCCATGAGCTATCGCGCCTGTGGCGCAGCGAATCAGAAATGCATGCGATCAAGGAGGAACTCGAGTACCTCAGCGTGCATGTAGTCACCGACGATGGGATAGACACTCGAGTTGCGGGTATGGATATCCTCATCGCCATCAAGGGCGCGATGGCGAAGCAGGAGCTACGTCAGATCGCGCATCGCACACACCGTGCCCTTAAAGGACTGGCCCTGGACGGGAGGAGCGCCGGCGGAAAATGCTACGGATATATCTCCGCGACCGGCAGTGGCTCGGGCCGGCGAGAAATTAACGATACTCAAGCCCGTGAAGTTCGGCGGATATTCTCATGGTATGCCGCTGGCAGGAGTCCGCGGTGGATTGCCGACCGTCTGAATGAGGAACGGATTGCTTCGCCAGGTAGCGAATGGCATCGAACGAGCAGAAGGCAACATGGAAAATGGCTTGCCTCGGCGATTCACGGGGACACCAAGCGCGGAAGCGGCATTCTCAACAACCAGATGTACATCGGCCGATATGTCTGGAATCGTCGGCGAAGCAGAAAGAGGCTCAAATCCGGCAAGCGCGAATATCTTCTGCGTCCGAAAGAGGAATGGATCGTCATTTCGCATCCGGAGCTGCGAATTGTCTCGGAAGATCTATGGGGAAAAGTGAAGGCTCGCCAGCGTGAGCAGGCGGTGCGTATCGGTGCCCGAGTGCGCCTCGGGCTGTCGAAGCACCGGGCACAGGCGACTGGCACGTACCCGAAGTACCTGCTTTCGGGAATAGTTCGTTGCGGCGTCTGCGGGAGCAACCTGGTGGTTTCCGGTCCCAGGCAGGCATACGTGTGTGCTAGCCGCGTCAATGGCGGCCTACATGCTTGTGCCAATAAGCTCCTCCTGCCGCGCGTTCGACTGGAGAAGCAGCTGCTGCACTGGATCCACGGAGTTCTTGTAGGGGATGATGCCACGGAGCGTCTTCTTCGTGCGTGGCGCGTGCGGAGCGGTGGAGAAAGCCCTGACAGTGAATCCGCGGCTTCAACCGGCGGCGATCGGCAAGAGGAGCTGCGCGATGAGATATCAAACCTCGTCGATGCCATCGCGCACGGCGCATTACGATCCAGTCCAACGCTCGCTGAACGGCTCGCCCAGGCAGAGTTGAAGCTTGCAGCCGAAGAGGGGCGCGTGGTGTTTGGGCACGGTGTTGCGGACGCGGTATCGACCCCGCAATCAGCGCAGTTCTACGCCCAATTCGTCTCGGCGTCGGTACAGCGACTTGAGGAGAACGCGCGCGAAACGCGCGCGACGCTGAGCGAGATCGTAGGCGGCGGAATCACGTTGATGGCAAACAATGATCGGCGAGACCTGATCGTGTGCTGCGGCTTGGGTCGCACGACGCTGCCGCTCGCGCAGCTTTCGCGCACCTTCATCGCTGTTCAAAGCAGCCCGCGCAACGATTTCAATTGACGCCGCGACGAAGTCATCAGCGCGCCTGGTCAAGATCAGGAAATATACGTAGAAATAGCTTGAGCTATTGCGCTCAAACTTTTGAATTAAAACTAGAAATATAAGTAATGGTAGCGGGGGCAGGATTTGAACCTGCGACCTTCGGGTTATGAGCCCGACGAGCTGCCAGACTGCTCCACCCCGCACCAGGAGGCCGCGCATTCTACACCACGCGTGCCGGAAAACATCGAA
>Ga0182030_10013617_pt1 | contig 16165 bp, 11 predicted proteins | sample 812S3MmetaG_FD_121299 | JGI IMG/M metagenome (GOLD analysis project Ga0182030, IMG submission 121299) | Permafrost microbial communities from Stordalen Mire, Sweden - 812S3M metaG (Illumina Assembly) | ecosystem: Environmental > Terrestrial > Soil > Wetlands > Permafrost | place: Sweden...
GGCTTTGTGCATGGCGTCGAGCAGGTCCTGGCTGTGGCCGTCGTAGTCGGCGTCGAGAACCCAGAGGAAAGTGCCGCCGAGGTTCTGCACGTAGTCGGTGTAGAGGGTGCGGGTGTAGGTCGAGAGCGGATCGTCGTAGGTGATGAAGCCGTCGGAGCCGTCCTTCTTGAGTAAGTACGGAACCAGTGCTACGGGGTCGCGGTGGGCGACCCAGCCTTGCTTGTTGATCAGGGGCTTGATGTTGGAGCCATAACTGACGGTGAGCACGGTGTCGTCGCAGTCGCCATCGTCGGTCGTCGCTGCGTTGGGACAGAGGGCGAAGAGGGCGTTCACGTTGGTGTATTCGTAGCCGTAGAAGGGTGTGCCCTGGTTGAGCTGCGAGGCGGGGGCGTCGGCGAGGAAGATGGCGGCGGATTCCTGGTCGCTGGCGCCGGGTTCGCACTCATACGGAGCTGGGTTACTGGGGTCCCAGAAGATGGGGGAGTTGAGCTGGGCGTGGGCGGTCCAGGGGCCGGCACAGTCGTAGGTCATGATGTTGAACCAGTCGATGACCTTCTTGAGATGAGGCACGTCGTAGGAGGGCTCGGTCCAGGGCGCGGCGTCGATCGAAAGAGTGTAGCGCGGGCTGGGAAACTCTTTGCGGATGGCGGTCATGAGGGTGAGCAGGAAGGCGGTGTCTTCGGTCGTCTGCGGGTATTCCCAGTCGAGATCGAGGCCGTCGTAGTCATTCTTTGTCACGAAGGCTTTGAGGTTCTTGAGCAGGGCGGGGATGGCGGACGGATTTGCTTCGAGGCCGGGGACGTCGCCGCCGATGAGCAAGTTCACTTTGGTTCCGACGCGGTGGGCGTGAGGAATCAGGTCGGGCTCAATGAAGCCGCCGGGTACTTGCAGGTTCCCGTTGGCGTCGAAGGGGACGCCGGCGTGGATGATGTGGGTGATCTTTTCGTAGGGGATGTTGGCGGCCGAGTAGGTGTAGGGCGCGGCCAGGAACTGGCTGCCTGAGTTGTAGTCGGCTACAAGGCGCTTGGGGGGACGTTCGGGGAAATGATTGCGGTCGGGATCATTTTGGGAAGTCAGCAGGTCGGCGGACTGGGCGCGGGCAGCGGGAAGGGCGGTCAGAACAAGAGACAGAGCGAGAGCGAAGTGGAGATTGCGAGGTAGCGCCAACGGTTCCTCCGAAGGGTTGGATTGGAGCGGCCGGGGAGCAGCCTTTGAATCGTTTGAATAGCGTTTATGGTCTGGCGTACAACGTGACGATGTCAAGAAGTCTGTAGTAACAGGACGTTTGAAGTCTTTGCATTCCTGTTCTGCTAAGCGAAAGAAACGGGTGGCTGGCGGGCAGGTTTTTGAGGACGGTTGACTCTGGGGACGATGACAAAAGCGGGCTAAGTCAGAGGGTTCAACGACGGGTGTTGTCGATAAGTCAAATGGCCGAACCTTTTGCACAGATTTCCAAAGTTTTCCGCGATATTCACAGGATTTTTCCCTCTTGCATGAAAGCGAATTGGGAGTAATCTCAATTCATCGGAAGAGAGATCTTCCAGAGGGAGAGAGAAGACGAGGGACCACTCAGGGAATCGGCAACGAGACTCGCAAAGCGATCCGGGCAACTGGAAAGCGGGGGTGGAAACGAGAAAGCTCTTACAAAGGTAGTAACTACGGGAACGATCGGGGACGCACAGGCGCAAGCTGGTGAAGAACCGATAAGTTCGGAGTTATGAGCTTGTAATTTGGAAGCCGAACCAAAGCTTCAAAAAATCGGATAGAGACGGCGGTTCCTCGCAAGGGGAGCCGCCGTTTCGCTTTGGAGAAACGTCCGTGGTGAATGAAGCTCTGTCCGGGCATCTACCGACTGACGCGTCTATAATCGACGCTTCCGAGGGAATGGAACGATGCCTTCAGGTACGAGCCCTTCGACGGAGCAGGTGGAGCTGGCTGACGCGTTGCGCGCATTTCGCACGGAGACGGGCAGGTCGCTGCTCGATCTGGTAGATGAGTCCCCGATTCTGTTGATCTTTCTGCGACATTTTCGTTGCGCGTATTGTGCGCAGACTCTGGATCGGCTTTCGCAGGTGCGGGGGCAGGTTGAGGCCAAGGGCGCAAGGCCGGTGTTTGTACACCTTGGATCGCCGGAGCGGGCCAAGCCTTACTTTGACTACTACCAACTCTCGGATGTGGAGAGGATCAGCAATCCGGATGCGTCGTTGTATCAGCTGCCAGCGTTTGGGCTGGGGCGTAAGAACTACATTCTCCACTCGCTCCATCCAGCGGTATTGGGAGGCTGGTTGAGGGGTGCGCTGTTCAAGTACGGCATCGGAGTTCCGAAGGAAGACGGCGATCAGATGCCGGGCGTTTTCTTTTTGAAGGACCGGAAAATCGTACGCGCCTTCCGACACCGCACCATTGCCGATGAGCCCGACTTTTTGAAGCTGGTGGGGGCGGGCTGATGAAGGCCACGCACCCGAACAAGTGGCAGCAGATTCCCCTCATGGGAATGACAGCAAGAAGGGCAATGGCCAAGACAACGACAGGCGGGGTTTTGTGGGATCCCACCCTTGCCGCGATGAAGCTGCGACAAGGATGGGGCACCCCTGTTTTGTGGGGATGACGGCAAGAAAGGCAAAAGCAAAAAACAGAAGCAGGTCCTTCGACTCGCTTCGCTCGCAAGGATGACGCCTTTTCTTAACTCACGGATGAAGGCTATGGGGCGCAGACTGGGGCGTTCGAAGTGACTGGAATGGAGACTTGCTCGATGATCTCCAGGCCGAAGCCTTCGAGGGCGGGGATGTGCATGGGGGTGTTGCTCAAGAGGCGGATGCGGTGGATGCCGAGGTCGAAGAGGATCTGGCCGCCGAGACCGATGGCGCGGAGGGTGCGCTGGTGGCGTTCTTCGCTGCCGGTGCCCGAGTTGGCGGACTCGCGAGCGCGGAGATCGCTATGGAGGAGGAGTCTTGGCGCGGAGTTTGAGGGGATAGCGGAGCTGGTTGAATTCGACACGCTGTTGTGGATTTCGAAGCCGCGGCTGGTGTTGTGCAGGTAGAGGAGGACGCCGCAGCCGGCTTCGACGATCATGCGCATGGACTGGTCGAGGATTTCGCGGCACTGGCAGTCGGCGGCGAAGATGTCGCCCGCGGTGCAGCGGGTGTGGACGCGGACGAGGACGGGTTTCGTTGCAGCGGAGTTGGCGGGGCTGGCGGAGCTAGTCAATCCTTTTTGGCATTGGCTGCAGTCCCAGTTTCCGCTGTGTTCGCAGAGGGCTCCGTGGACTAAGGCGATGTGGGATTCGCCGCCGTTGACTTCGCTTTCGTAGGCGATCATGTGGAACCGGCCAAAAGCCGTCTGGATGGGGGCTTCGGCGGCGCGGGTGATGTAACGCTCGTGCTGGAGGCGATAGCGAATGAGCTCGGCGACGGTGAGCATCTTGAGCCCATGCTCCTCGCAGAACTTGACCAGGTCGGGAACGCGGGCCATGGTGCCGTCGTCGTTCATGATTTCGCAGATTACGCCGGCGGGCGCCAGCCCGGCGAGGCGGGCGAGGTCGACGGAGGCTTCGGTTTGACCGGCACGGACGAGGACGCCGCCTTTGCGGGCGCGCAGCGGGAAGATGTGGCCGGGGCGAGCGAGGTCGTGCGCGGTCGCAGCCGGATCGATGGCGGTGCGGATGGTGTGGGAGCGGTCGGCGGCGGAGATGCCGGTGGTGACGCCTTCGCGGGCCTCGATGGTTTCGGTGAAGGCGGTGCCGAAGCGGGAGGAGTTCTGCTGCGTCATGGGCGGCAGGTTGAGATGGTCGGCGCGCTCTTCGGTGAGGGTGAGGCAGATGAGACCGCGGCCGTAGCGGGCCATGAAGTTGATGGCTTCGGGGGTGACGAATTCGGCGGCGAGGGTGAGGTCGCCTTCGTTTTCGCGGTCTTCGTCATCGACAACGACGAGCATGCGGCCGGCGCGGATCTGTTCGAGCGCGGCAGGGACATCGACAAAAGGCGCTGTAGGGAATGGCGAGGTGGGCGTTCGAGTGGGCATGGCTGGAGTAGCTTCCGGGACAGGGATGACTTCCATGGGATGACCTCGACTCGTCGGTAGCTTCATTGTCTCGCATGGATGGGGAAAGGTCCAAGTTGGGTTGGGGCGCAGGTGGAAAGGCGGGGCGATAAGCTGGTGCAGTGGAGGCGGTATGACGGCGATTGAGATTTCGAAGCAGGAGCGGGGGGATGCGATTGTTTCGCTGCAGCGGTATTTTCGGGAGAACTTTTCCGATGAGATTGGAGAGATGCCGGCGGGGCTGCTGCTGAACTACATCCTGGAAGAGATCGGGCCGGCGATTTACAACAAGGCGATTGAGGATGCGCAGGCGCGGATGGAGCAGCGGGTGATGGATTTGCCGGGAGAGCTGTTTGCGGATGGGTTTCAATACTGGGCCAAGGTGGATGCCAAAAGGAAGCGGCGATGACGGTGCGCGGAGAAGGCCGGACGCAAGAGCGCCGCCCGAGTGTTGGGCGGCGCCTGGTTCCCGGAGGAGGAAAATGGAAGGAAAACTAGAGGGTGGATTCGATCTCAAAGCCCCAGGCTTCGAGGAGCGCTTCCGGGATGTACTTGGAGTTGCGGTTACGACGGGCCCACTCGCGAAGCCGGGTAGAACGGATGTACTGATCCGGGGTCAATTTGAACTCCTTGACGATTTGTTCGAAGGAGGTGACAGTGGGGACAACAGGTCCAATGGGCTCGGGCTTGCCCCAGTTCGGATTACCACGACGTTTTGCCATCGATTTTTCCTTTTTTGGGAGGGTGGTTGCGAAATTCCCAGCCGCCTGCTTGTCTCCGTTGAGATTCGGCCACGGAAGGTTGATTGTGGTGAATGGCCATGCTCTTCTAATTCGGAGGTGCGGGATGGGCTTCCCACGAGATTCTATTTTACGGATTTTTTGTCTAAAAATCAATAGGAAAGTGTAAGCCCTGGGCCCTGTTTCTGACTACGGAACGGGCCGCCGGTCACTTTCGTAATGCCCTCAATCCACGGGGCTTGCGCCGCCGTTGGACTCTTGAGAAAGAGACCTCGAGGTTATTCCCACGGGACGAGCATGGGCAAGCGGAGAGCCGGGGCGCAAAGCGTCAACCGTATATTCTTGAGTAACTACGCGATGCCTCGATCTCGATACCCATTTTCTTTCTGGATTGTTTCTGTCTCGATCACCTTGACCATACTGCCGGCGGTGAGCGGGGCGGTTGAGTTGAGGATGAGCCGCGAAGCCCTGGACCGGACGTTGAAGCAGCAGCTTTTCAGCGGCGAAAACGGCCGGTACTACCTGAAGGGCGACGCCAAGTCGGCCTGCTCGGTCTACGCGGAAAAGCCGGAGCTGAGTTTTGTGGGGGATCGGGTGGTGGTCAAGGTGAAAACGCACGCGCGGCTGGGGACGGGCGTCGCGGGCAAGTGCATCGGGGTGAGTTTGTCGCCGACGGCCGAGGTTTCGATGGTGCCGGAGGCGGAGGGAGAGACGATCGGCTTTCGCGATGCGCGGGTGGAGCGGGTGAGCGATTCGAAAGAGCTGAACTTTCTGCTGCTTCCCTTCCTGAGCCGGCAGATTCCTTCGGGGATGAAGATCAACGCGGCGGATGTGCTGCGGAAGTCCCTGCAGGGGTCGGTGGTGTCGACGGGGTACGCGCTGACGCTGGATCGTCTTAAGGTGCATTCGATGGTGATCACGACGGGGCCCGACGGGGACTGGCTGGTGGTGGATGTGGATGGGGATGTGAGCGTGCGCTAGACATCGCACGTTGCCGGCGAGGTTTGTCCAGGCAGAAAGAATCAGCTGAAGGGACGAAACTGCGTACGGAAAAGGTGTAAATTCCCGTGAGCGCAGCGAAAAGCACACCTCCGGGGTAAACAGGCTGCGATAAAACGCCAATATTCGTGAGAAGCTGGGCGGAATCGTACCTCAGGGGCTGAAGCCCCTTTCATTTTGTCGAGCTTATGTACAGGCTGAAGCCCGTACCCTTCATGCGATGAGTTTTTCCGCGGCCTGTAAAGCCCTCAGATTGCTGACAGAGTCAAAGGGACTACCTCGGGGCCTATGGATTCGGCAAAACAGTGGCATCTCACTCCCACCCTTGCCCGCGAAAAACGCGGTCAAGGATGGGTACCCGAACAGTGTTTGCTTGACGGTGCGATAAATGCCCAAGGATTCTGCAGGGTTTCTGCAGGGACTGAAGCCCCACTCTTCACGCAAGCAGTTAGAAGCGGCGGTTGAGGCCGAGGGAGAGGCCTTGAAGATGGCCGCCGGCCCAGCAGTGGGGGTCGGAGGTTTCGTCGCCGGTAGCGTCGCTGGCGTCGTGGCAGTCGACGGTGACGGTGCGGCCGCCAGCGCCGAGGTCGTAGTGGGCGTAGGGTCCGTTGAAGGTGCCTGCCCAGTTGGCGTAGGCGGTCAAACCTTCGGAGAGCTTGTGGCGGAAGGCGACGGAGATCATGTTGGCGGTATTGTCGACACCGAGGCCGCCGGTGCCGTCGCCGGGTGAGCCGCCGGGAGGCAGAGCGGTTGAGGTGTTGTGCTGGCCGGGGTCGCCGGGAGTGCGGAAGGCGTGCGCCCAGCCAAGGGAGACGCTATCGCGCGGCGAGAGGACCTGGGTGAGGGCGATCCATGTGCCGAGACGCTGACGCTCGTTCTGGAAGGCGAGGATGGCGGGCACGTAGCGGTGCATGTCTTCGAAGATTGCACTGAGGGTAGTCTTGCTGGGGAGGGTGAACTGCGCGCCGACCTTGGCGGCGTCTTCATCGGCGGTGTCGGCGGTCATGTAGCCGGCAGGCGGGTTGGCATATTCGCCCGTGAGGTCGCTGGAGCGATTGACCTTCTGGTGGCGCTCGTAGGCGGCGGTGAGATAGAGAGGCTTGCTGGTATAGGTGAGGCTGGCGCTGACGGCATTGCTGAAGGAACCGTCGTTGCAGGCGAAGGGCAGGCTGCCTCCGCTGCCGGGAATGTCGCCGCCGGTGCAGTCGGATTCGCCGGAGGCGATGTTGTCGCTGGAGCTGGAGCGGTTCTGGCCGGGGGAGAAGAGGACGGTCGCGCCGAGGCCGTGCTTCACGGGAGAGATCCACCACAGCGAGTGATCGAGGCGGGTTCCGAATTCGACGCGGTTGTCGCCGCCAGTGTTTCCCATGATGACGGCGTAATCGCCGAGCATGCCGTAGAAGGGGTTCATGCGCAGGGTGGTGAGTTTGTAGGGCGCGTCGGTCTTGCCGAACAGGAGCGATCCGGCAGCGGCCGAGCCGAGGCCGAGGAAGCTGTTGCGGGAGGTGAGAGCGCCTTTGACGACGTTGCTTTCACTGCTGTTGCTTTCGGAGACGCCGGCGCTGCTGGCGATGTCGATCTCGGTTTCCATCTGGTAGAGGAAGTCGAATCTGGAGCTGATTTTCTGCTTGCCGCGAATGCCGAGATAGGAGATGTTGGTGGACAGATCCAACAGCCAGCCCATGTTCCCAATGGGACCGGCGCCGTCGGGGCCTATAAGCGAGGAGCTTCCCTTGGTGGCGGAGTCAACCGAGACATCGAGATTGCCATAAAGAGTGAACTGGCCGCTGGGGGTGTAGAAGGTGAGGTCCGGCCCGGGTTTCTTCTCGAAAAAGCCGTGCCTGGCAGCGGAATTGACGGGGATGGACTGGGGATGTGTCGCCATTTCGGGGGCATCGAGGGGAGCGGCAGCCGAGGGCTTTGGCGATGAAACGGGAGGCGGGGCGGGGACTTGCGCCTGGAGCAGAGATTTGATTTGGGCGAGTTCCCTCTCCAGATCCTGCACGCGGAGGAGAAGCGCCTTTTGATCAGGCGGCGTGGCCGTCCCGGTGTCGGGAGACGTGGCTTGCGCGCTGGAGGTCGGGTCGGTCGACTGAGCGCCGCTGAAGGGGAGCGCCATGGCCAGCAGGATCGTTGCCGCGATGCCTGGGGCGCGATGCAATCCAGAATGTTTGCGGAGATTGGTGACTCCAGTGAGATTGGACATGGGACTTCCCTTCGCCGGGCTCAAGAGTTGGCCGTGATGGCTTCTTGTTCATCGACCTGCTGGGAAGGGGCTTCAGTGTTTTTGGCGGGCAGGCGGGCCGCTGTTCCGAATTCGCCGCGTGAGAGCTCAAGCGACTCGTTCCGGGAATTTTCGCGGCCCTTTGCAACGGCCTGAGGAACTTCTCTCACTTTTCCCCGCATCCAGCCGATAGGTCATTACGACGGCTTAGGGCGAAACCAGAGTTACCGGATCCGGTAGAAATCTGCGAGGGCTTGACGCTTCGTGATGGTCGCGTTGAGCAGAGCAAGGTGACTTCGGCCTAGCTCAACTCTGGTTTCGCTGTAACCGTTCGAGTGTGCCGTATCTCGCCGCTGGACGGGGGAGGCAGCGCCTCAACAACATGGGGAAGTGAGGCAGGGCACATCATGATGGGCAAACGATTAGGGCTGGAAAAACTGATAGGACTTGGTTTCCTTTTGGCGCTTCTCGTTGCGTCGATTTCCGGGATGGTGGCGATCTCGCGAAATATTTCCATGAGCAAAGACAGCTATCTGGCATCCGCGGAAGAGCATCGTTCCCTGCTGGCCACGAGGCTGGCTCTCTTGCAGCAACGGGGTCTGGTCACGTCGCGGGCATATTTTCTGCAGCCTTCGAAAGACGCGATCCAGCGATACGACGAGTCGGTGAAGCAATTCAACGAAATCTATACGCAACTGGAGGGCGCAACCGAGGATGCGAAGGGCAAACAGTTGTTGCTGCAAGCGCGAGGCCTCTATGACGAGGGCGCGAAACAAATCAAGACGATGATGGCCGAGGAAGCGTCCGGGGATCATGCGCGTGTGCTGGATGGGCTTACCCAGACGGTTTCGTTGAGCAAGCAGATTCGCAAATCGCTGGACGAATTTGTCGCGTATGCGAGCGTGCAGGCAGACCAGCAGAACCTGCGGTTGCAACAGGAGGCGGAGAAGGCGATCTGGTTTTCGGTGGGTGGTCTTTTGCTGAGCCTGACGGTGGCCATTGTCAGTTCGGTGTGGACGCTGCGGACGGTGAGTCTGCGCATCCGGGCAACGCGCGAAGCGGTGGACGCGGTGGCGAACAAGGATCTATCGGGCGGCGCGATCGAAGTGCTGACCAGCGATGCGCTGGGACGGGCTATGCGTTCGGTCAACGAGATGAAGCGGAACCTGAGCGGCGTGGTTGGAGATCTGTTGCAGATTGGCGGGCAGGTTGCGGCTGCTTCGACGGAACTGGCGGCATCTTCGCATGAATCGTCGCGGGTAGCCGACCAGGAACTGGCATGTACCAGGGAGGTTTCGGCGACGCTGCATGACATGGCGCGGGCGGTTGTGGAGGTTGCGCAGCATGCGACGCAGGTGTCGAACTCCGCCAGTGAAGCCGCCGCGGAGGCGCGCAACGGTGAAGAAGCGGTGCAGATGGCCTCCCAGAAAATGCAGCAGATCGAGTATCAGTCGGGTGTGGTGGCGGGCAGCCTGGAAGAGTTGGCGGAGCAAACCGAAAAGATTGGGCTGGCGGCGAACCTGATTGAAGAAATCGCGGCGCAGACGAATCTGCTGGCGCTGAATGCGGCAATTGAAGCGGCGCGTGCCGGAGAACACGGTCGCGGATTTGCGGTGGTTGCCTCGGAAGTGCGGAGGCTTGCCGAACGCACGGCGACGGCGACGCGAGAGATCGATGGAATGATCCGCACGGTACAGAATCAAAGCCAGCTTGCGCTTACGGAAATGCGGCTGGGCAGAGAGCGCGTGGCGGAAGGCGTTTCGCAAACTGAGTTGACGAGCCAATCGCTGGACAAAATTATGCGGGCAGTGGATGAGGCGGCAGGATTGTCGGCACAGATCGTGAACGCCACGTCAAAACATGCGCAGAACACGGAGGCGTTGCACGTGAGCCTTGAGTCGATCGCGGATCTGGCGAACAACAATGCAACATCTTCGCATCAAGCCTCGGAAGCGTGCGATGAGTTGAGCCATCTTGCGGAGCGGATGCATGCGCAACTGAACATGTTTCAGTTGCCGGGCCGGCGGGCATGAGCAAGAGGAAATCGCGGGGCGTTTCTACATCATTTTCGATTCGGGTGCTTACAGAAAGCAGGAAGCTGAGTGGCTTTTTCCTCAAGAAAAAGCCACCTTGAAGGCACTTCAAATGGCAATAAGTGAAGCGAAAAATGCTCTAGTGCGATAGCTCTATGGCTCGATGGGTGATGGGATGTTGATCTCCTTCAGCTCTCAAGAAACGCGGCGGTTTCAAGCAGGCTGGCGACGGCCTGGATGTCAGGGGCAGGGACGCGGTCTTCGTCGAGGCGGGGCACGAGGGCACGGATGGCTGCGTGGGCGCGAGCCACGGCGGGGCTGGGCCGGAGAGGCAGCCGGTAGTCGAGGCCCTGGGCGGCGCACATCATTTCAATGGCCAGAATGAATTGGAGGTTGGCCGTGATCTGGCGGAGTTTGAGCGCGCCGGTCATGCCCATGGAGACGTGGTCTTCCTTGCCTCCGGACGTTGGGACGGAGTCGGTGCTGGAGGGGTGGGCGAGGACTTTGCATTCATTGAGCAGGGCGGCTGCGGTGACGTGGGCGATCATGTAGCCGGAACTGAGGCCGGCGTCGGCGCAGAGGAAGGCAGGCAGGCCCTCGTTGATGTCGGGGTTGATGAGGCGGTCGATGCGGCGTTCGGCGATGGAGGCAAGGTCGGTGAGTGCGATGGCCGCGTAATCGAATGCGTAAGCCAGCGGAGCGCCGTGGAAGTTGCCGCCGCTTAGCACCTCAGGGGCTGAAGCCCCATCGCTTTGTTTGGCATCACTGGCACGACTGAAGTCGTGCCCTTTCACAGAGCTTTCTGTTGAGGGAGTTTTCACTGGGCTTTCTGTTGAGAGAGTTTCCTCTGGGTTTGAAGCGCCTTGGTTGGTGTCCTTGGTTGAGAAGACGAGGGGGTTGTCGGTGGCGGAGCCCGATTCGGTTTCGAGGATGCCGGCGACGTGGCGGAGGACATCGCGGACGGCTCCGTGAACCTGGGGCATGCAGCGCAGGCAGTAGGCATCCTGAACGCGGGGGTCGTCGGCCTGGTGGCGATGGGATTCGCGGATATCGCTGCCTTCGAGGAGGCCGGTGAGATGGGCCGCGGAGGCGATCTGGCCGGGGTGAGGGCGTGCGGCGTGGATGCGGGGATCGAAGGCAGTGGGGGTGCCCATGAGGGCTTCGAGAGACATGGCGCCGGCGAGGTCGGCGGCCTGCGTGAGGTAGATGGCGTGATGAATGGACAGAGCGCCGACGGCGGTCATGGCCTGGGTGCCGTTGAGCAGGGCGAGGCCTTCCTTGGCGGCAAGTTTAATGGGATGGAGAGAGGCGGCCTTCAAAGCTTCAGCGCCGGAGCTTCTCTTTCCCTGGGAGACCGCCTCGCCTTCTCCAATGACGACCAGCGCAAGGTGGGCCAGCGGTGCTAAATCACCGCTGGCGCCTACGGAGCCGCGGGCGGGGATGATGGGGTGGACGCCGGCGTTGAGCATGGCGATCAGCAACTGGAGCAACTCAGGGCGTACGCCGGAATGGCCTTTGGCCAGGACGTTGGCGCGGAGCAGGAGCATGGCGCGGGATTCCGCTTCTGAAAGTGGATCACCGAGACCGCAGGCGTGGCTTCGAACCAGGTTGGCCTGGAGTTGCGCCAGCTTGCCGGCGGGTATGCGGACGTCGGCGAGCTTGCCGAATCCGGTGTTGACTCCGTAGACCGTCTGGTCGGTCGCGAGAATGTCTTCGATGACCTGGCGGCTTTGAGCGACGCGGGTAAGTGCTTCGCGTGCAATGGTGACGCGACGAGCCAGGGCGGCGACGGAGTTGATTTCAGAGATCGTCAGGGGGCGGCCGTCGAGCACGAGTGGGGCCAACAAAGGGGACGCGGAGTTTTCCGATTGCATAGTCTGGATGGTAGGCGGATTGACTTGGAGGGTACAGATGGGTTACGCGGTGAAAATTGGCTTCTGAGGCGAAATTCACTATGCTTAGAGACTATGACCATGGATTCAACGGCGTTGATGGATGCTTTCGGTCGAAACCTGTTGAAGGAGTTGCAGGATAATTCGCGGCTTTCGATTGCCGAACTGGCGCGGCGGGTCGGACTTTCGCCAACGGCTACGGCGGAGCGCATGAAGCAGATGGAAGAGGTGGGGATCGTGCGCGATTACACCGTGGAGATCGATCGGGAGGCGCTGGGGCTCGAGGTGCTGGCGTTTGTGCGCATGACCTGCGATGGGCAGCATTATTTTCGGCTGATGGAGTTTGTACAGACGCTGGAAGAAGTGCGGGAGTGTCATCATCTGACCGGCGGCGATGCCTTTCTGCTGAAGGTGACGACGACATCGATGGGCGGGCTTGAGGCGTTGATCGAGGCGCTGCTGCCGTATGGGAATCCAGTGACCAGCGTGGTGCTTTCGACGCCGATCGAGCGGCGGAAGTATGCGGTGACGGGCAAGCTGACCAGCGTGGGGAGGAAGCGGCCGGCGCGGCGATTGCGGGCTTAAGGGCGGCGAATGAACTTCAGCGCGGTGTGGGTGGGAGAGACGGAACACACCTTGGTATCGACGAATCCAGCGGAGCGCAGCGTTTGCCGGATTTTGGCCTCTCCAATGGGATGGCCGGAACCTTTCGCGTAGACGATCCAGAGGGGCGGCGCGACGGCAGCAGGGTATCGATCCAGGGCGAGATGAAGATCGGAACTGCTGTTGACTGCAGCGATGATCAAGGCAGGATCGCCGTGTGCAGCGCGGGCTTTCGCGAGAGCTGCCTTGATTTCGGGAGGAGCGGATGCGCCGAGCAGCAGAACAGAACTGTTTTCCGCGATGCCGAGTTTCTCGGCGAGGCTGGGCGGTGGGGTGGTCATTTTTTTCGCCCAGTTCTGTGCCCTGGATGCGCCGAGAGTCAAGGCAACTTCTTCTTCAGCGTAGGAGAAGCAGAGCCGGTCTTCGTCCTGGCGGACGTGGGTCAATGCGGCGATGGGCACGTTTCGATGGAAGCTGCCGCGCAGGATCATGTCGTTGGTTTCCAGCAGTACTTTGCATGAGCCGGCGTCCGAGCCCCACTGGCAATGACAAACCGCTTCTCGTCCCATGGTTTGGCCTCCTGAGCCTTACTAGCGCTTGGGCAACATTGTGCCTGCAAAATGTCTGTCGATCCAGGCTTTTCGCGGTTTGACCTGCGTTCGAAGAATATCCGGATTCGTCATGCCGGATGGTGAGGCAGGAATGGATAGGTTATCGGCACGATTTCTTGGAGTTTGGAGTGGGAGTATGCCACTATCAGGAAACACTTGAGCGCTCCGGCAATCGCCGACGGTGAATTTCTGCTGATACTGATTGCGGGAGATGGGAATGCAGAGTAGGGCGGTAACACTGCGACGAGTGGTTCCGGTTGCGGTGCTGTTCCTGGTTGCGGATGGGGCATTCAGCTTCATGGCGCCTCTGCGCTCGGAGCGATCAAGCTATTTTTTTGAGTTGTCGGCGCCGCTGTTGGCCCTGGCAGTATGTGGGTGGCGAGCCTGGTCGACGCGGAGTCGCACGCGCGACTTGTGGTGGCTGTTTACCGCGGGCTTGGGACTTTGGAGTTTGGGCATGGTTCTCTCTGCGTGGGAGGACTTGCTGCAGCACTTCCCATTTGAGATCGCGTCTCTGGCCGATTTCAACTTCTTCTTTTACGGCGTTCCCATACTTTTTGCCCTATCGACGCCGGCGGAAGGCAGGCACTCTTCGCTGTTTACATGGCTGGACGGAGTGCAGGCGCTGTTTGCCGGTTACCTCACCTATGTCACGATTTTTGCGAGGCCGCCGTTTTCCGCCGGTGCGGCCGCGCCCATTTCGATCAGCGTGCTGGTGCTGACCTACAACGTGGAAAACCTAGCGTTGGCGGTTGGCAGCATCGTACGTCTGCTGGCCACGGGCAAGGGCGGTGAAGAGCGGCGATTCTTTGCGACGCTTTGCGCGTTTCTGGTGAGTTATGGAATCGGCGTTGGGATTTACAACAAGATGGCGGTGGATGCGGCGGATCACTTCGCTCCGAATGTGCTGACGGATGCGCCCTTCGTGCTGCTTGCCTGCCTCATCTTGACGTTGCCCCACGATGGGAAGGAAAGCGCAATCACAACGCCGGCGAAGACGCGAGCGGCTTTATTCATAGATCTGAGCAGTCCTGTTTTCTTCACGGCGGCACTGCTGACGTTGGGACTGGTGGTGCTGCGCGAGCATTTTTATACGGGGATTGCCGCGATCGATTTTGCGCTAGCGGTCTATGGTGTGCGAACAACGACTCTGCAGATTCGGTTTCGACATGCGCAGGAGGAATTGCAGAGTGCGCGGGATCGTTTGGAAGAACTGTCACTGCAGGATGGATTGACAGGCATTGCCAATCGCCGGAATTTTGATCGGACGCTGGAAGCGGAATGGCACCGCGCGATACGCACGCGACAGGCGATTTCGCTGCTACTTGTCGACCTCGATTTCTTCAAGAACGTCAACGATGTACATGGGCATCCCTTCGGTGATCGCTGCCTGGCGGAGGTAGCCCACGCGCTTCGCTCCGCGGCAGCGCGCAGCGGCGACTTGGTGGCGCGCTACGGAGGCGAGGAGTTTGCCGCGATTTTGCCGGGCACGACCCCGGAAGCGGCACAGACGATTGCTGAACGGATGCGGGAGGCGGTGCTCGAATTGAAAATTCCCAATGAGACGGGCCTGGGGCCGTTTGTCAGCGTCAGCATTGGCGGATGCACGGCGGACGGCATAGGAGCATCATCGCCGGCAATGCTGATCGAGACCGCCGACCAGACACTTTATAAGGCGAAACAACGGGGCAGGAATCGTACCGAGCATACTTCACTGCAAGGCTGATGAACCGCGACTGCGCAACCGGGGACGCAGCAAAGGCGGGGATAACAATTGACGCCTGTTGCTGCCCGGGGTGTATCATTCGCCCCTGGAGAGAAGGTCCTTTGCTGGTCGCCTTTTCTTCTGGAGGAGAGATCCATGGCAACATTAACTTCTATGCAGCCGGGAACATTGGGCGGCAGCCGGCATGGCTTTCGTGCGCGTTATGGCAACTATATTGGCGGCGAGTGGGTGGTTCCCAAGTCGGGGCAATACTTTGAGAATGTAACTCCCGTCACGGGCAAGACATTTTGCGAGATTCCGCGATCGAATGCGGCGGATATTGAACTGGCGCTGGATGCAGCGCACAAGGCGAAAGCCGCGTGGGGACATTCGAGTGTGGCCGAACGCGGCAATATTTTGAATCAGATTGCCCAGCGCATGGAAGATAACCTGGCCATGCTGGCCGAGGCAGAGACGTGGGATAACGGGAAGCCGATTCGCGAGACAATGGCTGCCGATTTGCCGCTGGCCATCGATCACTGGCGCTATTTCGCAGGGTGTATTCGTGCACAGGAAGGGACACTGTCCCAGATTGACAACGACACGGTGGCCTATCACTTTCATGAACCGCTGGGCGTTGTGGCGCAGATCATTCCATGGAACTTTCCGCTGCTGATGGCGACATGGAAGATGGCGCCGGCACTGGCCGCGGGTAACTGCGTGGTGTTGAAGCCAGCCGAGCAGACACCCGCGAGCATTCTTGTGTGGGCGGAACTGATTGGCGACCTGCTGCCTCCCGGTGTGCTGAACATCGTGAACGGATTTGGGCTCGAAGCGGGCAAGCCGCTCGCCTCTTCACCGAGAGTCGCGAAGGTGGCGTTTACCGGCGAGACGACGACTGGCAGGCTGATCATGCAGTATGCCAGCCAGAACCTGATCCCAGTAACTCTGGAGTTAGGCGGTAAGTCGCCGAATATCTTCTTTGAAGATATCTTGCAGGAAGACGATGATTTTTTTGACAAGGCGCTGGAAGGCTTTGCCATGTTTGCGCTGAACCAGGGCGAGGTTTGTACCTGCCCGAGCCGCGCGCTCATCCAGGCGAGCATCTACGACCGATTCATGGAGCGGGCGTTGAAGCGGGTAGAGGCAATCAAACAGGGTAATCCGCTGGATAGCTCGACCATGATTGGGGCGCAGGCTTCGAGCGAGCAGTTGGAGAAGATCCTGAGTTATATCGACATCGGCCACCAGGAAGGCGCCAAGTTACTCATCGGCGGCGAGCGGAATATTCTGCCTGGGGATCTTGAGGGCGGCTATTAC
>Ga0182030_10013618_pt1 | contig 16164 bp, 10 predicted proteins | sample 812S3MmetaG_FD_121299 | JGI IMG/M metagenome (GOLD analysis project Ga0182030, IMG submission 121299) | Permafrost microbial communities from Stordalen Mire, Sweden - 812S3M metaG (Illumina Assembly) | ecosystem: Environmental > Terrestrial > Soil > Wetlands > Permafrost | place: Sweden...
GTGTCAAGGGTCAAGATGAACGCCAAACAACGGCGCCCTTGACACCCCTCCGACCACAACAAGGGCCTTGTTGCGAAAATTAGTTGACAGGAGCCGACGCTGTCATACACGGCGTTACTCGTCCGCGCTTACTTGCGCTGCGAGGAGGCGCGGACGACCAGCGAGGGCGTGACCAGGACGGTTCTGGGGCGCATCGGGGTTGTGGCGCCGGCGAGGGAGAGAGCGAGTTCGGCGGCGTGGCGGCCGATGGCGGCGCTGTCCTGATCGACGGAGGTGAGCGGGACGCGCAGGAAGTCCGAATAGAGGACGTTGCCGCAGCCCACCACTGCGATGTCCTGAGGGATGCGCAGGCCGGCATCGAGGATGGCGCGCATGGCTCCGAGGGCGACGGGATCGTTGAAACAGAAGATGCCGTCGGGATGCGGATGGGCGCTGAGGAGCTTGCGGGCCGCTTCGTAGCCGCCGGGCTCTCCGCGGTCGTCGCCGGAGGTTCCGATGGGAACGATGAATTCGGCCGGGGAGGTGAGCTTCTGCTCTTGGAGAGCCTGCTGGTAGCCTTCCAGGCGGCCCAGCGCGGTGCTGGCTTCAGGGCCGCGAATGTGGGCGATGCGGCGGCAGCCCTGCTGGATGAGGTGCCGGGTTCCGAGCAGGCCGACCATGCGGTCGTCCACGCCCACGAAATTTGCGGGCAGGCCGACGAAGCAGCGGTCGAGGAGGATGTAGGGGGTTTGCTGCTGCTCGATGCGGCGAAAGCTCTCGACGGTCCACTGCGATGAAGCGATCAGCAGCACATCGACGCGGCGGGCCAGGAGTTGTTCGATTTCGCGCTGTTCCAGTTCGGGATCTTCTTCAGAGGAAGTGATGATGAGGCTGTAGCCCTGGCCGCGGATGCCGGCGGAGATGGCCTTGGCGACCTGGGCGAAGAAGGGATGGAGGAGGTCGGGAACGACGAGGCCGACGGTCCAGGTGCGGCCGGTAATCAGGGCGCGGGCGGCGAGATTGGGCTGATAGTGCAACTCTTCCATGCGCTTGAGGACGCGTTTGCGGGTCTGGTCGGCGATGTCGGGATGGCCGCGCAGAGCCTTGGAGATGGTGACGGTGGAGAGGCCGAGGTCGCGCGCGATGTCTTTCATGCGCACCGGCGTGTTTTTGCGTTGCCGGGTGCTTTTTTGGCTGTTGTCACCGAGAGGGTTCATGGTTCTCCGATGGGGTTTGCGAAGCGTTTGCCGAGGGGCGCAGGTGGTTCTTTTTCAACGTCGAGCGGCCGGATTGTTCATCGATAACTTCTTGTGGAAAAGGTGGAAATCGCATTGACATGTGTTTCAGCACCAGTGTATTCTTCGCAGGTTGTAGTTACCGATAACTATTCGGGTCAAGGAGCCACGGTGAGCACTGCAATATCGAGCGGCAGGAGCCAGGTGGACCCTGCCAGGATTCCCCAGAGAAGGCTGTACACCGGGGCCCGGATGCCGGCCGTGGGGCTGGGCACGTTTGGCTCCGACCACGTTTCCCCGAGCCAGGTTGCGGAGGCGGTGAAGGGCGCTGCGGAGGTGGGCTACCGGCACTTCGATTGCGCGTCGGTGTATGGAAACGAGGCGGAAATCGGCGCTTCGTTCGAGGCCATTCTTGAAGGTGGCGTGAAGCGTGAGGAACTGTGGATCACCTCCAAACTGTGGAACGACATGCACGGCGAGGAGGACGTGATCGCCTCCTGCCGGAGGTCGCTCAAGGATCTGCGGCTCGACTATCTGAATCTTTACCTGGTGCATTGGCCGTTCCCGAATTTCCATGCGCCGGGTTGCGAGGTGAGTTCGCGCAGTCCGGACGCGAAGCCGTACATTCACGCGAACTACATGAAGACGTGGCGGGCGATGGAGCGGCTGGTGGAGATGGGACTGGTGCGGCAGATCGGCTCGTCGAACATGACGATTCCCAAACTGAAACTGCTGCTGCGAGACGCCCGCATCAAGCCCGCGGTGAACGAGATGGAACTGCATCCGCATTTCCAGCAGCCGGAGTTGTTCCGGTTTGTGCGGGAGAATGGGATGGAGCCGGTGGGCTACTGCCCGCTGGGTTCGCCGGGGCGGCCGGAACGAGATCGAACGCCGGAGGACACGGCGCCCACCGAGGACCCGGTGATCGTGAAGATTGCCGAGAGGCACGGGGTGAATCCGGCGGCGGTGTGCATCAAGTGGGCGGTCCAGCGCGGACAGACGCCGATTCCGTTTTCAGTGAATCACTACCGGGACAATCTGGAATGCGTGACGGGCGATCCGTTGACGGAAGAGGAGATGGGGGAGATTGCGGGGCTTGATCGGAACTGCCGGCTGATCAAGGGTCAGGTGTTTCTATGGAAGGATGGGCAGAGCTGGGAAGCGCTGTGGGATGTGGACGGAGAGGTTACGCCGGCGTGATTGGGACTACAGTTGTAGATCCTTGATTGGCGGGGAATCCTGAACGGCCCGGGCCTGAAGGCCCACTCTGTTTTGCGGCTTTTTCAGGGGCCTGAAGGCCCCTGCTCCCTCCGTAAAAGTCAATCTAGAACTGTTGTACTAGACGCTTGTGAATTGCAGGGATCGGGAATTGAAACGTGAGAGGGAAGAGATGACAGAAACGATGACCGCGGCGTACCTGCCGGGAAATTCGACTGTGGAGATGCGCACGGTTGCGGTGCCGATTCCGGGCCATGGAGAAGTTTTGTTGCGGGTGAAGGCTTCGACCATTTGCGGCTCGGACATTCGCTGCATTTATTACGAGCACCTGGGAAAAGGGCCGGAGGGCTACCAGGGAGTGATTGCGGGCCACGAGCCGTGCGGGCAGATTATGGCCGAGGGGCCGGGCTGCCGGCGCTTCAAGACCGGCGACCGGGTGATTGTGTACCACATCAGCGGCTGCGGGGTGTGCAACGATTGTCGGCGGGGTTACATGATTTCGTGCACCAGCGAGAAGTATCGTCGCGCTTACGGCTGGCAGCGGGATGGCGGGATGGCGGAGTACATGATCGCCGAGGAGAAGGACCTGATCGCGTTGCCGGACGAGCTTTCGTATGCCGATGGCGCGCAGGTGGCCTGCGGATTCGGGACGGTCTACGAGGGTCTGCAAAAGATCGGGATCGACGGCAATCACGCGGTGCTGATTACCGGGCTGGGACCGGTGGGACTTGCGACGGGCGCACTCTGCCGCAAATTGGGCGCGAACAAAATCATCGGTATTGACGTGGTTCCGGAGCGCATGAAGATTGCCATGGACCTGGGGCTTTGCGATGCGGTGTTGGCTTCTGGGCCGGAGAATGTGGCCGAGGTGAAGGCGCTGACCGGGGGCTTTGGCGTGGAGCGCGCGGTGGACTGCTCGGCCAACGCCGAGGCGCGGGCCACGGCGATTCGCGCCACGCGCAAGTGGGGAAAGATTGTTCTGCTCGGCGAAGGCGGATCGGTGCAGTTCAATCCTTCGCCGGACATCATTCACGATCAAAAAACCATTTATGGTTCTTGGGTTACCTCGACCTGGTTGATGGAAGAGTTGGTGGAGCGACTGGTGCGCTGGGAGTTGCATCCAGCCGAGATTATTACTCACAGATTTCCGCTGGAGCGCGCCAGTGAAGCGTATGCTCTGATGGCTTCAGGGAAGTGTGGCAAGGTAGCGGTTTGCGCGGACGAAGAGTTGAGGTAGGGATCTAGCAAGGGTTGGTTGCGTGGTGAGTTTACTGCCTATGCCGAACCATGGAAACGCAGGTCCTTCGACTGCGATTGGCACCAAACTACGCTCCTGATGAATAACAAGGTCAAGTGAAGAGTTTTATGAACAAAATCGGCGAGTTAGCTTCCGCTTCGCGGAAATGGCGAGTTAGCAAGCTGGCGGCAGCTCATTCCAGCCATAACGCGCCGCGGCAAGTTATGATGCTCAGGATGACAACATTGTTTTTTTAGAAAATTTTGGGTCCGGAACACTCGCAACGAGTTAGGAAGGGAAGTTATGACGGATCGAGCAGGATCGGTTCAGCCCGAATGGGAGCGCCAACTGAGCAGTCGCATTCCGTTGTTTGGCCATCGCAACTGGATTGTGGTGGCGGACGCGGCTTACCCGGCACAGACCAGGGCGGGCATTGAAACCATTGTCGCCACGGCGGATCAGAGCCGCGTGGTGAGGAGGGTTCTGGATGCGATCACCTCGTCCGCGCACATCCGGGCAAAGGTCTATGTGGATCGTGAACTGGCGTTTGTGAACGAAGCAGATGCGCCCGGGGTTGCGGACTACCGCAAGGAACTGAAGTCGGTGCTGGAGGATGCGCACGTGGAGAGGTTGCCGCACGAGCAGATTATTCACAAGCTGGACCAATGCGCGCAGGTCTTCCGCATTCTCATTCTCAAAACCGAAACAACCATTCCGTACACATCGGTTTTCTTCGAACTGGACTGCGGCTACTGGAATGCGATGGCGGAAGAACGGCTGCGGCAGGCGATGCTGGTGGCGGAAGAAAAGTAGTTATGAAAGCTTGTGGCAGGAAAGGATGACCAGTTGGCAATCAACAGGCGTGAGTTACTGCAAATGATGGGCGGCGCATGTTCCGCTCTGGCTCTCTCAAAGTTCGCACGCGCGCAGGCGCAGGGCGCGAACTTCCTGGCGACCCGCGCATCTCTTGCGGGCTACCGGATTCCGGACTGGTACCGCGACGCGAAGTTCGGGATCTGGTCGCACTGGGGGCCGCAGTCGGCCGTGGAACATGGCGACTGGTATGCGCGGTCGATGTACGAGGAAGGGTCGGATAACTACAAGTATCATGTGGCGACTTACGGGCATCCGTCCAAGGTTGGCTACAAGGACCTTGTAGATAACTGGAAGGCCGCCAGGTGGGACCCGGAACACCTGATGAGCCTCTACAAGAAGGCCGGCGCGAAGTACTTTGTGAGCATGGGCGTGCACCACGATAACTTCGACTTATGGGACTCAAAGTACACGCGCTGGAACGCGGTGAGGATGGGGCCGAAGAAGGACGTGGTGGGCCTGTGGAAGAAAGCCGCGCACGAGCAGGGGCTGCCCTTCGGCGTGAGCGAACACTTATGGATCAGTTACAAGTGGTTTGCCACGAGCCACGGAGCGGACAAGACAGGTCCGTTGGCCGGCGTTCCCTACGATGGCGCAGATCCGAAGTTCGAGGATCTCTATCACGACGCCAACTGCGCCAAGTATGCGAGCCGTCTGGACTGGAACGACGACGACATACCGGAAACATGGAAGCGGCATTATCTGGACCGCATGACGGACCTGATCGACAAGTATCAGCCGGACCTGCTTTACACCGACGGCCATCTTCCCTTTGAGGAGTACGGGCTGAAGATGGTATCGCACCTGTACAACGTGAGCGCGCAGTTGCATGGCGGACAAACGCAGGCGGTGTACACCAGCAAGGACAACCTGGATTGCGCCGTCGGCACCTGCCTGCTGGATCACGAGCGGGGCGTGGCCGAAGGCATTGCGGCCAACCCCTGGCAGACGGACACCTGCATCGGCCAGTGGCACTACAATCGCGGCCAGAAATACAAGTCGCCCAAGAAAGTGATCGATCTGTTGGTGGACATAGTGAGCAAGAACGGGAACCTGCTGCTGAATTTTCCGCTGCCGAATTCGGGCGAACTGGACCCCGACGAGATGAAGGTGCTGGAAGGCATTACCGCGTGGATGGCGGTGAACAGCGAGGGTATTTACGCTTCGCGGCCGTGGAAGATTTATGGCGAGGGGCCGTCCACCCAGGGCAAGATTGAGACCGGCAACTTCAACGAGGACAAGCAGAAGGACCTGGGGGCGGAGGATGTGCGTTTCACGGTGAAGGGCGGCGCGCTCTACGCGTTTGTGATGGGATGGCCGGCGAATGCGGCGGAGGTGAAGGCGTTGGGCCTGGCCAGCGCGCAACAGCCGGGCAGGGTTCGCAAGGTGGAACTGCTGGGGCACAACGGCGAATTGAAGTGGAAGCAGGACCAAGATGCGCTGAAGGTGGAGTTGCCCGCGGAAAAGATTTCCGATGTGGGCATTACGCTGAAGGTGGAGTTGGCGTAGCGCAAGTTGAACCGTATCTGCCTGTTCTGCATTTGCGGGGTGGGCGGGCGCAGGGGCTGGAAGAGGCTGGGTTTGCCTGTGGGAGCAGGCGAAGCGGGTCTCTTCCAGCCCCTGGCTGTTTTTGCACAAGAGAGAAGTGCCGGCGCTGGTTCGGCGCCATGTACGATTAATAAAGACTGCTCATGACTGACACAAAGAATCTTTCCCCCGAAATTCTTCTGCACATCGCTGAGACGCTGAATGTCCCCATGCACGGGCTGGTGGCCGTGATCGAACTGCTGAATGAAGGCGGCACCGTTCCCTTCATTGCGCGCTACCGCAAGGAGGCGACGGGCAACCTTGACGAGGTGCAGATTCTGGCGATTGAAGAGAAGCTGGCCTACTTCCGCGAGCTCGAGGACCGGCGCGAGACCATTCTGGCCTCGATTGCCGAGCAGGGCAAACTGACCGACGAGTTGAAGGCGCGCATCGAAGCCACGCTGGACAAGAGCGAACTCGAAGATTTGTATCTTCCTTACAAGCCGAAGCGGCGCACCAAGGCGACCATCGCGCGCGAAAAGGGCCTGGAGCCGCTGGCCAAGTACATGTGGGAGCAGCAGAAAACGGACCAGCCGCTGGAGATATTTGCCGCGAGCTTTGTGAATGCGGAGCTGGGCGTGGGGACAGTGGAGGAAGCTCTGGAAGGCGCGCGGCACATTGTGTCGGAGTGGATCAGCGAAGACGCCGATCTGCGCAAGGCGCTGCGCAAGCTGGTCTTCGACGAAGGCACTGTGGTGAGTAAAAAAGTTGCCGATGCGGTGGACGAGCAGGACAAGTTCAAGATGTACTACGAGTACTCCGAGCCGGTGAAGACGATTCCTTCGCATCGCATGCTGGCGATCCGCCGCGGCGAGGGCGAGAAGGTGCTTTACTTCCTGATCGAGGTGGATGCGGAGCGCGCGGTGGGTATTATTCAGCGCCATGTGCTGAAGGTGGCGGGCGACTGGACCAGACAGCTCGACCTGGCGATTGAGGATGCGTGGAAGCGGCTCCTGAATTCGTCGATACAAGGGGAAATTCGGCTGGAGTTGAAGCGCAGCTCCGATACCGAAGCTATTAAGGTTTTCCGCGACAATCTTTATAACTTGCTGCTGGCGCCGCCGGCGGGACCGATCTCCGTGCTGGGCATCGATCCCGGGCTGCGTACCGGCTGCAAGGTTGCGGTGGTGGATGAAACCGGCAAGCTGCTGGCGCACGACGTGTTTTATTTGCACACCTCGAAGCACGGCAACGAGGAAGCGACACCGAAGCTGGAAGCGATGCTGCGCAAGTACAACGTGCGGGCCATCGCGATTGGGAACGGAACCGCGGGACGGGAGACCGACGCGTTTGTGCGCGACTTTCTGCGCGAGAAAGGGATCAGCGAAATCTTCTCAGTCTGTGTAAGCGAGGCAGGGGCCAGCGTGTACTCGGCTTCCGCGGTGGCGCGGCAGGAGTTTCCCGATCTCGACCTGACGGTGCGTGGCGCCATCTCGATTGCGCGGCGGCTGCAGGACCCGCTGTCAGAACTGGTGAAGGTGGATCCGAAATCGATTGGGGTGGGGCAGTACCAGCACGACGTGGACCAGCACCAGTTGCAGGATTCGCTGGAGACGGTGATCGAGAGCTGCGTGAACAAGGTGGGCGTGGACCTGAACACTTCGTCGTGGACGCTGCTGCGTTTTGTGGCCGGAATTACGGAGCGCACCGCGCAGAATATCGTGACCTTCCGCAACGAAAAGGGGAGTTTCCGGTTGCGTACGCAAGTGCTGGAAGTGCCGGGGATTGGGCCGAAGACCTTTGAGCAGGCGGCGGGATTTTTGCGCATCCGGAATGGCGACAACCCGCTGGACCGGACGGCGGTTCACCCGGAGTCGTACCCGGTGGTGGAGCAGATTGCGCTGTCGCTGAAGACGTCAGTCAAGGAGATTATCGCGCAGCCGGAGTTGCTGGAAAACGTGGACCGCAGCCAGCTTACGGCGGGGTCGTACACGGTCAACGACATTCTAGCCGAACTGCGCAAACCGGGGCGCGATCCGCGTGACAAGTTTGTGGCGCCCAGCTTCCGCGAGGAGGTGCGCGCGATTGGCGACGTGGAGGTGGGCATGATCCTGGAAGGCGTGGTGACGAATGTGACCAAGTTCGGCGCCTTCGTGGACGTGGGCGTTCACCAGGACGGGCTGGTGCATATCAGCGAGCTTTCGAACAGGTTTATCAAGGAGCCTTCGGAGGCGGTAAAGACGGGACAGATCGTGAAGGTGAAGGTGCTGGGCGTGGATTTGAAGGCCAAGCGGATTGCGCTTTCGATCAAAGCGTTGACGGCGCCTGCGGCGCGTCCGGTGGGCAAGCCTGCACAGAAGCCAGTACAGAAGCCCGTGGCGAAGCCGGAGGCTAGTATGAACGAGAAGCTGGCGGCGCTGTCGACGAAGTGGAAGGTTAGGTAGAGGGGGTTGCCTGAATTTCGGCGGGTTTGCGGAGGGGGCACTTGCAACTTCCGGGTTGGCGACCAACCGGGCATTACCTCAATCCTGGGCCCTGCGGCGCTATTCGGAGTAATCCGTGACAGGGAGGGGTTTGTGCTATCCCAGGTGCCCAAATGCGAGGCACCTGGGGCACCCACTCATTTGTGATTGGTCGGACGTGGGCCACCCGCCAGCAGCATGTCAAGCACGTACCATACAAGACAAGCCCGCCCTCTTCTCAGAAGAGGGCGGGCTTGTTTTTGGTTCCAATCGGGAACTCCTCAAGCTGCGAGGACGAGGACTATGATGGTCCCTTCGGTGAAACGTGCCGATGGGAAGGGTGTTGGAGAGGACCTCTGCGCGCCTTGGACTCTGGCGGTGCGCAGTGCAGAAACTCCCCGGCTGGGTTGGAGGAAGACGCATGAAGGATAAGGACAAGGACAAGGGCAAGGACAAGCTGGGGCAGGCGGTTCTGGAGCCGGCGGCAAAGGTCAAGGTAGAGGCCAAGGTGGGTGGAGATGGGCCCGCGCCGGCGAACGGCAAGACGCTGCGATTGGGCAAGGACTGCGACTACGACCGTGAACTGCGCCGCCTGCAAATCGAACTTGTGAAGCTGCAGGAGTGGATTCGTACCGAAGGATTGCGGGTGGTGGTGCTGTTTGAGGGGCGGGACGCGGCGGGCAAGGGCGGGGCGATCAAGCGGGTGACCGAATCGCTGAATCCGCGTGTTTGCCGGGTGGTGGCGCTGACCACGCCAACCGAGCGCGAGAAGACGCAGTGGTATTTCCAGAGATATGTGGCGCACCTGCCGGCGGCCGGAGAGATGGTGCTGTTCGATCGGAGCTGGTACAACCGAGCCGGGGTGGAACACGTGATGGGCTTCTGCAGCGAGTCGCAATATGTGGAGTTCATGCAGAGCTGCCCGGAGTTTGAGAGGATGCTGATCCGCTCGGGAATGCGCCTGATCAAATACTGGTTCTCAGTGAGCGACGAGGAGCAGGAGCGGCGCTTTCAGGACCGCATGGTGAATGTGACCAAGCGCTGGAAGCTGAGCCCGATGGATTTGCAATCGCGCACGCACTGGGCGGATTACTCGCGGGCCAAGGACGAGATGTTTGCGGTGACCGACACCAAGCAGTCGCCCTGGTTTGTGGTGAACGCGGAGAACAAGAAGTGCGCGCGGCTGAACGTGATTCGGCATTTGCTGTCGCAGTTCGCTTATCGGGATTTGACGCCCGGACCGCTGCCACTGCCTCCGCTGGAGAAGACGAAATATGTGCGTCCGCCGATCCAGGAGCAGAATTTTATTCCGGAAGTTTACAAGTAGGGAGATTCTTCAGTTGGGGTGGCGCCGAGCGTGGACCGGGAGGTCCACGCTACAGCCGACCGGGAGGTTACTCGTTCGTGGCGTTACTCGTTCGTGCGCGTTGCTCTTTCTTGCCGCGTTAGGGCTTGAATTGCACTGTGGCTTTGACGCGGCGATAGGGGGCGGAGGGGGCGGCCGCGGGAGCGGGGGGAGCGACCTCTGGGGCTGGGGCAAAGGTCAGGTCCAGGAGCCGGTCACCGGCAGGCTGGGCAACTGCGCCTTCGGCCTTGACGAGGATCCAATCGGTTTCGAGCTGCAGGTGCGAAGCGCGGTTTTGGGGGACGTCGGCGGCTATCGTCAGGGTGGTTCCGTCGAGATGAACATCGACAAGGCGGACGCCGCTGCTGGAGGCGCCGATCTCTAGCGCGGGCGATGACGCGATGACGGAGACGCCACCCAGAAACTCGATGTGCAGCTCGCTCTCGCCGGGGGGTGCGTCGAACTCGACACGCGCATCGGACTCCTGCGGATAAGAATCCAGGGCTGCGGCAATGGGTTGGCGGTCCAGCATGGCGCCGGTGATGTGGCTGCCGAGCGGAATCTCTGGCACGAAGGCGAAGTGGAAGGGAGTGCCCGCGTTGTGGAGGGCGAGGGTGAGGCCGTGCGCCGTGCGGTGCAGGGTGAGGCCCACCGTGGCACTTGGCAGAGTGATGTGCTGGATGGAGACGCTGTTCCATGCGGCCGGCAGGTGGGGAGCGAAGGCGATGCGGCCAGCGAGGGAATCGACGGTGATGCCGAGGAGGCCGTGCAGTGTGGCATCGAGGAATCCGGCCGAGGACCAGGATTGCTCGGGCACCGCCTCGTCCTGCGCGCGGTAGAAATCTCCGGCGAGCACTTCGTCCATGTGTCCGAGGGAGTCGAGCGTGGACCAAGGCAGGAGGGCGCGCCAGAGGCCTTGCGCGGTGGCCGGGCGATGTTCGGCCCAAAAGGCCTGGGCTAGCGATGCGGTGCCGATTGCCCAGACGCTTCCCTTGGCGTAGGAATCGGGATCGTAGCCGGGGGAATCGGAGGCCACGCTGCGGGTTCCCCAATCGGTCTGGAAGGTTGCGGAGGCAAGCTGATCGAGCAGGAGGGCGGTCTGCTCCGGGTTGAACAGGTGGAGGGAGAGCGCGTCGCCGGGTCCACTGCGGCGTTCCGGGTCGCCCACGCCTGTGGCAGTGTAGCCGCTGACCCAGAAGGATCGCCTGTCGCTCCAGTAGCGGGTTGCAATCGAAGTGCGGGCTTGTTGGCTGGCCTGGGTGGCTTCCTCCGCCTTGCTGGCGTGGCCGGTGAGCGTGGCTAGATGCGCAAAGGACTGGGCGGCCTGGGCCCAACTGGTGGAGAGGTCGAGTTCGTCGGCCAGGCGGTCCTGCTCATCGCCGCCCGACTTGTCGTCGGGAATGCGCGGCAAGCCGCTGGTGGTGTCGATGACGGTGCGGCAATAGAGATAGGCGGCGTCGATCTGCTTCCAGTGTTCGTGCAGGAAAGCCACGTCTCCGGTGGTGGTGACGTAGCGGTCGAGTGCGGCGAGAAACTGGAAGGTGATGTCCACGTGGACGAACATGTAGGGGTAGCCGCCGACCCAGTTGATCAAACCAGCGCTCTGAGAGAGCTCGTGCCAGATCATGCCGGTTTTGTGGTCCTGGTAGTTGAGAATGAACTCGAACTCCTGGCGGGTGCGGGTGGAGTCGCCGATGTCGAGGCTGGCATCGGCAGCGACCAGCCCGTCGCCGGCGAAGAACCAGTCGTACTGAGGCCGGCGCGCGCCGCGGGAGGGTCCATAGCCGGCGACGTAGCCGCAGCCCAGGTCAGGATTGCAGACCCAGGCCTGATCGATCGCCGTTTCCGCCCAGGCAATGGCCTGGTTGGTTTGGGGGTCGGGCGTCTCGATGCGCAGGGTGGCATCCTGAAACGCGCGAAGGTGGGCCGCAGATGTGGCCTCAAGAGCCTGGCGGTCGCGGAGGAGCCGCTGGAAGAGCAAGCCAGGATCGGCGGTTTTGGTGGGATTCAACGCGATGACGACCACGGCCATGCCGGTGTTGTCGGGACGGAGGGTAAAGCCGAGCGCGGAAGACTTTTCGCTGTTGGCGGTGCTGTTGCCGATGTGGTCGTGGGCCACAATCTGCGGGGAGCCGACCAGGGCACTGTTTCCGGAGGCAGGCTCGGAGAGCACGAAGGCCGAGAGCTTCTGATTCCATTCGGCGCTCTGGCCGCCCAGCGCCGCGGGCCACATCAGGTCCAGCACCGGCGTGGCGTGGACTTCGATTTCGACGCCGTGTCCGCCTTCAACCTGAAAGGTGAGGATTGCGCCGGGCTCGCCGAGGGGGACGAAGAGCTTTTCGCGCACCACGAAATCGGGTCCGACGTAGGTGCGGGTGACCGAATCCGGCTCGTAGGTGACGCGGCGCAGAAGATCCTGGCCGCGGAGGGGAGTGGTTGCGCCGGCGGAGAGGAATTCGACCCGGTAGCCCGAGACAATCTGGAACGGATAGGCCCAAATCTCGAGACCGCCCGAGGCGTATCCCGCGACCAGGGCACGGCGGCCATGGGCGGCGATAAAGCGAAGCGGCGCAACGGCTTCCGTATCGATGGCCTGCGGGTCGCCGGTGGACACGGGGGCCGTGGCTGGTTGCGCGGGGGCTGGAGGGGTCGGTTGGGCGAAGGCGTTAGGGGCTGACAGCAAGAGCCATCCGGCAGCTCCGGGGAGAACCAGGGAAGTGTGCAGAATCAGAAATCCGGCAACGCGGGACAAGTGGGACGACATCAAGGCAAGCCTCTCTTCCAAGGGACCTCGGGTGTTCACTGTGCTCAGCTTTGAGCCGAACCCTGCAGCAGGGAAAGCCATTGCTGAGGTCGCACCGCCGCGCGGGGAACGCGGGAACGTGTCAATTTGAAGCGAATCTTGTTGAGGCCGTGCAGCTGCTGGTCGCTCTGGACCAGCGGAATCAAGGGCGCGGCAACCCGCTCCAATTTAGCACGTTGCGCGCTAAAGCGCTTGCCGTCCTGGGGGCAAAACTGCGACCAGGCGATGGAGTGGACGAAGCCAGCGGCGCCGAAGCGGTCGGAGCGCAGCATCTCTTCGACAAAGACGCGGATGGGGCCGGAAAAGACGTTCAATGCGTCGTGGAGGGCTACGATTCCCTGGGGCAGGACGTGGGGGAAGAAGCCATCGAAATCGGTTTTTGCGCCCTGGTAGGTGTGGTCGCCATCGATCCAGAGGAAGCGGATGGGGCGGTTCCACATGCTGGCCGCATCCTTTGAATAGGCGCGATGGATTTCGACCTGGTCCGCAACGCCGGCGGACTGAATGTTGGTGAGGAACTCCTGAAAGGAGGTGGCCTTGGGGTTGGATTTCAGATCCAGCAGTTCGGGGGAGTTATGGGGGTCGATGGCTACGACGCGGCCCAGGTCGTAGTGTTCGGCCACCTTGGCCAGCATGACGGTGGACTTGCCCTTGAAGCTGCCGATTTCGACGATCATGCCCTTGGCCGGAGTACAGGCGGCGATGGTTCCGAGCAGGCGGGCCTCGTCTTCCATGAGGTAACCGGGAACGTGGCGCGCCGCCTCCCAGGCTTTGTCGAGGACAGAGTCAAGATCGCGGGGAACTTCTAGGGGGGCCAAATGCATTCTCCTCGGGAGGGCTTAAAGCGCCTGCTCATTATATCGGGCGCGGCTTCAACGGGCGGTGAATGGCCCGCGGGCCATGCGCGCTGGCTTCTGCGGTGCTGTTAGCGGAGAGCTTTTGCCGCTTCCTCATCCAAGTCCGTCGTGGTGCGGGGCAGCAGGGTGTAACTGGTGGTTTGCTGGATGCGGTCGCCGGCCTGGATGGTCTCGAGGGGGCCGAGGGTTTCCAGTTCGACGTAGTTCTCAAGGCCGGGGTTGGTGTAGATTTCCGTGACGCAACCGCCATTCGGATAGATACCGGGCTTGCGCTCGGTGTCGATGCGGAGCATGCACCGGGGGCCGATCCAGAGGAGGCTGGCCGCGTCCGTGCCGAGTTTGGCGAAGCTCTGCGGATGACGCGCGAGGGAGAGCAGGCGGCCCGAGATCTTCAACTGCGCTGGTTGGTCTTTCATGAGCAGGACAAAGCCCTCCGGGAAGTTCGATTCTTTGGGGAGCGGCACATACATGCGTTCGGGCTCCCGCAACTGGGCGATGGACCAAATGCCAACGGTGACGGCGCTTCCGTGGAGTTTACGATATTCGGTCCGGATGCGCAGCACAGGGAGGATGGGATCGAGTTCCACCTGGCGCACCACCTGGATGCCGCAGACCGGATCGGCCGGCGAGGTGAGGGTGACGCCGCGTTTGATTTGGGCCGACTCCATGGGCTGCGCGTCGAAGGCAACCGGAGGAGGCCATTCGCGGCCTTGAAGAAGGGGCCAAGCAGACTGCGGGGCGGGCCAGCACTTCTCGCCGCCGAAGTTCATCCACGCGGTGCAGGCGGGGGTGTGCAGTTTTCCGTCGAGGTCGCGGTTTTCCCAGAACGTCCCGTTGCGGTCGCCTTTCAAGCGGAATTGCATGATGCGGCTCACGGCGGGAACGACGATGGCTTCGACGGAAGCGTTCGAGATGCGGAAGCAGCCGGGCCAGTCGTGGTAGGTGAGGCGCTCGATCGATGCTTCCGGGGCCGGGACAGGGGGCGAGTTGAGAGGGACAGGCGCTTTCGAGCAGATCTCCAAGGTGGTGCGGCCTTTCCGGGTCGAAATGCCGAAGCTTGCGTTGCCAGATTTCTGACAACACCATTTCGTAGCCATGGTTCGTGCTTTCCCAGGTCCCAAAATCGGGACCTGGGGCACCCATCGTTGGTACAAATTCAAACGGTCAGAGACCTAGTCTTTGGCGGCCTCCAGGTCGGTTTCGACTTCGCGTTCTTCCAGGTGGTTGTACCAGGTGAACTTGAGAATGGCGGAGGTGCCCAGAGTGACGGCCAGGGTGAGGGCGGCGCGCTGGTACTCCTGGATCACGATGTAGAGCGGCAGCGCCACGAGGCTGATTTGCCATACGATGCCAACCACGATATTGAACATGTCGCGCACGAAGTCCTGGTTGCGCTTGAAGCCCGGGTCCTCGGCGAGAACCTTCTTGAGAATCGGTCCCCAGAAGCCCCATGGCCGCACGCGGCGATAGAAGTCCATGAGGATGGCGTCGTCTTCCGCCTTGGTGAGCAGGGTTCCGAGCAGGCAGCCGACCAGCGAGATGCCGAGCACCAGCGGGAAGACAAGGGTGACATCTAGATTGACGGGATGGACGGCCAGGAAGTTTTTAACCGCAGGCACATTGCCCAGCAAGCCGGGAAAGGCCAGCACCAGGGCGGCGGTGATGCCGGTAATCATGCCCCAGAAGTAGCCATAGCCGTTGAAGCGCCACCAGTACCATTTCAAGACATTGGAAGCGGTGTAGCCGCCCCAGAGGCCGGAGACGATCCACAACACCACGGAGTTGACCGAAGTGACATTCCAGCCGATGAGGATGCCGATGACCACGACCACAAAAGAGCTGAGATAGGCGAGGCGAACGTAAGTTTTGGGCTTGGCGTTGGGGTTGATGAAGCGCTTGTAGATGTCGTTGACGAAGTAGGGCGGTGCGGCGTTGACGGTGGCCGCGAAGTTGGACATGAAAGCGGCAAGAAGTCCGGCGATGAGAAAGCCCAGCAGGCCGACGGGAACAAAGCGTCCGAGGGCCATGGGAAGGATCAGTTCGAAGTCCATGTTGGGACCCATGGCCTTGATGTTGCTATTGAAAAACACGGCGGCCAGAACGGTGAGGCCGATGATGAGGAAGTAGCGGGGAGGGGTGAGGACGATGTTGACCCAGGCGCTCATCATGGAGGCTTCGCGCGGGTTTTTTGAGGAGAGGACTCGCTGCATGTCGTAGTTGGGCGCCGGACCGGCGGCGGAAATGAGCACGCCCTTGAAGAGCAGCATCATGACGAAGAAGCCGAAGAGGCCGTAGCCGTCGGCGGCGATCTTGGCGCTGGCCGCGGGCAGCAGCGTGGACCAGTCGAGATTCAGATTCCAGCCGAAGAAGAGGTTGTCCCAGCCCGCGGGCACCATTTTCTGCAGGGTGCCGGGAGCGACCTTAACCATGGCGATGATGCCCACGGCGAAGGAGGCAATGGCCAGGATGAAGAACTGGACAACTTCGGTAATGACCACGCTGATCATGCCGCCCTTGATGACGTAGATGGCGGTGATGGCGATGAGGATGAGCGCGTACTCATTGGGCGACAGGTGCCAGGGCAGGAAGGTGGCTGCGAATTTGCCGATGCCTTTGAAGCCGTAGGTA
>Ga0182030_10013620_pt1 | contig 16163 bp, 17 predicted proteins | sample 812S3MmetaG_FD_121299 | JGI IMG/M metagenome (GOLD analysis project Ga0182030, IMG submission 121299) | Permafrost microbial communities from Stordalen Mire, Sweden - 812S3M metaG (Illumina Assembly) | ecosystem: Environmental > Terrestrial > Soil > Wetlands > Permafrost | place: Sweden...
CACCGACCCCTTCATGCCCCCACCGACCCCTTCACGCCATCACCGACGTTCAGCTCCCATGGCCGCCAGGGCCCGGCCGAACTCCTCGGAGGTCACCAACGACACCAGGGCCCGGACCCCGAACCCGGTCCCACCCTTGCTCAGATAGCGAGTGCTGTCGTCGGAACGGGCCGGCCCGGCGATGTCCAGATGGGTCCAGGGGACGTCACCGACGAACTCGCGCAAGAGCATGGCGGCGGCGATGCTCCCGGCCTGACCCGGGCGCCCCACGTTGCGCATGTCAGCGACTTCGGAGTCGATGTGGCTGCGGTAGTCGTCCGGCATCGGGAGGGGCCACAGTGGCTCACCGGCCCGCTCCCCCGCCGCCCGCACTGCGGCGATCAGGTCCTCGTCGTTGCCCAGCAGGCCACCGATCTCCTTGCCCAGGGCCACCACTGCGGCCCCGGTCAGGGTGGCCAAGTCCACGATGGCGTCCGGCTCGGACTCCACGGCCAGAGTCAGGCCGTCGGCCAGCACCAGTCGGCCTTCGGCATCGGTGTTCAGGACCTCGATGGTCTTGCCGTTACGGGTGGTCAGGACATCGCCGGGCTTCATAGCTGAGCCGCCGGGCATGTTCTCGGTGAGGGGAGCGATGGCGGTGATCCTGATCCGCGCCCCGAGAGCGGTGGCGGCATCCACCGCCGACATGACCGCGGCGGCACCGCCCATGTCGGTCTTCATGGTCTCCATGCCCGAAGCCGTCTTGAGCGACAGACCGCCGGAGTCGAAGGTGATCCCTTTACCGACGAGAGCGAGATGGGGCACCCGGCCATCGACCACGATGGGGTCGGGCGGGTGGTACTCGACCCGGACCAACCGGGGTGGTTGGGTCGACCCCCGGGCCACGCCGAGCAGAGCGCCCAGCCGCTCGGAGACGATCCGATCCTCGTCCCACACCTCGACCGTCACTTCCGGCACCTCGGCGAAGCGGCGGACGAAGGTGTCGGCGAACTTCTCCGGGGTCAGCGAGCTCGGTGGCTCGTTGACCAGGTCGCGGGCCAGGGCCACCGACTCGGCGATCCTGCTTCCCCGGGCCACGCCGGCGGCCAGGAGGGCCTGATCCTGAGAGGGTCCGCCCACCACGGACAGGGCACCGAGTTGGTCCCGCGGATCACCGGTGCGGAAGTCGTCGTAGCGGTAGGAGGCCAGGGCCGCCCCTTCGGCCAGGGCTGCGGCGGCGTCATCGACGGCCAGGTCGATGGGGTCGGGTATCAGGAACGCCGCTTTTGCCGCCGACCCCACGGCGCGTACGAACGCCGCCGAGGCCCGGCGCAGGGACTCGAGCCCGCGGTCGCCGGCCAGCATGTCCGTGCTTCCCACGCCGACCAGCGTGACCTCGGCCCCGGTGGGACCGCCGTTTCCGCCCCCTGAAGCTGCCCCGGTTCCGGTTCCGGTTCCGGTTCCGGCTCCGGACCCTGACCCGGCGGACTGGTAGGTCAGGGTCTGGGCCACCTTGCCGGTGAAGCCGTGGCGGGTGCACCAGGCCTGATCGAGCTCGGTGGGACCGGGGGGACCGGAGACCGGTCGTGGCCCGTTCTCGCCGGATACCACCGGGACCCCGAGCGCCTCCAGATCCGGCCCCAAGGTGTCGGCGGCCACTGCCTCGATGTTCACGACGGGATTCCTCTCACGGGTTACACGGGTTGGATGGGTTGGATGGGTTGGATGGGTTGGATGGGTTACACGGGTTGGATGGGTTGGATGGGTTGGATGGGTTGGATGGGTTGGATGGGTTGGATGGGTTGGATGGGTTGGATGGGTTGGATGGGTTGCGAGGGCCTGCCTGTTCGCACCTCATCCGTCGGACCGGCTCTCGCTGTCGGTCGGGCTGTCCTTAGGTGCGCGGGCCCGCCGCGGGGTGCCATGGGACAGAAGATGGTGGTCACCCTCAGTCCAGCGGGCCATGGCCCACAACAGGTCGGACAGCCGATTGAGGTACCGGCCCACCTGGGAGTCGGCGATCGGCTCGGATACCAGCAACCGCTCGGCCCGGCGGACCACGGTCCGGGCCTGGTCCAGGGCCGCCGACACCCGGTTGACCCCGGGGATCACAAAGTCCGAGGGCATGTCGAACCGCTCGATGAGCTCGTCGATGTGCTCCTCCAGGCTCGACACCATCTCCTCGGTGACCAGAGTCTGACCCGGCACCAGCTTCGATCGGCGGGTGGGATGAGTGGCCACTTCGGCCATCAGCACGTAGAGGTCCCGCTCCAACCTGGTCAACAACAGGTCCAGCTCGGAGCCTCGCTCGGCCTCGGCCCGGGCCATCCCCATGACCGCCTGGGCTTCGTCCACGGTCCCGTTGATGTTGATGACGGCCGAGTCCTTGGGCACCCGACCGCCGTAGAGGAGGCCGGTGGTCCCGTCGTCGCCCGTCTTCGTATAGATCCTCACCACCGCTAGATCCTCACCAACTCCGTGGTCACCGGGACGATGCTAAACCCAACGGTCGAAACCCCCCGCCGACCCTGCACTGACCCCCGCCTGACTCCCCCGCTGAGCCCCCACAGGACTCCTCCGCATGCTTCCCCGCTGACTCTCCCATCGGCTCCGGCAGTTCGGACGGGCGGCCCGGAGGGGATTCTGCCCGCGCCAGGACCGGTCCCCGGTAGCCTTGATTGGTCATGGGCGTCCGGAACCTCTCATCCTCCAGCTACCTCCAGGCGGTCTCCGAGCGGGTGGTGGTGTTCGACGGTGCCATGGGCACCAACCTGCAGCTGGCCGAGCTGACCGCCGAGGACTTCGGTGGCCCCGACCTCGAGGGCTGCAACGAGCTCTTGGTGGTGACCCGGCCCGACGCCGTCGACCGGGTCCACCGGTCGTTCTTCGAGGTCGGGTGCGACGTGGTCGAGACCGACACCTTCGGAGCGTTCGCACCGGTGCTGGCGGAGTACGGGCAGGCTCACCGGGTCCATGAGCTCAACCTGGCCGCCGCCACCCTGGCCCGGGGGGCGGCCGACGACTTCTCCACCCCCGATCGGCCCCGGTGGGTGGCCGGGAGCATCGGACCGGGCACCAAGTTCCCCACCCTGGGACAGATCCGCTACGCCGACCTCCGCGACGCCTATCAGGAGCAAGCGGCCGCTCTCCTCGAGGGGGGCGTGGACCTCATCATCATCGAGACCGTCTTCGACCTGCTCCAGGCCAAAGCGGCCATCAACGGGGCGAGGCGGGCCATGAAGGCGGCCGACGTCGTCCTACCCATCCAGACCCAGGTGACCATCGAACTGACCGGCACCATGCTGCCCGGCACCGAGATCGGTGCGGCCCTCTGTGCTCTCGAGGCCATGGACATCGATCTGATCGGGCTCAACTGTGCCACCGGCCCCGCCGAGATGTTCGAGCCCCTCCGTCACCTGACCGGCCACGCTGCCGTTCCCATCAGCTGCCTGCCCAACGCCGGACTGCCCTCGGTGGTCGACGGGGCCATGCACTACGACCTGACCCCCGAGCAGTTGGCCGAGTTCCACCGCCAGTTCGTCGGCGAGCTGGGTGTCTCGGTGGTCGGCGGATGCTGTGGCACCACCCCGGCCCACCTGGCCGCGGTGGTGGAGGCCTGCGCCGACCTCACCCCCAAGCCCCGCCACCCGGTGCCCGACTACGGGGCCGCCTCGATCTACACCCAGGTTCCCTTCACCCAGGACACCTCCTTTCTGGTGGTCGGGGAGCGCACCAACGCCAACGGTTCGAAGAAGTTCCGGGAGGCCATGCTCGAAGCCGACTGGGACACCTGCGTGGCCATGGCCCGCGATCAGGTCAAAGAGGGCTCCCATCTCATCGATGTGTGCGTCGACTACACCGGAGCCGATGGCGTGGCCGACATGGAGGAGGTGGCCTCGCGCTTCGCCACCCAGTCGACGGCCCCGCTCATGGTCGACTCCACCGAAGCCCCGGTGGTGGAGACCGCCCTGTCGTGGATCGGGGGAAGGGCGGTCATCAACTCGGTGAACCTGGAAGAAGGCGACGAGGTCGGCACCCGGCTCGACTCGTTCCTGACCCTGGCCAAGGAGTTCGGTGCCGCCGTGGTGTGCACCTGCATCGACACCGAGGGCCAGGCCCGGACGGCCGACTGGAAGGTGCGGGCCGCCACCGCCATCCACGACATCGCCGTCGAGCGGTACGGGCTCCGGCCCGAGGACCTGTTGTTCGACGCCCTGGCCCTCCCTCTGTCCACGGGCATGGAGGAGAGTCGCAAGGACGGGATCGAGACCATCGAGGGCATCAGGCGGATCAAGGCCGAGCTGCCCGGGGTGTACACCATCCTGGGCCTCTCCAATGTGTCGTTCGGGCTCAATCCAGCGGCCCGCCAGGTTCTCAACTCGGTGTTCCTCCACGAGTGTGTGGAGGCCGGGCTCGACGCCGCCATCGTCCACGCCTCCAAGATCCTCCCCCTGTCGAAGATCGATCAACGGGCCCGGGAGGTCTGTCTGGACCTGGTCTACGACCGTCGGCATGACGGCTACGACCCGTTGACCGAGTTGCTGGCCATCTTCGAGGGGGTGTCGGCCTCGACCGCGGCGTCCACCGAGGACCGGTCGGGATGGCCGGTCGGGCAACGGCTCGAGCACCGCATCATCGACGGCGACCGCAACGGCATCGAGGCCGACCTGGACGAGGCCATGGCTGAGGGCACCACCCCGCTCATCATCATCAACGACTTCTTACTGGCCGGCATGAAAGTGGTGGGCGAGCTGTTCGCCTCGGGCGAGATGCAGCTGCCCTTCGTGCTCGGTTCGGCCGAGACCATGAAGACCGCGGTGGCCTACCTGGAGCCGCACATGGAAAAGGCCGACCAGGGAGGCAAGGGGGTGATGGTGCTGGCCACGGTGAAGGGCGATGTGCACGACATCGGCAAGAACCTGGTCGACATCATCCTCACCAACAACGGGTACACGGTGAAGAACCTCGGCATCAAAGTGGGCATCGGCGAGATGGTCACGGCGCTGGAGGAGACCAACGCCGACGCCATCGGCATGAGCGGTCTGTTGGTGAAGTCCACCCTCATCATGCGGGACAATCTCGAGGAGCTGAACCGGCGCAACCTGTCCCACATCCCGGTGATACTGGGCGGCGCCGCCCTCACCCGCACCTACGTCGAGCGCGACCTCCGCAAGATCTATGACGGTCGGCTCTTCTACGGCAAGGACGCCTTCGAGGGACTGCGCACCATGGACCGGCTGGTCGAGCTGTCCAAGTCCGGAGAGGACGATCCGGAGTTCGGCACGGCCATCGGCGGGCGCGACCTCGGGCCGCGCAAGAGCGAGCTGCGCAAGCAGGCCGCAGCCGAAGCGCTGGAGCGCGGCGAGACCCTGCCGGCCCGGTCCCCCGAGGTGGTCACGGACAATCCGACCTTCACGCCGCCGTTTTTGGGCAGCCGGGTGGCCAAGGGCATGGCTCTCGATGACATCGCCGCCTACCTCAACGAGACCGCCCTGTTCCGCAACCAGTGGGGATTGAAGCCCGTGGGTGGCGAGAACGATCCCGCCTTCAAGGATCGGGTCCGGCCACTGCTGCGCGAGCAGCTGTCCATCGCCCAGGCGGGCCAGCTGCTGGTCCCCCAGGTGGCCTGGGGCCATTTCGCCGCCAACGCCGACGGGGACGACCTGGTCATCTTCAAGGACGAGAGCCGGACCGGCGAACTGGCCCGCTACTCGTTCCCCCGCCAGACCGAGGAACCCTGGCTGTGCATCAGCGACTTCTTCCGGTCCGTCGAGTCCGGTGAGCCCGACTGGGCCAGCTTCATGGTGGTGACCATGGGCTCACGGGTGAGCGAGGAGGCCAGGCGCCTGTTCGACGAGAACCACTACCAGCAGTACCTGTACCTCCACGGTCTCGGGGTGGAGATGGCCGAGGCTCTGGCCGAGTACTGGCACCGTCGGATCCGGGAGGAACTGGGCTTCGCCGACCAGGACGGGCCCAACCTCACCGGCCTGTTCCGCCAGAAGTACCGGGGTGGCCGTTACTCGTGGGGTTACCCGGCCTGCCCCAACCTCGAGGACAACGCCAAGGTGGTCGAGCTGCTCGACGCCGCCCGCATCGGGGTGGAGGTCAGCGAAGGGTTCCAGCTGGAACCGGAGCAGACCACCACCGCCATCATCTGCCACCATCCCCAAGCCAAGTACTTCGTGGCCTAGGGTCGCAGCCCATGACGGCACCCCGGTGGCGCCCGCCGAATGGGGCCGTGATCAAATCCGCCCGGGCTCGGGTCAGGGCTCGGGCCGTAGCGACGCCGACGGTGGCGGCGGTGGCGGGCGTTGGCGTGGTCGCCACGGCGGTGGCGGTCGTGGCAGTTCTCCAGGTGTCCATCCTCAGCACGCCGGCCGGTGCCGGGGCCCTTCCGGTCAACCCACCCCTGACATCGATGGTCATCTCCCGTCCTCTACCCGGCTATCGCGCCGCCCCACCCGGGCCCACCAACGGCACTCTGAGCGCGGAGGAATTCGCCTCCCAGTCGTCCGCGCCCCGTCAGGCCGAACGACAGTTCGAGGGGCTGGCCCACCAGCCGCACTTCGGGGCGTACATCCGGCTGTGGACCGACGGGTCGGGACCAGGTCGCGGATCCAACGACCTCGCCGTCCTGGTATTCCGCATTCCGCGCCTCGACGATGCCAAGTCCTTCGCCGCCGGTCTCCAGGCACCGTTCGCCGGGTCGTCAATTCCCTTCGATGTGCCCAGTGTGCCCTCGGCCCACGGATACTCGGTCCACATCTCCTCCCCGGTGCGGGCCGTCGAGCAGATCGTGGTCTTCCGGGCCGGGCAGTACGTGGTCATGACGGAGCTGGCGTCGGCATCGTCGGCTTCGAACCCGGGCGCCCTCACCCCCTCCGAGGCCATCTCCGTCAGCTACCTGCAGTACCAGGTCTTCCGCATCAGGGACCCCCGGGGATCATCCGATGTCAAGCCGGTACCTGTCGCTCCCACGCCCACTGCTCCAGCCAGAGGTGGGATCTCCGCGTGGGTCGTGGTCGTAGCAGTTGTGCTGGTGGCGGTAGGAGGGCTGGCAGTGATGGCCATCCGACGCCGCCTTCGACCGGCATCCCTGTCGGACCGGTTGGCGGCGGATCCGTGGGGCCCGGGTGGACTGTTCGAGGCCTTCGGAGCCGTCATCCCTACTGATGCCAACGGGTCGGGGCACCGTCATCCGGTGCGCGACGTCGACCCCGATCCCCTGCATCCGGCGCGGATGGTCCCGGCCTTGGTCGCCGCTCCACCGGGTGCGCCGTCGGCCGAGCTCTTGGGGCTCGAGGGCGCGGAGCCGGAGCCCGCCGGGTCGACCCGGTCGCACGCCGGAGCGGACCGCGGATCCGAACCGGTCCGAGACTGACCGCCGACCGGTCCGCATCAAGGAGCACCGACCCCCTCGAGGGGAGGCGAGCTGCTCTGATCAGGACACGATCTTCCCCCTTCCCTTCGGCGCAGATTTTTTGATTAGACCAGTGCGTTTTTGACATCTCGTCCAGTACCATGGAGAGAACGCACAGACGACGTCGGCGCCAGGGAGCGGCGACGTCCGGAGGAGAGAGCATGCCCCCGTTCGAGATCGCCATCGCCGCCTTCATCGCATTGATGGTGCTCTTGATCGTGGCGTTACGGTTGAAGCACTCCCACGACCAGAGGATCCGACGGGCGGCCAGTTCCGGCTTCTACGACTTCGATCTGGCTCACTACGGCACCCCGTCGGCAGGGAGCTCGTTGATGGAGCAAGCGGTGGAGTCGGCCAGTCGACCTCTCGCCCCCACCTTCGTCTCCGGCGGGGCGGGCAAAGGCAAAGGCAAAGGAGCCGGGCACGTCGCCACAGGCCCGATCCCGTCCTCGTTCGGAGCGACGGATCGCTCCTCGATCGGTCCCCTTCCGGCATTCGACCAGGAGACGGCGGTACGACATCGTCCTCCCGGCGAGGCCCACCCGGGCCTTCCCATTCCCTCGGTTCCGAGCATTCCGGTCCCGTCGGCGACGGCCGGGGCCGGGGCCGGGGCCGGATCCTCGCTCCCCTTGTTGGTGCAACCGCCGCCGCCGGCTCCCGGGGCCAGCCACCTGGCCGGGGACACCGCTGGGTAGTCTGCCCCCACGGCCACCAGGGCCGGTTGGGAGGTCAGGCCATGGTAGAGGGTGCCGGGAAAGGTGCCGTTCCGGGGATCATCACCAAAGACCGATCGGGTTCGGTGGACGAGGCGGTAGCCGAGCTCACCCGGCTCATCGATGAGCGAGGCATGAAGGTCTTCGTCGTGGTGGACCACAGCGGCGAGGCCGGCCGGGTGGGACTCGAGCTCCGCGACACCAAGCTGGTGATCTTCGGGAGTCCGGCCGGAGGGACGCCGGTGATGCAAGCATCACCGCTGGCGGCTCTCGATCTTCCGCTCAAGGTACTGGTGTGGGATGACGGGGGCCAGACCCGGGTCAGCTACACCGACCCCGGCGTGCTGGCGGAGCGTTACCAACTCCGCGAAGCGTTGGCCGCCCGTCTAGCCGGCATCGGGCCGCTCACCGATGCCCTCACCGGTTGAGGCCCGCGACGCCTTCACCGGTTGGGCCGCCCGGTCACTGATCGGGACGTCAGTGACCTCGAGGCTCAGGGGCTGCTTGGTGGCACAGAGTCTTCGAAAAACCGAGGCTTCGGCGATCATCTTTGAACTCCCCGTAGGGGTCGATGGGCCGATACCCCGACGAGACATAGAGCGAGACAGCTTCTGGTTGCTCGGTTCCGGTCTCCAACCACATGGCGCTGTAGCCCGCAGTCAGCGCCTGTTCCTCCAGAAACCGGAGCAGCCGCCGGCCCACGGCTTTCCCCCGATGGGACGGGACGACGTACATACGCTTGAGTTCGGCCTGGTCCGGCGCCAGTCGCCGGAACCCTCCACAGCCGACCGGCGATCCGTCCGCCACAGCCAGGACGAAAAGCCCATCGGGAGGATCGAAGTCTGCGCCGTCGACGGGGCCCGGTCGATCCGATCGGTAGCGCTCGGCCGTCTCCGCCAGCATGGCGTCTTCAAGGGCCTGGGCCCGGCGGTCGGCCAGCGCCACCCGGACCAGGACCAGATCGTGTCGGTCGGCGGGTCCGGACATCACGCCATCTTGCCAAACCGACCGACGGTCGGGAATGTCAGTATGGAGGGGAGTCCGCCACCAGAGTGCGGCTGGAAGCAAGGGGGATGGGGTTGAGGCGCGGACTATGTGGACCATGTGGATTTTGTGGACTGGTCACCCGGCACGTTGGTGACCGAAATGGGTGAACTCGTCAGCTATGACCTCTCCGGCCGCGTGGCCACCATCGCCATGGATGACGGCCGGGCCAACGCTCTGTCACTCCAGATGCTGGCGGCCGTCAACGAGGCCCTGGACCAGGCGGCGGCCGACGATGCCGTCATTCTGCTGACGGGCCGGGACGGCATCTTCTCGGGCGGCTTCGACCTCAACATATTGGGTGCGGGTGGACCCGATGCCGCGCTCCTGCTCGAACAGGGATTCCTGTTGGCCCTCCGCCTACTGGAACACCCGACGCCCGTGGTCATCGCCTGCAACGGGCACGCGGTGGCCATGGGCAGTTTCCTACTGCTGTCCGGCGACTACCGCATCGGGTCCGACGGCCCGTTCCGACTGGTGGCCAATGAAGTAGCCATCGGCCTCACCATGCCTCGGGCTGCCATCGAGATCTGTCGACAGCGACTCCCACCGGCGCACTTCATCCGGGTGGTGACCCTCGCCGAGGTCTACCGCCCGACGGACGGCGTGGCGGCCGGATTTCTGGACCGGGTCGTCGGTCCGGCCGACCTACTCGAGACGGCGGCAGAAGTCGCCGCCGGCTTCGCCGGACTGGATCGGGTAGCCCATGCCGCCACCAAGTCCCTGGCCCGGTCGGCGGCCGTAGCTGCCATCCAGGAAGGATTGGAGGCCGACCGGGCCATCTTCCAGCGGGTGGCCCGGGGGCAGGTGGCCGGCACCTAGCCCACCCGAGGTAAATCAGGCCTCGGGCGGCGCCTCGAAGGGCTGGCGAGCCGGACACTTCTTGAGGTGGCCGCGCCGGCCCGAGCGGCCCACTCGCTCGCCGCACCCGTCGCACTCCCACAGGGTGCTGTCACTCACATAGGTGAACCCCTCGAGTCGGAGGGCCTTGGCTGCGGATTTGATGGTGCTCATTGCTCGCTCCTGTCGATGTTCTTCCTCACCTCACCGCCTCCGCCTAGGGGCGGCGTGTGCCCTGGCGTAGAGCCAGCTGTGAATGTCCCGGTGACCAGGGACGATCCAGGGGACAGCTGGCCGCCACCGCGCCCAGGTGCCGATCGCAGTGCGTCTGACTCCTAAAGGCAGAGCGCTGAAAGACCGATGTTCTGGAAACCCTGAGAAAGGCCAGTCAAATGATCTTCCTTCCTCGCATCGCCAGGTCCCTTCACCATCCGGCACTGGCCGTGGTGCTGGGACTCGTCCTCCTCGTTGTCGCCATTTTCGGCCTCGTCAGTGGAGACATCCCGAAGTTCTGGGCCATCCTCATCCTCGTGGTTGGCGCGATCAACGTGCTGAGGGCTGTTCCGCATCCAGAAGCCAACCGGTCCGAGGGATCTGCCGCTCAGGCAGAAACTGCGGTGACCTCGTAGTCGAGACGCCCGACTTGAGGCTGACGCTGACACAATCGCAAGCCACGGGGTGCCATGGCAGCGGTCCCATCCCTGAAGGGTCCCGAGATCTTCGTACGCCAAGCAGGAGACCTGACTCGGCCGACCCTGGTCCTTTGCCCGGTTCCCCATCGAGCAGTCGTGCTTACCTACGCCTCATCGACTGATTGGCCAACGATTGTCATGCCGTGGGCACGTCGCCACATTCCTCTTGACACCTTCGACACGGGTTCACGCCCCCTGGACCATGAAAGGGGGCCTCACTCCGAGGTCCAAACCTCGACTTCCGCGCCGGCCTGAACTGGACGCTTAATCCAACGGTCTGACGTGTCTTCGATGAAGGCAATCATCCCGGCCATTCCCATGAACGGCGACTCGATTCGGGAGACCGTCAGCTCGTCGTTCGAGGTCCGAACCCGATCACCCGCTTGCACGGCAGAAGCTGTGGTCTTGGTCCACTGATAGGTGGTCACGGTATTGAGTATCGCATGGGCGCCGTCCTATGGATTCGCGCCGAGGTCGGCAACCCAGATGGGAGGAACGCTGGGTGCGGCCGCTCCCGATACGACGTCTCAACACGTCGGCTATGGGCGCGTCCTGCTCGAGCCTCTCGTAAGGTTCAGGCGACCGTCCCCGGTCATGCGGGTCAGCTCTGGCTCATGCGGGTCAGCTCTGGCTACGGCGCGGGCGGCTGGGATCGCTCGTGGAGCATCCTCTTGCGGTCTTCAGCGCCGAGAGTGGCGGGCTCCGTCGAATCGATGAAGTCGATGAGCGCATCGACGAACTGTTCCGGAGCCTCGATCTGGGGGAAATGACCTACACCCTCGATGATCACCAGCCGGCTCCCCGGCACGGCCTCGTGCGCGGCGTAGGCGTGGCTCACCGGGATGATGTCGTCCCGGTCCCCCCAGACAATCAGCGTCGGCATCGAAGAGGCCAGGTAGAGCCGATCCATTGCGCTGACCGTCTGACCACCAGGGTCAATGACGGACTTGATCGTGCGGACGAACGCCTGGCGGTTCTCCGCCTCGGCCAGTGAGGCGTAGGCACTCCACATTTCGGTGACACGACCCATACGGATCCCGCTGTTGTTCATCCTCCGGAACATGCTGTCCCCCCAGTCACGGACAAAGCCAGGGAAAATGACGGGCATTACGTACTCGCTGCCTGGGAGCGTCATGACCCGGAGCATCCAGTTCACCTCTCGTCCCAGGCCGCCACTGTCGACCAGAACGAGCCGCTCGCATTGCTCAGGATGCTGGTAAGCGAGCTGCATGGCCACCCCGCCGCCGAAGGACTGACCGACGACGGAGGCTCGGTTGATGTCGAGGACCTCGAGCAGGTCACGGATTCCGCTAGCGAACGCACCAAGCGAGTAATCTCCGACGGGCTTTTGGGACTGACCATGACCCATGAGGTCCGGCGCAATCACGGTGAAGCGATCACTCAAATGTGGGATGACGTCCCGCCAAGTCCGGGAGCTGCCGGCAATACCGTGAAGGAGCAGGAGCGCCGGCCCACTTCCCTCCATCCGGTACGCCATGTCGTGGCCGTGAATCGAGACGTGGTCAAGCTGACCTTCCATCCGGCCATTCTGCTCCAACCGTGTGGACGGTGTTGTCGCCGCCGAACCGGCCAACCCAAGGTCCGGCTGGGACCATCCGGCTCGGGAAAGGCTCACGGCGATCGTGGCTCAACTTGGGGCTGAACAGCCCTACCTAGGTGGGAGTCCAGCGCTGACCTTCCGGCCTCACCCGTCGAGTACCCCGAGGAGCCATCTGGGCCCGGCCACATCGGCACCCAGATCCTCAACCCGCTGACACAACGCCCGATCTGCCGACACCAGCGTTACTTCCTGTCCGGCAGCATCAGCGGTGACGGCAAGGAGGGTGTCGTCACCGCTACCAGGCGCATGAAGGACGGTGACGCCGTCGGTTTCCCCCTCCTCAACGCCGCCACGAGCAGCCCCTTCGAGGACCACGATGACGGGCCCGGCCAGCCGGCCGGACCCCACGGCTGCATGTAACCGCTCCACCAACGACCGTGCAGCTCCGGGTCGATCCCGCCACCAGCCATCCGGTCGGGATCCGACCACGTTCGCCGCGTCAATGAGGAGCACCACTCCAGTATCGTCCCCGTTCCGGTATTACCGCCGGTCCAGCAGCACCGCAGACCTTCGTGCCCACCCGCAGGGTGGTCGAGAACACGTCACTCCTCGAGGCGTTGGACCAGAAGCTGCCCTGGCCAACCGTCGCGATCGAACGGTTCAGTTGCCGTAAAGCCTGCCGACTCGTAGTACCGCACCAGCTGTCCCTGCCCGCCAGCCCAGCAGTCGACCCGCAGCAAACTCAGATCCCGGGCCAGGCACTCTGCGCGGGCATGGTCCAACAGTGCCGTCCCGATCCCTTGCCCCATGAACCGTCTCGAAGTCAGCAGAATCCACACATACAGGCCGGGCTCCGTCGTCACCGGGGCATACGAGGGGGATTCCTCGCTCACGTCGAGTGCGCCTACCAACGAATCGCCGACTTCAGCGACAGTCAGCCCAGGGCTCCCCGCCAATCGGGTGACCCGCGCTCTGGTGTCGGCTCGCTCGGACCAGGGCCGACTACCCCACTGCCCACTCAGGCCACGATCAGTGAGCCACAGAACCGCCTCGTCAAAGAGCCTGAGCAGAGATTCCTCGTCATCGGCTCTTCCCGGGCGCAGGATCACGGGTGAGGACCTTAGGCGGTGGTCCGGTAGGCAGTAGCTCCTTCCGGCGACCAGAGCTCTAGCCGTGCTCGACATCCCATAGGTGGTGAATGGGGTCGTGAACCATGTAGCGGGAGATGGTGTCGATGGTGAAGGAGGCCCCATCACTCCTGCGTCCTTTCCGCATCCACTCCGGTTCCGAGAGTCCATCCAGCCGCTCAGCCACGGTGGAGGCCTGCGCCACCAGGTTGTCCGCCACGACCGCAGGAACCTGGCTGTCATAACGCTCATCCACCGCCGAGGCATCTTGGTCCCAGTTCGGGAACAGGGGGTCATCGGCCGTCATCATCAGGACGATCCGCTCGTCGTAACGCCGGAATACATCGCGTACGTGGCATGCGTACTCGAGCGACGACCACCGGTCCGGATCGACGCGACCGGCCCGCAGAGCTCCCCTGGTCATCAGGTCATTCCACTGGGCGGCGTTGAGCCGCACCAGGTCGGAGACTGCCGCCGACGAGCACGTACTGGCGTCGAAGCCGCACTCCTCACAGGGGCGCTGCAGGACCCAGGTCCAGTCCTTGTCGTCAGGGGTGATCACCCACCCCAACCTAGTTAATGAATCAGCCGCAGCCCGGTCCCCGAACCTGCCTATGACTCCGGCGGTCCCTGGCCCGGGCTGCGACTGTTCGGGCCGCCGTCGGCGCCCAAATCACCGAGTAGGGCGTTCCGCACCTCCTGCCACGCAGCTGGGTTGGCCGCAGCCAGCAATCCGGAGGACGTCTGTCTCGGTGCGTACTCGTCTCCATCGAGTCTTCGCACCCGACCTCCGGACTCTTCGACCAGGAGAGCACCCGGAGCGTGGTCCCAGGGCAAGGTGCGCCAGAACATCACGAAGTCCTGCCCGCCATCGACCAACAAGGGATAGTCGATCCCCGCCGACGAGGTCCCGGGAGTGATCGCCGCGAAACGGTGGCGGTTCTCTTCGACCCGGTCTCTGGTCGCTTCATCCAGGAACCTGGTGAGGACCGAGCCCCGCAGATCCGCCGCTGCCGCCGACGGACGCCCACGGACAACCGGCCGGCCGTTGCGGGTGGTCCCGGAACCCCGTTCGGCCTGGTACATGTTGCCGGCCACCGGCTGCCAGATCCACGCCGCGCTCGTTGTCCCGTTGCGCAACAGCGCCACCATTACTGCCCACTCCGAAGAGCCGGCCACGAAGTTGGCTGTGCCATCCAGCGGATCCACCAACCAGACCAGGTCGTTTCGCAGAGAGTCGGCGAGCCCGGGGCCGCCGGAGAACCGTTCCTCTCCGACCATCACCGCCTCGGGGACCAGCTGGGCCAACCGCAATGTGATAAGTCGCTCCGACTCCTCGTCGGCCACGGTGACGATCTCCCCGGGCGACTTGAAGCGCACATCGCCATCCCGGAGCGCCTCGAATCGGGGCTCGATGACTTCGGCGGAGACCTCCCGGAGCACCCGGCCCACCTCGTCCATCAGGTTGTCTGACGTCGCAGGCATGATCTCCAGGATCGTAGGTGAGGCGACCGGAGTAGTCTGCGCCACTGTGGACGCCGACGAGATTGCCCTGCCCGACCGGATGGCCATGGAGGACCTCCTCACCCGCTACGCCACCGCCGTCGACAACCGCAACTGGGATCTGCTCGACTCCGTGTTCACCCACAACGCTCATCTCGACTACCGATCGGCTGGAGGTGTCGAGGGGAGCTACCCCGAGGTGCGGCAATGGCTGTCGGAGGTGCTGCCCATCTTCGACGTGACCCAACACCTCGTGGTCAACCGCGAGTTCAAACGGGACCCCGACGGGGTGCAGGCCAGCTCGTGCTTTCTCAACCCCAACCAGTTGAAGGTGGACGGAAAGTTGTGGCTCTTCACCGTGGGAGGCCGGTACCACGACCGCCTGGTCGAAACTACGGACGGCTGGCGGATCGCCAGGAGGATCGAGCACACCCTCTGGTGGGACCATCCCATGCCCGGGCTTCCCGAAGTCCCCCAGCCTGTTCCCGGACTGCCTGACCGCTGAGGCTCGCGACCTACAGGGCCAGCGTGGCCCCACCGTCGATCACCAAGGCCGCCCCGTTGATGAAGGCAGCCTGATTCGAGCAGAGGAACGTCGCCACCTGGCCGAAGTCTTCAGGGCTGCCCATGGCGCCCGAGCCGCCGAGCTCCCGCATCCGATCGGTGGCGTGGGGCCCTGGGCACAAGAGGTTCAACGTGACGCCATGGCCCTCGGCCGCTAGATCCTGGGCGGCGGTCTTGGCCCAGGCCCACAGGCCGGCCCGGGCCATGTTGGACAGGGCCAAGCCCGGCAACGGCTGCACCACCGAGTACGAAGTGATGCAACAGATCCGTCCCCAGCCGTTCGAACGCATGATGGGCACTGCCGCCCCGATGAGCCGGATGGCCGACTTGAGGTTGGCCTCGAGGGCCGCGTCGATCTGGGAGTCGTCGACCTCCAGGGCGTGCCCGGCCGGAGGGCCGCCGGCGTTGGCGATCACAATGTCGACCGTCCCAAAGGCCTCCACCGTGGCCGCCACCAGCTCGGCCGGAGCCGAGGGATCCGAGATATCGGCCGGCCGGGCGGCCGCTTCACCTCCGGCGGCTTCGATCGAGGCGCGGGCATCAGCCAGTGACTCCTCGTCACGCGACGAGAGCATCACTCGTACGCCCTCGTTGGCCAGGGCCTCAGCGGTGGCCCGACCGAGCCCGCGGGATGCGGCCACCACCAGCGCCGTCCGTCCTTCGATGCCCAGGTCCACTGCGGATCCCCTATCCGTCGACTATCCGACTATCCGACTA
>Ga0182030_10013621_pt1 | contig 16161 bp, 10 predicted proteins | sample 812S3MmetaG_FD_121299 | JGI IMG/M metagenome (GOLD analysis project Ga0182030, IMG submission 121299) | Permafrost microbial communities from Stordalen Mire, Sweden - 812S3M metaG (Illumina Assembly) | ecosystem: Environmental > Terrestrial > Soil > Wetlands > Permafrost | place: Sweden...
ACGCCCGCGCGTTCGCCGCGCCTGACGTCGCCGCGCAGATCGATGATCTCGATGCGGTCGAAACGCTCGCGCAGCATCGCGCGCAATCCGGCGTATGGCTTTCCCGCCAGAAAGGTGCGGTTGGAAATGAACGCCACGACGCCGCGGCGCGGTGCGCCCTCGCTTTCGAACAGCTTCCAGATCGCCCATCGCCAGAAGGCGACTGAAAGCTCGGGAAAGGTGTTGAGCTGATTGCCCCAGCCGGCGTCGCGCACCGGCGCCTTGAGATCGTCCCACAAGTCGTTCATCCAGGCGCCGACGAGTTCGCCGACTTCGCCGGCCTCGAGTCTCCGGTAAGGCGGGTTGCCGACGATCGCCAGGATAGGCTGGCGTTCCTTGATTCGATCCGCCTCGTGCCTCTCGGTGCGGATGTTTTCGGCGACGAATCCCAGGCTGCCCAATGGCGCCGCCGCGCCCGGCTGGGCCAGCGTATCGGTGAGAAACACGCCGAGGCGTTGATTGGCCTGCAGCGCGCCCATCGCGTGGCGCAATCGATAATGAGCGACGGCGTAGGGGCCGACGAGGAGTTCGAACCCGAACAATCGCGACGCAAGAGCCCGCAGGGCGCCGGCAACCGCTCCCGAACCCGTGCTGGCTTCGACCGAACTGCGAACATGCTCGATGACGCCCAGCAGGAAGGTCCCGGTGCCGGCCGCCGGGTCGAGCAATGTCACGGCGTCATCCGTCAGGCCTGCCGTCCCCAGGCTTTCGCGCAATGCGCGGTCGAGCGCGGCGACCATGTAGGTCACGACTTCGACTGGCGTGTAGTAGACGCCGTACTTTTCTCGCGCCGCGGGATCGAAGACTTGAAGGAAGTCTTCGTAGAAGTACAAGATCGGGTCCGCGTGGCCGGCCCTTCGCACGAGAATGGCGGGATCGAAGCTGTTGACCGTATCGAGGATGACGTCGAAGCCGACGCCGATGTCGCTGACGATTTCATCCATGCTCAGCACGCGAAGCGTCGTGCGCAGCAGAGAGTGTTCGGGCGGCATGTTTCGCCATGCGTCGCGGTCGACGTCTCTGTCGGAGGCTTCGCGCACCAGCAGCAGACCGAACCCGAGCGTTTGCGCAAAGGCGGCGGCGAAGAGCGTTTCGAAGCGCGGCGCGCTGTAACCGGCGGCTTGCGGATGCGCGTAGAGCACCTCGCGGAACTCGTCTCGGACTCCCTGCAACGGCGTTCCGACTGCCTCGGACGCGGCGAGTTCAGCGAGTCGATCGGCGACAATGGTCCGAACGAGCCTCGCCGCGTGGGCCAATTGCCTGCCAGTTGCATCGCGTCCGCCGCAGGCGGAGGGTCGGCGAGGGCGAGTGGCGTCAATCCCGCGATGAGCGCAGCGGGATCACCGCGTCGGATCAGGCGCTCCGCATTCACGTCCGTCGTCTCAGGCTCGAGCGCGGCCTCAGGGACGATTTCTACCGAATCGATCGCCTCGTGGCGCCTGAAAACGCGCAAGCTTGAGAAATTCGAGATCGCCCAAACCGGCAGCGACTTGAACCGTTCGAACTGCTGCTTGTCGTGAGGATCGCGATAGCGCGAAGGATCGCCCGGCTTGGTCGGCGCTTTGAGTTCGATAAATGCGCGCGGCGGCTGGCCGGCGCGCTTGAGCGCGATATCTGGACGACCAATGCCGGGCGTTGCGAATTCGGGGACGACGACGAGTTCGTTGGACGAAATCAGCGGCAGCAGGGATTCGAGCAGTCTCTGGAACTCAGGCGCCAAGGCTTGTTCGAGATTGCTGGGCCCCGCGCGACGCCGCTCGCGGATGCGCCGCGCATATTCGATGATCGCCTCTACCGACATTGCGCTAAGTTAACGCAGATTCGGCGAATCACAAGAAATGGGCGGCAATGGCTTGTGACGGCCAGCCGCAGAGGCCGGCCGCCTCGCTCTACAGCTTCATCGCGTCCTTGAGCTCGCGCAGGCGGTCGAGCTTTTCCTGCCACAGGCGCTTCTGCTCTTCGGGCGCGTCGGCGAGGTCTTCCTGGGTGTCGCGGATTTCCTGGTCGAGCCGCGCGGAGTCCAGTTCGCCTTCGGGCAGGGCCATCTCGGCCAGCACGATCAGGCCGGCGGGGCTGACGTCGGCGAAACCGCCGCGCACGAAGATGCGGCGGTGATGGCCCGCCGCGTCCTCGACCGCGATCACCCCGGGCCGCAGCGCGGTCATCACCGCCGCGTGGTCCTTGAGCACGACGAAGTCGCCTTCGTTGCCCGGAACAAGCACCGATTCCGCCTCGCCGCTGAACATCTGCTTGTCGGGCGAGACGAGCTCGAAGTGAAAGGTCGCCATCGTGGTTCCTCGCGGCCTGAGCGGGCGGGCGTTACGCTGCGTCCGCCGCCAGCTTCTGCGCTTTCTCGACCGCCTGCTCGATCGTGCCGACCATATAGAAGGCGGCCTCTGGCAGGTGGTCGTACTTGCCTTCGACGATGCCCTTGAAGCCCTTGACCGTGTCCTCGATCTTCACCTGCACGCCGGGCGTGCCGGTGAACACCGCCGCGACGTCGAACGGCTGCGACAGGAAGCGTTCGATCTTGCGCGCGCGGGCGACGGTCAGCTTGTCCTCTTCCGATAGCTCGTCCATGCCGAGGATGGCGATGATGTCCTGCAGCGCCTTGTAGCGCTGCAGCACCTGCTGCACCTGGCGGGCGACGACGTAGTGCTCTTCGCCGACGACGGCCGCGGTCAGCATGCGCGAAGTCGAGTCGAGCGGGTCGACCGCCGGATAGATGCCCTTTTCGGCGATGGTGCGCGACAGCACGGTGGTCGCGTCGAGGTGGGCGAACGAGGTCGCCGGGGCCGGGTCGGTCAGGTCGTCGGCCGGCACGTAGATCGCCTGGACCGAGGTGATCGAGCCCTTGGTCGTCGTCGTGATGCGCTCCTGCAGCGCGCCCATGTCGGTGGCGAGCGTCGGCTGGTAGCCGACCGCCGAAGGGATGCGTCCGAGCAGCGCCGAGACTTCCGAGCCCGCCTGGGTGAAGCGGAAGATGTTGTCGATGAACAGCAGCACGTCCTGGCCCTGGTCGCGGAAATGCTCGGCGACGGTGACGCCGGTCAGGCCGACGCGCATGCGCGCGCCCGGCGGCTCGTTCATCTGGCCGAACACCAGCGCGCATTTCGACTTGACGCTCGGATCGGGATGCTTGGGGTCGGCGTTGACCTTCGAATCGATGAACTCGTGGTAGAGATCGTTGCCCTCGCGGGTGCGCTCGCCGACGCCGGCGAACACCGAATTGCCGCCGTGGGTCTTGGCCACGTTGTTGATCAGTTCCTGGATCAGCACCGTCTTGCCGACGCCGGCGCCGCCGAACAGGCCGATCTTGCCGCCCTTGGCGTAGGGCGCGAGCAGGTCGACCACCTTGATGCCAGTGACGAGGATCTGCGCGTCCGTCGATTGCTCGACATAGGAGGGCGTCGGCTGATGGATGGCGCGGCGGCCATCCATCTGGATCGGCCCGGCTTCGTCGACCGGATCGCCGATGACGTTCATGATGCGGCCGAGCGTGCCCGCGCCGACCGGCACCGAGATCGGCTGACCGGTGTCGCTCACCTGCTGTCCGCGCACCAGTCCTTCGGTCGTGTCCATGGCGATACAGCGCACGGTGTTCTCGCCGAGCTGCTGCGACACCTCGAGCACCAGGCGATGACCGTTGTTGACGGTTTCGAGCGCGTTGAGGATCGCCGGCAGATCACCCTCGAAGGTCACGTCGACGACGGCGCCGATCACCTGGGATATGCGGCCGGTGGAGTTCGCGGCATTGGCCATTTGCTGACGTCCTCGTTTCGATTCGGGTCGCCGCCGACGCGGCGGAATGGGTTCACAGCGCCTCGGCGCCCGAGATGATCTCGATCAGTTCCTTGGTGATCATCGCCTGGCGGGTGCGGTTGTAGCGAAGCGTGTACTTCTTCACCATTTCGCCGGCGTTGCGGGTGGCGTTGTCCATCGCGCTCATCTGCGCGCCGAAGAACGAAGCGACGTTCTCCAGCAGCGCGCGATAGATGCGCACGGTCACGGCGCGCGGCAGCAACTGCGAAAGGATCTCGCCCTCGTCGGGCTCGTAATCATAGACCGGCCCTTCCTCGCGCTCGCCGAGCTCGGCGGGGATGAGCTGCTGGGCGGTCGGCGTCTGCGAGATCACCGAGCGGAAGCGGGCGTAGAACAGGGTGCAGACGTCGAACTCGCCGGCCTCGAACATCTCGATCACGCGCTTGGCGATCGGCTGGGCGGTGGCGAAGGTGATCGTGCGCACGCTGCGCAGGTCGATCTGGCCGATGATCTGCTTCTCGTGGGTGCGGCGGAGCTGGTCGTAGCCCTTCTTGCCGATGCAGAGGATCTTGACCGTCTTGTCCTCGGCGGCGAGCGCGTTGGCTCTTTCGCGCGCCAGGCGGACGATCGAGGTGTTGAATGCGCCGCACAGGCCGCGCTCGCCAGTGCAAACGATCAGGAGATGGGTTTTGCTGGAGCCGTTGCCGCCGAGCAGCGGCTGCGGCGCCGAACCCGGAGGCGAGCCGGCGGCGAGATTGGCGAGCACCGTTTCCATGCGCCGGGCGTAGGGGCGGGCCGCCTCGACCGCCGCCTGGGCGCGGCGCAGCTTGGACACGGCGACCATCTGCATCGCCTTGGTGATCTTCTGCGTCGACTTGACGGAGGCGATCCGGTTTCTCAGGTCCTTCAGGGACGGCATCGCGGCGCTCGATTGAGAAGATCAGGCGAAGCTGGCGGCGTAGGCGTCGACCGCGCTCTTCAGCTTGGCCTCGACGTCGCTCGACAGGTCGTTGCTGGCGTGGATCGCTTCGAGGATGTCGGCGTACTTCGAGCGCAGGTTCGACAGCAGCCCGTCCTCGAAGCTGCGCACCTTATCGAGCGGCAGCTTGTCGAGATAGCCGTTGACGCCGGCGTAGATCACGCAGACCTGCTCCTCCATCTTCAGCGGCGAGAACTGCGGCTGCTTCAGCAGTTCGGTCAGGCGCGCGCCGCGGTTGAGCAGGCGCTGGGTGACCGCGTCGAGGTCGGAGCCGAACTGCGCGAAGGCCGCCATTTCGCGGTATTGCGCGAGCTCGCCCTTGATCTTGCCGGCGACCTTCTTGGTCGCCTTGGTCTGCGCCGCCGAGCCGACGCGCGAGACCGACAGGCCGACGTTCACCGCCGGGCGGATGCCCTGATAGAAGAGGTCGGTTTCGAGGAAGATCTGGCCGTCGGTGATCGAAATGACGTTGGTCGGGATGTAGGCCGAGACGTCGTTGGCCTGGGTCTCGATCACCGGCAGCGCGGTCAGCGAGCCCGAGCCGAAGTCCTTGTTGAGCTTGGCGGCGCGCTCGAGCAGGCGGGAGTGGAGATAGAAGACGTCGCCGGGATAGGCTTCGCGGCCCGGCGGGCGGCGCAGCAGGAGCGACATCTGGCGATAGGCGACCGCCTGCTTGGACAGGTCGTCGTAGATGATGACCGCGTGCATGCCGTTGTCGCGGAAGAACTCGCCCATCGCGCAGCCGGAGAACGGCGCGAGATACTGCATCGGCGCCGGGTCGGAGGCGGTGGCGGCGACGACGATCGAATATTCGAGCGCGCCGTGCTCTTCCAGCACCTTGACGAACTGCGCGACGGTCGAGCGCTTCTGGCCGATCGCGACATAGACGCAATAGAGCTTCTTCGTCTCGTCGCCGCTCTGGTTGAGCGGCTTCTGGTTGAGGATGGTGTCGAGCGCGATCGCGGTCTTGCCGGTCTGGCGGTCGCCGATGATCAGCTCGCGCTGGCCGCGGCCGATCGGGATCATCGAGTCGATCGCCTTGAGGCCGGTCGCCATTGGCTCGTGGACCGAGCGGCGAGGGATGATGCCCGGCGCCTTGACGTCGACCTGGGCGCGCTTGGCGGCGTTGATCGGGCCCTTGCCGTCGATCGGGTTGCCGAGCGCGTCGACGACGCGGCCGAGCAGTTCCTTGCCGATCGGCACGTCGACGATCGCGCCGGTGCGCTTGACCGTCTGGCCTTCCTTGATCGCGCGGTCCTCGCCGAACACGACGATGCCGACGTTGTCGCTCTCGAGGTTCAGCGCCATGCCGCGGGTGCCGTCCTCGAACTCGACCAGTTCGCCCGCCTGGACCTTGTCGAGGCCGTAGGCGCGGGCGATGCCGTCGCCGACCGAGAGAACCTGGCCGACCTCGGTGACTTCCGCCTCGGCGCCGAAATTGGCGATCTGGGCCTTGAGAATGGAGGAGATTTCAGCGGCGCGGATGTCCATCAGCCGACCTCTTTCATGGCGATTCGAATGGCGTTGAGCTTGGTCCTGAGCGAGCCGTCGACCATGCGCGACCCGATCTTGACGACCAGGCCGCCGATGATCGTCGGATCGACCTTGGCGGTGAGGCGCACGTCCTTGCCGCCCGAAGCGGCGCGCAGCGTCTCTTTCAGCGCTGCGACATTGGCGTCGCTGAGCGTGGCGGCGCTGGTCACTTCGGCGTGCGCGACGCCGCGCGCGACGTCATAGAGCAGGCCGTAGTCGCGGATCATGTCGCGGATCGCGAACAGACGCCGCTTCGAGGCGACGAGCTCGATGAAATTGGCGGCGATCCCGCCGACCCCCGCCCGTTCGAGGATCGCGGTCAGCGCCTTGACCTGCTCGCGAGCGGAATAGATCGGGCTGCGCACCAGCCGCTGCAGGTCTTCGCTCTCGGCGATCAGCGCGTCGAAGGTCGAAAGGGCAGCGGCGACCTCGTCGGTCTTGCGCTCATCATGAGCGAGGGAAAACAGCGCCGAGGCGTAGCGCCCGGCCACTCCGCTTACAGTGTCCTGCTGCTCAGACAATTCGTCGCTCTTTTCACAAGCAAACCGACGGAACCTGCGCCCCGGGGCGCAAACCGATTCCGCGTCAGTTGCTCACTGATCGATCGTTCCCCGCGGCGCGCCGGACGAAGCCGCCCCGACCCCAAGGCGCGGGTTGCCTAACATAGGCTCTATGGCGGCGCAACGCCCTGTCCGCCTGATCTTTCGGCGAATGGGTCGGGGGGGGCGCAGGTCGAGCGCTCGGTCAGCTCGCCATCCGCAGCCGCCGGGCGAACGCGCGCTTCACGACGCCCGGCAGCTCGCGCAGGCCCGGCGTCCGCTTGGTGACCCGCCCGGCGAGAAACGCGAGAATAGTCAGGAAGACCGCGTCGTCGATCTTGCCGTACCACAGGTCGTCGGGGATCAGGTCCTCCGGCCAGATCCAATAGAGGACGCCGATCGCGATCAGCGTGACCTGGTAGCCGTAGCGGGTCACGGCTTTGCGCAGCCTGGAAGGCTTGCGCGCGGCGGCCGCCGCGGGGGCCGCCGGCGCCGATTCGGGCTGGCGGATCGCCACCGGGCCGAGCGCCGGGACCGCGGCGCCTTCGAGCGCCGCCTCGACCTGGGCGCGAACCCCTCGGACATAGGGATCGGACGCCGCCTGGGGGTAGAAGTCGAACAGCGCGAGGATGCTGCGGAGGCTCGCCGGCTGCAGCGCTGCGCCGCGCCCGGCGACGCCGACATTGAAACGGCTTTTGCGCCTTACGCCGACCGAGGCTATCGCTTTGGCGATCTCCTTTTCGTCGATCTCGGCCCCGGCGAATGCCAACACTCGACGCAGCGCGCCGGCGGGATCGGCGATCAATTCCTCGTAACTGATCATTAGCGCGTCGGGCGCAGTGCGCCAGCTCATATAGAAATTGACGAACCAAGGCGCGACGAGACGGACGATCATGTCCTCCAGCGTCGCGTCGTCGAGTTCGGCGTGATGATCCTCGGCGTAGAAGATCGGCCAGATCGGGCTCTCGCGCCTGAGGTGGTCGCGCAGGCTGACGACCGCGTCGGGCAGACTGCGGACGAGAACAATCGGCTTCAAGTCATACTTGCTGCACGTCGCCTCGGTCCAGGCGCTCCACCGGACGTGGTGCTGCGCGACATAGGGGCCGCGCCCGGCGCGCAGAATGGAAGATTCGTCAAGTTCCTGCTCTCGCCGGCCGAAAGAGGGGACGAGACTGACGCGCGAAATGTCGGGCATGGCGCTGATCAGGTCGGAAAGAAAAGTCGACCCCGATTTCGGCATGCAGGCGACCAGAATACGCGACGATCCGCCAACGCCGGAGCGAGCGGTCGTCGTCCGTCGCCCGTCAATCCTAGCCGTGTCGTCAGCGAAGCCCATGCGTTCACCGTCAAAGACGCAACCGCCAGATGAGCCCTTCCGTGCGTCAAAGGCAATCTCTATTGCAGCCGTAAGACGGGAAGAAATCAAGCGACTGCAGGCTGTCGGAGGCCTTCGCCCGCGCCGGCGAGGTCAGCGGTTGCGACTGAGCGACCGTCTAACGGCGCGCCTGATCGCGCCTGGCAGGTCGAGCAGCAACGGCGAGCGCTTGACGACCTGCCTGGCGAGGAAAGCCACGAGGGCGAGCAGGATGAGGTCGTCGCTCCCGGCGTCCCATTTGCTTTGAGGGCCGTAGTTGCGCGGCCAGAACAGGAAAACAATGACGACGACGGCCAGCGCGACGGGGTAGCCGTAGAGATTCGCCGCCGCCAGAAGCCGCGACATCGGCCCGGCCCGTGGGGCGGCTGGCGGCGCGGGCTGGGTATCGGCGAGCGCGAGCGGTTCGATCGGCGGCGCATCGCCGCTCTTGGCCGTCGCCGCAATGGTCAGTCGCTCAGGATTTTCCGACGCTTCGCTCGTCAATTCCGTTCCTTCCTGTCGAGAGGTCGGCCTTCCGCCGTGCGGTTCCCAGCTTGGGGAGCGGGGACGTCGCGACGCCGCAGGACTATAGAGGAATTGAGGTCGGCGCGCCCACGCTGGGATCGGAGCGATAAAGTCCATGCCTCAACTGTTGAAGAAGGCCGCCATCCGGCCTTCGACGCGCCCGTTTCCTTCCCCGCCGCGCCCTGCTATCCCGCCGCCATGACCACCCACCCGATCGAGAACATCCGCAACTTCTCCATCGTCGCCCATATCGACCACGGCAAATCGACGCTCGCCGACCGGCTGATCCAGCAGACTGGCGCGGTGGCGGAGCGCGACATGGTCGAGCAGGTGCTCGATTCGATGGACATCGAACGCGAGCGCGGCATCACCATCAAGGCGCAGACGGTGCGTCTCGATTACAAGGCCGAGGACGGCAAGACCTACATCCTCAACCTGATGGACACGCCCGGCCACGTCGACTTCGCCTACGAAGTGTCGCGGTCGCTGGCGGCCTGCGAGGGCTCGCTGCTGGTGGTCGACGCCAGCCAGGGGGTCGAGGCGCAGACGCTCGCCAACGTCTATCACGCGCTCGACGCCGGCCACGAGATCGTGCCGGTGTTGAACAAGATCGACCTGCCGGCGGCCGAGCCCGACCGCATCAAGCAGCAGATCGAGGACGTCATCGGCCTCGACGCGTCGCATGCGGTGCCGATCTCGGCCAAGACGGGCCTCGGCGTCGATCTGGTGCTGGAGGCGATCGTCCAGCGTCTGCCGCCGCCCAAGGGCGACGAGACCGCGCCGCTGAAGGCGCTGCTGGTCGACTCCTGGTACGACGCCTATCTCGGCGTCGTCGTCCTGGTGCGCATTCTCGACGGCTCGTTGAAGACGGGCATGCGCATCCGCATGATGGGCGCCGACGCGCATTACGAGATCGATCGCGTCGGCGTTTTCCGCCCCAAGATGGTCGAGGTCGGCGGGCTCGGCCCGGGCGAGATCGGCTACATCACCGCGCAGATCAAGCAGGTCGCCGACACGCGGGTCGGCGACACCATCACCGACGACAAACGCCCTACCGAACACGCGCTGCCCGGCTTCAAGCCGGCGCAGCCGGTGGTGTTCTGCGGTCTCTACCCGACCGACGCCGCCGATTTCGAGGCGCTGCGCGCGGCGATGGGCCGCCTCAGGCTCAACGACGCCAGCTTCTCCTACGAGATGGAGACGTCGGCCGCGCTCGGCTTCGGCTTCCGTTGCGGCTTTCTTGGTCTGCTGCATCTCGAAATCATCCAGGAGCGGCTCGAGCGCGAGTTCAACCTCGATCTCATCGCCACGGCCCCGAGCGTGATTTACAAGGTCGCGCTGACCGACGGGAGCGAGATCGAGCTGCACAATCCGGTCGACCTGCCCGACGTGGTGCGCATCGACGAGATCCGCGAGCCATGGATCAAGGCGACCATCCTCACCCCCGACGACTATCTCGGCGCGATCCTCAAGCTGTGCCAGGACCGCCGCGGCCAGCAGGTCGATCTCTCCTATGTCGGCAAGCGCGCGATGGTGGTCTACGAACTGCCGCTCAACGAGGTGGTGTTCGATTTCTACGACCGGCTGAAATCGGTGTCGAAGGGCTACGCGTCGTTCGACTACCAGATCATCGACTATCGCGCGGGCGACCTGGTCAAGATGCAGATCCTGGTCAACGGCGAGCCGGTCGATGCGCTCTCGATGCTCGTCCACCGCGACCGCGCCGAGGCGCGCGGCCGCGGCATGGTCGAGAAACTGCGCGAGCTCATCCCGCCGCACATGTTCCAGATCCCGCTCCAGGCCGCGATCGGCGCCAAGATCATCGCCCGCGAGACGATCCGCGCCCTGCGCAAGGACGTCACCGCCAAATGCTACGGCGGCGACGCCACCCGCAAGCGCAAGCTGTTGGAGAAGCAGAAGGCGGGCAAGAAGCGCATGCGCCAGTTCGGCAAGGTCGACATCCCGCAGGAAGCGTTCATCGCCGCGCTGAAGATGGATTCGTAAATTCGTACGAGCGGACTAAAGTCGCAGTCGCGCATCGATTCGGCGAGGAACGGTGATGTCCGACGAGACAGTAATCGACCAAGTCAATAAGAAGGTCGAGGCCGAAGTCGCAAGGCGGAAGCGGATCGTTCGGACTTTTCCGGCCTCCTCGTTTGAAGATGCGCTGCAATTTGCTCGAGACGTGTATTCATTCGGAAGCGGCCAACCCGTTCGAAGGCTTAGCCTATTCGATCATTTGAATAAAGCGCCAGAGAGTGGCCAGAGTAGGCAAGCAATTACGAATGCTGGAAAATATTCCCTGATAAAAGGATCATACTCGTCAGAATTCTTCGAATTAACTCCTGACGCGAAATCAGTCCTTGATGAAGAGGCGTCCCCGCGCGAGCGCGCACGCGCCAAAATACGCCTAGCAATTGAACAGATAGATCCCTTCAAGAAACTCTATGAACGCTTTGTCGGAAACAAACTTCCCGCTAAGGCTGCAATGGTTGACGCAATTTCAGAATTTGATGTCTCGCCTGAGGCAGCAGGCGAAGCAGTTGATACATTTATCGTCAATTTGAAGTACGTCGGGCTATTAGCGACGCTATCAGGCGCGGAGAGAATAGTAACCATTGAACACTTATTAGACAGTCTCCCGGCTTCGTCCATGACCAGGACGATTCGTGCGATGGGAGAAACAGAGACAGAACCTTCTGTAGTTATTAAAAAAACTCAGATTATCACCAGTGAACAGGCGTCATTTGACACTACTTGTTTTTATATTAGCCCAATCGGCGAAGATGATTCAGAGCAAAGAAGACATTCTGACCTATTCTTGGGATCGTTTGTAGAACCGGCCCTTGATCAGTTTGGCTTGAAAATTGTTCGAGCTGACGCAATCGATAAACCCGGCGTAATAACAAAACAAATAATTGAATTCATTGTGAGGTCGCGGTTGGTTGTTGTTGATCTATCCTATCACAATCCAAACGTCTTCTACGAGCTAGCGTTGCGTCATATGATGCGACTCCCGATAGTTCAAATCGCTCGCGCTTCCGATAGAATTCCTTTTGACATCAATCAAATGAGAACAATCAGAATTGATACATCAGACCTGTATTCGCTTGTACCGAAGATTGAGAGCTATCGGGCGGAGATCGCAAGCCAAGCGCGGCGAGCGCTGGATGCCAGTGATACTGTGGACACCCCGATTTCGATTTATTTTCCGGGTTTGCGCGTGACCCTGTCCTAGTTTTCGCGACCGCATTGGGTGGCAGACGCGACCGGCCTAGTAATGACGACAGGACGGAGTTCTTCTGAAATGCGTGCTTAAGCAGATTTGCTGCCCGCCGCCCACCCCGCCGCCCCAACCCCCGCCGCTCTTCCCGTCGCGAAGCACGCCTGCAGCAAATAGCCGCCGGTCGGGGCTTCCCAGTCGATCATCTCGCCGGCGACGAATACGCCCGGCAGCTTGCGCAGCATGAAGGTCTCGTCGATCTCCGCCCATTTGACGCCGCCGGCGCTCGAGATCGCCCGCTCGATCGGCGCCGGCGCGGTCAGGCGCAGTTCGACCTGTTTGACGCGCCGAGCCAGCGCTTCGGCCGTGTCGGGCAGGGGGCCCGCCTCGCGCGAGAGCGCGATCGCCGCCGGCGTCAGGCCGGCGCGGCGCAGCAGGGTCGAGGTCGACTCGCCCGGACGCCGCTTCAGCCGCGCCGCCAACGCCGCGACGCCGAGATCCGGCTTGAGGTCGATCGCCAGCGTCGTCCCGCCGTCGCGCGCGATCGCGTCGCGCAGTTGCGCCGACAAGGCGTAGACCGCGCCGCCCTCGATCCCGTCGCGGTCGATCATCGCCTCGCCGCGCAACCTTCGTCCCGCGTGGGTCAGCGCGATCGCCTTCAACGGCGCGCCGGCGAAGCGCTCGGTCAGATGCGCCGACCACGCGACCTTGAAGCCGCAATTGGCGGGCTCGAGCGGCGCGACCGCGATCCCGGCGCCGCCGAGCCATTCGACCCAGCCGCCGTCGGCCCCCAGCCGCGGCCACGAGGCGCCGCCGAGCGCCAGCACGGCCGCCTCCGCCGTCGCTTCCTCCTCGCCGTCCGGCCCGGCGAAGCGCAGCCGAGGCCCTGGCGCAAGGCCGACGAGCCGCCGCCGCGGCCTCAGCTCGACGCCCAGAGCGTCGAGCCGCCTGAGCCAGGCGCGCAGCAGCGGCGTCGCCTTGAAGCTGCGGGGAAAGACTCGGCCAGAGCTGCCGACGAAGGTCGCCTCGCCGAGGCCTTCCGCCCAGCTTCGCAGGTCCGCGGGCGAGAAATGCGCGATCGCCGCGCCGAGCCGCTCCGCAGCGGGTCCGTAGCGGCCGACAAACGCGTCGATCGGCTCGGAATGGGTGAGATTCAACCCGCCGCGCCCGGCGAGCTGGAATTTGCGCGCCGGCGACGGCGAAGCGTCGTAGACGACGGCGCGAAGGCCGCGTTGGGCGAGCGTTTCCGCCGCCGCCAGACCCGCCGGCCCGGCGCCGACCACGACAACTTTCGCCGGCGGCGTCTTTACCATGTTCCTCCGCCCTCCTCACAAGCGTTACAGACTATAGGCCCGTCTCTGCCGCGCCTCGTCTTTTCACGCTCCATTAATTGGCCGCGCCTATCCTCTGCCGACTTGAGCAGGCGCGCGACGCGCCGCGGCGACGGTCGCCTGATCCGACGGAGAATCGAGCCGTGCGCGCGAAGCGACTGCGCAGCAACCGAGAGTCGCCCGCCGACGACTCCGCCCTCGAATCGCCCGCCGGCGGCTCCGCCCTCTCGAATCTGTTGCGCGCCGCCGCCGATGCGCACGCGGACGCTGCGCGCGAAGGGCATGCCGAGATCGAGCGCCTCGCCGACGAATCCAGTCTCTACCACGCCGCGATCGAGGCGCTGCCGCTCGGCGTGTGCGTGTTCGACGGCCACGCGCGGCTGGCGATCTGCAACCACCGCTACGCCCAACTCTATCGGCTCGACATCGAGCAGCTGAAGCCCGGCGTCGCCTGGCGCGAGATCGTCGACCTGCGCATCGCGGCGGGGACGCTGCCGCTCGAGATCGAAGACTATCTCGTGCATCGCGCGCCGATGCGGGCCGGCGAACAGGCGCGCGAATGGCGCGACAAGCTGCCGGACGGCCGGGCGATCGCGGTCCGGCGGCAGGCGCTTCCCGGCGGCGGTTGGCTGTCGACCCACGAGGACGTCACCGAGTTGCGCAACCAGCGCTCCGGATTCGACGAACGGCTGTCGCTGCAGACGCTGATCGATTGCCTGCACGACAACCTCTGGGTCAAGGACATCGAAAGCCGCTTCGTCGTCTGCAACCGCGTCACGGCGACGCGAATGGGCCGATCCGTTCCCGCCGACCTGATCGGCAAGACCGACCTGGAGCTGCTGCCGGCCGAGATCGCGCAGAGGTTCTTCGACGACGAGCAGAAGATCATCCGCACCGGCCGGCCGATGATCGACCTCGAGGAATATGTCTACGACGGCGCGGGCGGCAAGACCTGGATCCTCACGACCAAGGTGCCGGTGCGCAACGCGCGCGGCGACGTGTTCGGAGTGGCCGGCGTCTCGCGCGACATCACCGACCGCCGGCTCGCCAACGCGCTGCGCGACGGCGAGGCGCAGATCCTCGAGATGATCGCGATGGGCGCGTCGCTCGAGTCGATTCTCGACGCGCTTTCGCGCCTCGTCGAATCGCAGCTCAACGGCATTCTCTGTTCGGTGCTGTTGCTCAGCCAGGACGGTCGGAGGCTCGTGCACGGCGCGGCGCCCAGCCTCGCGCCGGAATACATCAAGGCGATCGACGGGGTCGAGATCGGTCCGACGGCCGGCTCGTGCGGCGCCGCAGCGTTCCGTCGCCAGCCGGTGATCGTCACCGACATTCTCGCCGATCCCCTGTGGCGCGACTACCGCGATCTCGCCAAGCCGTACGGCTATCGCTCCTGCTGGTCGACGCCGATTCTCGCCGTCAGCGGCGAGCCGCTGGCGGTCTTCGCCATGTATTCGCGCTCCGTGCGCGCGCCGAACTCGGTCGAGACGCGGCTGGTGGAGATCGCGGTCCACATCGCCGGCATCGCCATCGCCCGCCGGCGCGCCGAAGAGCGCATCCACTTCATGGCGAACCACGACGCGCTGACCGGTCTGCCCAATCGCGTCCGCCTGAACGAACGCCTGGTCGACGCGCTGCAGGACGCAGCCAAACGCGGCGCCTGGGCGGCGGTCGCCTATATCGACTTCGACAACTTCAAGTTCGTCAACGACAGCCTCGGCCACTCCGCCGGCGACGCGCTGCTCAAGACCATCGCCGAGCGCATGGTCGCCGCCGTCGGCCCCAACGACGTGGTCGCACGACTCGCCGGCGACGAGTTCGTCGTGCTGCTGATCGACCCGCCGAAGGACACGCCGGCGATCGGCGCAGCCCTGCAGCGCGTCCGCTCGGCGATCGGCGCGTCGACCGAAGTCGAGGGGCGCTGCTTCCACGTCACCGGCAGTTTCGGCGTCGCGGTCTATCCGCGCGACGGGGGGACGCCGGAGGCCCTGCTGGCGAGCGCCGACGCGGCGATGTACAGCGCCAAGGAGGCCGGCGGCGACGGGCTGGTGTTCTACGTCCCGGAAATCAACGCCAGGCTGCGCGAGCGCCTGACGATCCTCGAGGAGTTGCGCAACGCCGATGTGAGCCGCGACTTCGTCCTCCATTATCAGCCGCAGGTCGACCTGAAGACCGGCGCGATTTTCGCGGTCGAGGCGCTGATCCGTTGGCGCCATCCGCGCTACGATCTGGCGCCGCCGGCCCGCTTCATTCCCGTCGCCGAGGAATCCGGGCTGATCGTGCCGATCGGCGACTGGGCGTTGCGCGAAGCCTGCCGCCAGAACAAAGCCTGGCAGCGCGCCGGCCTGCCGCCGATCTCCATCGGCGTCAACGTCTCCGCGCGCCAGTTTCGCGAGAACCACATCGTCTGCGCCGTCGCCGAAGCGCTGGCCGAAAGCGGGCTCGAGCCTCAATATCTCGAGCTCGAACTGACCGAGAGCCTGGTGATGCAGGACGTCGATCGCGCGGTCGAGACGATGAAGGAGCTGCGCGCGCTCGGCGTGCGCCTGTCGATCGACGATTTCGGCACCGGCTATTCGAGCCTCAGCGCCCTGAAACGGTTCCCGGTCGAACGGCTGAAGATCGACCGCTCGTTCATCCAGAACCTTCCTGACGACGAGGGCGACTGCGCGGTCGCCGCCGCGGTCATTTCGCTCGGCCAGAAGCTCAACCTTCGCGTCATCGCCGAGGGCGTCGAGACCGAGGAACAGGTCGCCTTTCTGCGCGAGAACCACTGCGACGAAATGCAGGGCTACCACTTCAGCCGCCCGGTCGAAGCCGAGGCGATTCCGGCGCTGCTCGGCGCGCGCGCGCCGGCGGGCGGGCGCCCTGCCGCT
>Ga0182030_10013622_pt1 | contig 16161 bp, 13 predicted proteins | sample 812S3MmetaG_FD_121299 | JGI IMG/M metagenome (GOLD analysis project Ga0182030, IMG submission 121299) | Permafrost microbial communities from Stordalen Mire, Sweden - 812S3M metaG (Illumina Assembly) | ecosystem: Environmental > Terrestrial > Soil > Wetlands > Permafrost | place: Sweden...
CCATTTAACACAAAAGATCAATTTTCTTGAGGAAACGTTTAAGCCCTCGGACAGGGACATTGTTATAGATATCGGGAGCAATGATGCCACATCTTTAAAAGCGTATTCTGCAGGGTGTCGTAAGGTAGGTATTGACCCTACAGGGAAAAAATTCAAAGAATTTTATACAAAAGATATTATGTTGATCCCTGATTTCTTCTCCGCCAAACTCTTTGAGTCAGCTTTTCCAAAAGAAAAAGCTAAGATAATCACGTCGATAGCCATGTTTTATGATCTGGAAGATCCTAAACGCTTTGTGCAGGAAATCGAATCAGTTTTGGCTGAAGACGGAGTATGGCATTTCGAGCAAAGTTATATGCCCAGTATGTTAAGGACAAATTCTTATGATACGATTTGCCATGAACATTTGGAGTTTTATTCATTCAGAGTTGTGAAAAACCTGCTTGAAAGCTCTGGTTTGCGTGTGATCGATGTTCAAATGAATGCCATTAATGGGGGTAGTTTCGCGGTAACTGCCTGTAAAAAGACCGCAACATATAAATCGAATATGCCCATCATCAATTGGATGCTAAGACAGGAAGATGATATGGGCTTGGATACACCTAAACCATATCGTGATTTTGAAGGCCGTGTTTTTAAACATCGTAAGAATCTTATTGAATTGATACAAGCTCTGGTAGATGACGGAAAGAAAATAATAGGTTATGGGGCCAGTACCAAAGGGAATGTGCTTCTGCAATTTTGCGGGATCACAAAGGAACACATTCCCTATATTGCTGAAGTTAACGAAGAGAAATTCGGATGTTTTACGCCCGGCACGAATATCCCTATTATTTCAGAAAAAGAAGCACGGGCGATGAAACCTGATTATTTCTTTGTATTGCCATGGCACTTTAAGAGTAATATTTTGGAACGAGAGAAAGAATATCTGACAAACGGAGGGAAATTCATTTTTCCTTTGCCGGAAATTGAAATTGTATAAGCAAGAATATGAATCCAAAACTTAAATCCGTAATTAAAGGAACATTTATTTTTCCGATATATCTTTGGTTTAGAGGTTTCAGGAATCCCCTAGAAAAGATCAAAGAATATGGGGAGGGCTTTAAATATTATTTATTTAATCATTTCCTGACTTGTTTCCCCATTCATTGGTTACGGATCTTTTATTTAAGGTTCATTCTTGGTATTTCTATAGGTAAAGAATGTTTTATTCATATGGGCTGTTTCTTTGCCGGAAACAACATAGCAATCGGTAACAATACTGTCATTGGGAGGGATTGTTATCTTGGAGGCGGGGGGAAATTAGTCATCAAAGACAATGTTTCCATAACAGCGCAAACCTACATTATTTGTGCTACGCATCTTAAAGATAGTCCGACTTTTGAATGTATTCATAGAGATGTCACTATAGAAGACCATGCTTGGATCGGTGCAAGAGCGATGATATTGCCAGGGGTAAGAATTGGTAAGGGTTCGATCTTGGGTGCGGCTTCTACGGCAACAAAAGATATTCCTGATCATTCTGTATATGCGGGATCTCCTGCCAAAGAAGTTGGGAAGCGGGAGAAAGAACTTTTATATACCTTGAGATATTTCCCATGTTTCCAATGAAAGCCATCATTTTCGGTATATCAGGGCAAGACGGATATTATTTGACCCGGCTTTTAACTGCAAACCAAATTGAAGTTGTAGGTGTTTCACGTTCCGGAATCGATTGCATCAAGGGTGATGTGTCAGATGCTGAATTTGTGGAAGATTTGATCAAAAAGTATAAACCGGATTATATTTTTCATTTTGCGGCAAACTCAACCACCCAACACACAGCTTTATTTGAAAATCATGCGGCAATTTGCACGGGAACATTAAATATTCTGGAAAGTGTTAAAAAGCATAGTGCCGCTACAAAAGTATTCTTGTCGGGGAGTGCGATGCAATTCAAGAATGAAGGATTGCCAATTGATGAAAAAACGCCTTTTGAGGCTCGCAGTCCTTATTCGGTAGCTCGTATTCAATCGGTCTACGCAGGCAGATATTATAGGGAAGTTCTAGGTCTTAAAGTTTATGTGGGGTATTTTTTTAATCATGATAGTCCATTGAGGACAGAACAGCATATCAATCAAAAGATAGTGGCAGCGGTAGGACGGATCGCTAAGGGCAGTAAAGAAAAGCTGGAACTTGGGAATTGGGATGTAAAGAAAGAATTTAATTATGCGGGAGATATCGTTGAGGCAATTTTGGCATTGATCAATCAGGACATTGTTCATGAGGCAGTGATCGGCTGTGGGAAAGCTCATAGTATTAAAGAATGGACAGAATATTGTTTTAAGAAAATAAATAGGAAATCGGATGAATTTGTAGTTTTAAAGAAAAATTTTGTGCCGGAATATAAGATCCTAGCCAGTAATCCACAAGTTATAAAAAGCATCGGCTGGCGCCCTAAAGTAGGTGTTTATCAACTGGCAGATATGATGATGGGTGCTAGGTAATGATCGTCATTTGTGATGCATTGTGTAAGGCGCACAGCCATGAGCAATTCAATAGCGGGTTTATATTTGGATTTCGTTTGGCCTATCCTGAAGAGAAAATCCTGTTTTATGGGGACGCGTCGCATATAGAGGCCGTTAAGAATATTTTTGGCATAAGAAATGTCATTATAGATAACATTGAGTATATCCCTATTCAATTTCAATTAAAGAATTCGTTCACGGCTTTTATTCAGTTTTATTTCTTATTTAGGAGGATATTGAGCGACCTTATAACTCTGGGAGAAGACAGGTTATTCCTTTTAGCGTCTAATTCGCCAATCCGTTATATTTTAAAGAGGTTAAAACAGAACAGAAAGTTTAACAATATCAGGTTTTCTCTGGTGTGTCACGGGGATTGGGAGGAGCTTCCCGGGAAGCGTCCTGAGATGATAGAGCTGCCTCTCAGAAAAGTTACCCAACCTTCCTTGATCGCAAAGGTCCAGAAGGTGACCATTGCTAATTTTTCTCATAAAGTAAGAGGTGGTTTAGAGAGGATAGGAGGATGGGGCAAGCGTCTTTTTCAACTTGTCGAGAACAAATGCCAGGGTTTATTTAATAGTTTCTTTCCTTTTAAGAAAATATTACTTTGGAGACATTCAAAGGACTTTAAATATATTTTCTTGTCACCTCATATCGTTAATAATGTAGCGCAATATATCGATGTATCAAAATTTGATTTTCATACGGTCGTACTTCCAACTATTTTTAAAGAGCCGACACCCCAACCGCATAATAAATCAGTGAAATTTGGGATCATCGGATACGGATATTCGGGGATGCTTTATAAGTTGCTTACAGCTCTTTCTTTGAAAAAGCTGACCAATCCATATGAAATACGTATCATTGGTATGGATAATAGGGCAGCTGAGGGATTCCCGTGCGTGACCTGCCAAAGCCCCGGCAAGCCGCTGCCCAGGGAAGACATGGAGAAGTCGATCGAGGATATAGATGTTTCTTTGATCTTATATGATAAAACCTTGCACCGATTCGGCTGTAGCGGCTCTATCCTTGAAGCAATGTCATATATGAAACCAGTCGTCCATCTTGAGAATGATTGCGTGAATATTTTTAATACTAAAGATAACCCTATAGGGATTTGTTGCAATAGTCCTGAAGGAATGGCGGATGTTATGGCAAAGATCATTAATAATTACACGGAGTATCGTTCAATATTCCAAGAATACCGCGATAACATATTAAAATTACGTCGACAGATCGATATCAGGAACAACACATCACGATTAAGGGCCAGCTTTACGTGGTGACATCAAGTTATTAATAATTGGAGGTTATGATGAAAAGAAAAACACGTGCTTCATATCATGAGCAACAATTTCAAACTCCATACAGGAGCACCATTGCCTTTTGCAATTGGTTGGAAGCAATAGGTTATATCCGGAAGGATAGTAAATTAAAGATAATGGATGTTGGTGCCGGTCAGGGGGCCAATATTTATTATATGGGTAAACGATATCCCAAATCTACTTTTGTGGGTGCGGATATTAATCCGGAGCTTATTGAAAGAGGGAATCACTTTTTTAAAAAGGATGGTGTACGGAACTGTCATCTGGTTGTCGGTGATATTAATGATCCAGCCAAGAAATATATATCCGAATTCGATGGCATTGTTTCTTATCAAACATTATGTTGGCTTCCTGAATATAAAAAGCCGATCGCAGGACTGGCAAAATTAAAAGCCCCCTGGGTTGCATTGACATCGTTATTTTATGATGGAGAGGTAGCGTGTGATATCAAGGTGAAGGAATATGATTTAGACCATCAATTGATCTTAGAGAATTTCTATAATATATATTCATTGCCGATTATAAAAGGATATCTTCAAAAAAGAGGGTATGCGGACTTTAAATCAATACCATTTGAGATCGATATAGACCTGCCGAAACCAAAGGAAAGGGTGATGAAGACGTATACAGAGAAATTGAAGAACGGCCGCAGACTGCAGCGTTCCGGCCCATTACTTATGCCATGGTATTTTATCGGGGCCAGGAATGCCAAAGTTGTTGATCAATAAGGGGAGTTAATGGCTAAGATCATTTTCTTTTCACCGCATTCATTTATTTGGTCGCATGCATTCCCTGAAGGGATTGTTGCTGAGTCTTTGTTGAAGAGCGGACATGATATTGTATACATCACTTGCGGGGAGGCTTTAAATTCCGCATGTATTTGTTTATCTCTGGCAGAAATCCAATCTGATTCAGCAAGTTCACAGCGAGCCCAAGTATGTCATCAATGCAACTCACGTGCGCAATTGATACGTGGGAAAATGAAACTACCCGGCTATTCCTTGTCATCGATTGCGAAAACAGAAGATGATGAAAAGGTCAGTTCGGTCTTAGCCAATGTTTCACCATCTAATTTCTCAGAATTAATTTTGGAGGGAGTGCCAATTGGAAGGATATCTGCGTATGAATTCTTGATAAAGCGGAAAAAAATGAATACAGAATTCTTAGGCAAGGAATGGCAGCAGTATTATTCAATTTTAAAAAGCGCAACAAAGGCATTTTATATACTTAAGAGAATATTCGATAAAGAAAAGCCGGATTATGCGATATGTTACAACAGTATTTATTCGGTAAATGCCGTATTCACCCAATTGGCAAGAGAGAATGGGGTTATTCCTTATTTCATGCATGGCGGATTGAATTTATCCAATGTTTATCAGCGGCTCATTATTGGCCGTAATTCACAACTATTTTATTATCGAGAGAGCATCAGCCGATGGCCATTGATCAAGAATGTGCCTTGCAACAAAGGAATGTTGTCAGATGTTACTGAGCATTTTCTGGAATTATTGCGGGGAAGAAATATTTTTGCTTATTCCGCTCCGAAGGCAAAAGCTTATATTGATATGCGGAATAATTTTGGGATACTTACAGGACAAAAGATAATAGTCGCTACGATGAGCAGTTACGATGAACAATTCGCGGCTGAATTTGTAGGGGCGTTTCCGAAAACTGAGAAATTGCTTTTTAAGACACAAGCTGATTGGATACAAGCTCTTGTAAAATGGATAAAAGATAAGCAGGAATATTTCTTGATCGTAAGGGTTCATCCGAGGGAATTTCCTAATAAGCGTGAGCTAGTTAAGTCTGAACATGCGGGTATTTTACAGAAATTGTTCATTGATTTTCCAAAGAATGTCAGGGTGAATTGGCCGGAAGATGGATTGTCAATATATGATCTGGCGTGTGAAGCGGATGTATTTCTTAATGCATGGTCAAGTGTTGGACAGGAAATGTCCCTTTTAGGATTGCCAGTTGTTCTCTATTCAAAGGATTTAATTGCTTATCCCTCAGACCTAAACTATTTGGGTGAAACAGAGAATCTCTATTTTGATCAAATTGAGCAAGCATTAAAAGACGGATGGAGCTTCGAACGGGTGAGGCAAACCTACCGTTGGTTCGCACTAACGTTTGGGAGATCGCAGATCAAGATCAATGATAGCTATGCCGGACCTGTGACGTCGGCAGCAGATAAGAACGTCTTTCATCGTAAATTTGACAGTGGTCTGCGGCGCGTTTTTCCTTTAATGCAAGAATGGCAAGACTGCCAAAGAAGATCATCCCATTTAAAGAGTTCACAGGTGATCAATCGCATATTTACAGAAGGTTCAAAGATATCATTTGATAGTGTCAATTTTGAATCCGGTACGGTTCCAACGATTGATCAGGAAACGGCATATTTAAGATTTGAGATGGAGCGGATCGCAAAGGTTATGTGGGGAGGGGTTGATAAAGATCAGGCTGGCCAGAATGGGAAGCTTTTATTGAATTTTAGAAAGTATCTTACAAGCTGAGATGAATATGAGAGCGTTTATAAAAGAAATTGTTCCACCCATGATCCGGAACTTGCTCAAGAGCATAAAGAACGGTCCTATTAAATTTCAAGCGGGGGAATTTAACGAAGGACAAAAGGGAGCATTAGCATTAATTCAATCTATTGAAGCAATTTATACAGGGTTCAGGGTCCCGGAGGGGATTGATGCCGTCACAAGACTGAATGCTTTAATATGTAATGAGAAATTCTGGGAATTGCTAGGAGAAGCGGGGCCATTGAACCCCGAAGAGATCCGGACAAAATTAGAAAAACAGTTCCCGCATTTAACTCCCAAGAGACGAATAAACATACCTAAGAAATATTTTGGTGTGAATAAAATTGACCAAAAAATGGAAAAGTACTTGAATTATAATGATGGTTACTTTGTTGAATTGGGTGCGAATGACGGTGAAAATCAATCAAACACTCTTTACTTAGAACGTTATAGGAATTGGAAAGGAGTGCTTATTGAGCCAACTCCTCATAATTATCTTCTGTGCAGGGCAAACCGTTCGGTACGTACGCAAATATTCTGTAATGCGTGTACTTCATTTGAATATAAAGAGAAATTTGTCGAAATTGTCTATTCAAATTTGATGTCAACGCCAATTGGATTGGAGTCAGACATAGCAAATCCGTTTGAGCAGGCAAAAATGGGTAAACAATATCTTAAACGATCGGATGATAATTTTATATTTGGTTCACTCGCGAAGCCATTGAATAATATTCTATGTGAAGCTGGGGCTCCCCCTTTAATTGACCTGCTTTCTCTAGATGTGGAAGGAGCAGAAATAGAGGTACTGAAAGGGATCGACCATAGCAGGTATAAATTCAAATATTTATGTATTGAGAGCAGGAGTAAAGAGAAATTGATCGATTATTTATCTGTTAATGGGTATCAATTCATTGAACAGTTATTTACAAATGACTATCTTTTTGGAGCTAATCTTGAATAACCATTACGGTAAGGAATATTTTGCTTGGCAGTCATCCATTGGTGAATTCGGAGGTTGGGCCAATTTGAGCAAATTCTCTCCGTTCATTTCAAAAAATGATGATGTTCTTGATTTTGGTTGTGGTGGCGGTTATTTGTTAAAAGAATTATCCTGTCGCAGCAGGACAGGGGTTGAAGTGAATGAAAGCGCGGTAAAAGTAGCGATAAACAACGGTATAAAGGTCTATAAAAGCGTAAATGATGTCCCAGATAACTCAGTAGATGTGTTGATCTCAAACAATGCGCTTGAGCACGTTTATCAGCCGTTCGATGAAATTAAGGCATTATATTCAAAATTAAGAAAAGGGGGCAAGGTGATTTTTGTTGTCCCTTGTGAATCAATTTCTTACGTTTATAAAGAGGAGGACATCAATTGTCACCTCTACAGCTGGAGCCCGATGTGTGCAGGGAATCTCTTTACACAAGCCGGCTTCAAAGTGTTGGAGTCTAAACCATATATGCATAAATGGCCGCCCAATTACCGGTTTATAGCCGGTCTGGGGGGAAGAAGGTTATTTGATCTGGTATGCCGTATATATGGGAGAGTAGAGAGATCGTGGTTTCAAGTGAGGGTTATTGCCCAAAAGGGATAGAATTTTATGATTTTGTCACCGATCGCACTTTTTGTTTATAACCGGCCTCGGCATACAAAGCTTGCCGTTGAGGCCTTACTACGCAATGAATTGGCGCAAGAAAGTGATCTGTATGTGTATTTGGACGGTCCGAAAAGCACGGAAGACAAAGCAAAAGGCAGAGAGATCATAAAATACGTACATTCTTTGGAGGGCTTTAAGAGCGTTACATTGATTGAACGTACCCGGAATCTTGGGTTGGCGCGATCGATCATTAGCGGGGTAACTGAATTGATCTCTAAGTATGGCCGGATCATTGTCCTGGAAGATGACATGGTGTCTTCGCCATTTTTCTTAAGATTTATGAATGACGCTTTGGAATTTTATAAAGATGAAGACAAGGTTATCAGTATTCACGGGTATACGTTCCCATTTGGCAAATTTCCCATGGAAACTTTCTTTATCAAAGGGGCCGATTGCTGGGGATGGGCTACATGGCAAAGAGGATGGGACCTTTTCGAGGCAGACGGCACAAAGTTGTTGAATGAAATTGTGAGGCGCAAAGCTGTTAAGGCTTTTGATCGATATAATGATTCTGTTCAAATGTTGAAAGATCAGATCGCAGGAAGAAATGATTCTTGGGCGATCCGTTGGAGGGCCTCTGCATTTTTACAGGATAAATTGACGCTATATTCCAATCGGTCGCTCATTAAGAATATCGGACATGACGGGAGCGGCGTTCATTGTGGTGCTACGACAGGGTTTGATGTCGAACTTGCTGACCTTCCAGTTTCAGTAAGGGCTATACCGATCAGGGAGAATAAGCCGGTTTTGCGAGCACTGGAAAAGTATTTTCAACGTCAAAATCCAAAGCCTTCGTTCATGACAAGAGTATGGTCAAAAGGGAAGAGGATCCTTAAAGGTAAGGAATTCAGGCAATTGTATAAATTGCCGCGGTATCAATCGGCAAAGGTACAGTTATTCTCTAAGAGCCTGGAACTGGTTGATCCGGCATCTTTTCTTTCCAGCTATGAGGAGATATTTAATAAAGAGATCTATCGGTTTTCAACAAACGTTCAATGTCCTTATATCATTGATTGCGGTGCCAACATAGGCCTAAGCCTTATCTATTTCAAACGGCTTTTTCCCAAGGCCACCATTATCGGTTTTGAGCCGGACCCAAGGGTTTTTGGGGTCCTGGAGCGAAATATCAAGTCGTTTCAATTACAGGATATTACATTATTCCAGAAGGCTGTTTGGACGTCAGAAACGAAGTTGGATTTCTTTTCTGAAGGAGCTGACGCCGGGCGGATCGCGGTCAGTGCAGATCAGGAGAAGATCATTACGATAGAAACGGTACGATTAAAGGATCATTTGAAAGGGAACATTGACTTTTTGAAGGTGGACATTGAGGGTGCAGAGACGGAGGTTTTAAAGGATTGTCAGGAAGAATTGAAAAATGTTAGGAATATTTTTGTTGAATACCATTCATTTGTCGGGGAAGAACAGACGCTGGATGAATTATTGCATACTCTATCACAGGCCGGTTTCAAATACAGTATTCATCAGCAAGGTGTTTTTTCACCCAATCCTTTTGTAAGGATCAACACATCTTGCGCCATGGACCTTCAGCTAAATATCTTTGCTTTTAGGAAATAATTCCTGAGTTTTTTTCCCAAGTATCTCTATTCTGTAAGGGGAAGTAATTATGAGAGTCGTTCTAGCCAATACCTGTGATTCCGGAGGTGCCGCCCGTGCGGTATATCGCTTGCATCAGGGGTTGAGGAATGCGGGCGTTGATTCGCAGATGGTGGTCAAATATAATTTTCGCAAAGATCCATTGTTAGTCGGCATGGAAGGTATATTAGCAAAGATAGCATGGAATTTGGATCTGCGTTTGGACTTGGATAAGTATCCATTACGGGCCTATCCCCATCGGAATACGGAGCCTTGGAGTTCCCAGTGGCTTCCCAATGATACTGCTTACCGTTTGCGCAGGCTTAAACCGGATATCATGCATTTACATTGGATCGGAGGAGGATTTTTGCCTATCCGTGCGTTTTCCGGTTTGGGGCGTCCACTAGTTTGGACCATGCATGATATGTGGGGCGTTACCGGCGGATGCCATTATGATCGGGAGTGTGGACGATGGCAGAAAGGGTGTGGTTTATGTCCTCAGTTGAATTCAGGAGAAGAAAATGACTGGAGCCGTAAAACATGGCGTGCTAAAGAGCGGGCATGGAAGGACCTTCCGATGCAAATTGTATGTCCAAGCCGTTGGTTGGCAGGGGTTGTTTCTTCAAGTCCTTTATTTTTGAATAAACCGGTTCATGTGATCCCGTATGGTCTTGATATTTCAATTTTCCATCCTTCTTCTAAAGCAGAAGCCCGTTTGGCCTTGGGTCTTCCGGATGGACGTTCGATCATTGTTTTGGGAGCAGAGAGTATTTTAATGGACAAACGTAAAGGATTTCAATATCTCGAACCTGCTTTAAAGAGATTGTCTGAGGGAAGTTGGCGAGAAAGAATTGCGATTGCGGTTTTCGGCGCGGATGCGCCTGAGAAAGCCCTGGACCTTGGTTTTCCTGTTTATTTTTTGGGACAAATTCGTGATGATCATCGTTTAGCCCTGGTATATTCCGCCGGGGATGTGTATTTGGCTCCCTCAACTCAGGATAATTTGCCTAATACCGTGATGGAGTCGATCGCCTGCGGCACTCCTTGTGTTGCTTTTAACATAGGCGGGATGCCTGATATGATCGAGCATCAGGTGAATGGATTTTTGGCAAAGCCTTTTGAAATAGAGGATCTGGTGAAAGGCATTGAATGGGTGTTGTCAGATAAAGTCCGTCATAATGCGTTATGCATTGAAGCCAGGAAAGGCGCCGTTGAACGGTTTTCACTAGAAACGCCTGCTAACAAATATAAGGCATTATATGAAAGAATTTTGGATCCAGAATGTTGAGAATTTATATTTTGTTCCCTGTCCATGATCGCTTAACAACGATCAAACGGTTCATTGAATGTTTGCTTGCGCAGACATTTACCAATTATCAATTGATCTTAATTGATGACGGATCAACAGATAGATCAGCAGAATATGTCCGGACCAAGATCAAGGACCTTATTGTTTTGACAGGCCGTGGGGATTGGTGGTGGGGCGGGTCTTTGCATCAGGGGTATTACTGGCTTAAAAAGAATAATGTGAGTGCGGATGATCTGGTGCTTATGATCAATAATGATACGGAATTTAGACCAGATTTTCTTCAAAAGGCAGTAGAAACTTTATCAACTGATCAGAAAACATTATTGCTTCCTAAAGTTTATAGTAAACAAAGCAACAAATGTATCGAGGCAGGAGTTCACGCTGATTGGCATCATTTGACATTTGAGAATACAGAAGATCCGAACAAAACAAATTGTTTAACGACCCGCGGACTTTTTCTAAGAGTAGATGATCTTATGGATATCGGCGGGTTTCATCCTTTTTTGCTGCCGCATTATCTGTCGGACCATGAATTTACCATTCGTGCTCATCGCAAGGGGTATAAGTTGAGGGTAGATCCATCGCTTAAACTCATGGTGGATGAATCAACGACAGGCACTCACGCTTTGGATCAAGAAATCGGTCGAGCGGAATTCTTTAAGGGTTATTTTTCCAAGCGTTATGCGAATAATCCTTTTTATTGGTTTTCATTTGTAGCTTTGGCCTGCCCCTGGCCCTGGAAACCGTTGAATCTTTTAAGGGTTACTTATGGTGGTTTTATAACGATCTTTAGAAGAATATGCGGGATTTATAATCACAAGGGACGTTAAGGAGACGCCAATTTATGGAAGATTATCAGAAACTTCACGATCTTCAACGGAACCATATGAATGATGATTTTCATAAAGAGGGAAGAGATCGTATCCATGAAACTTGGTTCAAGGAAGATACGGTGGATTTTTGGCGTCATGAACGCATGTACAAAACTATTGAACCAATGGCCAGATTTTATAATGATAAAAAATGGCTTTCGATAGGGGATGGAAGATTTGGTTTAGATTCCCACAGGTTGAATAAAATGTTCCATATAGACGTATTTCCTACGGATATATCGAAAAATATGTTAGAGAAAGCGGCCGATTCCGGAATGATCAAGAAATTTGGAGTAGAAAACGCTGAAAAATTATCGTTCCCTGACAACTCTTTTGACATTACATTTTGTAAAGAATCATTTCATCATTTCCCCCGGCCCATCATTGCGCTTTACGAGATGATAAGGGTTTCGAAAACCGCGGTGGTTTTAATCGAACCCAATGACGGGTCAGTATTGCGCGGCCCCAAAACCATCCTTAGATTATTCCCCAAGTTGTTGTTCAATGGTATTTTCCCGAAGGTTAATCATTTAAAGAAAAATGACTCCTTTTTTTCTAATCCCGCTAATTCATTTGAAGAAAGCGGTAATTATGTTTACGGTGTTTCAAGACGAGAAATTGAAAAGATCGTGCTAGGGGCAAACCTTAAAGGTTTTGCATGGAAGGGTTTCAATGATTCTTATGTTAAAGGCTGTGAATTTGAACGGGCAGATCCGCATAATGCTGTTTTCAAGACGGTTAATGCGCAGATCAAGAAGATGGACAGCAAATGCCTGCGGTTTCCTTTATTTTTTGATTGGGGACTTACAACGACCGTTATTTTTAAGCAAGAGATCGATAATGTTTTAAAGACGCAGATGGAGTCGTCTGGTTTTGAGTTTCCGGAAATTCCTCGTAATCCCTTCATTTCAAGAGAGTAGGATAAAAAATGTGCGGTATTTTAGGTTGTTTGCCTAAATCAGAGAATTCATTATTTGATAAGGCGCTACGTACCTTGGCTCATCGCGGCTCTGATGATCGGGGTATCTGGTCTTTGCCTGAAATATCCCTGGGTCATCAGCGGCTTTCTATCCTTGATCTTTCCAAAGAAGGCCATCAGCCGATGATCCATCACAGCGGACGCTATGCGATCGTTTTTAACGGCGAAATATATAATTTTTTGGAGATCAGGAAAGAATTGATCGATTTGGGGCATCGGTTTAATTCCAATTCAGATACAGAAGTCTTGCTGGCTGCTTTTATTGAGTGGGGTGATCAATGCCTGATGAAGTTTAATGGCATGTGGGCTTTTGCGATCTGGGACTGCCAGACAAAGAAACTTTTCCTGGCTCGTGACCGTTTTGGCAAAAAACCTCTTTTTTACGCCCTGATCAACGGACGCTTTGTTTTTGCATCTGAAATGAAAGCGATATGTCCTTTTTTGCCGGAAATTAAACCATCGAAGGAGTTTGCCTGGTGTAAGCAGAAGATATTTGATTATGAGAGTACGGATATCTGTTTGATCGAGGGGATCAAGCGTTTCCCGGCAGGGTCATTTGGTTATTGGCAGGATGGCAAGTTATCGATAATAAGATATTGGAATACCTTAGACCATTTGGTTGATGTTCCAACGAGTTATAATAAACAGGTAGCAGTTTTTCGTAATCTTTTTATGGATGCTTGTAAGATCAGGATGCGTTCAGATGTTCCTATCGGAACAGCGTTAAGCGGAGGGCTTGATTCCAGCGCTACGATCTCAGCCATGGCAGCGATTAGCCGCCAGGGAGATCAGGACAGGGTCAGCAAGGATTGGCAGCATGCCTTTGTTGCCTGTTTTCCCGGAACGCCTCTGGATGAAAGTTATTTTGCGCGCCGGGTTGTTGAGAATATCGGCATTGAAGCGACATACTTTAATATAGAACCTTTGCGCACGATCGATAGTCTTGAGAAAGATCTTTACTTGTTCGAGGAGCTTTATATCACAAGCCCTGTGCCGATGATGCAGATCTACCGCGCGATCAAGGACCATGGCGTTACGGTTTCCATTGACGGGCATGGGGCTGATGAGTTATTTAGCGGATATGGGAATTCTTTATTCCATAGTTTTTTTGATATCGGACTTAATATTGGGCAGATCGGGGAAGTTTTGCAAACCTATGCGGACCTATTCCCAAGCGGATCTTCTCAGTTGAGTGTTCGTGACAGTAAGCTTAAACTTTATGTTGAATTCATGGTCCGTCAGTCAGCAAAGAAGATACTCGGCCGTGATTATGTTTCAAAAGACGCAAAGCACAATAATTTTAAGCGGTTAGATCATTTGAGCAGGCATATGTATGTGCTTTTCCATGAAACGATCTTGCCGACCCTGCTTAGAAATTATGACCGTTATTCCATGGCGAGCGGAGTTGAGATACGGATGCCCTTCATGGACCATCGGCTAGTTTCCTATGTTTTTAGTCTGCCATGGACAAGCAAGCTTAGGAGTGGGTTTACGAAGGCCATTCTTCGTGACGCGGTCAAAGAACTTATGCCTACAGATATTGCATTTAGAAAGACCAAGATAGGTTTCAATTCTCCCATTGTCGACTGGATGAAGGGACCTTTGCGGGAATATTTCCTGGACCATGTTCATTCAAAGGATTTTTTAGAATGTCAGCTGATCGATGCTCGAGTGGTTGCAGGACAGATCGAAGGCGTGATCGCTTCTGATAATGTCCCCTGGGCGCAGGCGGAAAAGGCATGGACGGATTTTACCCCTTATCTTTGGGAAAAAGCTTTCATTAAAAGGAATCAGCAATGAGCTTGTCACCGATCATTTTATTTGTTTACAATCGTCCTGAGCACACACGCCAGACCATTAACGCGCTAAAAAGTAATGATCTAGCAAAGGACAGTGAACTTTTTATCTATAGTGACGGGGCTAAGAATAAAGAAGATGTGACCAAGGTCGATGAAGTCAGGTATTTGATCAGGAATATAAGTGGTTTTAAGACAGTGACGATCTTTGAACGTGATCGTAATTGGGGGCTTGCGGCTAATATTATTGATGGGGTCACCCATGTTATATGCCAATATGGTAAAGTCATTGTTTTGGAAGATGATCTTGTCACGAGCAGGAATTTCCTGCGTTTTATGAATGATGCGCTTGTTGCATATAAAGAAGAAGCATCAGTTTATTCTATTACTGGCTATTCATTCACCGATGACGTAAAGGATATTGACGATTCATATTTCCTTAGCTTTACAAGTTCATGGGGTTGGGCGACCTGGGATAAGAAATGGGCAGTGTTTTCTAAAGATGTTCTTAAGCTCAAGCAATATCTGTCGGATAAGTCTTTATCAGCAAAGTTTGATTATGATGAAAGTTTCGCATTTTCCCATTTAGCACAACAACAGTTAGAAGGTAAGACGAATTCCTGGGCCATTTACTGGTACGCTTGCGTTTTTGAGAAGAATGGATTGACCCTATATCCTTCCAAGCGATTGGTCCAAAATATCGGGCATGACGGCAGCGGAGTGCATTGCCGTCCCGGAACTGGTGAGAAAAAGCCGGATGTTCTAAACCCGGCATTGACCAAGAAAATATATGAAGATCCCCAAATAAGAGAAATCGTTAAACACATTTTTTCCAAGCGCAAGTCTTTGTTGGGATCTCTAAGAATGAAGGTTTATACTTGGGCTGCTCAAAGGCTTTCCAGTTATTGGTTTAGCCGGATATTACAAATTGTTCAACTAGGGAAATTATTAACTATGTCCAAAGATATCGGTCATGGAACTTTTATTGATAAAACAGTACAGGTCAACGGATGGCAGAACATTACTATCGGCCATTCATCGATCATCAGCGAGTTTGCTTGGCTTAATTTGAATGTCCGAAAAGAAGGCATCAAACAGATCATCATTGGCAATAATTGCTATATTGGTAAACGCAGTGTTCTAAGCCCGGCACATCAGATCATCGTCGGTGATTATTGCATGATCGTTCAGGATTGTAAACTCCTTGGCAGCGATCATGTTTTTAGTGATCCGATGTCGCCTTATTTAACCACCGGCACGACTTTCGAGGGTTCCATAAATCTTGAGAGCAATGTTTGGGTAGGTGCGGGGGTTAGCATTGTCGGAAATGTGAGTATCGGCAGAGGCAGTGTCATTGGTGCCGGAAGCATTGTTACATCGGATATCCCGCCTTTTAGTATTGCGGTTGGCATACCTTCCCGGGTCATTAAAAGATATGATTTTAAAGAGCTTAAATGGGTCGATATCAAGGATTATGATCTTAAAAGAGATCAATTGATGCCGGGAGAAGAAGAATATTTAAGCATTTTGAAGAAAAAGCAGCCTAAGATATGTTTTCCTCTACAAGGGGCCAGCAGGGCATTTGGCCATATGGGGTAAA
>Ga0182030_10013623_pt1 | contig 16161 bp, 21 predicted proteins | sample 812S3MmetaG_FD_121299 | JGI IMG/M metagenome (GOLD analysis project Ga0182030, IMG submission 121299) | Permafrost microbial communities from Stordalen Mire, Sweden - 812S3M metaG (Illumina Assembly) | ecosystem: Environmental > Terrestrial > Soil > Wetlands > Permafrost | place: Sweden...
CAGGCCCCTGGCGCGGACACCGCCGCGCGGCTGGTCCTGCCGGCGGCTTATCCCCACAACGGCCACATTTGGAACCAGTACACGCCGCGCGTGATCGGCGCGGGCCGGCGCGATGCGCTTCGCGCGCATCTGACCGCGCGGGGCGTCGGTTCGGAAATCTATTATCCCCTGCCCCTGCATGAACAGGCCTGTTTCGCGAATCTCGGCGGCAAAGCGGAGGACTTGCCCTGGGCGCATCGGCTGGCGGGTGAAGTGATGAGCCTGCCGATTTATCCGGAGATACCCGCGGAGCAGATCGAGCAGGTCTGCGCGGTGATCGCGGAGTCCTGCGGACGGCAGTAAAGCTTCGCCAGAAAAATACTGCCCTCCGCAGGAGTCTAATGGCTGGCTTGGGCGGAGCTTAGGGCCGAGTAGATCTTGGTGTAGGTGCCCCTGACGGAGTTTCCCAGGGAGATCAAGACGGAGATGGCTACGATGGAGATAAAGGCGAGGATGAGGGCATATTCAACCAGCGTCTGGCCTTTTCTACTCTTTAGCTGGCGAAATGCTTTCTTCATAATTCCAATCAATTGTCTAATGTGTACAGCTAATATACACATTAATATAGCATTTACAATTTCAGACGGGTATTGAGACTTTCGAGGAAATATTACAATTTTGCAGGATAAGCTCCTACAGCGCCCTAATTTCCCACGGAAGGGTCGAGAAAGTTCCAGTCCGTCGGCGGAACGATTCCGGTGCGGATGAAGAGGAGATAGCGCGTCCTGCCCACCGGATCGAGTTGTTGGTATTTGCCGGCATGGAGGAGGCGCACGGCCGTCATGTAGTCGATAATGGTCTGGGCCTCGCGATTGGCCGCCTCAAGCGACGCATAATAGTCTTGAAACGAACCGTTCCGGCGATTCAGGGCTTCCACTTCATCCGGGGAAAAAATGCGAGTTGCGATCAAGTCATTGGCCAAAAGGCCGGCGCCGTAGTTGTGGAGGTAAAGATAAGTCCGGACGGCTTCGCCTTTGTACCAGGCGTGGATAAACGGATCCATGATATAGAGCCAGCCCAGGCCGCAGAGCGCAAGGATGACCAGCCAGGGGAGCGCTTTCTTTTTCTTTTTGGCGCCGGGTCCCTGGCGGATGGAGGAGCCCTTTTTAAGATGGGCAATCTCGTGGTCGATCAGCTCGTAAGGGGTGGGCGGTGAGGCCTCCGGTGTGTCTTTGTGGAAGAGGGAGTTCTCCATGAGCTAAAAAGGTTGCGCCGTCAAGTGAACGAAACCTTGGGAGCTTCGCGATCGCCGGGATCGGCGATTTCATACAGGCTCGCCGGGGCGAAGTTGAACATGCCGGCCAGGAGGGAATTGGGGAAAATTTCGCGCTGGGTGTTGTAATTGCGCACCGATTCGTTGTAGGCCTCCCGGGCCAGCGAGATGCGATTTTCCGTATCCGTGAGCTGGCCTTGAAGCTGGAGCATGGTTTCGTTGGCTTTGAGATTGGGGTAGGCTTCCGCGACCGCGAAGAGCCGGCCGAGGGATTGGGTGAGGACGCCTTCCGCCGCCACGACTTTCTGCACTGCGGCGGGATCGGTGGGATCGGCGGAGGCCTGTTGCCGCGCGGCCATGGCGCCATTGCGGGCCGCGGTCACTTCGTCGAGCGTGCCCCGTTCGTGCGCCATGTAGCCTTTCGCCGTTTCGACCAGGTTGGGGATGAGGTCGTGGCGCCGTTTGAGTTGCACATCGATCTGCGCGAATTGATTCTTGAACTCGTTGCGGAGCGCCACGAGCCGGTTGTAGATGCCGACTCCCATGCCGCCGATAATCAGCACGACGAGGACCACGATTCCGAGAAGGAGAAGAACGCCGATTAAAAGAGGTCCCATAAAGCGTGCGCAGGATTGCCGTGGTGAGGATCGACCGTCACGCAGAGCATCGCCAATCGAAGCCCAAAAGCAAGTGGGATATGCTGCGGTCCTGCCGACGGCGGCAAGGCTCCCCTCGTTCCCAAGTATTTGGGAACGAGAGATCCGACAAGATCCATGGAATTTGGCTGCCGATGCCCCTCGAGAAAGCTTGAAGAATTCCGTGAAGCCTTCTTATCTGAGTCTTCCGTGACCGCCCTTTCCGCCCGGCATCATCCGGACTGCTATCCCTCCGAGCCCGTCCAGGCCCTGGCCTTTTTCCGGGACGCCTTCGCCTCCTGTCCGGCGCGCGAGCTGCCCCCCGCGCCCAAAAAAAGTTCCCTCCTGGGCGTGGTCACCCCCCACATCGATTTTCGCGTCAGCCTCCGCGCCTACGCCGCCGCGTTCCGGCCGCTTCTTGAAACGCCGCTCGCCGATGCCTACCTCATTCTCGGCGTCGGTCATCGTTCGCATCTCGAATGGAATTTCGACCGGCACGATTACGTCACGCCGCTGGGACGCGCGACCTGCGCGACCGAGCTTGTCGACGCCCTCGTGGCCGAAGCGGACCCCGCGCGTCACTTTTTTCACGAAGCGCATGACGGCGAACATTCCATCGAGTTCGCCCTGGTCTGGCTCCAGGCGCTCCATCAACTCCATCCTGCGGGCTTGGCAAGCCTGGCAGGTCCGGCAGGCCGGGCGGCGACGAAGGGAAAACCCGTCCGCTTTGTCCCGCTCCTTTGCGGCGGTATGCACGATTATGTCGAAGGCCTCGCCGACTGGGACGATCTCGCCGATTTCCACCGGCTCAGCCGCGCCTTGGGGGACCTCTTCCAAAAATTTCCGCCTGGAAAAAAATTGCACATCATCGTCAGCATCGACGGCTGCCATCTCGGGCCGCGCTTTCAGCATCCCTTTCGCGTCACGCCCGCGCTGCTGAAGGCGACCGCCGGTTGGGAGGAAATGCTCTGGGCCTGCGCCGCGCAGGGCGACGCGCGGAAATTTCTCGACTGGTTCCGCGACGAAGGCAACGACCGCTACTTCGACGGCGTCGGCGCCCTCGCGTTGCTGCTCGCGGCAGGAAACTTGAGCAAAGCTGGAAAATTCGCCATCCAACGCACCTGCTACGAACAATGGTTCACCGAACGCGACGCCAGCGCCGTCACCTTCTCCAGCGGGCGCATCCTTTTGTAAAAGGCCCTAGGCTGCAGCTCGTTGACCCCCGTAGGCCGGATAAGTTCTAGCCTGTGCTTCGCCAACTTCATTTCCCCACTGTGTCCAGCCCTTGCGGTGATGCCGTGCAAATAATTCCAAATACGCCTGGGGAGAGCACTCTTCGATTATTGAGTAAAGTTCGTCTGGCTTTCGGGAATGCTCACGTTTGCGGGTCGCCAAGAAGTTGACTTGGCTCCTTCCTGGTGAGAGCGTCCGCATTTTCCCACGGATTCCGAACAAAACGAGTTCCGTCACATTCCGGAAATAGAAGCCAACGCCTCGTCCATCTGGACCGCCATCCTTGCGAATCTTGTGCCAGACGATGTTAGCTTTATAGGTGAAACCCCATGCGGCCATAACGTCCAGCCCCTCGCGGATCAGCGCATTCGGAACCCACAAGTAAAGATGCGAGCTGTCTGCGGCCAAAAGTGACACGGGAAGTTCTTTAATGTCGCCTAGGGTCATTGTGGAATAGCGGGAAAGCCTCTTGTGTTCCGGGGCCATCTTTCCCGTTCGATTAGAAAACTGCCAGGGCGGATCGGCGAGGATAGTCGAGAACCTTCCGTGTACATTAGAAATTAGATTTTCTGATGCAGTCATATTTTCTCCTTCAACAATGAATTTTTGATTCCAAACAGAAGAACAGGACAGCCTCCTCCGCCCCCGCCTTCAATCCGAGGCAATAGTTTTGACATCCAAGTCGTCGTCGTGCCGTACTTGGAGAATATGCCGAGCTTTTCAAAGACACTGCGAAGCTCATCGGCTTTCGTTACAATTATTCCAACGCTAATGGCGCGAAGTTCGAATAGCAGCCGAAAGTTGTTCAAGTCACGGTCGAAAAACGGATCTTTGTTGCTCCATTCTATCTCCAGAGCAACGCAGTTTTTGAAGCAGTCCACCTTATGCGTAGGACTCTCCATCGTCGTCTCATCAACTTGAATTTTGGTGTAAAACTTTTTTTCAATCCAACCGCGTTGAACAAAAGCCGCATCCAGCGATTGAGAGACTTTGCTCTTTCCTCCACCTCCAATGACGATATGGCTCCGATCCAAACGAAAGGCGGTCAATACGTCAATTATGTCTTTCCATTCTTGAGGAAAATCGGTCTTCAGCACTGCGCAAGCATGTTTCCACTCATGGGTCTCGTAATTTTCCCGGATAAAGGCGGGAAGGTGCTCAATGCTCACTCCTGCGAGTAAGACGGATTGGAATATGCATGTCAAGGCTGTCACTTTAAGGGGCTCCATATCTTTTATATCCCTCCCAAAGTCATCTGCATCTCCCCCGGCCTCCGGAAATGCTCTGTGCGCAATTCCCTCATCTTCGCGCCGAACCCGAGCCGCTCGCGAAAGACGTGGAACATCCGGTTGATCTGGTCCGCGTAAGGCCCCTCGCCCCGCATCCGCGTCCCGAAGTCGCTCACGTTCAGCTTGCCGCCGCGCACTTCCCGTATCGTTCCTAAAATGCGCTCGAGCTTCTCCGGAAAATTCAGCTTCAGCCATTCCGCGAAGACATCCTTCACGCCGTAGGGCAGCCGCAGCATCGTGTAATCGGCCTCGCACGCGCCCGCCGCTTTCGCCACTTCGAGCACCGCCGGGATTTCCCGGTCGTTCAGGCCCGGAATGATCGGCGCGACCATGACGCCGACCGGCACGCCCGCTTTGGCGAGCATCTCCACGGCGCGCAACCGATGCGCGGGACGGCTCGCGCGCGGCTCCATCTTCGCGGCCAGGTCCGCGTTGAGCGTCGTGATGGAAATGAAAACATGCACCGCGTCGAAAGCCGCGAGTTCCTTCAGCACGTCGATGTCGCGCGTGACCAGAAAATTCTTCGTGATGAGCGAGACCGGATTCCGAAATTCCGCGAGCACTTCCAGGCACGAGCGCGTGATGCGAAACTGCCGCTCGGCCGGTTGATAACAATCGGTCACGCTGCTCATCCCGAGCACCTGCGGCTCGTATTTTCCCTTGGAAAGCTCCTGGCGCAGCAGTTCCGCCGCGCGGCGCTTCACCATGATCTTCGTCTCGAATTCCAGCCCCGCCGAAAACCCGAGATACTCGTGATAGGGCCGCGCGTAGCAATAGGCGCAGCCATGCTCGCAGCCGCGATAGGGATTGATCGCCGCGCTGAACCCCACGTCGGGGCTGTCGTTTCGCACGATGATCGACTCGCTCTGGTCCTCCAGAAACGTCGTCTTCGGATTCGGGTGGGACTCGTCCCCTGCCCCGCCTTCCACGCCCGGGTCGTCCTGCACTACATCCGGGTCGAGATCCATGGCCAGTTTCTCGAACCGGTTCGGAAAATCACGCACCGCGCCCCGGCCTGTTCGGGTTTTGGATTCGAGTTGCACACACATATGATACGCGCGTATAACGATTATGCAAGCCATTTTTTCGATATGAGACCATCACATAAAAGGCTAGCGAGAGCTGGCCTTGAAAGCCCGAGCGATGACTTTCGTCAAGTCAATGTCCAAAGCGTCCGTGATCCGCAAAAGCGTTTCGAGAGTCGGATTTCGCATGCCGCGTTCGACGTAGCTGACCATTTGCTGGGACAATCCTGCCTTTGCGGCCACTGTGGTCATGGATAGTTCACGCTTTTTTCGTTCCGCCTTGAGAATCCTGGCCACTTCGGAGCAAATCGCCGTCCGTTTCTTGCTATTGAGCACCCATTAGCTCTATCTGAAGTCATGATTGACAACGCACCTAACTATAGTTAGTACTGTTTCGATTGGACCTGCCCATGAGAATCCTCATCCTGGACGCTCAGGCCGGATTGGCCGATACGCTCGCGTCAAGCCTGCGGGTCGCTGGACATTCGGCTTTCGGCTTCACTCGTCCCGCCGAAGTCATGGCCGCGCTTCAAGAGGGCGATATTCTCGTTACGAATTATGACATGCCCGAAATGACCGGTCTGGAGGCCGCGCGGCGAGCCTACGCTCAAGGTTGGCGAGGTTCCTTGTTGCTTATGTCAGGGCATCTCCCTTCCTTTCTCGAAGAAATGCTTCGCCGCGTCGATGAGATCAAACCGGGCGCCGTCACGACCTGTAGCCGTGAAAAAACTGCGTGATCGGGCCAAACTATGACTTCTGAAGAATGGACACGTTTAATCGCAAGCGAAAAGACCAAGCGAGATCGCCATATCTCGGCTTCCCAGCGAATCCGAGACATTCACGACATGGTCGCCTTTGCGAAGGCAAATACTCCCTCTCACCTGCACCATCTCATTCCAAGTGTGCAACAAGCCATCGTTCAGCAAAACCAGTCTCGGAGGCGGTGGATAAAAATAGCGAGAGATCCTTCGATAGGCTCAGGATGACGGATTAATTTTTAAACGGATTAAGCACCTTCACGCCGCAGTGGTCCGTATCGATCAGCCAACTCACAACTTAATGTCCTGGGGCAATTCCCGGCTGCGCGGCGGAATGTCGTCCATCGACACCGGGCATTGTTTGAGCACTTTGAGCCAATTGAGCTTCCGCTTGCGCTTGACACGGCGAAAAACAATTGAGTCTTCGTTCTCATCGTAAAACGCCTCGAAATAGTCGCCGGGCCGGGTCTTGACAAGCGCCTTGGGCACGGTCAATCGCCGCTTGCTGTCGAGTCTCACGATCATGGTGGGACGATCCCACCATGCGGTATTCGTATCAAGAAATCTTACCCCAGTCCCCTCGCCTCCAGATCGCCCTCGTCCCAGCCGAGATGATGGCCCAGCTCGTGCAAATACGTCAGCCGGACTTCGGTTGCGAAATCCCCGCCCTCCCCGGCGCAATAATCGTCGATGGTGGCCAGATAAAGGACGATCGGGCCATTGGCCTCGCCAACTTCGTTCAGCGTAAAATGACCGTAGGTGCCGAGAATGTCGGGGTCCGTTTTGGACTCCGTCTCAAAAAGAACGGGCACCTTTTGCGCCTCGGCCAGGACATCGGACGGCAGTTCGGCGATGGTCTTTTCGATGACGCGCTGCGCCCGGGCCTTGAGCTTTTCCCAGCGGGCAGGGGTCATTTCGCCAGCGCCGCCGCCGCCGTCTTGCCCCGTTTGGTGTGGACCTGAAGCAGGGCGATGTCCGTGGGGTTGATGCCCGAAATCCGGGCCGCCTGGCCGAAGGTCCGGGGCTGGATCTTCTTCAGCTTCACCCGCGCTTCGGCTTTCAGGCCGGGTACCGAATCGAAGTCGATCCAGTCGGGGATGGTCCGGTCCTCGTCGGCGCGGTTCCGCTCGATGTGGGCTTCTTCGCGACGCAGGTAGCCTTCGTACTTGATCTCGGTCTCGAGTTGCGAAGCGATCTCGGCATCGACCGCTTGGAACGGCGAGGGGAGATCGGTCCACGTAACATCCGGTCGCTTAAGGAGATGCATCCAAGACTGGCCCTCCTGCTTGAGCGTTTGCAGAAGACGGCGCGTCTCGGCGAGGACGTCCTGCTTCGCGCGCAGCTTCCCCATTCTCTCCGGAGAGGCGAGGCCGATCTCCGCCCCGATCCCGGTCAGACGCAAGTCGGCGTTGTCGTGCCGGAGCGAAAGCCGGTGCTCGGCCCGCGAGGTAAACATCCGGTAAGGCTCCTCGGTTCCCTTGGTCACGAGGTCGTCGATCAGCACGCCGATATAGGCCTGGTCGCGGCGCAGAATCAGCGGCGCCTTGCCCTGCACCTGCCGCGCGGCGTTGATCCCGGCGATAAGCCCCTGCCCGGCGGCTTCCTCATAACCCGACGTGCCGTTGAGTTGTCCTGCGAAAAAGAGACCCCCGACCCGCTTCGTTTCGAGCGACGGCTGGAGCTGCGTGGGCGGACTGAAATCGTATTCGACCGCGTACCCTGCCCGCATGATCTCCGCTTTTTCGAGCCCTGGGATCGACCGGATGAACGCCAGTTGGATCTCGAACGGCAGGCTGGTCGAGCAGCCGTTGACGTAGTATTCATCCGTGTGCCGACCCTCCGGTTCCAGGAAAAGTTGGTGCCGTTCCTTGTCGGCGAACCGGACGACCTTGTCTTCGAGGGAAGGGCAGTAGCGCGGGCCGACGCCCTCGATGCGCCCGCAATAAAGCGGCGACTTGTCGAGATTGGCGCGGACAATCTCATGGGTCCGGGCCGTCGTGTAAGTGATCGCGCAGGCCAATTGTTCCACGTGGAACATTCCTTCCCGCCACTCATTCAACGTAAAAATATCGTCGCGACCCTTGCGCAACGTCTCAACCAAATAACTAAAAGGCTTCGGCGGCTGATCGCCTTCCTGCAAATCCATCCGGCTGAAATCGATGCTCTTTTTGAGTAGGCGAGGGGGGGTGCCCGTCTTCAGCCGCTTCAGTTCAAAGCCAAGCTTCAGCAGCGAAACCGACAGTCCGCTCGCCGTATCGCCCATCCGCCCACCGGGAGTATTCCGCAAACCCACATGCATCAGCCCCTGCAAAAACGTACCCGTGGTCACGACCACGGTTTGGCTGCGAAAGGTCACGCCAAGCTGGGTGCTAACTCCTGTAACACGTTCTCCATCAACGTGTATATCCGCAATGTGCCCCTGCTTGACATCGAGCCGCTCCTGTCGCTCGCAGGTCGCCTTGAGCCGGAATTGATAGGCCTTCTTGTCGCATTGAGCCCGGGGACCCCGCACGCTGGCGCCTTTCGACGCGTTCAGCATCCGGAACTGGACGCCGGTGGCATCGGTGTTGAGCCCCATCTCGCCGCCGAGCGCGTCGATCTCCCGCACGATCTGCCCCTTGGCCAGCCCGCCGATCGCCGGGTTGCACGACATCTGGCCGATGGTGTCCAGATTCATGGTCAGGAGAAGCGTCTCGCATCCCATCCGGGCCGAGGCCAAGGCCGCCTCGACGCCGGCATGGCCGGCCCCGATGACGATCACGTCGTAGGCCTTGGGGTACTCAAACATCGAGCGAAAGAATACCGCAAGCCAGGGCAGGGGACAAGCGGCGTCAATAGAAGGCGCCATCCTTATTGATTATACTCATGAATAGTGTTCTGCATCGATTTTAGTTTCTGCGGCTCCGACTCGTTAACTTCGATTTGCCGATCCAAATCTGCGCCCACTTCGGGGCGGTGGTAGATCGGCATTTTGACGACCTTCCCATGCGCCCGGCAAGTTTTTCCAGTCGGCGGGCGTTATTTGCCAGACACACATCCCGGATAGGCGCATGGCTTTTGAGACGCTTAAAGAAAATCGCCCATTCTACTCCGAGCGCAAATGCCTCCTGTGGAGATACATGCATCAGACTATCGTCATCGATATCAAGATTCTCCGTGATGTCATAAGTGTTCATTGAAGCCTAAAAAGCACAAACGACGCCAGTTCTTCGAATTGTCCTCTCTGACTGACCCTCGCCTCCCACGTATGTTATCTTCCCTGCCTGGATTCCCCGCACCCTCGTTCGCCTGCTGGTTCACGGCTTTCCCGCGCAACCTTGGACGGGGTGGGCGCGGTTGCCGCTCCAACCCCTTTTAATCGTCGCGGTGCTCTGGGTGACGCGGGCCTGGCCTGGGAAATGCAGTAAGGAGACAACCTCGAAACCAAACGCCCCTCTTCAATAGCCCACGGAGTCTCTCCTATGAATGCCATTATGCTCTTCACGCACCGGCCGCCCTCCTCTGGAATCCACCTCCTCAACGATCCCTTTCCCGATCGCTTGAATGCGGGCGCGCCCTCGCTTTTTGCCCGGGCGGAAACTCTTTCCGTTCGACGGGCATATATTGCCTCCTCCAGGCGCTTACGGACGTATGCCATAACAAAAAAATAAGTTTTTCATCTATTTTTTCTTTGTCCTTCCGATGCTACGTTGTAGCGGCGGTCCATGACCGACGCTACACATGAAGCATTACCTCGGCATTTGTCTGGTCCTGGTCACCGTGGCGGCCATCGGTCTTTTCGCGTTGCATCGCTGCACGGCGGCGGTCGACCGCACGATCGATCATGTGCGCGACGCCTTCAGCGAGGTCCTGCGGGTGCGGCCCGAGGTCACGGTCAACCGGCGCGTCGTGCTCACGCAAACGGCGCCCATCGCCGAGCTGGCCGTCGTGACCAGGGAGGAACTCATCACCCTCGGCCTGGACGCGCACCTCGAGGTGTTGTCCCTGCAAATTCCCCTGACCGAAAAAAAGCTCACCGCCGAAGCGGTCTACCGCATCAAGGCCGGCTTCGATTTGAGGAAACCTTTCTCCGTCGAGATCGATCCCGTCACGCATGCGCTGCGCGCCGCCATGCCCCACGCCAAGATTTTGTCGGTCGAGCAGGTCGGGGACCTGGTTTACCACGGAGAGGATGCCGCGCTTAACCGCGTCACCGACGACGAACGGAGTCAAATCCTGAGCAGCCTCAACGCGGCCGCGCATGATGCCGCCGAAAAGTCAAGCCTGAAAATGGAGGCGGAACAACAGGTTGCCCAAAGGCTGAAGGAAATCATGAGCCACAACGGCCAGTCCCTGCAAATTGAGTGGAACAACGCCGTGCCCGCTCCGAGCCGAAACTAAATTGTAACCTGCGCCTCGAAATGCGTGTCATAAGCATGAAGAACAAGTGCTGGGAATTTTTTGCCTTCCTGCGAGCTGATGTTGCCTCGGAATAGGGCTCCAAAGCATGATGAATCCTAATGCCGACATTCATGCCGCTAATTATTCAATCTATAATGTTGTGTTTTATCGCATTTGGAATACACTTGTCTAACCAGTATGCCAGGTTGAAAGAACACGGCATGCCTCTTGCCCACCTATCGCAAACCCAAAATTAAACGGAGTCCTTATGTCAAAACCCTCCCTTCGCCTTCATCCTTCCCTGGAAGGCGCCGCCTCCGTCGGGGAATCGACTCCAGCGCGACACTCCCTCTTTGATGCCAAGGATGACTTCATCGAACGCATCGCTCCGGTCGGAGTCGCCGCGATTTATTTTGGCAGCTTTTCGCTCTCGCCCCAGGATGCGCCCCTTTCTCGCCAGGCCCTCTTCAAGTTGTCCTTTCTCCATCGCCATTTTCTTCAGCCGGGCTGCGTGCGCATCGTCGTCAACCGGCATACCGCGATTCTTTCCGGCATGGTGACCAACCGCGCCCTTGTCACCATGGCCGAGATCCTGGCCCTGCAAATCGAAGGCATCCGGCACGTCCAGGACGAGACCCAGAGCCCGCCGGAAGACGCCACTCTCTCCCCGGCCCCCGGCCAGCGTGACGCCGAGGCCGTCCGGGAATCGATCCAATTTTTATTCGCGACCGACCAGACCTTGCGCTCGGGAGTGCAGGTGAGCTATTCCGACGGCGGCCTGACCCTCCTGGGCGAGGTCAGTTCCGTCGCCCAAAAAAACTGGGCCGAACAACTCGCGGAAGCGGCGGGCGGCGAGGTTCAGTCCCGGCTCAAGGTCAGCGATGTGACAACGCTTCCCGCCGCGCACGCGGCCGAACCCCCCCTGCTCGATGATGAATCCCTGCAGGCGCTCGTGCTGTTCCGCCTGCGGCTCGTGCGCGAGACCGAACATCTGCCCGTGCGGGTCAAGGCCAACCGGGGCATCGTCACCCTGCAGGGGAAAGTCCGCACCGAAGCCCTCCGCCAGCGCGTGGAAAATCTCGCCCGCTCCGCGCTCGGCCTCCGCGAATTGCGCAGCACGCTCTCCATCGCGACGTAATTTTTCATCAGCCGCAAAAGAACGCAAAGAGCGCAAAAAATCGGGCAGACGCAGCGGTCGGGGATAGCCGGCGTCCGTAGAGGCTGCCCCCTTTATATTTTCTTTGATTGCGGAAGAGCCTCGATGAGGGTCTGCGTGGAAAAGGGTTTATCCAAGATCATGCGCAGGAGGGGATGCTCATTCACTTCGCCCATGGCGGCGCGATGCCCCGACATGAGCAGGAGCGAGCCTCTCCAGCCCTGCGCATAGGCTCGCCGCGCAAGCTCCAGACCTGTCATTTCCGGCATGTCATAATCCGTAACGAGAACATCGCCCTCTTGAAGCGCGGCCAGGACTTCGGCGGGACGAGTGAAGCCGATGGCTGAATGCCCAGCGACTCGCAGATTTAACGCGAGCGTATCGGCCAATCCGGCTTGGTCGTCCAAGATGAGGATGCGCATTCTGGATTCCAAGAAAGGGGGCATTTTGGGAATTACTCTGCCAACGGAGTAATTCTTAGGCGAAAGCCCGTTAGAGTCAATCCTCCGCTAGGAGAGGATAATGTCTCAACGACAGCTAAATATCGTAGGGCAAAAGCTGCGTGAGTTGCGCTCGAAGCGCGGTTATACCCTTGCCCGATTGGCGGCAAAGTGCGCCATTCTCGGCTGGGATGTCACCGGCGGTACATTGGCTAAGATCGAAACGCGTCAGCGTTCAGCTTACGATTGCGAGTTGTTTATCCTAAAGAAAGCCCTCGGTGCTCAAACAGATGAACTGTTTCCGGATCGCATGGACAGGGATTCGCTCATTGAATGCCTGAATAAACCTGCTCGAAGATAAATTCTCGCCTGGGGATGAATCGAGGCCTGACAAGCAGAGCTATATTCCGGAAACGGAATAGTAAATCAAGCCATATATTCCAAATAAGGAATGGCTTTTGAAGCACCTTGAAGCGGTGCAGACCCCGCCAAATCCCCTGGAAAAACAACTGGCCCAATTTCTCAAGGGTCGCCGGCAGGAGGAGACTTATGCCGTTTTCGCCAGGAAAGTCGGCCTGCCTCCCTCAACGTTGTTTCGGATCGAAAACTGCCAACAGAGCGCCAGTCTCAAATTGATCCACCAAATCATGAAGCGTCTCAAGGTTGCTATCGCCGATATTTTCAAAGGCGTTTAGCCGCCGACCACCCCGTTCTCCGCGTTCCCAAGTTGCACCTGGGAACAAGGAAAAATGGGCATGAAGTCCCGGAGGGACGCCCGAGAGTAGCCCGGCGATTTATCGCCGGGACTATGGCGGGGGAAGGTGGCGTCCCGTAGGGACGCTTGATCGGCCTCCAACATCATCCCATTTCAAGCTCAGTCCCAGAGATATTTCTCGTCATAGTCAATCTCGTGCTTTTTAAGGAATGCGAGATATTCTTCCTGAAAGCTTTTGTGCCGATGATGTTCTTCCTGATTTTCAATATAGGCAATCGTGTCGGCAAGGTGGGATATGCTGATACTGAAAGCACCATAGCCCTCTTGCCACGCGAAATGGCGCATTTCGGGGAATGTCTCATGAACCCAGGCCGACGCGCCGCCTTTGATCAACTGAATACCCTTGGAGATGGAAAGCGTTGTCGGCATCGAAACAAGGAGATGAACATGATCCGCGATTCCGCCTATGCAGCAGGCTTTCATTCGGTTCTCACGCGCGATGCCGCCCATGAATGCCCAAAGCCTGTCCCTCAAATTCCCGACAATGATGGGAGCGCGGTTCTTGGTGCTGAAAACGTAATGGATATTTACCGACGTATACGTATTTGCCATGGACGGATGAGTTTCATCCGTCCCTCCGGGACGGCCAACTCTAATTTCTGGACAACCCGGCGATGAATCGCCGGGCTATTTTCGGATGTCCCTCCGGGACTTCAATTCATCATCCCAATCAAGCACGCGAAATGCAATTTGGGAACGAGGGGAACGTCTTTGTGTTCTCTGCGTTCTTTTGTGGCTAATCAGTTTTTTTCAGTATCGCAACCGCCGCCTCAAAAACCTCCTCCACGGCGAGATCCTTCAACGCCGGAACGCCCTTCAGCACGCGCACGCCCGGTCGCGGCGGCGCCCAAACGGCGGGATCGGTCGGACCGAAAAGCGCGACGACCGGCAAGTCCCGCCGCGAAGCCGCCGCCAGATGCGTGATCCCGGAATCGTGGCCCAGAAAAAGCGCCGTCTCCTTTTCCCCAAACAGCGCGGCCAGGATCGGCAGCGGCAGTTCCCTCGCGCGCAAATGCGGCACCTCTTTCCATGCCTCGATAAGAAATCGCGCCGGTTCCGCGTCGGCTTCGCCTTCGACGAGCAGCAACGCCAGATCGGGCGACGCGCCGGTGAGCCGCCGGCCCAGTTCGGCCCACGATTCCCCCGGCCAGTTCTTGGTCTCGCCGCCGCTGCCCGGATGAATCGCCGCCAGGCGCGTCCCCGGTTTCAGTCCATTAAGAAACGCGCGGGCGGCGGCGGCATCCTCGGGGGAGGGGAAGAGATCGCTCGCCGCATCGTCCGCCAGCGCCAACCCGAGCGGCTCCACCATCCCGGCAAAATGACGCGCCGCCGGACGGCCGAATTCCTCCGGCACGCGCGGCGAGTGGGTCAGGATCCGCCCCGGTTGGCATCGCTGCAAATTGAGCAGAAAAAGGCCGTCGGGATCATAGAAATAGGAGAGCACCAGGTCGAAGCTCCCGATGTAATCCATCCAGGCCGGATCAAGCACCGCGCGCGGAGTGAAGAAGGCGCTCAGCGGCCCGCGATCCACCGAGCGGATGGCGTTGAGGTAATAGCGTTGCAGGGCGATCTCGGAGAGGCGCGGATGCCCCAGGACTTCGATATGGGCGTCCGGCCAGCGTTGGCGAAGAAGACGCAGCGTCGGCAGCGTGACGATAAAGTCGCCCAGGGCGCCGCCGCGAATGAATAAAATCTTCATGACGGAAAAACGGCGCGCCCGCGCCGCGTTAACCACATCTCGACATGAGTCATGGTTGGCATTATAATTAAACCATGCGGGTCTATGAAGTCGTTATGCGCAGCGGGGCGAAAAATGAGGTTATGGCGGAAGTCATGCATGATGATGCGGCGCTTGACGATAAGATTTACTTTTACCGCGATAAAGGCCTTAAGCAACTCGTGGCTTATTTTATCCGCAATGAAGTGGCGGGAATCGTCCTTGGGCCCGACAATGCCAGCACGCTGCCGCGGTACAAGTAGGTCCTGCGGACGGCGGTTTTTTGCCTCGGTCCCAAGTTACTTGGGAACGAGGGAAGCTTTTTCCACGCTCATGCACCGGGCAAGACGGCACGATTATTCGGCGATTTAGCCCTTTTGGATAATACGTCCAAGAGAGGAATAAAAGCACTTTTTGCCGTACTTTAAGAAAAAAAGGATGGAAATTTCTTGCCTAAGCGGTAGAAAATGCCTAAATAAGTTCTACTGAAGAGCAATATCTACCTTATAACTAATCAAAAATTACCTATGAGAGCCGACCGAATTTTAATTGTCGATGATGATGACGCCTTGCGCCGGATGTTGGTCGATTATCTTGGCACGGAGGGATATACCGCCCTGGGCGTCCGCTCGGTCCAACAGGGGGCGGAGGCGTTGCGAACGGATACCTTTGATTTGGTGATCGCCGACCTGCGGCTGGAAGATGGCAGCGGGCTCGATCTGTTGAAGCAACTCAAGCAACTTTCGCCGCGCAGCTACGGCATCCTCATGACCGGCTACGCGACGATGGAGACCGCGGTGGAGGCGATCCGGATCGGGCTGTTCGATTACATGATCAAGCCGATCCTGCCCGCCCAGCTCGACCTGGTCTTGCAGCGGCTCGAATCGATCAAGCAACTGCAAAGCGAAAATTCCTACCTCCGCGCGCAGGTGCAGGCGGACGGGGAGGGGAGCGGCGTGGTCTGGGGCCGCAGCGGGCTGATGCAGGACATTCTCGAAATGGTGAAGAAAGTGGCGCAGACGCACGCGACGGTCCTGATCCAGGGCGAGAGCGGCACGGGCAAGGAAGTGGTGGCGCACGCGATCGTGCAGCATAGCGCGCGCGCCCAGATGCCCTTCATCAAGGTGAACTGCGCGGCGGTGCCGGAGACGCTGCTGGAAAGCGAGTTCTTCGGGCACGAGAAGGGCGCGTTCACCGGCGCGGTGCAACGGCGCGAGGGCCGCTTCGAAACGGCCAACGGCGGCACGCTGCTGCTGGATGAAATCGCCGAGATTCCGCTGAGCCTCCAGGTGAAGCTTCTGCGCGTTTTGCAGGAGCGGGAATTCGAGCGCGTCGGCGGCAACAAGACGATCCGGGTCGACGTGCGGCTCATCGCGAGCACGAACCGCGATTTGCAGGAGGAGGTGCGGCACGGGCGCTTCCGCGAGGATTTATTTTACCGGCTCAACGTGGTGCCGATCAACCTGCCGCCGCTGCGCCTGCGCGGGGACGATTTGCGGGA
>Ga0182030_10013624_pt1 | contig 16160 bp, 9 predicted proteins | sample 812S3MmetaG_FD_121299 | JGI IMG/M metagenome (GOLD analysis project Ga0182030, IMG submission 121299) | Permafrost microbial communities from Stordalen Mire, Sweden - 812S3M metaG (Illumina Assembly) | ecosystem: Environmental > Terrestrial > Soil > Wetlands > Permafrost | place: Sweden...
CAGCGACAAACTTCAGGCGGCCAAGGGCGTCAAGACCGGCGAGATCGCCAAGCGGCTGATCGATTACGGCTTCCACCCCTACACGGTCAGCTTCCCGATGATCGTCCACGGCGCGCTGATGATCGAGCCGACCGAGAGCGAGTCGCTGGAGGAGCTGGATCTGTTCATCGACGCCATGCGCGCCATCGCCAAGGAAGTGGAGCAGACGCCGGAACTGGTCAAATCCGCGCCCCACTCGACGCGCGTGGGCAAGATGGATGAAGTGCTGGCGGCAAGAAAGCCCATCCTGCGCTGGGCACCTGCGGTGCGGCCAAACGCTCGCTGATCGCTCGCAGGAGTTTCGTTCCTGCGCCGCGCGGCGAGGCGGCATGTGCGGCGGTTCCGGGTTGGAGACCGGATCAGTAAGTCAGCGAGTTAGCGAGTTCGTGCTGGTTTTTCTGTACAGTTCTTCCAGCGCATCGCAGGCCGTGCCGACTCCGTCCTCTTTGGCGAGTTGCCCGGCCACGCTTTCCGCTTGCTGGGCCAGCGACGGATCGGCCAGCATCGACCGCAACAGGCGCGTCACCTGCGGCGGCTCATAGTTGTCGCGCTCGATCACCCGCGCCACTTTCAGCCGCATCATTCTCCGTCCATTGTCGGGCTGATCGTGCGAGAAGGGCATGATGAGCATCGGCTTGCCGGCGCGCAGGCATTGCGCCGTGGTGCCCACGCCGGCCTGATGCACCACCATCGCCGCGCGGCTGAATAGTGCCGAGTAGGGCGCATACTCGGCCACGCAGACCGACTCCGGCAGCGCGGTCGTCAGCCGGTTGCGCGGGTCGGTTCCAATTAAAAGCACGGCGCGAATCCCCAGACAGATGGCCGCCTTCGCCGAAACCTCGTAGAACTCGCCGGCAGCCAGCACCGCCGCCGAACCCAGCGTGAAGACCACCGGGGGCTCGCCTTCGCTCAGGAATTTTTCCAGATTCGCCGGCAGCGCGGCGTTGCCCGCGTCCGCGTCGTAGTAGCAGAAGCCGGTAATCAGCGTGTGCTCCGGCCAGTCTTTCTGTTCCGTGCCCAGCACCCGCGAAAACAGGGCCAGCACCAGAAAAGGCGAGTGCTTGGCGTCGAACAAGGGGTTCGCGCCCTTCGCCAGTCCCAGTTCGCGGCGCAGTTCGTAGATCGGCTCGGGCCACTTGCGGCTGACAAACCGCGCCACCCGCTTGATGACTCGCCCAAACCCCGGCGCCTTGTCGGCCCGCGCCAGCCGCGGATAGGGAGGCAGCACCGGCGGGTCGAAAGCGGAGAAAAACGAGAGCGGCGCCAGCACGTAGCTGGCCCAGGGAATCCCCGTCACCTCGGCCACCAGCGGCCCGGCGTAGTTCAACTCGCCCAGCAGTAGCAGGTCGGCGCGCGCGGGCTTTGTGGCCGCGTCCAGCAGGTCGGCATACGTGTCGCGCAGCGCGGGAAAGAGAAAATCCCGCAGCCCCCGTTCCGTGCCCTTCTTCACGTCGTAGACCATCTCGGCCAGGATCGTGTTCGAGGGGTCGATGTCCGGCCGGATGGCGTGGAATTCGAGGCCGAGCGGCCTGATCTTCGGCTCATAAACCGCCGGCAGCGCCATCACCGGCACGTGCCCGCGCCGCTTCAGTTCAAGTGCAATGGCGATCAGTGGATGGATGTCGCCCAAGGTGCCGATATTCGACAGAACAATGCGCAAATGGAAGTCCCCAAGGCCGATTTCAACCCGCAGCTATGAGGGTAATGCATCGGGCCTGGGGTCGATGCGGGCACTCGTGCCGGTCAGCCGGTCCGGCCAACGGGAATTCAAGCGGCCCTGGGCGCAACCCGCTTGAGCGCCGGACTCGCCGCCGCCCGCCGCAGATCGTACTCGTTCTGCAGATTTAGCCAGAACTGCGCCGGAAGTCCAAAATAAATCCCCAGCCGCAGTGCGGTATCCGCGGAGATGGCCCGCTTTCCGCGCACAATATCGCCCACACGAGGCGCGGGCACAGCCAGATCCTTGACCAGCCGGTAAGCCGTCAACCCCAGCGGCTCCATGAACTCGGTCAGCAGAATCTCTCCGGGATGAATCAACGTGGCCTTTGCAGGCATCTTGAACTCCCTTTCCGGGCGGCGGCTCAGTGGCAATCCACCACTTAGACATCGGGGGCTTTGATACCCCGGTGGGGTATAGGGGGAGGGGGGGGGCTGTGGAGGTACGGATCGGGCTGGCTGGAACATGTTCAGGAGTCAGGATAGCAGTGTGCGGAAAATAATCTGCAAGGGCGGAAGACAACGGTTTGCGGGCTCCCGTCTTTCAAGGTTTTAGATTCTCTCCGTTGCCTGCGCAGCGTGGTTCAGCATTTTTTAAATGCGATTGCCCTGTGGGCTGAAGAGGAATCTGTTGCGAAATGCAGGGGCTTGGGTGGATGATTCTGTTGCCATTCTTTGACAGTTCTGGCGGTTTTGAATCGTAAGGAGAAGACTCGTGCGCAAAAACATTCTCGCTATTGCATTTCTGGCCATCTGCCCCTTGCTCGTTGCCCAGCAAGCGCTCAACAATGACTCCGTCATCAAGCTGGTCAAGGCCGGCCTGTCAGACGATCTGATTGTCACCACCATCAACGCCTCGCCAGGAACCTATGACACGTCGGCGAACGGCCTGATTGCGCTGAAGAGCGCCGGGGTCAGTGACCGTGTGGTTTCGGCGGTTGTGGTGAAAACCGCCGATGCCGTCCAGCCTGCGCAGCCCCCAGATCCTCCGCCGCTGCCCATGGCCGCTGCACCATCGCCTGCTGTCTCACAAACTCCTCCACCACCTTTTCATTCCACCGATGGGAAGATTCGCATTTATGTTACGGACCACCCGATTTTTGAGTCCAACGAAATCGGTCGTGCGTCAGGCGATAGGCACGGCGCTTCGGCAGCCGAAGTGTCCCATACGCAAGCGGGGGACGACCCAAGGACAGTGGAGGTTCAGGCCGACATTTTAAAGGTTTGTCCAGCATTCATCATGGCCTCCAATAATCCTGACCGGGCGGATTATGTACTCGTCTTTCGTCGCCGAGGAGGATCGCGTAGCTCCATGTTTGCCTTTGGCGGACTGACTGGACTGGCTCTCTCGGCTGGAATGAAGGTTGATGGCGCGTCACTCTTTCAAGCCGACGGTGACATGATATACGCCACCAAGCAGACCAGCGTTGAAAAGTCGATCAAGGACATTTGCGACCACATTCCAGCACTTACGGCAACCCCGATGCCAGCGGCAGTGCCAGCAATGGCGCCAATTCCACCACCACCGCCAGCCTAGCTTCGAAGCCAACAGCGAATTGAGCCGACAGCAGCAAGCTGCTCTGTGTCCGCGGGGGTTCAAGTGGTACCTTGGTTTCTGACGGCCTTTCATGAACCGACGCACGCGCAGAACGCTTTGGATAGTGGCCGCGGTCCTGATATTCCTGGCCGTGGCTGTCTTCCTGCGCTCCAAGGCTCCGCCCGAGGCCGCACGCCTCCTGCCCGAGTCCGACGGCATCGTCTACATCAACTTCAAGCCCATCCGCGCCTTCTTCCACCACGATCTGAAGCCGGTGCCGCACCTTCCCGAATACCAGCAGTTCATCGACGCGACTGGCATCGACTGGGAGCGCGACCTGGACCAGGTGGCCATCGCGCTGCACCGCATGCCCGACCCTAACGGCCCCAACGGACCGGCGGCGTATTCGATGGTTCTGGTGGGCAAGATTACCGGCCAGAAGCTGAACGCCTGGCTGGACGCACACTCGACCAGCCGCGAATCCTACGCCGGGCACACCGTTTACTCGATTCCCTCCGAGGGCAGGACCGTGCGCGTGGCGCAGATCGGCTACAACATGGTGGCCGTTTCCAATACTCCCACCCCGGAGCAGATTCACTCCATGCTCGACCGGCACGCGACCGCCGCATGGCCCTTTGCCGGCTCCACGCTGCTGCGCCAGCATTACCACGACGTGCCGCTGCTCTCGCTGGCCTGGGGCGTGGGCCAGATCGGACTCCCCTTCTCGGAAAGCGGAGCGATCAAAATCTTCGGCTTCTCGCTGCCGCTCGAGGCCAACTCGACGCTTATCGCCAGCATTGCGCCAGCGTTGTCGCTGGACGGGGAGTTGAGTCTGAAACTGGTGGAGATTGCACCCGGCGACGGCCAGGCCGCCAGCCAGGCTGACGCGTTGAACCTGCTGTTGATCTTGGCCCGCGGCTTTACTGCCCCCTTGGCCAACAACCCCGAAAACAACGGCCTGAAACAGTTGCTGAAAACCGCCGTGGTCTCCAGGGAACACAACTGGGTAGTGGTCACCGCCACGCTTTCGCGCACGCTCTTCAGCAGTTTGGCCGCGAACAAGAATCTGATGCCGAATGCCATGTCCGGCCCCGGTTCGCCTCAGTAGGGACAACTCTGCCCAGGGTAGCAGAACACATTCGAGCGGGCGACAGGGGGGCTTGAGCGGAAACTGCATTCCGCAACTCCAGAGCGCCGGGCCGCTTCACAAAACAGCCCCGGCTCCCGCGATGGGGAGCCGGGGCTGAATTCATTGCGGCCAGTGCCTTATCTCATCTGAGCAACCGCTGTACCTGAGTTGTCGAGCGCGAGCTGCGCGTAGGTGACGCGCAGATACTTGTGCGGATTGACCGGCACACCGTGAACGCGTACCTCGTAGTGGAGATGCGGCCCGGTGGAGCGGCCCGAATCGCCCACGTAGCCGATCACCTGGCCGCGGGTCACATGCTGGCCGGCCACAACCGCTACCACCGACAGATGCGCAAAAACCGTCTCGATGTCGTGCCCGTCGTCGATCACGATCTCACGGCCATATCCGCCGCTGGTCGATGCTGCCTGAATTACGTCGCCATCCGCCACGGCCCGCACCGGCGATCCGATTGGAGCCGCAATGTCGATGCCGGCGTGAAAGGCGCCTTCGCCGTTGATCGGGTCCTGGCGCTCTCCGAAGCTCGAAGTCACCCGGCCCTCGAGCGGCCAAAGGGACGGAGCGTCCGCCAGCGCCGTCCAATCGCCGGTAAAGCTGGGCGACAGGCCGCCCTCCAGCGCACGGGAGACCTGGCCCGACATGGCCTGGGCACGCAGCGCATAAAACTGATTGAGGGAGACTTTCACCTGCTGCTGGTTCACATCGTCATTCGCCGCCAGGCTGGCGGGTGTAGCGGCTTCGGCCGCGCTCGCCGCAGCCTCGGACTTGGCCAGCCGATTCTGCCGCAATCCGTAAAGAGCGGTTACTTCATTGGCCAAAGCTCCCAGCGAGGCCACCTGCACATTGCGAACCTGCGCGATCTGCGCCATCTGCTTGTAGTCCTTGCGCAGCGTCTCCCGGTCCTGGCGAACCTGGTTGAAGCTCTCTGTTTTCAGTAACATGCGCGTGTACGATCCAGCCAGTCCCACGATGGTGAACGCTCCCACCAGCGCGGCAGCCACAAATCCATACACGTAATGAAGGGGAAGAGAAATCTTGTTAATCCGCCCGTCTTCCTCCCGGGCGACAAAAAGAATGTAATAGCGCTTGCGTAGCATTTTAGCCTCTCATCCCTGCCGACCGCAGGACCGCAACTCGCCATGAACTCAATAAAAGCGCAAGGCATACGGGCGTCTCAGCCCATTCAACAAACCACGCCAGGATCTGTGCATCATCCCGATCGCCTATCAAGGCTAGCAAATCGCCCATTGCCAGGTCAATGAATTTGATGCATAGGACATTGGCCGTCCTCGATCATAATCACCGTAAAACCGCCTGAACCTGAGGTCAAGCCGGTTAGAATCTTGCCGGTTTGCCCTATTCTGGTGAGGTGCCGATAAAATTGCCCCATTTTGGAACCGCTGGCGGGCCAGGCGAACTCGCCCTGCTCGGCGAAATTCGCGCTCGGGCGGCCCGCGCAGTCGGCCGCGGCCGGAATGACGGCCTGCGCCTGGGAATTGGCGACGACTGCGCGCTCCTTGCCCCCGGCCGCGGCGAGGAACTGGCCGTGACCACGGATTTGTCCATCGCCGGCCGTCACTTCCGGCTTGACTGGCACCAGCCTGAAGCGGTCGGGCATCGGGCATTGGCGCGCGGCTTGAGCGATCTGGCCGCCATGGGCGCCCGTCCCCTGGCCGCCTTTCTTTCGCTTGGCCTCCCGCAGACGCTCACCCTCGCAGCATCCGGCCGCCGGCGTGCCGGAACTGCCTCGATCCCCTGGTTTCAGCGCTTTCTCGCCGGCCTGCTGGCCTTGGCCGAGGAGCATTCGACGCCGCTGGCGGGGGGAGATCTGGCCGAATCTCCCCTTGCCGTGGCCGACATTGTGCTGGTCGGCGCCGTTCCGCGAGGATGCGCCCTGCTCCGCTCCGGCGCTCGTCCCGGCGATCGGCTCTACGTCACCGGCACCCTGGGCGGAGCCGCAGCCGGGCTCGCTCGCCTGGCCGGGCTGGCGGGAGCCCATCCCGGAAGCACCACCCCTCCGCGAATTCCCAAGAAACTGGAAGCCGAGCTTGCCGCGCACCTTTACCCCCGGCCGCGCGTGGCCCAGGGCCTTTGGCTGCGACGCCACGGTCTGGTCTCGGCCGCGCTCGACGTAAGCGACGGCTTGTCCACCGATTTGGCGCATCTGTGCGAAGAGTCCGGCGTCGCCGCGGAGGTCGATGCGGCTCTCCTGCCCATCCATCCGGCGGCAACTCTCGACCAGGCTCTCGACGGCGGCGAGGACTACGAACTGCTCTTCACCGCCCCGCCCGCCGGCCGCCTGCCCCGCACCGTCGCCGGCGTGCCGGTGACCCAAATAGGCGTCATCAAACGACGGCGATCCGGGCAGCCCGCCGTCACCCTGCTCTCTCCCGAGGGCGCGCAGCCCCTGGCGCCGCGCGGATGGGAGCATTTTTCCTAGCAGTTCTTCGCGGCGAATCAAGCAGCATTTTTCGTATCTCTGGACAGCGTCCGAACGAGATTTACCCTGTTCCTCCCAGCTCTTCGGGACTGTTGTGAACCGCGCACCCTGTCAAACTACGCTCTACCCTCTTCGTAGAGAGTAAGAATGTCCGAGATGGCTCGATTGAGGGGCGCTGAAATGCCCTCGTCGTGCGCAATCCTCGCGACCCAGCCACTCAGCCAGGGCAATTCAAGACGTCGGCCTTCGTCGAAGTCGTGGTGCATGGAAGAGGTCATCGAAGCCGGTAGCGTGTCACAGAAGACGAGCCGCTCCTCAGCGTATTGCTTGTCGAGATCGACCCCGCGCGAGAGCCCTACCGCGACGACCTCGCGCATCACGTCCAGAAGAAAGGCCCTTGTCCTCGGGTTCGCCAGAATGGGCCCAATCGATTGCCGCATCGCAGTGGTTGCTCCCGACAGTCCCACCAGAAAGACGAACTTCTCCCAGATCACTCTCTCGATCGAGTTACTGATCTCCGCATGGATCGATGCACGCCGGCAGGCTTCGAGAAAGGCTTCCGCGCGAGGCGATCGTTCGCCGTTGAATTCCCCAAACACGATGCGCTGCATGGACCCCATCTGCCGGATAAGACCGGGTTCCGCGATGGCGGCGGAGATATAACAGCAGCCGCCAAGCACTGAAGCCGTGGGCGCGTATTGCCGCAGAACATCATCCTTGGCGACGCCATTCTGGAGCGAAAGCAGGGCGGCTCCCTGGGCGGCGAACGGAGCGATCGCGGCTGAAACGCTTTGCGTGTCCCAGAGCTTGACCGCTACCAGGATGAGATCCGGCTGCTTCAACTGGTCAATCCTGTCAACCACAGCGACGTTCTGGAGATGGAGGTTGCCGAGCGGACTGTCCACTCTCAGACCTTGTTCCCGGATCGCCTTGAAGTGCGCTCCACGCGCGACAAACGTAACCTCACAACCCGAGGCCGCAAGCCGAGCGCCAAAATAACCTCCGACGCCGCCTGCGCCGATGACAGCAATCTTCATTTTCTCACCTCAGTCCTGGATCGAAAAAGAGAATCCAGGGGGTATTGTCCTGGTGCTGGTAGTTTATTCGGAATGGAGTGAGCGGTCCAACGCGCTGACCGTGGGTCAGGCGGCATCGGCATGGCCGAACTCTGCGGCTTGCAAACCTGCGAAGGAGCGGAGTTCCGGTCACGGCGACGGAGCCGCTATGATGGTCACCAGCGCTGGACAGAGCGGCGCGCAGCAGGGGAAAATGGCCGCCACGATCTTCATCTCGGCAGGAGAGGCCAGCGGCGAGCACTACGGAGCGCTGCTGATCGCCGCGCTGCAAGAACAGCTTGCCGCAGCCGGACAGGCGGCCAGCTTCTTCGGCATGGGCGGGGCGCGCATGGCGGCCTCGGGCCTGGAGTGCGTGGTGCGCTCCGAGGAGATGGCCGTCATGGGGCTGACCGAGGTCGTGCGCCACCTGCCGCGCATCTGGCGCGAGTTTCAGCGGCTGAAGCAGGCGGTTCGGACCAGGCCGCCCAGTGTGGCCGTGCTCATCGACTTCCCGGAAATTCATTTTCGCCTGGCCAAGGAACTCCACCGGCTCGGCGTTCCCGTCATCTTCTTCGTCAGCCCGCAGTTGTGGGCCTGGAAGAAGAAGCGCATCCGGCTGGTGCAAGAGTACATCGACCGGATGCTGGTGATCTTCCCCTTCGAGGAGCCGTTCTATCGCGAGCGTGGCGTGGAGGCCGAGTTTGTAGGCCACCCGCTGGCGGAACTCGCTGCGCCGGCGGTGAGCCGCTCGGAGTTTGCGGCCGCCAACGGGCTGAACCCGGCGAAGACCTGGATTGGCCTGCTGCCCGGAAGCCGCGCCAAGGAGATTCGCGACCATCTGCCGGAGATGCTGCGGGCGGCGCGGGAACTGGCGGCGCACGCGAGAGGCGCGACGGACGGAGGTATGGAGTTCATCGTCCCTCTGGCTCCCACGCTCAATGAAGCCCAGCGGGACGAGGTGCGGCAGATGGTCGAAGCGCACGCCGGAGGCCTGACACTTCGCCTGATCGACGACCTTGGCGCCGAAGGCGCGGCTGGTCCCACCGCAGGGGTCGCCGGAGGGGCAATTGGCCTCACCGCGGCTGGCGCGCGCGCGGTGCTATTCCATGCTCGCGCCTCGGTAGTGGCCAGCGGCACGGCCACGGTCGAGGCGGCGCTCATCGGCAACCCCTTTGTCGTGGTCTACCGGGTCTCGCCGCTCACCTACGCCATCGCCCGCCGGCTGGTGAAGGTGCCCCACGTGGCCATGGTCAATCTGATTGCGGGCAAGCGCGTGGTGCCGGAACTGATTCAGAGCGACTTCACGGCGGAAAATATTGTCCGCGAGATCGAGCGGCTGATTCCCGACAGCCCGCCGCGCCAGTCCATGATGGAGGAGTTGGCGCGGATTCACGATCTGCTGCAAACCGGGCGCGGGGAGGGCGATGCGGGCGCCGCCATCGCGCGTGTGGCGGCCATTACGCTGGAGACGATGAGTCGAACGGGCTGAGATTTGTACTCTGAGATTTGTGCTCCGAGATTTGCGCTTCAGAAGATTTGGGCTCTTCCATCTCTCAATTTCGCGCTCTTGGAATCCCGCCATCAAAATCGCGGGAGCGCGGCTTTATTGGAAATGAGAACAGTGGCGATGACGGCGGAAAGGTCTGCAATGCGCGAGACGACGAGAATGCTGCTGTGGACAACCGCCCTGTCCTGCGCTCTGCTGCTGGCGACTCCGCTCGCAGCCCGGCCGCCGGAGCGCTCTGTGCCCGCGCTCACCATCTCCGGCTACGTGATCGACGCCGAGATCGACCCCGCCACGCACCATCTGGCCGCGACAGCAGTGGTCAGTTTTACCGCTCCCGAAAACGCCGTGCCGGAAGATGGCGGAGCGGGAAAGGCCGAATCTGTCAGCTTCAGCCTCAATCCCGCGCTGAAAGTGGCCGCCATCTCCGATGAGGCTGGCCATCCGCTGGCCAGCGAACGGACAGCCGGCGGAATCCTTCGCGTGACCCCTATCGCACCCTTTGTTCCCGGCCAGCTCGTCCACTGGAGCTTCGAGTACGAGGGCACGCTCACCGGCAACGAGAACGGCCCGGTCGAGGGGCTGAAGCCGGCCGCCCGCGATGCCGCCACCGAAGCCGCCATCGGGGAGCCGGTCACCTGGCTGCTCGATGGCGCGCGCTGGTTCCCCGCGTTCGTGGCCAGTCTGCCCGGCTCTTGGACCGACCGCTTCACCGCCGAGATGCGCGTGCGCGTGCCACAGGGAATGCAGGTCTTCGCCAGCGGCAGCCAGAGCCCACCCACGCCGGTGACGCTGGCCACGGGCAGGCCCGGCGACGAGTACGACTTCCTCTGGGCAAAGCCTGGATTTCCGGGCGCCGTGATCGCCGGCCGCTTTGTGGGGCCGTTCACGGCGGCGTCCGGCAACGTGAAGGTTTACCTGACGGCAAGCCAACAGCAGTCGGGCAACGATCTGGCGCAGGCAGCGGAAAGGGAGTACAGCTTCTTCGCTACCAGCTTCGGCGCGCCCCCGTCCAGCCGCTTGAATGTGCTAGAACTGTCGGATTGGGCTCTACCGGATTGGGCGCTGCCGGGTGGCGCGCCGCCCGAGGTCTGGGCGCCGGAGTTGGCGGCGATTCCGGGGGCGATTCCGGACTCGACGGTGGACTCGATGGTGGGCGAAAAAAGCGGCTTGCGCCTGCTGGCCGGCACGATCGCCCGCCAGTGGTGGGGCTCGGAGGTGAGCCCCCGCTCGCTCGACGACGCCTGGATCACCAACGGCATGGACCGCTACAGCGAGCTGATGGCCGTCGAGAACCAGAGCGGCGCGAGCGCCTTCAAGGCGGCCATCGACAAGACTGCAGCCGGTGCATTGGCCCACGATACGATTCCCCTGTCGAGCGCCGGCCGCTTGAATCCCCTCTCGCCCGAGTTCCAGGCGATGACCTTCGACAAGGGCGCGATGGTCTTCCACATGTTGCGCTGGGAGGTCGGCGACAAAGCCTTCCTGGCCACGCTCAAGGCGGCGCTCCGCCAGTACAGCGGCGGATCGGTCGGCACGGCCGACTTCGAGAAGCTGGCCGAGTCCGTCAGCGGGCAGTCGCTCACCGCCTTTTTTGCGCAATGGGTGGACCGCACCGGCGCGCCGCAATTCACCAACGACTACGCTGTCTACCGCCTGGGCAACAACCAGGGCTTTCGCGTCACCGGCGTGATCGGCCAGAATCCTGACGCATTTCGCCTGCCGGTGGAGTTGAGCGTGGAGACCGAGGGCAGGACCGAGACCGAAAGAATCGAGGTTATGAGCGCTCGAACGCCCTACCAGTTGGACACCTTCGGCCGCCCGCGCCGCATCGCGATCGACCCTGACGACTGGGTGCTCAAATCCAGCCCGCAAACCGGCGCAACCGGGCCGTAACCAGCTCCAGGCGGCCTGGCTGCGACAGGAAAAGGGCGTGCATCGTTTCCGAAAATGCTCTGCTCTCTGCCCCCATGCTTCCGGACCGGGCGCTCTGCGATTCAAGAAAATGTAAATTTTTCCGTTCTTTCCCACTTTGAAACGCGCCGATCTTCCCAGTGCAAATTCTGCTCACGCCCTGGCTGCACCCCGCCTTTCAGGTGTAGCCAGCCGCGCCCACGGCCGATTATTCCAGCATGATCCTGCCGCGTTTCATCTTCCGCGCCGTGTCGATTGTTGCATTGAATCTCAGTCTCGCCGCATGGGCTGCAACGGGTAATTTCTCCGATCCATCTGCGCTCCCCGAGGCTGCGCCCAGGGTTTCAGGTCCCGTCGATGACGCCGCGCGCGTCGTTCTGCACGGCAATCTGCGTCCCATGGTCCAAGCCGGGGCCGGGCAGGGCGGAACGGATCGGGCGGTGGCGCTCAGCTCCAGACTGGCCCAGGCCGTAACCGACCAGGGCGCGGTGGATGACGGGTTGCCAGTCGGCCGCATGCTGCTGCTGCTCGATCGCTCCACGGCGCAGGAGACGGCGCTCAGGGACTACATCCAGGTCGCGCACACGCCCGGCAATCCCGCCTTTCATCAATGGCTGACACCGGAAGAATTTGGTCGTCTCTATGGTCCAGACGACTCGGATGTGGCCGCCGTGACCGCCTGGCTGCAATCGCACGGGCTGACCGTGAACCAGGTCCATGCCGGGCGGGTGGCCATCGAGTTCTCCGGTACCGCGGGCCAGGTGAGCGAGGCATTTCAGACGCAGATTCACCGCTACCTGGTCAACGGCCAGACGCACCTGGCCAACGCCACCGATCCATCGGTTCCGGCTGCGCTGGCCCCGGTCATCTCCGGCCTGGCATCGGTGAACGATTTCCACCCCGTTCCCCAACTGCAGGTGCTGGGACAGGCCCAGTTCAACCCCAAGACCCACCAGGCAACGCCGGAATGGACCTATCCGCAGACGGGCGGAGTGAGCCTGGTGATGGCGCCGACTGATTTTGCCGTGCAGTATGACATCAATCCGGTCTATACGGGCGGCATCAACGGAGCCGGGCAGTCGATTGCCATCATCAGCGAATCGAACGTGGATCTAAGCCTGGTCCAGGCCTACCAGACGCTCTTCGGTCTGAGCCCCAACCTGCCGCAGGTGGTGGTGGACGGCGCCGATCCCGGCGAAAACAGCGCGGCCACCGAGGCGTATCTCGACATCGAAGCCGCTAACTCGGTTGCGCCCGGCGCCACGGTGATTCTTTACACCTCGGCCGGCACGGCCCTGAGCGACGGGCTCGCTCTGGCCGCCTATCGCGCGGTGGCCGACGATCAGGCCAGCGTCATCAGCGTCAGCTACACCGAGTGCGAAAGGGATTTGGGCCAGAGCGGCAACGCCTTCTGGAGCGCGCTCTGGGAGCAGGCCGCCGCGCAAGGGCAGACGGTGTTCGTGGCGGCGGGCGACGGCGGATCGGCCGGATGCGAAGACTTCGACTCGCAGCAGATCGCCTACAGCGGGCTTCAGGTCAACGGTATCGCATCCACGCCTTACGACATCGCGGTCGGCGGCACCGATTTCTACTATAGCCAATACGCCGGCACCTCCTCGGCCATCAGCACGCAGGTGGGCACCTATTGGTCACTCACTTCGACCACCGCGCCCGCCGTCTCCCTGAAGCAGACCGTCCCCGAGCAGGCCTGGAACGACTTTTTCGGCTACAACCTGGAAGACGGCGGCAACCCCGCGAATCTTTCCAGTGAAAACATCATCGCCGGCAGTGGCGGAGCCAGCAGAGATGCGGTCTATCCCAGCGGGGCGACAACCGGGCAAGGCTACCCCAAGCCGGCCTGGCAGTCGGGAACCGGCGTCCCCGCCGACGGGGTTCGCGACCTGCCCGACCTCTCCCTGTTCGCCGCCAATGGCTACAATTACAGCTTCTATCCCATCTGCGCCAATCCCGGCGACTGCTCCAGCGCGAATCTGACGAGCAACGGAGCGGAAGTCGTCACCGGAGTGGGCGGCACCTCGGTCAGTTCCCCTTCAATGGCCGCCATCCAGGCCCTGATCGACCAGAGCACCGGCAGTTGGCAGGGGCAGGCCGACTTCATCTACTATTCGCTGGCCGCGCATCAGCCCACGGCCTTTCACGACGTGACTGTGGGCGGCAACCGGGTGCCCTGCTATCCGGGCACCTCCAATTGCGTTGCTGGCTCCACAGCCTCCAACTCCAGCGGCTATTCGGTTGAAAGCGGTTACGCCGCCGGCGCGGGCTATGACCAGGCCACGGGACTGGGCTCGGTGGACGTGGCCAATCTCATCAAGTACTGGAATACGGTCACGTTCAAATCTACCGTCGCCACGCTCAGCGTGAGCCCCTCCAGCTTTGTCCACGGCCAGACAGCCACCGTTTCCGGTACCGTTGCGCCTACCTCGGGATCGGGCACGCCCACCGGTTCAGTGGCCCTGACCGGCAACGACGGCATCACCCACTCGACGGGCATCGACGACATCGCTCTGGCTGCGGGTAGCTTCAGCGCATCGGTGGACAACCTGCCCGGCGGAACCTACCAGCTCACGGCCGCCTACGGGGGCGACGGAACCTTCGCCGCCAGCAAATCCCCGGCCGTCACCGTGACCGTCACCCCGGAAAACGACACGCTGACCCCGTCCGGCTGGGCATGGAATCCCTACGACCTCAACCTCTACCCGCTTTCCACCGGCATCACCGTGCCCTACGGCGCGCAAATCTACCTGGACGCTCAGCCGGTCAGCAGCAACGCCACCCTGGCCAATGAGCCCACACCGGCCACCGGGACCGTCACCTTCACCGATACCGTGGGGACGGCGGTGACCAGCTCGACCGAGCCGCTCAACACCGCCGGTGTGGCGGAATGGTCGACCGGGGTCTTCGCGCCGGGCAGCCACTCGGTCAGCGAGTCCTACTCTGGAGACCCCAGCTACAACCCTTCCACCGCCGCCTCCGCCGCCTCGTTCAACGTCCTTCAAGGCAGCACCAGCCTGACCATCAAGGCGTTGGTTTCGACCGTCACCGCGGGAGCCAGCGTGGCCGTCGATGTGCAACTGAAAACCGGCTACCTGCCTCTCTACGGAACGCTGCCCACGGGCAATTTAACCGTGATCCTGGGCGGAAAATCGGCCACCGCCGCATGGACTGCCTTCGGCACGACTGGCGACTCGAGCCTGGAGGCGGTGGTTACCTTCAGCAATGTGGCGGCGGGAATTCTGCCCCTCACCGCTTCCTACGCCGGCGACAGCAATTGGCTGGGCTCTGCCGCCAACGGGGGGACGGTCATTGCGCTTTCGAGCAAGCTCACCCCCACCGTGGCGCTCCTCACCAGCTCGTCCAGCCCGTCGCTTGGCCAGAGCTTTACGCTCACGGCCACCGTCGCCGGCCCCTCGGGCGACCCCACTCCTACCGGCACTGTCGCTTTCCTCTCCGACGACCAGAGCTTCGACAGCTTCGCAACCCTGACCAAAGGCACGGCCACCCTGGCCATTTCCAGCGCTTCGGCCGCCAATGGAACCAACATTTTCACCACCGTCTACCAGGGCGACAGCAACTACAACGCCGCCACATCCAACGCGGTCAATGTGGCCATCGCACAGTCGGACTTCTCGCTCACCACCCAGAACCCGGAACTCACGATCTCGCCTTCCGGGTCCGCAACCAGCACCCTGGCGCTCGCGCCGGTCAACGGGTTCAGCGGAACCGTCACGATTTCCGCTAGCGGCGCGCCTGCCGGGATCACGGTCACCCCCGCCGCGGCCTCTTTGGCTCTCAGCGCCCCCGCCACGGACGCCCTTACCGTCGGCGTCGCCGCCTCGGCCGCCTCGGGACTCTATCCGGTCACCATCACCGCCAGCGGTGGCGGACACGTGCATACCGCGCAGATTCTGATCCGGGTCCTGACAATCGCCGCGCCAGTCTTCTCGCCCGCTGCCGGAACTTACACGACCGCTCAGCAGGTCACCCTCACCGACGCCACTTCCGGTGCGGTCATCTACTACACCACCAACGGCGCCACGCCCACCGCCGCCTCGACCAGGTACACGGGCGCGATCACCCTCCCAGCGACGGCGCCGCTGACGGAGACCATCCGGGCCATCGCCGTAGCCAGCGGCCCCGCGCTATCATCCGTGGCCTTGGCGACCTACACCATCGCTCCGGCGGCGGCATCGCCCTCTTTCTCGCCCGCCGCCGGAACCTACACATCAGCGCAGACCGTGACCATCGCCGACACCGCTTCCGGCGCCACCATCTACTACACCACCAACGGCGTCACGCCCACCACCGCCTCGACCGCGTACACGGGTGCGATCACCGTCAGCGCAACGGAGACCATCGAGGCGATTGCCACTGCCTCCGGCTACGCGCAAAGCTCCGTGAATTCGGCGGCCTACACCATCAACATGGCCTTCGGCAACTGCCCGACGGGCAGCGGCAGTTGCGTGGACAACTTCACCGGAGCGTCTGGAACCTCGCTCGCCACCTACAACCCCGCATGGGTCCAGGTGACCGGCAGCGGCACGGCCCACACCACCGGCTCCGACAGCGCCGAGATTGCCGGAAGCTACTCCGCTATCTACTACTATTCCGGCTCCACATCGAACATCTCCCAGATCGTTGTCGCTCCATCGAGCGCCACCCGCTCCTACGAGAAGATGGCCTGCGTCCGCTCCTCCTCCGGCGTAGACGGCTACTGCGTCGGCTTTAGCGCCGTCTCCAGCGGCAACTACACCGCCTGTTATGTCATGAAGAGCTACACCTACCTGGCC
>Ga0182030_10013625_pt1 | contig 16159 bp, 19 predicted proteins | sample 812S3MmetaG_FD_121299 | JGI IMG/M metagenome (GOLD analysis project Ga0182030, IMG submission 121299) | Permafrost microbial communities from Stordalen Mire, Sweden - 812S3M metaG (Illumina Assembly) | ecosystem: Environmental > Terrestrial > Soil > Wetlands > Permafrost | place: Sweden...
GTTCTTCCTGTTTGTCCAAAATAAACTGCTTCATGATTTCGATTTGAAATCATGAATATAACATTTATGAACTCATTTGAGCTTTTCATAGTGTTTTTGACACAACCTATCAAGCAATGAAAGATCTAGTTCATCCCAACTTCCAACACTATTCTCAGTAGCATATCCTTTTGTCCAACTATGATGTCCAAAAGGAATACCTGCAGTTCCTGCTGCTTCTACTTCTCGTAAGTATTTCGGATTGTCATCAAGAAGAGCAAAGCAATCTAGTTCACGACAAACCTCAGCTTTTGATCTTCGAGGACGCTTTTCATCAACATGACCATGATAGTTACACAATACAATCTTTTCAAACATGTCTGGAAAGAAAGTCTCAAGAAATAGATGAGTGAGCTCACGATGTTGATGATCACGAGCTGATATAATAACAAGATTATAGCCATATGCTTTGATCTCTTTTAGTTTCTTCACACAAGCTTCTGGAGGAGCCACATGATGAAGATCACGCCATTCATAGCTTGAGCCGAACTTATCAAAAAGCACTTGACATTGCTCTTCATTACAGTTAAATATCTTGGTGAATACGACATCATCTAAGTTTTCCAGACTTCCTTCTGCAAGTTCATTTTTTTTACAATACGATACAAAGCCTTCTAAGCATGGAAACAAAACATCATCGAAGTCAACTGCAAGAGTTCCCTTTTTTACGATTGACTTAGAACTACTACAACCTCCGAGTGGAGGTCTAGCAACTGTGACTGGACTAAAATATTCATCAAATGACTTCATCTTTCTGTTGTTCGGATATAAATTAAGAACCTCAATTGCGTGTATTTGAGATTTTTATTTAAAACTTTCGGATAAATGGTGGATATTAAGTTTACAATCACAATTCTAATTATAGTAATAATCGCATTTCTAGTGATTAATGCATGGGATGAGGTGATAAATAGAACGTTGATCAAATATTTCAATATGGACAAAGAAGCAATAAGCACTTGGGTGATAATAGCTATAATTTCTCTGTAGTGCTATTCGCAATTATTAGTTACACAAAGATTGAAGCTCATGATTTATTTGGCATATCAGAAACTGTTGATACACAATTAACTGGCAAAGCTGAAAGAATTAAAAATGGTAAAGTTCTACACTATAACTCTCCTTAAGAACATCATTTTCGGAGAGATTTCAAAATTGGTAATATACGTTCACTTGCATCAACAATGAAATTACTTGACAAAAATAATCTTCTTCGAGCGTTTTTGAACGCTTCCAATTGATGTTAGAAATTATGTATATCTCAAAAACTAAAATGGATGTGCAATTTTCTAAATGTGCATGTCTCGGACACAAATCCGCTTCTGAATCACCTTTCGATAAGGACAAAGTTCCAATAGATTTGTTTGAGGAGAATGGAAAATTATTCAAAACTTGCTTACATTGCAGAATTTATAATCAAAAGAGAAATAAAGAGTATAGACAAAAAGCTAAGGACAAGAGATTGATTGCTGATAAAGCAAACAAGGAATTTTTGTACTGTACTGAAATATCTCATGGCAAGAGTATACCATCTGATTATCCAGTAGACAAAGTACCTGTTTTTTTGTTTCGGAAAGAACCTAAAGACCCGAAAAGTGGTTTGTATAATCAATGCAAGGATTGCAGAGATTACAAAGCTTATATGTTGGATAATTGGAAAAAAGACAAACGAAGAGAAGCCGCGGAACTTAATATTACCATTTGTGCACATTGTCATAAAGAATATGACGAACTCTCGACATCAACATTGCTATGTACTAGTTGTCACGAACAACAAGAATTCAGAAATAACCAAAGATCCGTAATATATAATGAAATTAAGCATGATTTTATGATAAAAATCGAAGCTAGTTGTAATAAATGCAAATGTATCTATTTAAAACCTGATGGAGAGAGCTTGATTTCTGTAAAGTTGCAAACTTATGAATTAAATGGTGTGCGATATGTAAATTTATTTGAAAATCCCTACAAAGCAATAGATATATTGAATTCAGATATGATAGAATTGTCTGTAACTCAGTTGGATCATTTGACAGAAGATGAACAAAGACAAAGAGCTCTGTTACTTCCACACGAGCAATACATTCCAAAAAGATCAGAAGTATCAAATATGAATAGTAAACATGCTATGTATTTAGAAGCTAATAAATGCCAAGTTCTTTGTATTAAATGTCATATTGAAGAAACTAAAAGAAGGAAACTTCCTTCTCGTCGTGATACTATTCCTATTCTCGAAGAAAAAAAGAAAGAGTATGTTGACGGTATAAGAGCTTTAGGATGTTCATCTTGTAATATGGTTTATCCAGATTTATTAGAGTTCATTGACATGGATCATCTAGATCCAAAAAGTAAAATAGAAAACATTTCAAGTATGGTGAGAAATTCAAAATATACACTTGACAATATCATTAATGAATGTAAAAAATGTAGAGTGTTATGTAAACATTGTCATATAATTCATACAAAACGTCAATATTTACTTAAGTAACATGTTTAATATACCATCTATGGCAGGAACTTGGATTAACTCATAAGTATCAGCGATCGGGTGTAATCTTAATAAGTGCATATTCTTAACAATTATATTGTATTTTTCTTGTAAAATTTTTCTATACACATTCAGTTGCATGGTATAATGCCAAAGATTTGTATCAGGAATATTCTTAATACAATCAGTTATCGCAAATTTGTTGAAAGGATTGTCTTTTTCAATATTCTTAGATCTTTTCCAATCCATCAAATCATAGGTGCCATCATCATTGATATATAACATATCAATGCTTCCTGCAAGTTTATATTCTTCATGAAAGACAAGCCATTCTGTTCTATAAGGTCTCTTATTCGGATGATCTATGATGTATTGAAGAAAGTATTGCCATTCGGGACTCTTTATATCTTCTTCACCAACACTCATGTTGTGATAATGTAAGAGATCAATGTGTCTATAATCATTCAAAACAGGGTCGTTCATGAAACATTCAATGTTGGAATGCATTTCTTCACCTGCTTTGCTTGCAGTCTTAGCAGTCTCTTCCCATTCAAGCTTGATAGATTCAGGTTCTCGTCCAAAATACTTATGCTTCTGTCCCCATCTCTTACCCTTCTTCATATTAGAGATTACTTCATCTGCATCGAACTTTTTGAAGTGTGAGTGAATCCAAGTTGTGACAGATGTATATGTACCTGCTACACCATTAACGGTGTATATATGAGTGTCTTTGTCGAGGGATATGAATTTATCTCTTTCATTGAGGTTTCTTTGTTCGAGGACAGGTATCAATGTAAACATTTACATTATTCACTGAGTGAATGATGTTTTCAATTAAAAGAATAGAGCATTAGATGTGAAGCTTTTTGTGTATTATTGATTTATTTTTTCTCCCTTTTAATTTTTAAAACAAACAATGAAGAATAAGGACGTTATTGGAACTCCTCAACCTAATCCTCCTGGAGCACCCAGGAAAGTAAGGGTTCCTATTATTCCTAGAGATGATGATAGAGGCTTTGCTGTTCCTCGCAAACTGTTTGAGTGAACCATTCTGGAGGAGTCCTATTCTTATTCCATACTGCAATACCTGATTTTTCTTTGATATAATACATTCTATATGCTACAATCGGATTCTTATGTTTATATGTTTGACCTACAGCTTGATATTCTTCAGACATGGGAACAAATCCTATGTCTGGAAGATCAGGTTCAGCAATTCTCTTTGATTCAATATTTTCATATAACAGCCATAGCTTATGCTTTTGGCCGTAACGTCTTTCAAACTCAAGGCATAATTCCTTCAATAATGCTACTGTCCACCAATAGTTACTTCTAGATTGTCTAACCCATTGTATCACTGGATGTCTAAGATTACGAACAGGCTTCATAACATATCCACATTGAGCATAATACTGATATCGAACATCATTCATGAAGAGGACACTTGACAATATTTGTCCAGTCTCAGTAGGAAGCTTGACTATATGCTTATCACATAAGTATTCTGCTATCTTCTTAGGATTCCAGTGTAAGAAGAATATCTGCATCTTGTTTTTATTACGATAAGTTATAACTTATCGTAATCAATATTATTTATCACACATATCACATTTGCCTCCTCGATATTCATAATATTTAGAACATCCAGACATGCCATTACTACTATTATGCCAATTCAAAAGTTGCTCTTTTGCAATATAATCGTTACATACATTACATATAGTTCCTTCACATATTCCATTACGATGTTGAAATTCACTATCTAAGATTTGACCGTCCTCACCTAAGAGACCATACATCTTGTCAAATATTTTACATCCACATGCTTCAACATCCCAAAAATTGAGACATCTACATACAGGACATATCCACGATTTGTTAGGACCTATCATATATGCTTCAACCTTTCTATATGTTATGGTTCTTAACAATTCATCATACTTCTTTGCTTTACGTTTATATTCATCAATCATATAGTTGTCTTCTTCATTCAATGCTATTCCGATATTTCCAAAATCTGCACATACCTCACTATATGCAACAGATAAAGCTTGATTGGCTTCATCTGCATCTTGAAGTCTCTTAATGATCTTCATCATATCATCATCCACCATGACACTGTCTGGATATACTTTTGTGCATGCACATGCTTTATTTGCTTTGACACTATTCAAAACCTGAGATAAACATGATATGCATATGGTATGAAGACAATTCAATTTAGCAGGTTTGCGATTTGTTGTATCATATGGTTGCATGCATATTCTGCATTCTGTGAGATCATTAGGTTCTTCTTCATTCATTTTTAATGCGTTTATGACGTTTAGATAGTTGGTTAAAGTCATTGTTGCGCATATAAATGGATTTGTTAAGTTGGAGACCAGAGGTATTAGCATTAGGATCCGGAGGACTCAAAGGATTAAATATATTAGGTGCAGTATTTTGGTTTTGGTCTAACGGAATGTTAGACACTGTTCATAGTTACATAGGATCTAGTATTGGTGCTATCTTGAATACGTTGCTTCTCTTAGGATATACACCTAGAGAGATATTAGAACATTCACTTGAAACGAGAATATTCAAAGATTTCAGTGATATCAAATGGGCAGATGCCATCGATCAGTTCGGACTCTTCTCTAATGCAACATTTGATGATGAGTTGGCAAAGAAGATGACATCTCTTATTGTTGCGAAATTGGGAAAGGTTCCTACCTTGCAAGAACTATATCAACTCACAAAGAAGAGAATCATCTTTGTTGTCGTATCATTGAAACAAGAAACCGCGATCTATATGGATCATATATCACATCCAGATTGGAATTTATTAGCTTGTATGCGTGCAACATCAAACACTCCCATCATATTTGGAAAGCTCGGGCATCAAAAGGATTATATTGTTGATGGTGCCGTATTAGATCCTTTACCTGTCTTACACTTAGATGATGGAAGAACACCTATCTTAGCAATTGGTGTTCAAGATAAGCGTACCTGGAACTTCGATGAGATCACAATGCTTAATTATTATGATAGGATAATGTCTTTACCATTAAGAGAAATGACAAACTTCGCTATAGCCAACGCTTCAGATCAATGTATGTGTATAGTAATACCTGTTACAGATGATATGTCAATGCTTGATGATGCTAAAAATCCTCAGAGGCGTGTTAGTATGTTTCAAGAAGGGTTCAGACACACTGAGTATTTTGTTGAACATTATCTTCCTTCAAAATCTTTGAAGTGTGAGAAAGAGATACCCCTTTCAAGAGATGCTATAAACGCATGCCTCAAAACACATGCAGTCAAGACTATATTGAAATGCATGAAAGACGATCCTTCTCTCTTTGAACAATGTATGCGTGATCAAGATATTCCAATTCCAAAATACAATGATGTGAAGAAGGAACCCTTCAATGACATGCAAGAAATAAGAATTCCTGTATCTCATGTAGTTAAGGATACTTCAGATGAGACATATGGACGTGATATGCAACTCATAACAGTTGAACAAGCTGAGGAAGATGATGATATCATAGAAATACCGAGAATGCCTGAATTTGATGGAGGATACAACTCTGGCATACCTCCTCATCCGAGAGGTAACTTCATGGATGATATGATACGTAACATATATGGTACTAGAATGGGCATGCAAGGTAATGCTATCATAATGAGGATGGATATTGATGAAAGTGTATTAAGAAGAGTATTTCAGACTGGAGCAAGTGTATATAACGTGTTATCAGACACGACGAGAATGTTGAGGTATTTGCAGGATCTCAATCAATAATCTAAAGACGTTTGTCTTTAGATTTGTTATTCTTTGGCTATTCTTACCCATTTGAATCCTTTAAATATTGCTCCCTCTCTACAAGCTTTGTTTATAGAAGTTACATGAAATCCTGTAATCTTGGCAGCTTCAACACTACTCGGATATTTACCAACAATATTGCCTGTCATATCAATTTGTATAAGAGGTTTAGACCTCTGCTTGTTGCCGTTTTTAGGAGCACTAATAAGGCCATTATCATGTGCATGTTGTACATTTTGAGCTTGCGTAACATATTCAAGATTCTCCAACTTGTTATTAAATCCGTTTGCATCTTTATGATTAACGACACGATCATCTGGACCGACAAAAGCTAAGAGAACTAAGCGATGTACTGCATGGGATTTTTGGTTTTTGTGAGCTATAGAAATAGCTTTGTGTTTTCCTTGTTTATAACCGAAACTAATTCTTCCATCAGATAATTTGATTCTACCCTTATTTGAAGCCCATACAGTTAATTTAAAATCTTCATCATGTACTTGAGCCCATTCTTCTCCGGGTATGTCTTCTCTAGCATATTTCCATAAATAACCACCATCTTGACATCCTTTAATACATGCGTTTGATATGTGAGAACATTTGACACCTGTACTTTCAATATATCTTTCAGCATAAGATCCCATAAACCATGTCATAATTTCTACTCCATTTAAGGTCATTTGTGTTACTGGTTTTCCTACACATTTGAGAGAAGCTGTTCTGCTGATTCTATTTTTGTTTTGTTGTGATTTTGTAGCCCATCGCAGATTGTTTAAATTGTTATTTGATCTATTCCTATCAATATGATCTACCGTCAATGTCGGATCATCTGGAATACCTAGAAAAGCGAATGCTACTAATCTATGTATTTCAGGGTTATGAGATATTCCATTATCATCAATTATCGATGATACGTAATACCCAGTATGTCGTTTAGATCCAGAAGTTGTGTATCCTGTATCAATTGTTTTTAAGAGTCCAGTATTTGATATCATATATCTCGAATGATTCATACAAGATAAAGATCTCCATTCGAGATCCAAAACATCATCAACATTGACCTTTTCAGGTTTTTGCAACATTTCAAAACTCATGTGCAGAACATTTTTAAAACAATTCTATTGAATTTAAACTTCGTCATAAATCAGAAATGAGCAACGACAAACCTCTCTTCATATTTTTTGCAATGACATCATGCGGCCACTGCACTAACTTCAAATCTGGATCGGTTTGGCCAAAACTTCTTCGAGATCCTGAAGTTCAGGCTGTAGTTAGTCCAGTTCAGATCGAATGGGGATTTAGCAAGAAGTCTGACGGTACTCTTGAGAATCGTCCCCTTGCACAACAATATAAGTTTGTGAACTATGGACCTTACTTCTATATTCATGAGAGTGACAATCCTGCCAATGGTACTGAGATGAAGAATGTGAACAGAGAAGACTTTGATAGCATGAAATCTTGGATTATTGCAACTGGAAAGAAGCATTCAAAGAAGACAAAGACTGCAGTCACTGCAACTCCTCAAGAAAGAGTTGTGACACCCAAGGTTTTCAATCCTACTCAATTTAAGAAGTTGCCCGAAAGCGTGAAAGTTGCTGCTGGTGTCGAAAGCACTCGTCCTACTCGTCCCCCACAGAATCCTCCTCGTCAAAGAGGCAATCCTCGCCAAACATCTCCTACTATCGTTTCTGCTATGGCTGTAGAATCTACCCGTGAAACATCAACAACGTCGACACCTTTCAATGCAGATAAGTTCGCGACAAAGTCTGCCCCAAAAGGAAAGATTGTACCTAAGGTAGAAAACACTGCTGCTCCTCGTAAGTTCATTGCCCGTAACAAACGCAATCTCTAAATTGATAAAGGTTCGTTTTGATCAAATAGATCAAAACGAAGGATGGATCTCATTGAGATATTGTACAAGGAAATCGATAAGACCGATAAGCTCACAATAGAACGTAAAATTGCCTTAGCTAGAGTATTAAGCGGTCTAAGTCCTAACTCTTCACAAAACGTGTATAAGATCATATGTGCATACAAATCAAAGTATGATCCTGTAAAGAGAGTTGGAGAGACAGATGCTTCTATTCCTTATCAAGCTGAGTCGAATAAGGAAACAGGTGATGTTCTCTTTGTTGTAAATCTTATGCCAGATAATCTCATCTTGTGTCTAGAGAAGTTCATTGCAAAGAATTAGAGCTTGTAGGATATGAGATGTTTGTATCGGCTATCTCTCATGAATCCTAACTCTAGAAGCATATAGAAGTCAGGGCTCTTGAGTTCAGAAAAGAGATGTTTGAAACCTTCAGCCTTAAGGAAAGCTTTGACTCTATTCAACATGAGGACAGTTTCTTGATATTTGGAAATGAGGCTAAAACTCATGCAGAAAATGTAAGCATTTCCTGGAGAATAAGTATCTGGATCTGGTTCGTCTGAGAGATAATTCCTTATCACTAGCCAATAACCAACATCATCAAACTCAACCTGAAATCCCTTGAAAGCTGGACACTCTAAGATCTCTATTTCCATCTATTCTAAGTCTTTTTGTTAAAGAAACCATTTTATTTTTTTGACTATTATGTCAAAAAATGTATTTCAAACTGCAACGTTTTCATTAATAGTAGCAATATCTGAAAATGGTATCCTTCTTCCGTTTTCTAATGTTGCTGCTTCACTAGAACGTGCAGCTGCAACCTTCACTTCTTCACCATTATTCAATGTAACAGCAACACCTGGAGGATCTTCCTCTCGTTTGGCATTCAATAATCGTAATAGTTCCAAACGAACAAGTTCTGGAGTTGGAAAACTTCGTCTTAAAACTCCTGGAAGAGGAACAACTTCAGGAACTGCAATGACTGGCTCTGCTTGAAGATTTTGGGGAGCAGGTTCGTTCACCTCAATGAATTGAATTTCAACTCTCGATGGTTCTTGAGGATTCTGAGGAATTACAATCTCATCAGCAGGATGAGCAACAACTGGATAGAATGACATAATACCGAACTGTTCTGAATTGTGACCGAACAAGAGATGAGCAATGCGAGCTTCATCTTCCTGTCCTAGTTGTGAACAACGCTCAGCAATGATTGCAATCATAAAATTCTCAATAAAACGCTGAACTATCATGAGCTGATCGGTACATTCAACGCCGTTAACTGTATGAACTATAGTACCATCTGAAAATAGACGTCCGATCACGGTACTAGAAATACTCATGACGAATGTGTTGTTATCGAAATCATACAATGCTGGTTCTTCTTGATTTGATACCCACATGAGGTTAATCTTAAAGATGTCTCTTGTCACAGAGTTCGCTATTTCACCATTGAGAATCAATCTGTCATATTGTCTTAAGATGAAATTGAGATCGTCACTGTCGAACCTCGTGAATGCATGTGTTGCAGGATTAATTCTTTCTGCAAGCATTCCATAGATTTCTCTTGCATTCCTTGAGATACGTTCTGCATCATATGGTCTTTCAGTGATTTGATGACAGGTCTCAATAGTGAATGTTAGAGGTTCTTGAACTTCGGGAACTACGGGAGGAGCATTCTCAAGAATAACAGGTTCTGGTATGGGTTCTACAATCACTGCAGGTTGCTCTTCAGGTTGTTCTTCAGCTTCTTCAGCTATTTGTGGTCTTACAATGACATTGATATCGTTATCTTGGTTGACGACTTGAACTGCTGCAGCATTTGAACAATCTTTGTTGGCACATGGATATATTACATCTTCTTCACCATCAGCTTCAATAACCATCACGAGACCTTCTTGACCTGTATCAAAGACTGGAGCCATTTCAACTCGAGATACCTGTACAACACCCTGATTCAGAGAATTGATGTTTTCGCCACTCTCGAGTTGAAAATTTGCAAATTGTCCCAAAGGTTTTGCATTGGCACCACTTTCAAACACAATGATTTTAGGTTGAGCATGTTCGATATTGTCACCTTCTATATCTCCTACAATGGCGTCGAATGCATCATCTGGATCGTCAATGAAATCGAGACCTTCAAACTCTATATATGCTCGAAGTTTATGTTCTATATGTTTTGAATAATTCACTCCGAGCATGATTTTGTCTGCATACATTCTCGAATAGGTAATAAGAGATTCAACATCATATAACGTATGTCTTTTGATAACAAAATCCAATCTCAAGTTGTAATGTATCATATTTTCATTCTCGTCTTGCTCTATGTTAATTAGAAATCCGTTAACATAATAAACTAATCCTCCTTGCATTTAATCAAAAGTAGTTTGGTTTAAAATAATCTTTATGAAAAGTAAAGAATCATTTCAAATGAACAAAACTACGGCAATTCATGTAGCTTCAGAAATTGCTGTAGTCGGCAGTCTATTCGTGTATCTAATGAATAAGATATCAGCCTTAGAAATGGAAGTTGCAGAATTGAAGAAGGATACACAAGCAGTCGGAGCACATCAACTGCGTTCAGAAAAATCCCATACTGAAGCCATAACAGAGCTGAATAACAGAATGTCAGGACATAACAATATTCGATCTCAACCTAATGCATATGTTCATTCACAACCTCAACCACCACAACATAATCATAATCATGCTCATGCTCATCAACCTCAGCCTACAGTAAGAGTTCGAGTACCTCCAACTCCAATACCTCCTGTTCAGGCTGGAAGACATCCAAGAGCACAACAACCACCACCCAAGGTTGAGGTTGTGGATGATCAAACTGAGGAAGAACTACTCGAAAGCGAATTCGGAGACGAACAAGACGAACAAGAAGAGCAAGAAGAACCTGAAGAAGAAGAAGCTCCTCCACCGAGACGTGGAGGAAGGAAAGCAGTCACATTCATTCCCACTTCTAAGCCGAAATCAGCAACGAGTATGGATGATATCAAAAGACGTGCTGCAGAAATGCGAGCTAGAGCAGGTGCTGACGAATGAAATTACATTGCCACAATGGCAATGTGATAGTTAATTGTTGTCGTCTTCATACTTTATGAAACGACTTTGAAGTAACAACTTCATCATAATCTGATTCACACCTTGATCCTTTGCCTTATCACAATAGTGTTTGCCAACGTCATCACTAGTAATATCTTGATAACAATATGGACATGTTGTCATGTTAGCTGAACTCATCAAGTTCAATTGTTGAGTCTCAGAAATACTCAATGCTTGTCGTTCTTCAGGTTCATGTGTCTCATCACATCCATTACCATCTTCAAAACAATTCGCACATACCAAGAGATCACATCCAGAACATTTTTCCATATGATGATCACATACATGACGATCACATACTTCACACCATTTTGTATCTATACGCAAGATCTCATGTTCTGAGCATATATAACATTTGAATTCATCATCAAAAGACTTTTGCTCCTCTGCATAACATTCATCGCATATATCAGCATACTCTTCTCCCTCTTGACATAGAGAGCAGGTAATAACAAGATCACCACAGTCATCGCAGAAATACAGATGTCCTAATTCAACATCGGGTGATGATGTCATCACATATGCATCAAAGGTTTCATTCTCAAATCGTGACTTATCAAATACGATCTTGATATCACAATCTGCACCATTACACTTGATAACTTTTGCTTGCTTTAAGAAGAAGCCTTCAACGACACAAGGGTTCTCTGACAATTTGAGAGTATCTGCATCCATGTCTAAAAACAGTTTCATTTTGAATTAAACATTTTTATAAGATTCAATATGTCTGAACAAAAGAAAATTGTGATGAATCCTGAGAAGCTTCAAGAACTTCAAAGAATTTATTTGAAAGCTCTTGAAGATCGTCCTGAGTTATGGCGTAAGCCAATGGAGGATCAGTTTCAAGAAAGATCTCAAGGTAGAATCAGAGCATTCCATACACTTCATATGACTATAGAAGGTCTTGTGAATGAGAAATCTAAATACTATGCAATTGGTGAAGAAGAATTAGAACAACTTTATTCTAGTGAGAAGGAGAAGATACTTGCATTAGGTCCTGATTCGTATTGTTACCTCTTCACTGTAGGAAATGGCGAAGGGTTTATAGTTGCAGCTTCATATCTTCATTATTGACAATGTTTCTTTTCAATCATTTGAAAAGAAACTGTTTGATCATGTATGAGATCAACCTTGAAGTTCCTGTCTTGCCATCAGACGAGACGCAACCAGAGAAAAAGGATTATCATTGTATATGTGGAGAGGATAGAAGACCTAGACACAGACAGATATGTATTGATTTGAACGAAAGCTTGAAGTCAGACATTCAAGATACTGGATATCAATGTCCAAAATGTGATGTATGCAAATCAAAAATGATACAAGTAGAGTTCAAAAGAGTTATGCCTCCTCACATTGGCGGCATAATGTTTGATGGAAGGAATCATTATCCTTATATGATAAGCATCAACATAGATTGTGGATCGAAATATACGACGAGAGATGCTTCAAAAGAAGAGTTCCAGACATGTCTCAATGGTCTATTGACGTTAAGATACAATTTGCAGAAAGCTTATGCTCATCAATGTGAATTTTACACTGATCGAAACGCAGAGTTTCGTCATACAAAGAAAGATTTCAAAGACATTAAGATCTTATATAGGAATCTTATGAATTTCTGTAACTATCATATATGTATAAATAAGATGCTAGGAGGTGTATGATCACATAACCTTATGAGGTTATGCGATATGTTCATTGAATTACTTCAACTGTGAAGGGTTCACTTCCCTTGCCACCAGAAGGATTTGCTGTGAAGGTAAGCTCTTGTACGTTAGTGTTATTCACGCCACCTTCCTCAGGAGGCGGAGGAGCATCAGGCAACATAGTAGGTCCAGTGATCTCCCTGCCGTTTCGAACAATATCGGAACGAAGATTCTTGCGAGCCTGACTTTCTTTGGTAGTGAACTCAGTGATGAAGCACTCACTCAAAGACTGCCTGATGATGATGTTACCATCAGCAACGTAGATATCGCTAATGGTGATAGAAGGCATGCCTTTCATAGCTTGCTGTGCCTTGTGCATCTTCCAAGCATCGAATGAATACTTCTCGTCCTTCTCGATGCCCTTGGCGATCTTCTCGGCAATATCAGGACGCAGAACAAGCGCACTGCGAAAGTTAGTCCAGACTTGGTTCGGAACTCCCTTCTTAGGATTCTTTCCGTTCTGAATCATACGAACGTAGGCCTTGGGTGTAGCATCAGGATCGATGACACCAGTTGGATGGCCTTGAGAGTCCTGCTTCTCAGGAAAGTGGATGACAGTCTTGACGTGAATGCCCATGGTCTTGGCAGTCATGATCTTCTCGATGCTGTCCATACCGCGAATGAACTTGGGCATTCCATCAGCCATACGATTGTCCACAACAGCTTGCAGACATTGGCGCGAGACATCCTCCAACATGGCACGCCAGGCAGGGGTGTCAACATTCCAACCTTGGGTGAGTTGGCCTGGCTTCTTGGGGTTCTCGGAGAGAGGAGTTCCGACGCAGGCGTCAGGAACATAGTACTGGAAGTCCTTTCCAGCGTACTTGATGGTGAGGGTGCAGTTCTCGGTACCCTCGTTGATGTGCTTTTCAGGCTTGCTAATGGCAAGCTTGGTCTTGTCGTATTCACCTGGAGTGATCGACATTCTGAAACGGTGCGAAAGTTGTGCGGAAAGCGTGCAAAGAAGAGTTGTTTTGTTTTCTAACAAAACAAATTATTATTAGTCGATTAACTACGCCAATCCCGTAAATTCCCAGTTCATCTTATCGACATCAGTTTCTTGACGTTCATCTAATCTTTTGCAAATTATCTTCATTATACGATCATGTTCGACAGCAGCATCTCTTGTGGTTAATGTTGCAAAATCATCCATATTCGGCTTGTATCCTTCCATGATAAGAGATGCTAAGAGCACATACCAGTTTTGAAGGAAGTTCTTTCTACCTTCTTTTTCACGTATCATCAGATACTCACGTTCGATCATTGCATGTCTCTTTCTCAAATTTTCTTCATACTTTGATATGTTAGGAAGAACACATCCAGCTAGCTTGTTCGCAATAAGATTGACATAGTTATACCAATCTGATAATTCATACTTCTGCAAGATGTTGTGTATCTGTTGTTTTGGATCTGGAACATTCTTCAAATTGATCTTATATGTTCCGCAATGAGTTATTATAGTTTCATAGACACGTGGAGGTATGGGTTTCTTACTTCTACCTTGAAAACATGCTATATATTCATCGAATGTCTCACAGCGATAATATTCGGACTTACTCGTCAAACCAACGTTATTGGATGACACTTCAGAATTCACAATTGCAGTTTGATGATCACAAGAATTACACTGAGCTCGATTTCCATGCTTAATCAAAATTCCGTGACATTTAGAGCATTGTCCAGCAGATACAGCATTTGTGACGACGCTGATAAGGTCAGTATATCTTCCAGCTATGGTTATGAATTCTGCAACGATGCTTTGAAAGAGCTGATAATGTTCAGATGATACTTGAACATCAGTTTTTCCAATAACTCTATTGATATTCTTTGAAACTATAGCATCGTATATATCCAAGATTTCGCTCACAGCATCTTCATACATATGTTCATCACTTGCTTTGACTTCTAAACTCTTGATATAATTTTCTATGCCAACGATTTCACTTTCAGCAAGTATTTCTTCCTCATCACTAGCGAACTTAGTACTATATAAACTCTGTACTTTCTTTTTGCATCTATCTAGTTCCTCACTTGTGGAACTTAACTCTTTCTTGATTCTCTGATGTATTGCGGGAAGATCAACACGCCCAGACAAATCTATAGTTATACCTGTTCCTCCCAAATTTGAAGTTTTAGAATTATCATCATATGTGACTGTAGATTTAGGGCTTAAGAAATCATCTTTCTTGCCCTTATTAGTTGAAAAATCAGATAAGGAAAATAGTTTCTTAGTCGCCATCCTATTTTTGAACGCAAGATTTCGTTTTAGCATTATTCTCAATGCACGTGTATGCATTAAAATCATTGTGCAACCATACACATCTCTAAAGAAACGATTTCATATATTCCTTCACTGCTAACATCCAATTGTACATTCATATCTATGACTTTTGCATTGCCTAATAGCATATTCTGTTGTTTTGCAAGAGACTCAAGATATTCCAATGTATATGCACTTTCACCATTACGATTACGCTTCATAATGCGCGTCAATGCTCGTGAAGGATCACATTGTAGATGCCATATCTCATAAGGAATTTCAAGCTTCGATAAGACAGACTCTTCACTGAATCTGTCTCGATATCGAAGCATATCAATCTCATTTATGAAACCTCTCTGGAACTGAAGTTCAGCAAAAGAAGCATTGCCGAAAATACCTCTATCAATAACAACAGTCTTTCCAGATTTGACATGATCTACTGCATCATGAATCTTCTTAATAGTCTCTTCTTGTGCTCGGAATTGAAATGAAGTGGCCTTATTTGGCATATCAGCAATATACTCAGCTAATATCTTCTCGTCAACCCATTCCTCACAAAAGATGACATTATGATTATGAGCTTTGTAAGAGTTACCAAGTGTAGTTTTACCTGATCCAGGGAGCCCTTCGAGGAATATTATTTTAGCTTCCATCCTTTAAACAGACAGATATCTTATTTTCCATTTCATTTCATATTGATAATCTATAATAATTATATGTTAGAACGAAACAAAATGGATGAATATTCACTTAACAAATCTTACTGGCATAGACGTCAGCCTGTAGAAATATTCTTCAATGATGTTTCACGAGCTATTCCTAACATCGAAACACTTATTGCTGAACTTCGAGTATTGGACGAGCAGATTCTCAAAAAGAACGA
>Ga0182030_10013626_pt1 | contig 16159 bp, 18 predicted proteins | sample 812S3MmetaG_FD_121299 | JGI IMG/M metagenome (GOLD analysis project Ga0182030, IMG submission 121299) | Permafrost microbial communities from Stordalen Mire, Sweden - 812S3M metaG (Illumina Assembly) | ecosystem: Environmental > Terrestrial > Soil > Wetlands > Permafrost | place: Sweden...
AGCCGAAGCCCTTGCAGGATTGCGGCAAATCGTTCGCGACAATTTCCGAGAATGTCCTGTTCGGCGGACAGGCTCCAGCCTCCAGTGCTACGAAGGCCCAACCGCGAATCCAAATCGCCCCACTCCATCACTACCACGGCCGCCGTCGCCGTAGAGCTTGCGGCCTTGGCCAGTGAGCCCTCCAGATCGCCGTAAAGCCCGTGCCTAAGATCTGCCGCCTGGCTGGGGAAGCGCGTCGCGACACCTGCTCTTAAGAAGGTAGCCAGGTGCGAGGGCTGAAACGCGCAGACTAAGAAAATTTCCTGCCCCGAAACCGCCCCGCGATGCCGCCGGAGCGTCCCTAGAGCCTCGTTGAGCGTCAATGCCACCCTCTCGAGTTTACACTACGAATCAGCGTCCAGCCGGCTCTCAGATTTTCAGAACCAGACGCTCCCGGTGAGAGATCCCAGCGTGGCCTGCAGCCGCAACCGTTTTCTGGTGGGCCTCTCCACGCCGCAGCGCCGGATATCGAAGGCCGCCACGGAGTCAGTCCGATTGAACCCTCCGTAAAAGGAAAACGCAGCCCGGTACTTCGTCTGTTGCAGGGCGTCCATCGTTTCCGACGAAAATGTCTCCTGCGCGCCCACGGGGTACGCCAGCGTGTCGATTTTCCGGTGCAGTTCCCCCTCCATGATCTCGCGCGACAGCCGTAACTCCTCGACCTGATCTCTGGCCGGCAGTTTGGACAGAATCTCATGGTTGTGGGTGTGAGATCCGAATGCCATGCCGCCCGCGAGCATTTCCCGGGCTTCATTCCAATCCAGAAAACACCGTGAGGTTTCGCCGCCGGGCCGCGACGATTCGCACGCCCGTTCCAGATTTTCCAGGAAACGCTCGTGGTCCTGCATCTCAGGTTGCGTGTAGAGCCTGAGGATGCGCATGGTACCTTCGTCGATACCGCTTGCGGTGAGATCAAACTCCTGAGATCTTGGATAATCGAGCCTGAACGTACTTCGCTGAGAGCGCTTGACGATGTAGGCAATGGTGTCCCACCACGGGATGCGACCGGTGCCCGTGAATGCGGTCGGTAGAAAAAAGACACCTTGCACGCCGTGTCGGCGCAGCACCGGAAACGCGAATTGGTAGTTGTCTATGTATCCGTCGTCAAAAGTAAACAGCACCCGCGGCTCGGCCAGCGGAACGGCCCTCCGCAGTAAATCGAGCACTTCGTCGAGCGTGGTCGTCCGATAGTGGCGCTTAAAGTATCCGATCTGCCAATCAAACTCGGCAGCGGTGCAGGAAAACGAGCCGGGATCATACTCGGTGGATTCAAAATCACCGATGCGGTGATAATTCAGAACCATCAGTACCGGCTTGCGGGGGAAGTGCTCGCACAGCGACGTAGCCCCAGTCGCCGCGCACACATTCGCAATAAGGTCCCGTTTACCCCGTATCATATGATTTGCAGTTCCTGTGGAGGTGAAAAACAGCTAAGGCTGGCAACCCTAGTGTATTCCAACTCCTAAATTTGAGTCAAACAGGATAGCTTTCGGCCGGTCACCGTGCGGCACACAGCCCCGTGCATAGGCTAGGCGATGTGGGCAAGCAGCAGGCGGTCGAAGTCTGCGGTCAGATCAATCTGGCAGTACACGGACTCGCGGGCATGGCTTCGCGTAACGGCGCCAGAGAGCGCCTGTCACACGGGCCGCACCATCTAACACCGGCAAGGTTAGCCTGGGACACCCTCTGCGCGCAAGCGATGGCGCAGTCTGAGCAGGGGTTTTTCCAAGAAGAGATACGATGCCAACGCCGCAGCTACTGCGAACACCAGGTTCTGTGGAAACGCGTTTGCCCAAGCATGGGAATTCCGGTTCAAGAATGGTTGCTGCCACAGATAAAGCGAGTAGCTGAGAACTCCAACAAACGCTATCCCTTTCAAGTTGAGAACCTTGCCGATCCAGTCGCGGGAACAACAGACGGAACGGTGGATGAGAATCGCGAGGCTGATATTGATGATGGACGAGCCTAGAACCGAGACCACCGTATAGCCCATGTAGCGGTTTAGGATCAGGATCACGGCCAATAGTCCCAGCGAACAGCCGGGCTTGAAGAATACCAGGTACCACTTCTGCCCTTCGAGCCAACCGCTTACTTTCGCGAGAAGACAACCCGTCGCCAGGCTATCAGCGACCATCGGGAACATCTCGAGCTCGCGATAGGGAGATCCCTTCAGGAAGAGCCAACCGGCCGAACGCGCGAATGGCCCGAGCAGAATCACCGCGGCGGCCACCCAGATGGCTCGCCGGGGGCCCAGGGTGAGGAAGGCAAAGGGCCAGAGCAAATAGAACTGCTCTTCGACAGAGAGTGACCACAGGTGTCCAATCTCCCACGACCTGCCGGGCAGATAGTTCACTGTGTAGGTGGCGGCGTGCCAGAGATCTCTACTTTGCAGTTCCACGACCCCGGCTATCCACAGCAGGGCGATGCAGGCGATATATACGTACGCTGCCGGAAAAAGGCGGAGGGCTCTCCGCGCATAGAAAAGCTTGAGGGAAATCTGGCCCAGTTTTGCGTGTTCAGACAACAGCAGCCCTGTGATCAGGAAACCGGAGATTACGAAGAAGACCACTACTCCCAGATGGGCGTAATCTCCCACGCCAAGATTGATGCGTGCAAAACCGCGCGTTCCGCCGAGATGGCCCAGCAGGACAAGAGCGATCGATAATGCCCGAAGCCCATCAAGGGAGGGGACGTGCTGGGCTTTGGCGGTGCGCTTTACAGGATCCGTCATTCCCGCTCATTAATCTTCATTGGTCAAAGCCATCCGCTTCGGGGTCAGATGGTCGCCCGATACGGCCCTTTGCAGCATGTAATCGCCGAGCTTTTCTGGAGCGAGATGTTCATCGAAGTACTGCGCCGTATTGCGGTGAATGGTATTGATCAGGGTCGGATCGGCGATCCATGCTTCGACCCGCTCCACCGCCGCGTCACGGTCGAAATCCGGAGCCATCGACGGACGGTAGGGTATGTCCAGATTGAGGTAGTGCACATTCTCTTCGAGCGGAACGTGCCAGCGCGTGGTGGCTGCGTAGTCCAGCACGGGACATCCGCCCATGGCCAGGGTTTCCGTCATCCTCCACGGAATGCACTGATGCATGCCGTGGCGCACAATGTTCAGCCGCGAGCGCGCCGCCATCCGCCATACTTCGGACTGCGGCACCCAGGCTGTGGTGACTGGCACCCCCGCCTTTTCCAGCCTGGCGGCGGCCGCGGCGGTATCTCCGGCCACCAGGAATGCCAGCAGCTTCTTACGGCACTTCACGCGGGCCAGGGTCTCGAAGAGCGCCAGATTATGCTCGACACCCTCGACTTCGTCGCTGCCGCCCCAAACGCGGAAGAAGCCGAACAGGTCCCACTCTTTCTCGACGCCGCGCGCCGTTCTCAGGTAGTCCAGGTGGGGCAGTACATCGGGATTCGGGTTGGCGATCGGCAGCACTTTTTCCGGATAGCTGCGGCTAGGCCAGTAGTTGGTCTTGAAGTAGATGTCGCACCATTCCAGCAACGGGCGGCTTTGAATCTCGCCTGAATCGAACGCGTCTACCGCCACTTTCACATCGCCGGCCCCGCTGTGAAAGATGTAGGATCCCATGCAATGGCTGGGGTTTTGGCGCGCCCCCAGCAACCGGGCCAGAATGTCGATCAGTCCCTCACCCGCCGCGCCGGGAAGAATTCTCCGGAACCTTTCGGAGGCGCGAACCCGCGCCAGGAATCGTAGCTGCCTCGGGAATCGGGAACCCGTCTGGTAAAAGGGCAGCCCGCGGGTCTTGCAGGATTCGGCGAGTCCCTGCCGGAAGTATGCCTGATACCGGTCGTGCGTCCGGTTATAAGGCTCGACGATTGCTTCGACCCCTGTCAGAGCGACGTTCTTGTCCCCTCCACTCGATGGCACAATCTCTTGTACCACAGCATCGGGCCGGCAAGGAGGGGAGGAAGTGCTCTTTGGGGAAATCATCTTCGCCATCCTAAACCGTGGGGCCGGAGAGAACCGCCTCAGTGGACAGCAGGTTTACGCACTGTTCGAGAATGGGCTGCATGGCCGCGGGCAAGCGCCGTCCCACATATCGCAATCGCTCGCCATCGGCATGGTTGATGGCTCCCGTCAGGCGAAGGGCGCCCAGCCAGGCCAGCATTCCGCACACGATTGTGAATGCCAGCCCCAGGTAGCCGCTCACCGGAACCAGTTTATGAACCGCCGCGACCGCGCCCGCCATCAATGCGCCCGCCAGAGCAATCCTGCCGAATTCTCCCAGCCGCAGGTCCTTGCTGTAGTTGCGGTAGACCCACAACCAGAGCAGACCGGCTGCCAGGGTTTGCGCCGTACCGTTCGCAATCGTCGCGCCCAAAGCACCATAGTGAGGCGTCAGCAGGAAATCCAATCCGATATCGACCACTCCGCAAAGACATCCGATCCAGATCAGATAAGACTGCTTCTCGATGGTCTGCAGCAGAATGGTGGGCGCCGCAATCAGAGATTTCGGAATCGCCAGGAGCGCTGCCAGCGTCAGCACGGGAATCATTGGTTGATATTGCAGCGGCTGAATCTTGGGGTGATAAGCCAGGGTGATGAATTGCCCGCTGATGGATGCCATGCCTACCAACAGCGGCACAGCCAGCAGAAATCCATATTTCGCGCCGGCGATCATGATTTCCTTAACCCGTTCTTCGCCCCGTCCGAACTGCGCCATCATGGTGGCGCTCAGGGAAGCCGTGAACGCGTGCGGCATCGTCAGCAGCTTGTCTGTAAAGCCGAAGGCGATTCCAAAAAATGTGACTTGTCCGACATCGGGATTCATCCAGTTGAGGATCACCATGTCCGACCGGTCCCACACCACAATATTCAGCACCATCAACACCAGGCCTTGTCCCGAGTACAAGGTCATACGCTTCTTGAGCTCCGGCGAAATCTTCCCCATGGCATGCGGAGCCAGCCAGCGGTGCACCGAGTACAGCTTGGCAACCACCTCTACGAAGCAACTCAGGGCAAAACTGCTGGCGACGCCCACCAGCCCCCAGCCCATCCACAGACTGAACAAGGTGAGAAAGACATTGATCACGGCGCCCAGCACCGAAGGCACCGTATTCAGTTGCATCCGTTCCCCTGCCATATTCGCCTGGGAAGGGATCGTGCTGAGCATCCGGGGGCCTATCGCCAGCACCAGCAGTGCGGACATCAGCCGGTAGCCGGGCCGTCCCACGGTGAACGCCAGCGGCAGCCCTACCAGCGTGACGGCCAAAGCGATGAGAACCTGGAGTTTTACCGCGTAGGTGTAAACCGCGCGCGCCACGCCGCCCTCCCGGCTCAGGTATTCCGACATGTACTTTCGGGTGGTCACGGCCAAACCGAAACTGCCCATTCCGGCCGTAATATTTGTCAGTAAGGCCACATACATATACGGCCCCAGGCGTTCGCTGCCAATCACGTTGGCAATGATGATCGAGGTCAACACAGACCCGCCGACGCCGATCAACAGCTCCAGCCCGTACCAAAGGGAGTTTCGGGCGATCGTGTGAGTATTGCTGTCGGTAGACGGGGGTTGGGAGCTCAATGGACGATACCTGAACAGTCGCTGTCTCTACCTATCATAACCGGGACACCATTGGCTGCCCTCGTCCCTGAGGGGTGTGCGGTGCAGAAGTGAGAGCTTTACGCAAATGCCGGCCAAGTGAGAGAAGCCTGGCGTAGGGAGTACTCCAATCGGAGCCGCGACTTGTCGCTCGACCGTAAGGGGCGTTAGCCCTATGAGCCACGCCGGCAACGCTTTCCTAAGGTCGCGGCTTCGATTGGGGCTTCCTTCTCGTTCACTTCCTATGTCGCGCACCCGTCCCTGAGGCCGGCGAAACTCGCGGAAACCGAATGCGGAACCGGCCTCCTGGCGGTCGAACCGGGCTGCGCCCTGGCATGCCCGGGAAGCGGTGCCCCGATACAAAACCAGCCGGAGCCGGCTCCGGTGTCACGTCGCCCCCGCCGCCCTTCAATTCCCGGAGGCGTGCCTCTTGGGCGAAAACGGAAACACCGGCACCGGCGGCCGGTTTCCCAACCCGCATTCGGCGTGCACCGCGCGCACGGCTTTTTCCAATCCATCCCGCCGCACCACCACCGCAATCGTCAGTTCGCTCGATCCTTGGGCGATGGCGATCACGTTCACCTGCACCCGCGAAATTGCCGTGAAAATCCGGCCCGCCAAGCCGGCCTTCCCCTGCATCCCTTCACCCACCGCGGCCAGCAGCCCAACTTCCCGGTCCACTTTCACCGGCTCCAGGTAGTGGTGTGCAAACTCCAGGGCCAGCGCCGCTTCCAGCGCTTCGAGGGCGCACCCCAACTCCTCCTCGCGCACCAGGAAGCAAAAGTTCTGCCTATAGCTGGAGCTGGAAAGCAGCAGCACTTCCACATTGGCGCGCGCCACCGCGTCCAGCGCCCGTGCCATCACCTGTACCCCGTTCAGCTCCGCGCTGCCCGGCTCCAGCGACAATAGCGCCACCTTCCCCATCGACGCCACCGCTCGCGTACCGCCCGGCAGATCCGAAAACGACGGCGCGATCCGCGTTCCCGGTTTCTCCGGCGCAAAACTGTTCTTGCTCCACACCGGAATTTTCTTCTCGACTAACGGCGCCAGCGTCCGCGGATGCAGCACCTTGGCGCCGTTATAAGCCAGTTCCGCCGCTTCCGCGTAGGTGATTTGAGGCAGCACCTGCGCGTCCGGCACCAGCCGCGGATCCGCGCTCATAATCCCGTCTACGTCCGTCCAGATCCACAGTTCCGCCGCGTCCAGCGCCGCCGCCAGAATCGACGCCGAAAAATCCGAACCGCCCCGCCCCAGCGTAGTCGCCCGTCCGTCCGCCGTCGCCCCGTTGAAACCCGTCACCACCGGCAGCGTACCCCGCTCCAGCAGGGGCAGCAGCCGCGCCCCGGCCTTCACCGTCGTCGCTTCCATCAACGGAGAGGCGTTCCCGAACATCGCATCTGTCACCACCGCATCCCGCGCGTTCACTGCCTCCGCCGGCGTGCCGGACGCCGAAAGGTATTCGGCCATCAAAGTGGCGGAGAGCCATTCACCCGTGATCACAGCCTCATCCACAGAGCGCGGCGGCCGCTCGCCCAGCAGGGCCATGCCGTTCACAATCCGCTCGAATTCCCCAATCAGCTCGCCGATCTGCGCTTCCACCGCCGCGTGCTTCTCTGCCGGCAGCAATTCCCGGCACGTCTCCACGTGCCGCTGGCGCAACGCCGCCAAGCTGGCTTCCATGGCCGCGCCGTTGCCCGCTTCCGCCTGCCGCATTGTGTCGAGCAGAAGATCCGTAATCTTCGACATGGCCGACACCACCACCACCACCGGCCGTGTCTTCTGTTCTTCCGACACCAGGCGAGCCGCCACCTTCATCCGCTCCGCCGAGCCCATGCTCGTCCCGCCGAATTTCATGACCAGCAAGTTCTTCAAAGGATCATGCCTCTTAAGAAGGTCAGAGTCAGAATAAGACGCTCAATAACCGTCGAGCGACAAGCCGCGGCTCCAAATGACCGCCGGTTTTCTTCTGTCTTCTGTCTTCCAACTTCTGTCTTCTACTCCTGCTTGTGATACTCTTTCCCGTTCGTTACCCGCGCCCGCACCATCTTCAGAATGGCCTCTTCCACTTCGTCCAGGCTCATGCTGGTGGAGTTCAAATACGCCGCGTCGGGCGCCTGCGCTAACGGTGCGTCGGCCCGCGTGCTGTCGCGCCGGTCGCGCTCCTTCATCTGCTCCGCCAGCAATTCCGCCGAGACCTTACTGCCCTTCGCCCTCTCTTCTTCCAGCCGCCGCCGCACCCGTTCGCCGATGTCCGCGTCCAGGTACACTTTCACCTCGGCATTCGGAAATACCACCGTCCCGATGTCCCGGCCTTCCATCACCACGCTCGATCGTTCGCCGATTTCCCTCTGCTTCTCAACCATCGCCCGCCGCACGCCCGGAATCACCGCGATCTCCGACGCACCGCTCGAAACTTCCGGCGTCCGGATGGCTTCGCTCACGTCCTCGCCGTTCAGATGGATTCGGCCCGGCACAAGTTCGATGGCCGCCGCCTTCGCCAGTTGCTCCATGCGGTGCACATCGTCGAACGGCACGCCCTGCCGGAACGCCCACAGCGCCACGGCCCGGTACATCGCGCCGGTATCGATGTATGTAAAGCCCAATCGCTGCGCCAAGCGCCGCGCGATGGTGCTCTTCCCGGCTCCCGCCGGTCCGTCAATCGCTACCACCACTCGCTTCTGTTGATTATCGGCCAAGATCTAGAATAACAAGAGGGATGAGTCCGAACGAATTTGACAGCCTGGTGACCGCGGCGTACGCTCGCATTCCGGCGCGTTTTCGCAAACGCTTGAAGAACGTCGCGCTGCTGGTTGAGCCTGAACCTTCCCCGGATCAGCTCTCCCGCGGCGGTGTCCGCGCCCCCACCACCCTCCTCGGCCTGTATGAAGGCCGCCCGCTCACTACGCGCAGCGTTTTCGAGTCCTTCTCCATGCCCGACCGAATCACTATCTTTCAGGGACCTCACGAGCGCCTCGCGCGCACTCCGGGCGCCTTGCGCCGGATGGTCGAAGAGACCGTCTGGCATGAAGTGGGCCACTATTTCGGCATGAGCGAAGAACAGGTGCGGGCCGCCGAACGCCGCCACCGCGCCAAACGCCCCACCCCCTAGCCGGGCTGCACGGGCTGCCTTTTTCTCCACCCGGGACGCTGCGCCAGAAGCCCTATGCCGCCCTCCCCAGGGCCCAACTCGCGCCACTCCCGGCACGATACTGCCGAAATCTGGGCAATTCGCCATCCATGGCCGCCCTACCGCATAGCTATCTCCTTTGATTGTCATCATTTCCGCACTGGCACCTGTCTTGCACACTCTGCTTTGCGATGCTCAAGATCACGCTCCATGATCACCCCGGTCAACTGCGCTTCCGCTTGGAAGGCAAACTGTCGGGAGCGTGGGTCTCCGAATTGCGCCAGTGCTGGCGGACCGCCGCTTCCACCACCCAGAGCCGCGCTGTCGTGCTCGATCTCAGCGAAGTTGATTTTGTTTGCCCCGATGGACAAGCCCTTTTGGCCGAAATGCACCGCCAGGGCGTCCAATTCAAGGCCGTTACTCCCCTGATCCGCGCGCTCGTCGCTGAAATCGAGCGGGCTTCCCGTTATGCTACGGTTGAAGAACAGCGGCGTTCCGATGTCCTCGTCTCCTCAGATCCGTCCACACGAAACCCGGGCACGCTATGAAGCGCTGCTCGAAGTTGCCGAGTCGATTGCCGCCCACCGCCAACTCTCCACGCTGTTTGCCGACCTGAGCCTCCGCCTGCAGCGCCTCATCCCGTTTGATTTCATCGGGCTCACTCTGCTCAACCACGAAACCAAGGTCTTCCGCCTGCATATTCTGCAGACCGACCGCGTGGTCGTCGGCGATGTCATCTACGAAGTGCCGTTTGATCAGGCTCCCACCGGGGTGGCCCTCAAGACCCGCCAACCTTACTACGCCCCCGACGTCGGCGCGCTCCATCTCTACCCCGTCCTCGAAACCGTTCTGCGCGCCAATCGCATTGAGTCGTTCTGTAGTGTGCCGCTCTTCACCGCGCAGCGCGATCTGGGCGGACTCAATTTCGGCTCGTTGCGCCAGAGCGCCTATTCCCCCGAGGATATCGAGTTCATGCGGCAGGTGGCCCGCCAAGTCGCCGTGGCTGTCGATAACACCCTCAACTACGAGGCCGCGCGCGCTTATGAGGAACAGGTGGCGCGCGAACGCGACCGCCTCCGCGCCCTGCTGGAAATCAACAACGCCGTCGTCAGCTGCCTCTCCCCGAAGCCGCTCTATCAGACCATTTCCGCCTCGCTGCGCCGCACGTTTAATCTGGATTACGCCAGCCTCCTCATCTACGATGCCGAAGCCCGCGCGCTGCGCCTCGAAATGTGCGATTTCCCCACAGGAAGCGGCGTCATTCATGAGAATGCCATCATCCGCCTGGAAGATACCGTGCCCGGCTACGTGCTCCGCAACCGCGCCGGCCGCATTCTGAGCCAGGAAGAAGCCGCCGCCATTTCCCAATCCACCGGAGAAATTATGTCGCGCGAAGGTCTGCGCTCCGTCTGCTGCGTTCCCATGTTTTCGCACGGTCAGCCGCTTGGCACCATCAACCTTGGCTCGCGGCGCGAGAATTTTTTCACCGCGCAGGATCTCCAGTTCTTCGAGCAGGCCGCCGCCCAGGTCTCGATCGCGCTCGAAAATGCCCTCTCCTATCAGCGCATTGAGGAACTCAATGCGCGCCTGGCCGAAGAAAAGGTCTACCTGGAAGATGAGATCCGCACCGACAATCGTTTCGAAGAAATCATCGGCGGCAGCCCCGCCCTGAATGCCGTCCTGAAGCAGGTGGAAACCGTCGCTCCCACCGATTCCACCGTCCTCATCTATGGCGAAACCGGCACCGGCAAAGAGCTGCTGGCCCGCGCCATCCATGACCTTAGCACCCGCCGCCAGGGCACTTTCGTCAAACTCAACTGCGCCGCCATCCCCACCGGCCTCCTGGAAAGTGAGATGTTCGGCCATGAGAAGGGCGCATTCACCGGCGCCATCGCGCAGCGCATCGGCCGCTTTGAACTGGCCCACCGCGGCACCATGTTCCTCGACGAAGTCGGCGAGATTCCGTTTGAACTGCAAACCAAGCTTCTGCGCGTCCTCCAGGAGCGCGAATTCGAACGCCTCGGCAGTTCCCGTACCATCCGCACCGACGCCCGCCTGGTGGCCGCCACCAACCGCGATTTATCCCGCATGGTGGAGGAACGCGAGTTCCGCGCCGACCTCTATTACCGCCTCAACGTTTTTCCCATCACCGTTCCGCCCCTGCGGGAGCGCCGCGAAGACATCCCGCTGCTGGTTCGTTACTTCGTGCAGCAGTACGCCCGCCGCATGAACCGCAAGATCACCTCCATCCCCGCATCCGTCATGCACGCTCTGGAACGCTACTACTGGCCCGGCAACATTCGCGAATTACAAAATTTCATCGAACGCGCCGTCATCATTTCCCCCGGTTCCACACTCGACGCGCCCATCAGTGAGCTCAGAGGCCCCAGTCCGTCCCCGTCTGCGTCCGTTCCCGCCACCGCCTCTGGGGGAACGGTGACACTGGCCGCCGCGGAGCGCGAGGCCATCCTCCGCGCCCTTGCCGAATCTGACGGCCGCGTCGGGGGCGCCGAAGGCGCAGCCGCCCGCCTTGGAATGAAGCGCACCACCCTCCAAGCCAAGATGCGCAAGCTCGGCATCGACGGCAAGCCCGCCTGATCTTTCGCGCTGGCCCCTGCCTGGCGCCGCCCTCCAGCCGGCAAGGCTGTGACGCCTCCATTCAAGACCGGGGAACGCCACGCAATCGCAGCGCCAGCCCACTCTTGCTACAATCGAGTGTCCCGCAATGCTCAAAACCGAGCGTGAACATCGCGAAGATATCGTCCGCATCGGCCAACTGGTCTTCCAGAAGGGCTGGGTGGCGGCTAATGACGGCAACATTACCGTCCGCATGGATGCCGACCGCATTCTCGCCACCCCGACCGGCGTTTCCAAAGGCATGATGCAGGTCGACGATCTGATCATTGTCGACATGAAGGGCAATAAGATCTCCGGACGCGCGGAACGCACCAGCGAGATCGCCATGCACCTGACGGTGTATGAATTGCGGCCCGATATTAAGGCTGTGGTCCACGCGCATCCGCCGGTGGCCACGGGTTTTGCCACCGCCGGCAAGGCGCTCAACCTGGCGCTGCTGCCCGAAGTGGTCATCGGCCTGGGCTGCGTGCCGCTGGTGGCCTACGGACTGCCCGGAACGCCCGCGCTGACCGAACCCATGCTGCCGCTTATCCCGAAATACGATGCTCTGATGATGGCCAACCACGGCGCGGTCTGCTATGGCGAGGATGTGTTCAAGGCCTACTTCCGAATGGAGACCCTGGAGCATTTCGCGCGCATTCAACTGGTGGCGGAATTGTTAGGCGGCCCCACCGTGCTGCCGCGAATCGAAGTGGATAAACTATTGGATTCACGCACGCGCTACGGCGTGAAGGCGAAATCGAGCGGTGAACCGGGCTGCCCGGCGGCCGCCGAGGATAGCGGCGCGGAAGACCGGTTTTATGTGACGCGGTCCGAACTGATCGGGCTGGTGGATGAAGCGCTCAGAGCGCGCGGAGTGGCATAAACCAGAGTTGGGAGACCAGAGATGGGTGAAGCGTTAGGAATGATCGAAACACGCGGGCTGGTGGCCATGATTGAAGCCGCCGACGCAATGGTGAAGGCCGCCAAGGTGAATCTGGTGGGCTGGGAGAAAATTGGATCCGGCTACGTAACGGCCATGGTGCGCGGGGATGTGGCGGCGGTTCGCGCCGCTACCGATGCCGGCGCCGCCGCGGCCCGCCGCGTGGGCGAACTGATCGCCGTGCACGTGATTCCGCGGCCGCACCAGAGCCTGGAAGACATCCTGCCCATTGGCAAGTCCCAGGCGCAGGCCGCCGGAAAGTAACCGGGAGCCCCATGATTCTGGCCCGCGTAGTGGGCACTGTGGTCGCCACCCGCAAAGACCCGCGCCTCGAAGGCAAGACACTGCTCGTCGTCAAGCCGGTCTCCCCGGATGGCAAGGACGAAGCCGGCTATGTGGTTTCTGTCGATACCGTCGGCGCCGGCGCGGGCGAGCGCGTCATTGTCGTGGCCGGCAGTTCGGCTCGTATGGCGGATGGCTGCAAAGACAAACCCGTGGATAGCGCCATCGTCGGGATTGTCGACGAAGTCAGCATGGAGTAAGTCATGTACCTGGGCCGCGTGGTCGGTTGCGTGTGGTCGACCGTCAAGGACCCCAGCCTGCTGGGACAGCGGCTGCTGGTGGTCCAACCCATCACCCCCGGCCGTGTCGACAACGGCAAGCCTCTCATCTGTCTGGATTCTACCGGCGCCGGCGCCGGCGAAACCGTTTATTGGGTGAAGGGCAAAGAAGCCAGTTTCCCATTCGGAGTTCCCGAAGTGATTGCCGATACCACCATCGTCGGGATTGTCGATACCATTCACCTGGCCAAAGCTGCCGCGTCCGCTGCGCTCGATCCCGCCTCGGCCAGTACCGTGGAAACCCGCCGGACGCCCCTCCGCGGCGCCACGAAGAAGGGGCGGCGATGCTGATTGCCCGCGTGGTCGGCGAACTCGTGGCGACGCAAAAGCATCCCAGTCACGAAGGCCGTAAACTGCTCCTGGTGCAACCCCTGAATTTGAATGGAAGCGACCGCGGCGACCCGGTCGTCGCGATCGATTCGGTAGACGCCGGCGTGGGCGACCGCGTGCTGGTAGCCACCGAAGGATTCAGCGCCATGACGGCCGTGGGCCGCCCTCAATCACCGATTGACATGGCGGTGATCGGCTTTATCGACCACCTGGACCTCTTGCACGGAGTCGAGTGACCGTCCCCCGGTCCGCCAGATCAGAATCGCCGCGAGCAGCAATCCAAACCCGACCTTCACTATTTCGGACAGACCGTAGGCATATTGCAGGACATCCAACTGGGTCTGATCGCGCCGGGAAACATGCGCCAGGAAGTCCAGCGCACGCCCGCGGCCGAGGATCTCCGGGATCAGAACCAGCCTTTGTCCGAAGGCAATCAGCGTCATCACCAGCGCCACCGCCAGGGAGAACTTACCCTGGTTGGTGCCGAACAACAGGAAGAAGAAAACGAACGAGCCCACGAACAACTGCACCGTGCCCCAGGTTTCCAGGTTGGTGCGCGTCTGTTCGGCCGCCAGATAACGCAGCAGCGGTAAGGTCTGGTTGGCGCCCAGGCTCTTGAGCTGTATGGCCGCCGCCAGATCGGGATGAGCCGCCATGCGGTCGGCGGAGCGCAGGTCCTGGGTTGCCACCCAAGCCATCAACACACCAGCTCCCAACCACAGACCAAGAAGCAAGCAAGCCATTCTGCGGGATGACATCGATCTCCGATTCTAACAGGCTTCGCGCACATCGACGGGCGGCTCCCGTCGTGCACCCCCGTGCTCCGGCTAAAGTTTTCGGCGGCTTGGCCGATCATTAGTCAGAGTGAACGGAATGCCCGTATTAGAAACCGAAAATTTCGGACCTATTGCCTTCGAGCAGGAGTCAGTTCTCGAATTCCCGCGCGGCCTGCCCGGCTTTGAAGAATGCCGCCGGTTTGTCGCGGTGCAGATTCCCCAAACCGCGCCGCTGGTTTTTCTACAGAGCCTGGAGCAAGCTTCGCTGTGTTTTACCACTATGCCCGTGCAGTCGGTGGATCCGGATTACCACTTGCAGGTAGTGCCCGAGGATCTGGCCCTGGTCGACCTGCCGCCGGCACCGCAGCCGCGCATGGGGCATGACGTACTCTGTCTTGCCGTGTTGGCCCTGCGGGAAAGCGGTCCTACCGCCAATCTGCTGGCGCCTTTGGTGGTGAATCTGCTCAATCGCAAGGGCGTTCAATCCGTGGCGCGGGAATCGGACTACTCGCACCGGCATGCCTTACTCTCCCAAGAGGTCGCCCTATGCTCATGATGTCGCGCCGAGCGGGGGAGAGCATTCGGATTGGCTCCGACATCGAAATCGTAATTGCCTGCATCGGCGGATCCCGCGTCAAAGTGGGAATCCGGGCTCCCCGTGAGATGCCCGTAGTGATGCGCGAAGTCAAACTCGTGAAGGAAGAAAACCTCGCTGCCGCCAAAGCGCCGGAAGTTGCGGTCTGGTCGTCGCTGATGGAACACTTTCAAAGGACTGCCGGCAGCTCCACCCCGCCGCGTGGCCGCCCCGCCGGACGACGGATGCAAGCCCGATGATTGAGCTTCGCTCTTCTACTTGTATCGGTTCGCCGCCCCTTGGGCAAGGATGATATCCAGGATGATATCCCGCCCTTGACCATCCGCCCGTCGCTCTTCCTTCGGACCTCTGACTTCTGCCTTCCCACTCTCCCACCTAAACTAAACGGAAATCCCAATCCCACCGATATGGAATGCATGAGTCGCGCGAGGAACGGATGCTGATCACGTCACGGCGGGAAGGCGAGGCATTTCTCATCGGTGACGACATTGAGATCCTGATCGTCAGGGTGGGGCGCTCCCGCGTGCGCGTGGGCATTCGGGCGCCGCGCGGGAGCCGCGTCTATCCAGGGGAACATGCGGTTCAGGCGCCGCCTGCCCGGGACGGCCGCCAGGATTCCGTCACGCGCTAAGATTTTGCCACTTCGGGACGAAAAGGGAAGTGTCTGGCAAGATGCCGGAACTCAAAACCCGAAGGATTTCACATGCTTTCCATCCAAACCAACGTAAACTCCCTGGTCGCCCAGGAGAACCTCAACGTCAATAACGAATTCCAAAGCAAGACCATTCAGCAGTTGACCTCTGGATACCGGATCAACTCTTCCGGCGACGACGCGGCCGGCCTGGCTGTCGCCAATCAATACCGCAATACCGTATCCGAGCTCACGCAGGGCGTGTCGAACGGCAATGACGGCGTCGCCCAGCTCCAGATTATGGATGGCGGCATGAGCAACATTTCTCAGATTCTGGACCGGTTGAAAACTCTGGCAACCCAGTCCGCTTCGGCGACGTTCACGGGCGACCGCGGCGTGTTGAACAACGAATTCCAGACGGATATTACGGAAATTGACCGCCAGGCACAGTCCATCGGCTTGAATACCGGCGGTACTTTTGCCAAAAGCCTGGGTGTCTACCTCGGCGGCGGCGCTGGCACGACGGCCGCCAGCACTCTGCAGAACGGCGTAGTGACGGTCAATCTGGCGAACTCCACGGTCGATTCGCAGAGTCTGGGGTTGACGGGCGTGCAGTCCGGCAACAAGACCTATGACCTGTCCACCAGCAACATCGCAGCCATTCTGGCCAACGGCAGCAACACCCCGTCGGCGGCCGGCACAACCCAGTTCCAGCTCTACGGGCCCGGATTCGGCGGCGGCGTCGATGTCAATGTGGCCACTTCCGCCGTCACCGATGGCGCCAGCCTGGTGACGGCCATCAATCAGGCCATCACATCCGCCGGCGTGTCCAATACGGCATTCGCCAATGCCGGCATCACGGCTTCGATGACCACCGACCCCACCACGCAAAACCAGGTCCTCAGCTTCTCGTCGGCT
>Ga0182030_10013627_pt1 | contig 16159 bp, 16 predicted proteins | sample 812S3MmetaG_FD_121299 | JGI IMG/M metagenome (GOLD analysis project Ga0182030, IMG submission 121299) | Permafrost microbial communities from Stordalen Mire, Sweden - 812S3M metaG (Illumina Assembly) | ecosystem: Environmental > Terrestrial > Soil > Wetlands > Permafrost | place: Sweden...
ATGGTCGAGATCGGCTACTTCGCGCAGCGTTCGAAGATCAGCCATCGCGAAGTGCTGGAACGTTTGAAGGCCTCCGGTATGGATTCCATGCCCGGCGGAGGCGCGGAAGTTTTCTCCGATCGCGTGCGCCGCATCATTTGCGATCACAAGATTTCGGGCGATGAATGGCTGGGCGTGGCGCGCATCGCGCACGAGATGGGGCTGCATTCCAACTGCACCATGCTCTACGGCCACATCGAAACGGAAGAAGATCGCGCCGATCATCTTGTAAAACTGCGTGCCCTACAGGACGACACGCACGGCTTCCAGACTTTTATTCCGCTGGCGTTTCATCCTGAGAACACGTCGCTCGATCATCTGCCGAAGACCACCGGGTTCGACGACGTCCGCGAGATCGCCGTCTCGCGCCTCGTGCTCGACAACATCCCGCACATCAAAGCCTATTGGGTGATGATGACGCCGCAGGTCGCGCAAATTTCGCTGCGCTTCGGCGCCGACGATCTCGACGGCACCGTGGTGGAAGAGAAAATCTATCGCGATGCCGGCGGGGCAACAAGTGGCAATCTGCGCCGCGGCGAATTGCTCCGCCTGATCCGCGAAGCCGGCCGCGTGCCGGTGGAGCGCGATACGCTGTATCGCCCGGTAGAGCGCGTCGAGAGCGAGAACGTGTTTACGGTTCTCGTTTAATTCCTTTCGAACCAAGTCTGCCCCTCGGGTTACCGTATACCGGGTTACCATAACGAGTTATGGCCGATAAAGTTGTTATCTCCTGCGCGATCACCGGCAGCATTCACACGCCGACCATGTCGCCGTATTTGCCGCTGACGCCCGATCAGATCGCCACGCAGGCGATTGAAGCCGCCGAAGCCGGTGCCGCGATTTTACACCTGCACGCGCGCAATCCCGCCGACGGATTTCCGTCGCCCGATCCGCAGGTGTTTATGCAATTTCTGCCGCGCATTAAGGCCGCGACCAACGCCGTGGTCAACATCACCACCGGCGGATCTCCGCAGATGACCGTCGAAGAGCGCATGCGCGCGGCGCTACACATGAAGCCCGAAATGGCTTCGCTCAATATGGGGACCATGAACTTCGCTCTGCACCGTTCCTTGAAACGCTACAAGGAATGGAAGTACGAATGGGAGCAGCCCTACCTGGCACGCTCCGAAGGCGGCATTTTCCCGAACACGTTCCTCGACATCAAACGCATGTTGAAGGACCTGGGCGAAGGCTGCGGGACGCGCTTCGAGTTCGAATGCTATGACCTGGGACACCTCTACAACCTCGCCTACATTTTGGAGGAGGGACTGGTGAAGCCGCCGTTATATGTCCAGAGTATTTTCGGAATCCTGGGCGGTATGGGCGTGGATCCCGAGAACGTGATGTTCATGCGCAACACGGCGGATCGCCTGCTAGGGCGCGAAAACTATCGCTGGTCGGTGCTGGGCGCAGGACGGCATCAGATGGCGCTCGCAACTATGGGCGCGATCCTCGGCGGAAACGTTCGCGTCGGTCTGGAAGACAGCGTCTATCTGGGCAAAGGGCAGCTCGCGAAAAATAGTGCGGAACAAGTTCGCAGGATTCGCGGGATACTCGAGGCGCTCTCTCTTGAGATCGCGACGCCGGATGACGTCCGCGAGATGCTGCATCTCAAGGGGCCGGATAAAGTCGCGTTCTAACAACGTGGCGCAAGCTGTCTAGCTTGCTGAGTCGGCAGTCGTGCCGACTCTTCGGTGAACGCTTGCGTCCGGAAAGAGTCGAGACGAATCTCCACTCAGCAGGGCTGGCGCCCCGCGCCACGCCGGCTAGTGAATCTCTATGACCCTTCGTCCGTCGATGCGATAGCGCCCGGAGCACACCAGCGCGATCGCTTCGGAATAAATCCGGTGCTCCTCTCGCAGGATTCGCGCGGAAAGCGTTTCTGCGGTGTCGTCATCGTGCACCGGGACCACTGATTGTTTGATGATGGGCCCGGAGTCGAGCCCTTCGTCGACGAAATGCACGGTGCATCCCGAGAACTTCACGCCGTGTTCGAGCGCCTGATGCTGGGCATCTAAACCGGGAAACGCAGGCAGCAGCGACGGATGAATATTCAAGATCCGCATCGGAAAGCTGCGGATGAAATGGCCGCTGAGCAGGCGCATGTAGCCAGCCAGGCACACGAGATCGACGCGATTCTTTTCCAGCTCGGCGACGAGTTGCCGATCATAGACCTCGCGATCCAACCCGCGCGAAGGCAGCGTGATAGCGTTCAGGCCGCGAGCGGCGGCGGCCGCGATTCCAGGAGCGGCTCGTTCACTGTCAAGCATGCGATTCGAAATCACCACGGCGATCTCCGCGTCGAGCTTTCCGGCGGCAATCGCATCGGCAATCGCGAGAAAGTTCGAGCCGCGTCCGCTTAACAAAATCCCAAGTCGCTTTTTCACGGGCACCTATTCGTACGTAACTCTTTCGCCGCGGGCGCGAATCACGCCGCCGATGGGATACCACGGCTCCTTCATGCGGTCGAGGATCCTTCCCGCTTCGGCCAGCTTCTTCGGCGCGACGACGAAGATCATACCGACGCCCAGATTGAACGTGCGGCGCCAGTCGTGCTCCGGAATGTGGCCGATTTTGCGCAGCACTTCGAAGATCGGCAGCACGGGCCACGAGCCAAGATCGATGCGCACGCCGAGTCCCTTCGGCAAAATGCGCGGCGTATTGTCGGTGATGCCTCCGCCGGTGATGTGCGCGGCTCCCTTCAATATGCCGGCGTCGTGCAATTTTCGCAGAGGCTTCAGATAGCTGCGATGCGGCTGCAGAAGTTCATCCGCGATGGTCGACTTCAATTCGTCAAGCTTGGTATCGGGCGTATGTCCGGCGACGTCGAACAAGAGTTTGCGAGCCAGCGAATAACCATTGGTGTGCAATCCCGCCGAAGGCAGGCCGATGAGTACATCTCCCGGACGAATCTGCGCGCCCGTCAGCATGCGCTTGCGTTCCACCGCGCCCACGATAAATCCAGCGATATCGTACTCGCCGGGCGCATAGAACCCCGGCATTTCCGCCGTCTCTCCGCCGATCAGTGCGCAGCCATTTTCACGGCATCCGCGCGCCACGCCCGAAATCACTTCAGCGGCCACGCGCGCGTCGAGTTTCCCGACGGCGAAATAGTCGAGGAAAAAAAGCGGCACCGCACCCTGCACCGCGATGTCGTTCACGCAATGGTTCACCAGGTCTTGGCCCACCGTGTCGTGACGCCCGGTCATGAACGCGAGCTTCAACTTTGTGCCTACGCCATCGGCGGACGAAATCAACACAGGATCGCGATAGCCAGTAAGCCGGTAGCCTCCGCCGAAGCTGCCGATATCGGTGAGCACGGCGCGCGTGAACGTCGATTGCGCCATGCCGCGAATGGAGGAAACCGCGCGATCGGCCTCGTCAATATTGACGCCTGCCTGCCGATAACCGATGCGGCTGGCCGGGGCGGTTATCGGCTTCTTTGCCGCGGGAACTTTCTTGACTGCCTTCTGAGAAACCGACTTCCGCTGAGCCATGGAATCTCTATAGTAGCGAGCCCAGCCCTTCCTGTACACCCCGCGCACGGTGTTTTCGGCGGGCAGCTGTATTACGACAAAGCCCGGCTGTATACTAAAAAGCGCGGATCGCGTCATCAAAAGAGGTATGCTCATGCTCCGAAATGTCTCTCGATACGTACCCCCAAACGTCCGATTGACTGCGCCCGTTGTGTTGACGTTTTGTTTGGCTCTTTTATTCGCGACGACTCTCCCCGCGCAAATCCGGTTTCCCGGACAGAGTCCCTATCCCGGAGGTGGGCAGTATCCGAACGGCGGCAACACTGGAGGCGGAAGCGGGGGCAATGGAAACGGTCGCGGGACTGGATCTTCCCGCAACACGCGCGGCCGCAAAGAAGCGCCTCCCACGGTCACCACCACCGGTATGTTGCGCCTGGTTTCCGGATCGCAATTCATCTTGGAAGCCGACGATCACCGCATCATCACATTTAAGACCACCGGCAGCACGAAAGTGGAGAAAGACGGCAAGGCGATCGACCTCAAGGATCTCGCGAGGGCGGATCACTTGACGGTCGATTCCACGGCGGATGAAGACGGCTATTTCACGGCTACCGGCGTCGTCTTCAATTTAGAGGGCACGGCCGCCGATCGCGAGTCGGCAGCGCGCACCTGGGATCTCCCGACGCTATCGGCGTCGAAGCCCGTTGCTACTGTCTCGGGCGCGCCGCGCGGCAACCGCGACGATGATGACCGTCCCATTTTACGCCGCAATTCGAAGGATTCCGATTCGGCTTCGAGCAGCGCCACGACGTCCGCTCCTGCGAGTTCGGCTTCTGCTAAAACTCCCGCTAACGCTCCCTCCGCGCCGCCGGTGCCGGAGGACGCTGCCGACAATCGTCCTGCAAACAATTTGCCGACGACGCTCGTCCGCCCCAATGATCCCGCTCCCGATGCCGACGATCCTGGCAAGCCCGCTTTGCGCAGAGGGCGTCCTACTTCTTATCCGCGCGCGGTGCGCGTCGACGATGCGGCCGCGCCCACAACGAGTGCGCCCACAACGAGTGCGTCTTCGGCTGCTTCTGCTGTCAATGAGAGAGCGCCTCGGCCTACCGGTCAACCGAATGACGCTGCGGCTATCATCCCCATCGAGCAGGATCCCATCATCGCCAAAGCGAAGGCCGCTGCCGCGCAATACTCCAGCACGTTGCCGGATTTTTTCTGCCGGCAAGTGACCACGCGTTATGAAAGCGATCATCCCAAGGACGGATGGCAGGCGCTCGATACCGTGACGGCCGACGTTGCCTATGAAAACGGGCGCGAGAGCTACAAGAACATCAAGATCGGCAACAAATCCGTGAACGCCGAAAGCATGGAGCAGATTTCGGGATCGAGTTCCAGCGGCGAATTCGCTTCCATACTTGAAGATCTTTTTGATCCGTACACCGCCGCGTCGTTCCGCAAGCACGGCCAGGAATCGCTCCGCGGGCGCGCGTCGTACACCTATACCTACGAAGTGAAGCGCGAGAATTCACATTGGCGCATCATGACGGGCGCGCAGCTGTACTATCCGGCGTACAGCGGCACGGTATGGGTCGATCGTGACACATCGCGCGTGCTGCGCATTGAAATGGAATCGCGCAACATGCCGGTGCTGTTCCCGTTCGACAAAACCGAAACCGCGACCGATTACGATTTCGTGAAGCTCTCTACTCCCGAACAGTTTCTGATGCCGACGACCGCCGAGGTGCTCTCTTGCGAAACCGGATCGAGCCACTGCCTGCGCAATCGCATCGAATTCCGCAACTACCGCAAGTTTGGCGCGGAATCGGACATCACGTTTAATTGAGTCACGCATCCCCGCCCTCACGGGACGGGGTTATAACACCCGGCGGGAGCCAGGCGATTCCGTCGCTGACGAATCGACGCGCCAATTAGTGAGGGTGCTTCTGAAAATAAGCCCACGCATCGCGCAGGATGGCATCGAGATCGCTGCGCTCCGGTTTCCAGTGCAGCGTCCGGCGCAACTTCTGGGCGTCGGCTACAAGTTCCGCCGCATCGCCATCGCGACGCGGAGCCATCTCGAACGGCACCGTCATCCCCGTGACTTCTTCCGTCTTGCGCAGCACTTCCATCACCGTGTAGCCGTGGCCGGTACCGACGTTGAAGGCGCCGGAATCGCCGCCGGCCAATAAATGATCGAGCGCCGCGACGTGCGCGCCCGCCAGATCGCTCACGTGGATGTAGTCGCGCGTGCAGGTGCCATCGGGCGTAGGATAATCGTTTCCGAAAATCTGGATGGGCTTGCCGCTCACCGCGGCGCGGAACAGCAGCGGGATCAGGTGCGTCTCCGGTTCGTGACGTTCGCCGAGCCCGGCGTCGGGTTCGCCGCCGCAGGCGTTGAAATAACGCAGCGCGACGTACTTGAAAGAAGATCCAGTCTCACCTTGATTACCAGCGTGGTATTGATCCAAGCTCCCCAGAATCTTCTCGATCATGGCCTTCGATTCCCCGTAAGGACTCACGGGATCGAAGCGCGCGTCTTCCGCAATCGGGACGCTTACGGGATTCCCATACACGGCGGCGGTCGAGGAAAATACCAGCTTGTTCACGCCCGCTCGCGACATCGCCTCAAAGAGCGAAAGCGTTCCGCCGACGTTATTCGAATAATACAGTTCGGGCTTGCGTACGGATTCTCCCACGGCGATATAGGCCGCGAAATGCACGACCGCGTCGACGCCCGCGAGAGCCTTCGCAACGGCGTCGGTGTCTTGTAAACGCGCGACGTGCAAGCGCGACGGATCTACGTTATCGCGATGACCGCGTGAAAGATCGTCCAGGACGACCACTTCAAAACCGCGGCGCAATAAATGATGAGTGGTGATGGAGCCGATGTATCCGGCGCCTCCGGTAACCAGAATTTTCGGCATCTCGAACTATTTTATAGCCCTAGAGCCAATCCTCTTTATCGCCCTGGACGCGGTCCTAACGGCTCGCAACCTGTGCCGGCGTCGAGAGGCCTTCGGTGAGTTCAATCTCGGTGCCCCACGGATCGGTGATGTACACGATGCGCAGGCCCGTAGCGTTCGCGCTGTTGCGGATAGCGGCGTCGGTCTTAATGCCCGCGGCTTTTAGCTTGGCGACAAACGCGTCAAGGTTCTTGATTTCGAAGCCCATGTGATCGACGGAGCGTCCCTTGGTGGGCGCCTGCGGCTCGCTCTTCGCCAGCGTGATCTCGGCGCCGGGAACATTGGCCGTCTCGAACATCCCACGCTTGCCTGCCGTGGCTCCGAAGTTCTGCACATACCATTTCTGCGCTTCGAGCGGGTCGGGAACGAACAGATGGATGTGGTGGATCGCCATCGGCGTGGGGAGCGACTTGTTCTCGTAAATCTCAATGCGAACTTCGTCCGGTCCCGTCAGGAAGCCTTGGCCGACGTTGGGATTGTTGACCGGCTCCCACTTGAGGCCGGCGGCTTTCCATTTGGCCACGGCCGGCGCGAAATCGCGCACGTACAAACCGAAGTGGTTGATGGTGGACCCCACCGATCCGCCCTTATAATCCTGCTTGCGGATCAGAATGTACCCGCCCGGGAACTGCGCCATCGTGATCTTTTCGCGCTGCACGATATTGCCGCCTACCAGCGCCCAAAACTTCACCTGATTATCGACGTCGCTGGCGTTCAGGTGTATATGTCCGAAGGCCACGCCCGCGGCGTTGGGAGCCGCCAACTGAGCGAAAGCCGGAGCTACGGCTAATGCCGCAAGAGCAACTAAGGTTTGAATCTTCATAGCCAGACTACTTTATCAGAGTTTTGCCGCCGATCAAGGGGGAGGCGAAACGTTTCCGCCACCACCGGGTTGTACATTTAAAAACTCATTTAATAAAAAATACTTTGAGTATGTGTATCCATTTGAAAGCGTCTTCTCGTCTTATTCAAACACAGGTATTGGTGGAGAGCCACATGAGCTGTTCCTGCAAAGCGAGACTACGCCTATGATTCCAAAGCGTTTCATGCCTCGCTGTCGGCTTCGGCTGGGCATTTATCCCGTACTGCTTGCATCCCTGCTTTTGGCGCTCGCGACGCGGACAATAGCGCTCGCCGAAGAAATGGCCATCATCCCGAACCCGACGCCCGCGGTTGAGCCTGCCTCCGAATATCCTTCCTCTGAACACCCTGCTTCTGAATACCCCGCTTCTGAATACAATGACGCGAACACGGTCCTTGAGCCGCCCAACCAGACCGCCGCGCCCGAAGTCGACTCTGTCTCGAAGCGCCTGTTCGGGTTCATCCCCGATTATCAGGCCGATCAGAAGGAGGCGGTCTACAAGCCGCTCAGCACGGCCGAGAAATATAAAATCGCGCGCGACAACAGCTTTGACTGGCCGAATTTCCCTTTGCTGATCGGCTATGCGATGCAGGCGGAGGTGGCCGCCGGAGGCTTTCACCAGACCGGATTCGCGAGGAAATTCGGCGAATACTACGTCCGCGGATTTGGCGATCAAGTCATTGGCAGCTACGTGACGGAAGCGATCTTGCCGACGCTGTTCCATGAAGACCCCCGCTATTTCCGCATCGGTACCGGCAGCCTGCTGCACCGTGTCGGCTACGCGGCGTCGCGGATTTTCGTCACCAAGGGCGATAACGGAAAGACGCGGTTCTATGCGTCGGAGATTGTCGGCAACATCGGTGTGGTGGCCGTGACGTCCTTGTATTACACCAGCACGCAGACGCCCGGCCAGGGAGCCTTGCGCTATGGCATGCAACTGGGCAATGACGCAGTGACCAACGTCCTTACCGAATTCTGGCCGGATATCAGATATCGCATGCGATTTCTGCGGCACTATCTGCAGCCGCACTAGGCGAACGCGACCATCTTCATCCGTCGCCCCGAGGAAGTGAAAAAATATGACCATGTGGATGCTCCTGCTCTTGCTTGCCGCCACGCCTTTCTGGCAAGAGAAACCTCCCGCCGAATGGAACGACCTGCAGATCGCGCAGTTTCTCAACGATTCCCCGTGGGCCCACGCCGCGAAAGGAAACGGTAAAGTGACCGGCGCGCCGGTGCAAGCCTATCTTGCTAGCTCCCAATTTGTTGAGCGGGTCGTGAAGGAGCGCAACCGTCGTGCGGCCCTTCGTCGCAAGGAAACCGCCGAGGGAGCTCTGGCCGAAGAGTACCGTTTCTGGTTCGAGGACAATCGTAAGGAGCAAGTGATTCTTGCCGTCCGCGTCGGCACGCCGATCGCGTTTTCCGACGAACGCGAGGTCCGGCGCATGCAGGAAGACTCGACCATGCATTCCGGTAACGTCAGCGTGAAAATGTCCGGCTATTTTCCGCCGAGCGCGAACGATCCTTACGTGCATATCGCGTTTCCGCGCAACATCATTCAGGCCGCCGAAAAGCTTCTGAGCTTTGAACTTTATTTGCCCGGAATCGCATCCCCCTACCGTTCCGTCGATTTCCTCCCGAGCGAGATGATGACGGACGGTAAACCGGACTACTAGCCGTAACTGCGGCTACGGCCGCTACCCGAAGGCGTTTTTCTGCAAACGTTGATATAGTAAGTTCCCATGAAGCTCTCCACTCTTCTCGTGCTCGCCGGATTGGCGATTGTTCCGGCGTTCGCTCAGCTCGCCGTACCCAACGACATGGGCGTCGCCATGGGTCACATGCATCTTTATACAAAGGATCCCGACGCGCAGCGGAAATTTTTCGCGCTGCTCGGCGGCAAGCCCACGATGAACGAAAAGCTGCAAATGGTGCAGTTCCCTGGCGTATTCATCGTTCTGCGCAAGGCCGACACCGCGAACGGCGGCACGGTCGGCAGCTCCGTGAATCACATCGGCTTCTTCGTGAAGAGCGTACCGGAAACGGTCGCGACCATGAAGGCCGCCGGATACAAAGTGGAGCAGACGAACAATCCCGCGCAGGCGTTCGTCACCGCCCCCGACGAAATTCGTGTGGAGCTGTACGAAGACGCCGCGATGGCCGGCCCCGTTCGGATGCATCACGTCCACATGTTCGTTCCGGATCCGAAAGAAGCGCAGGCGTGGTACGCCAAGAATTTCGGCGCCACCGCCGGCAAGCGCCTGCAATTCGATACGACAAATATTCCCGGCGCGGAGCTGACGCTGACCAAAGCCGACGCGCTGCAAGCTCCCACAAAGGGCCGCGTGCTCGATCACATTGGCTTCGAAGTGAAGAATATCGACGAGACGGTAAAAAGACTCGATGCGGCAGGGATCAAGATCGATGGCGGCGTGATCCGCACCAGTCCCAACGCGTCCAAATTGCGGATCGCGTTCATCACGGATCCCTGGGGCACCTATATCGAGCTGACGAATGGGCTCACGCCGTAGGATAGAAGCGACACTCAAGAAATAGGAAAACTATGCGAACCAAGATTTTTGCAATCGCCAGCTTTGCTTTGGCCGGAATGCTCGCCGTCCCTGCATCGGCGCAGCTCGTGCCGCCCAATGGCAACCGCGGCGTGTCCATGGGACATCTCCACCTGACCGTGAAAGACGTCGCCGAGCAGACGAAATTCTGGACCGATTTCGGCGGCCGTCCCGTGAAGAACGGGATGCTGAATTTGATCGAGCTCCCCGGCGTCTACATCATGCTGCGCCAGGGCGAGCCGACCGGCGGCACGGTGGGCTCCGTCGTCAATCACGTCGGATTCTACGCGCAGGATTCCGCGGCGATGGTCGCGAAGTGGAACGCGGCTGGTATCAAGACGGAAAAAGGCAATGGGGAAGGGCAGTACTACATCACCACGGCCGAAGGCGTGCGCATTGAAGTCCAGCAGGACAAAATGCAGGCGACGCCCTTGAAGTTTTCGCACGTCCACTTCAATTTCCCGGAGGATCAGACGGCCGCCGTGCAGGCCTGGTACGCGCGCATCTTCGACGCGGTTCCCATTGAGGGAGGGCGCTTGAAGAACGGCCAGATCGCGGGCGCACGCCTGACGTATGCCGGAAACAAAGAGAAGCAAGCGCCGACCAAGGGACGCGCGCTGGATCACATCGGCTTCGACGTCCCGAATCTCGACTTCACGTATCAGAAGCTGACCCTGCAGGGCTTGAAGTTCGACGCCGAGCCGCGCACCGTGAACGACGGCAAGACCAAGGTCGCGTTCCTCACGGATCCTTGGGGGACGTATATCGAGATCACGGAAGGCCTCGCGCCGAAATAGTTCTTAACGAGTAGAAACAGCAGATCCCTCGACTGCGCTCGGGATGACAAAAGAGGGGAGCTCGGAAAAGGCAGCTATTCTGGCTCGCGTCAAAGGTTCGCGAGCATCTCGTAATCCACATTGCCGCCGGAGAGCACGACGCCTACGCGTCCGATGCCCGGCGGTAATTTTTTGAAGAGCACCGCAGCCGCCGAAACGCAGCCGCTCGGTTCCACCAGGATCTTCATCCGGGTCAATAGGAACTTAAACGTCGTGCGGATTTCGTCTTCCGTCACCAGGATCACGCCCTCGAGATTCTTCTGCAAAATCGGGAACGTCAGTTCGCCGGGGATCTGCGCGCGCAGGCCGTCGGCGATGGTCTTGGGTGGATCGATATGCACGCGCGTGCCCGCGACGAACGAAAGATAAGTATCGTTGGCGTCCTCGGGCTCAATGCCGAATAAGCGAATCGAGGGATGCATGGCCTTCGCCGCAATCGAGCTCCCGGACATCAGCCCGCCGCCGCCGACGCAGACGCATAGAGCGTCGAGTTTGGGATAATCCTCCAGCAGTTCCTTTGCCGCAGTGCCTTGCCCGGCGAGAATCCACGGATGATCGTAGGGAGGCACCAGCGTCGCGCCGCTTTCCTTCGCGAGCTTTTCCCCGAACGCAACGCGATCGTCCTTGAGGCGATCGTAGAACACGACGCGTGCTCCATATCCTTTCGTGGCTTCGAGCTTCGCGCGAGGAGCGTCCAGCGGCATGGCGATGGTCGCCTGCATCCCGACCGAGCGCGCCGCGATCGCCACGGCCTGCGCGTGATTGCCCGAGGAGAACGCGACCACGCCGCGCGCGCGATCGGCTTCCGGGATGGAATAGATAAAATTGGACGCGCCGCGGATCTTAAATGCTCCGCCCGTCTGGAAATTCTCGCACTTGAAAAACGCTTCCACGCCCGCTTCGGCGTTAAAACTCCGGGACGTCATCACAGGCGTGCGGCGCGCGATGGAGGCGATGCGGCGGTGCGCGTTCTCGATATCTTCGAAGGTCGGTTCGGTCGTGAGCATAGTGGTTGGCGGCAATCCTCAGAATAACGTGGCACACTGGAAGCGTGCCTGAACGTTGTACATGCGGAGCGGTCCCACCGGAAGACGCGCGGTTTTGTCATAAATGCGGCAGACCGATGAGGGAGGAGCCGCTCATCGAGCCGGAAGTCCAGGAAGAGCCCGCGCCGATTCTGCCGCCTCTTCCCGCGTTTATTCCGCCGGCCATCGGATTCCATAACGGCATCGCCGTGCGCATCGCGCTGGTGGCAGGGGTGCTCGCGTTCTTCTGCTCCGTCATTTCCGGACAGCTCGCGTTGCCGCAGGAGTTCGCCTTCCTGTGGATGGGAGCCAGCGGATTCTTCGCCGTCTACCTGTATCGCAAGCGCACGGGACAGCGCCTCACGGTCCTGAACGGCGCGCATTTGGGATGGATCTGCGGCCTGTTCGGATTCATCGTGGTGACGCTCGCGCTGGCCGCTACGGCGATCATGCTGTCGGATCCCACGCTGGTGGCCGCGATGCGCGATCAGCTCCACACGCACGGATTGTCGGAAGCCAGCGCGGATCAAATGATCGACGTGTTCCGCTCGCCTTCGGGAATCCTTGCGGCGCTGGCAGTTTCCTTCGTGCTCTTTACGGCGCTGCCGGCATTCGGCGGAGCCATCGGCGCGAAGTTTCTCGATCGGGACTAAGCTCGCTAAAGACTAGCTCGTCGCCGTTTTGCTACGCGAAAATCCCTTCACCAGCGCAACGCCCGCGAAGATGACGCCCATCGCCGCGATTTCGCGCCAGCCCAGCTGCTCGCGATAGAACAACCAGCCGAGAGCGACCGCGACCACAGGGTTGATGTACGTGTAGATCGATACGATCGCCACCGGCAGACGATCCATCGCAAAAATATAGGAGCTGTACCCGATCACGCCGCCGAAGATCGCCAGATACGCGACGCACGCGATGGCGCCCCGCGTCCAGTGCGACGCTTGCCCGTCGAACAACGCGATCACGAAAAACACAGCACCCGTGGCCAGTTGCTGCACTCCTCCGTTGACAAAGGGATGCGCGCGCGTGGTGAGCCGCCGTTGCGCGATCGATCCGATCGACCACATCGCGGCCCCCAGTTGCAAGAGCAAAAATGCGTCGCGAATGTCGTTGCGTCCTAGCGCCGCCTCGCGCGCGATGCCGGGAGCTACGAGAAAGGCCACGCCCACCAGGCCCACGATCATGCCGATCACCGTCCGCCGGTGCAGCGGTTCGGTTCCTCCCGTGACCCTTTCGGACGCCACCAGCCAAAAAGGCTGCGTCGTTACGAACAGTGCCGCGAGTCCGCTGGGAATCCATTGTTCGGAAAACGCCAGACTCCCCGTGCCGACGCCGATCGTGACGATGCCGTAGAGCGCGGTGAGCCGCATTTCTCGCGCGGTGGGAAAGACCGCGCCTTTCACGCGTGCGCCGATCACCAGGATCAATCCCGATGCTAAGTATCGCGCGCACATCAGCGTGGCGGGCGAGATGGACTGCACGCCGATGCGGATCGCCAGGTACGTGGTTCCCCAGAAAAAACACACGCACGTCAGCGCCACATAGGCTGGGAAGAGCGGATGTTTGGTTGGCGGCCCGATCAGGTTACTATGTTAACTTGATCCTCACGCTCACGATTAACCCGGCTATTGATCGAACCATTACTGCGGACAAACTGGTCTTCGAAGATCGCGGCTACATTCTCGATCGCACGGAAGTGGCCGGCGGTCGCGGCATCAACGCGTCGCAGGTGATCCATTCGTTCGGCGGCAAAACGGTGGCCATCCTTACGGCGGGCGGCGGCATCGGTCAGCGCATTGAAAAGCTGCTGGCGAAAACGGGATTTTCCTACGAAGCGGTTCCCGTACAGTCGGAAAGCCGCACCAATCTCACCATTTCGGATCGCCAGGGCCTTACGGTCAAGTTGAACGAGGTCGGCGCGCCGCTCGAGGCGAGCGAACTCGCCGAAATCCGCAAGCGCGTGGAGGCGCGATTGCCCAAAGCCAGCTGGCTGATGATTTGCGGAAGCATCCAGCCCGGCGTGCCTCCGCACTTTTATTGCGAAATTATCGAGATGGCGAAAGCTCGCGGCGTGAAGACGCTGCTCGATACGGATGGCGAGGCCTTGCAACACGCACTGGAATCGCGTCCCACGGTCATCACTCCGAATCAGCACGAAGCCGAACGCCTGCTGGGCCGCGCGCTCATCACGCGCAATCAATGTTTGGAAGCCGTCGATGCCATGCACACCATGGGACCCGAATGCGTGATCTTATCGCTGGGATCGCGAGGCGTGGTCGGTGCTTGCTCGGAAGGCGTGTACGAGGTGCTGCCGCCGCGCGTGGACGTCGTGTGTCCCATCGGCGCTGGCGACGCGCTGGCCGCGGCGTTCGTGTGGAGCATGGAAAAAAAGAAATCCTTCGCCGACTCGCTCCGCTGGGGCGTGGCGACGGGAACGGCATCGGCAAAACTTCCCGGCCTCAGCTTCGCGACGCTGGAGCAGACCAAGGTCGTTTATAAATCGGTAGAAGTGCGGCCTCCGCGTCCCGCCGCTGCGACGAGCTAGCGACCCGCTTGGCTTTAGCAGCCGGCTTCCCTGTCACGGATTTGACACGCAAGCCTGCGATGATACGGCTATCGGCTTCGATGGTCCGTTCGCGTCATCGTCATTGCAACGGCGATTATTGCAACGGCGATTATTTCAAGTACGCACGTAGCGCGTGGATGAGATCGTCCGCCGCGTGCATTTGTTCGTCGGTCGGTTTGGTCTTCGGGTCGAGCACGTGATAGCGCAGATGACCTTCGATCACTTCGGCCATCAACGCGTCCATCGCGCCGCGACACGCGGAAATATTGTGCAGTACCTCGGAACACTCGGCTTCTTGGTCGAGCGCGCGTTCCACCGCTTCCACCTGGCCGCGAATGCGGCGAACCCGATGCAGCAGTTTTTTCTTTTCGTCTATTGTGTGCGCCATAAAAATGTGTAGGCCATAAAAACATGAAACGGGTCTTTACAAGTATACCCCACCGGGTATATGCTGGACCCAGGGTTGGCGACCGTTTCCCAGAGCAGCGTGGGCTTCGATGCCACGGCCTGCTTGCCTGATTTTGCGTTCTTGTATCGTCCCGCGGCGCCGACCGTGATGCAACAGACCCTTGATGCGACTGACTAGGGATGCAACAGACCCTGCAAATGGCGGGAGTGTCCGCTAAACATGACCAATCGCAGGTCGATCGTCGCTCGTGAAGGCGTGAAAGGAGAATGACTGTGAGCTGGATCGACTTCGGAATCCGAATGTTGGTGGCACTGGGCCTCGGCGCAGTCATCGGCCTGGAGCGGCAATGGCGGCAGCGAATGACGGGATTGAGAACCAACGGATTGGTAGCCGTCGGCTCCGCGATGTTCGTCATGATGGGCGGATTGATTCCGGGAGATCGCAGCCAGAGCCAAGTAGCTGCCTACGTCGTCTCCGGAATCGGATTTCTTGGCGGCGGCGTGATCCTAAAGGATGGCTTCAACATCCGCGGACTGAATACCGCGGCAACGCTGTGGTGCACGGCGGCCGTGGGGACTCTCGCGGGACTTGGATACTTGGGCTTCGCCGCGATGGGAGCCGTCGGTGTTCTGTGTGCGAACGTGATTCTGCGCCCATTGGCGCACCTGGTCAACAAGACCCCCGCGCGGACCGAAGAGCACGAGATTCTCTACCGGATGCGCTGCACCTGCAAGACGGCGGACGAAACCAGCATCCGCACGCTACTGATTCAGAATGTGGGCAGCACGCCCTTGTCGCTCGTCGCGCTGCACAGTCTCGACGATGAGGTGCTCGCCCGCGTGCACGTGAAAGCCTATTTGAAAGCGCTTGGTCCGAAGGAGCAGGCGTTGGAACAGATCGTCACCCGGCTTTCGCTCGAAGCTGGCGTGACCGCCATTTCCTGGGAAGTTGTGGCCGCGGTGGACGCGGAGGACGCCACCATCACGGCGAGCGAGGAACTGGTGGACGCACCATGATCTTTATGCGCCGAACCCATTTGTGCAAGGCGATCCGGGGTCTCGCGTTGCTCGTTCTATGGGCGACGCCGTTGCTCGAGGCGCAGCAAACAACTGCGAACTCAGGCTCGGAGGCGACGGCGGCACAAACGTCCGGCGATTCATCGCAAGGCGCGCAGACGCCGTCAGTTCCTTCCGCGACGAACGTAGTCGAGCCCGAACGGTGGAATTTGTACTATCAGGCGACTTCCATCGGCGACTATCATGGAGCGTTTGCCGCAAAATATAGTGGACCTTTCAGCTTGGAAAATGTCGCCGAGCGCGACGTCTCTCTCACCACGACGCTCTCCTTCGGGTTCCAACTTCTCAAGAACACGCAGCTTTATTTCGATCCTGAAATCGCCGGCGGCCGCGG
>Ga0182030_10013628_pt1 | contig 16158 bp, 13 predicted proteins | sample 812S3MmetaG_FD_121299 | JGI IMG/M metagenome (GOLD analysis project Ga0182030, IMG submission 121299) | Permafrost microbial communities from Stordalen Mire, Sweden - 812S3M metaG (Illumina Assembly) | ecosystem: Environmental > Terrestrial > Soil > Wetlands > Permafrost | place: Sweden...
AATATCTTTTACGACCTTATCAATGTCGCTCGTAAATGGAAATACCTTGGTCACATATTCATCACCGAGATCTCGATAGGCAACAAGACCAATGCGAATGATCGGAGCAGGCTTCCCGGAGCTTAGCTTCGCAACCATATCTCTGGTTTTAGTTTTGACCATATCGATTTCGTTTTGCATGGAACCAGTTGTGTCTATACAAAAAGCTAGATCCATTTGGGGACGGGGAACTTCGATAAGTTTCTGTTGCCCTGACAGTCTCTTTTTTCCGGCACTCTCCACGGACATCGATGCCGGAGCTGCCTGAGAGGCCGAGGCGCATAGATTCAGCACCAGAAATGAACCGGTCAACTGCGACACAATCTTATTGATTTTCATGTTTTCTGCTCCGCGATGTTATCAATAACATAGCGGAGCGCTAAACAGGTTTCCGCCCGGTTAGAGCGGTTTCCTTCTCAGGGTAAACACTGAGGAGACTTCAGAAAAATGGCTCTAACCCGAATTACGCCTGAGGCAAATTGGCACGGTACCAGGCGATGGTATCGGTAAGTCCTTCGACAAGATCTTTCTTAGGGGTCCAATCCAAAAGTTTCTTCGCTCGAGAAATATCTGGCAATCGGCGTTTGGGATCATCTGTTGGAAGCGGGCGATGCACTAATTCGCTTGTGGCATTCGTCAGCTGTTTGATCAGTTTCGCCAGTTCCAGGACAGTCTTTTCCTCTGGATTACCCAGATTGACCGGTTCGTGGAACTCAACTCCCATCAAACGCACGATGCCTTCGATTAGATCGGACACATACTGAAAGCTGCGCGTCTGCGAGCCGTCACCATACATGGTGATAGGTTCATTTTTCAGTGCTTGAGCGATAAAGTTAGAAACCACCCGACCGTCATTAAACCTGAGTCGAGGACCATAACAGTTAAAGATTCGGATAATGCGCGTATCGAGCTGGTGCTTGTTGTGATAAGCCATCGTAATTGCTTCAGCGAATCTTTTCGCTTCATCATAGACACCGCGCGGTCCGATCGGATTTACATTCCCCCAGTACGCCTCAGTTTGAGGATGCATCTCGGGATCACCGTAGACCTCAGAAGTGCTCGCCAGGAAAAACTTCGCACCTTTGGCTAAAGCTAAACCAAGCGCGTTGTGTGTACCAAGTGAATTCACTTTCAAAGTTTCAATCGGCAACTCGAGATAATCGATAGGGCTTGCAGGTGAGGCAAAATGAACTACCCAATCAAGCGCTCCGATCAAATGAATGTGATTGCTTACGTTGTGATGAATAAATTCGAAATTTATGTCGCCTGTATGTGCAGCAAGATTAGCGAAGTTGCCGGTTATGAGGTTATCCATCACGACAATCTGGTGACCATCTTTCAATAATCGGTCCACCAAATGAGACCCGAGAAACCCGGCCCCGCCTGTGACTAAAATCCTCAATGTCCGACCCCCCGATAAACAAAACCTGAGCTCAGGATGTCGCTCTCGGAGAGTACATTTCGACCGTCGATGATAAGCGGGTATCGCATTACACGTGCCAATTCATCCCAATCGGCATCCTTGAATTCATCCCACTCGGTGACAAGCACGAGAGCATCGGATGCGGTGGCAAGGCTGGTCAGTCCCTCGCAATAAATCACATCCAGATCGGGATTCAAAAACTTGCAAACCTTGTTCGACATCGGGTCATAAACTTTGACGGTCGCACCCATTTTAACAAGAGCACGAGCGATGGTCACACTGGGCGCGTCTCTGAGGTCATCAGTGTTTGGCTTGAAGGAAAGCCCCATCAAAGAAATCGTGCGACCTTTTATGATCTTCAACTCTTCTTGCAGCTTCTTTATCACGACTAATCGTTGCCGTTCATTGACGGTAACTGTGGCCTGCAAGAGCGGAGTTGGATAGTTATACTCTTGTGCCACCTGCATTAAGGCACTGACGTCCTTTCCAAAACAGCTTCCGCCCCAGCCAACCCCCGCATTCAAAAATCGCGAGCCGATACGCTTATCGAAGCCTATGCCGCGAACGATCTGCCTTACGTCGGCCCCAACCTTTTCGCACAGACCGGATATTTCGTTTGCGAAACTGATTTTCAAAGCTAAAAATGCATTGGCTGCATACTTGATCATCTCGGCACTTGGAATATCAGTTACTACGAAAGGAACGTTTTCAAAATCGTCTGGACGAGGCGCATAAATAGGTGGGTCGAACACCTGATTCAAGATGGGGTCGTACAACCTTTTCATCAGCTCGATGGCTTGTTCATCTGCGGCGCCAAGCACAATTCGATCAGGGTAAAAAGAATCTGCGATGGCGCTACCTTCGCGCAAAAACTCCGGATTGCTGACAACAGAAAAAACCGGCATTCCAGCTTTTCCTCCTCGAGCCGGCACTGGCTGCATCGTCTGCACCCCTTGACTGACGAGCATTTCCACCCAGTTCCCAGAGCCAACCGGAACTGTCGATTTGTTGACAATTACGCGATGTTTATTCGAGTCCAGCGCGCCGCCAATGGCACGAGCAACAGCCATTACCTGTGATAAATCAGGCTCGCCGTTCGGCATAGGCGGAGTGCCAACAGCAATAAAAATTACCTGCGATTTGGCAACTGCCGTCTCGATACTTTCAGAAAACTCTAAGTTTCCTGACTTTATGGCATCTAAAAGAAAATCGTCTAATCCTGGTTCATAAAACGGCGACTTCCCTGAACGCAGACTGTCAAGGCGCGCTTTGTTCGAATCTACTGCTATAACCGAATTACCAAGATAAGCAAGGCAGGCACTTGTCACAAGTCCTACATACCCTGCACCGATTACACAAATTTCCACAAATATTGATCTCGAGTTAAGGAGTTGTCGACAAGAATCACTGAGTATCCCAGCCCCACGCCAATATAACAATAACTATAAGGAAGACTAAATGTAATCGTAACTTAGAACATGCTAGCTTGCCGTCTGGCGACCGGACACAAACTAATGTCACAGCACTTAGACGCATTTATCAAAACCATCGCTCGGCTGAGAGCACCCGATGGCTGTCCGTGGGACAGAGAGCAAACCCACGAAAGTCTCGCGCGCTTTCTACTCGAAGAAACTTACGAAGTGCTCGAAGCCGTTCACGAAAGCAACTCCGATAATCTCAAAGAAGAGTTGGGAGATTTGCTCTTGCAAATAGTGCTCAATGCGCAGGTAGCAAAAGATAACGGCACGTTTGATATAGAGGATGTAGCCGCTGGTATAAACGCCAAAATGATAAGCAGGCACCCTCATGTTTTTGCAGATGCAAAAGCTGAAAATGCCGATGCAGTTTTAAAACAATGGGAAGACCTGAAGGAAGAAGAAAAGAAAGGAAAGCCCAAGCAAGAATCAGCTCTGGATGGCATTCCTCGCGCACTGCCAGCATTGATGCAAGCATTGAAAATCTCGGAGAAGGCTGTCAACCAGGGCTTTGAATGGGAACACGAAGATCAGATCTGGCAACAATTGCACAGTGAAATAGATGAATTAAAAGAAGCTCTCCGCCACGAAAAATACGAGAAGAAGCGCAAAGATACGAAAGAATTTCGAGAAGCACAACTGGAGCTGGGAGATGTTCTATTTACTATCGTCAACATTGCCCGCTGGAACAACATGAATCCGGAAGAAACGCTTCTCATGGCAAACGAAAAATTCAAGCGTCGGTTTAAAACAATGGAACAACTAGCCAAAAAGCCTCTGAAAGATCTGAGCTTTCAAGAATATGAAGATCTCTGGAAGCAAGTAAAAAAGGGCGAAGAGATAAGCAAGAGCTAGATGTTTTGCTTTTGCTCGCCTGGCTTCTTTGCCACTTTCAATGGAATGTTGTTATCCAATCCCAGATCGACATACTCGAGTCTGCTGCGCAATGGTTCGATTGCGGCCATCACCGATGAAAGCCGTCCCAGACGTCTTGTCAGTGTGGTATCAGGCGTGCCCAGCTTTAACATTAAATCGCCATCTTGAACGACTACTTCGAACGGTTTTCTCATGTCGACATAATCGACCGGTTCTTTGGTTTGATCACTGATGAAGTCACACCAGCTGGCCCACTGAGTTACTTCGGCACTGTTGAACTTACAATTTTTCAAACCATATATTTTCAAAGCGGGCTGCTGAATTGCAGGAAATTCGCTGATCGGAATCATTCTTCCTGATTGTGCAATGATCGCTTCAGGCTCACTGTCAGGCGATTCGGCAAAAGTGGCCCATGGATATTCTTCCAGAACTTCAATTACTAATTTAGGTCTGGGAAGTGCATAACGACGAACAAATGCATACTTAACTGAAGCCAGTTCGCTTAACTTTTTCTCTACTGCTTTCGGTTCTATTTTATAAATCGGCGTCTGCAAAAAGGGAGCCAATTTAGCTTTGATTTGTTCGTCAGTGGCCACCGAATTGCCGTGAATGACTATATCGGTTTTGCTATCAGCGACAGTCCACTGAGTGTGCTGAAAGACAAATACGCTGCCATAAAGCATCATCGCCAGCAGAATATACCGCATGAATTGCCTGCGGAGGCGTGCTGCTTTAGCCCCCTTTCGACGTTGCCGTCTAGAGCGAATCCAGTCTTGTCGCTGATTCGGTTCACGAGCCATTACGCGACGACCTCTCGAATTATTTTGGTCAATGCGCCTTCAGCGATAGATTCCACATCGAGGTGTCCGCGAAAAACAACACGTGCAGGACCACTTAAGCGGACGTGATTATCCTTCTCATCCCAGCTGACATAGGCTGACCCACCGGGCAACGCCACTTCGCAATTTCGCTCTAACCGTTTTTCCAAAACTCCAGCAACCAGGGCAGCAGCAGCTCCCGTTCCACAAGCCATGGTCCAGCCACAGCCGCGCTCGTAAACATCAAGTGAAACCTTTTCACGGCTAAGCACAGTTGCAAACTCGACATTCACACCTTCTGGAAAAACATCACTTGCCTGAATGGTCCTGGCAACTTTCGAAAGATTGTCTCTATCGGAACGGCTGAGCTGAGTCTGCCCGTTTCCTGAGACGTCATCAAATATCACGCAATGAGGGTTTCCAAACCCAACGGCTGTAACCGCCAACTTGTACGGACGATCAAAACAGGTGACATCAATAGATTGCCGCACACAAGTCGCACTATCCCACGAGGTCGGGATGTCGTGCCCATGTAAGGTCGGTGCGCCAAAATCGGTTTCAATCATCTGGTCATCTGAGAACCTTACGGGTACCGGACCTCCTGACGTAGCTATAACAAACTCAGCTGCATTGGTCGGAACGCTATCCTTCAAAAACACAGCGGCACAGCGCAATCCATTGCCACAGGTGCTGGACCATGTACCGTCAGAATTGGTGTAAGTCCAGGCGTAACGAACTTCATCGGAATCAGGATAATTGCGAACAAACTCAGGCACTTTGACATTCTTTGCAAACTTATCGAACAAAACGATTAGCCCGTCAGCGCCTATCCCAAAGTGACGGTCACACAGGGCTCGTGCCCAGGTCGGCGCAAGCTCTTTCCACTGGTCGACGATATGCCGACCAGCGAACTCCTGCAGCTGCGCTGCATCCAGAACAACGAAGTCGTTGCCCAGACCCTGTAACTTAGTGAACGGTAAATTCAAGCCGGACCGAACCTCAAGTGCGGCAAACATCGCAACAAATTATAACGGTTGGAAGCTTGACATGGGCGGTTTATGCGAACGTTCTTAGCTTGAATTTGCAGAAATGTTTAGCAAAAGCTGCGCCCGGTGCGACTCGGACATGCGCGACATATGCGTTCATATCCTTCAGCTCAAAAAACCGGTCAAATTAAATTGGAATTTTCCCGCCATGTGAATTTCGGCACCCACGACTTGCAAAGTGGAGCAGTCCAGGCGCAGTCCGGATTCTGAGAAATGTTAAATCTACTCGGAAACTGAAAGTAGTGAGCTTCTCCGGGGTATTAAAAACTTGTAGGGAAATTGTGAATCGCACTGAGCTCACCGGACTCAGTAAGTCGCAATTTCATGCGTCGAAATAGCAACCTTCCGAGTCACACTATCTCTCAGGGCTGATTCAAAATGTTCAACCAAAGCTACCAACAACTGTCTTTCCACCAACAAATCATTGGTCTGAGCCAAAATTACCCGTGCCCGCGCTGCACCTGCGGCAGTCTCGAGCCTTTCGGATTGACCGAAACCTTCAAATGCACCAGCTGTGACCGCAGCTTCGTGCCCCTGCGCGGCGGACGGTTACTTCACCCCGCAAACAGCATGGGCTGGAAAATCGCTCCAACATTCTGGTGGGACGGGCTTCGCTGGCACTGGGCCGGCACGACCGCGACAGCCAGACAGTTGACCACCATAGTCTCTCTGTTTGTCACACCCCTTATTGCCTTAAACATCTGCCTTTTCATGAATACGGGCATCGAGCGCCCTGAATGGTGCAATCCCGTACTTATGACAGCAATTCTTGGTCTTTTGACCATGCAGCTCATATACTTGCTCTGTTGGGATTTCGACTTCCTGACCAGTAAGAGAAAAGCCAGAGTGAAAGCAGAGCGTAGTTTTTGACACAAGTCCAGGTTTCAGGCGACGACCAGGCAGACAGACTGAATCATCAATCCGTCCTATATAGCGAGTCGCTTGACCTTCTCAATATTCGTAGCGGTTTAACATATATAGACGCAACTGTGGGCGCCGGCGGTCACCTTAAGGGTATCGTGCAGGCGCTCTCTCGACAGGAGCAGGAAATTGCGCAGTCTTCGCAGCCGGCTGGGACACCCCCGGCGCGACGCACCATTCCTGGTGTCATCGGAATTGACAGAGACAGTCGCTCGCTGGACCTCGTTCGCAATCGAATTCAGGAAACAGACGCATTACTATTCCATGCCAATTACACCGATATCAAAGAGGTGGTCAAACAGGCCGGGCTCAGCACCGTAACTGGTGGCATCCTGGCAGACCTTGGTGTGTCATCGATGCAGATTGACCAGCCTGAGAGGGGCTTCAGCTTCCAGAAGGACGGCCCGCTGGATATGCGAATGGACGAGACTCAATCATTTTCCGCATATGACATCGTTAACAAATGGGACGAGAAGAAGCTCGCGGACATCATTTATGAATACGGAGAAGAAAGACAGAGCCGCGCCGTAGCTAGAAATATCGTTAATGCAAGACCTCTAAAGACCACTCTTGAATTAGCAGAAGTGGTTTCTCGCTCAGTGCGTCGTCCTGGGAAATATAATCGACATACACAATCGATACATCCTGCGACAAGAACCTTTCAAGCTCTGAGAATCGCAGTCAATGACGAACTCGGAGGCTTGAAAACCTTTCTAGATGAGGCAATAGAGTTGTTAGCACCAGGTGCACGTCTCGTCGTCATAACATTTCATAGCCTCGAAGATCGTATGGTTAAACAGAATTTCAGACACCATGCCGATGCCTGTCATTGCCCACCCCGACAGCCTGTATGCAATTGTGGCGCGAAAAGTGAACTGCTGATAATTACGAAAAAACCGATTATTGCAGATGAAAAAGAAGTTCTTGCCAATATGCGGAGTCGTAGTGCTAAACTACGAGCGGGAGAAAAGATTGGCTAGGAGTAAATATGCAGAGCACTCTTTCAATTCGCCGGCTCGCGGAAGATGAACTTGACACTTACATGCAAAGGTCATCGGCTGGGCATGCGACGCATTCTGCAGTAGCACTGCCGACATTTTCTAAACCACATGTAGTTTCCGATAATTATGGCCAAACAGCCGTAAAGCCGACTGGCGTTCGCTTTCAAGTGAACCCTTCCAGCTCGCCAGCCCGTCCCCAACTGGTACCATCTTTAGTTCCAGACAAAAAGGGACGCCGCGCTCCACTGGTGGTGCGCGCAAACAGAGCACTACGCACGGTGCTGGTAGCACTCTGCGGAGTAGCGATTGTCGGATATGGTCTAGACGTAGCAGCATCGCATGACGTGAGCAAGCTACAGGACCAGGCACGCCGCCTTAACGAACAAAATTCGGAACTCTCAGCTCAGCTGTTAAAGTCAATCTCCTATCAAGGCATACAAGAGAATGTTCTTGGTCGTTTTGGTCTGCACACCGCTGAGCATGTAGTGGTCGTCAAAGAAGTAGCACCACCTAAGCTGCCTACTTTCAAATTGAACAAGCACCACTTGCCAGTCATGTCTGGCTACTAAGCCGCCAGCACGTTTTAAGCAAACCTTTTTGATTGGACCTTTTCGGTAATGGAGCCTGACCCGCCTTTGCCTACCTCATATAGAGAAGCTGAGTTACGAAAGGGTTCTATTCCAGTAAGACGTCGTCCGCGCTCACCCTTATGGCGTTTGCGGATGTGGCAGATCATATTAATGTCCGGGTTCGTGATCATTGCTGCCAGACTTTATTATCTGCAGATAGTAATGGGTCCAACCATCACGCACAATGCGATGGTGCAAAGACAGCAACACAACATGCTGGTGCATCGTGGTGCTATTACCGACCGCCATGGACTGCCACTGGCAATTGACACCACTCGCTACGATATATATGTACATCCTGATCTAATCAAGGTGCCACCACAAGAAGCGTCTGAAACTCTAGCCAGAATCACTCATCAGGACTCAGCAGCGCAATTTGCCAGGCTGAAGCGCCTTCTTTCGGCCACGTCGGTAGTGACGGTCGCTCGTGGTCTCGAGAGAGAAGCCGTAGACGAACTTCAAGCTCTTAACTGGCCGGGCATAGATATAGTACCGAGACCGTTCAGGCACTATCCGGAAGGATCGCTTGCGGCTCACCTGCTCGGCTACGTCAACTTTGACACTAAGGGTCAAGGCGGCATCGAACAGGGTCAAGAGCCAAAACTCAAAGATACCGGCAGTATTCCTGCACCAGAATTGGACGGACATGGTCACACGATCATGTTGCCTAAGAAAGAACCGATGTGGGACATTACGCCACCACTCGGTCGACACGTAGAATTGACTATCGATAATTATTTGCAGCACTTGGCTGAACGTGAACTTTCAGCTATGTGCATTCACTCGCATGCAGCGCGTGGAACAGCAATGTTGCTAGATCCCACGACTGGTGAGATTTTGGCTTGGGCAAATTATCCGTCATACGACCCTAATAATTATGCTAAATATCCTTTTGCTTTGACTAAGAACTGGGCGATGGTAGACGTTTATCAGCCAGGTTCGACATTCAAGATTTTGACTGTGGCTTCTGGTCTTGCGACAGGCGCAATCAAACCGAATTACTCTATGTATGATGCCGGCGTCCTGAACATAGGGAACCGCTCCGTGCATAACCACGATGGTGGTCATGGTCAAATTGATTTGTTGCACCTGTTTATACATTCCAGCAACGTGGGAGCCGCATCGGTCGCCTTGAAGATGACGCCTGCGCAGTTTCACGACAAGCTTTATGACTTCAGTATTGGAAGACAAACAGGGGTCGACCTGCCTGGTGAATCAGCCGGTTTGCTGCTGAATGCAAAATCCTGGAAGCCTCTCGATTCGGCCTGTACCGGATTCGGACAAGGAGCTATGGCGTGTACACCGATTCAGCTGGCGTCAGCAGTTTCGGCAGTAGCGAACGATGGGCTCTGGATTCAACCGCACTTGATCAGAAGAGTTTATGACCCTACAAGCGGTGTCACGGAAAAATGGACCGAACCAAAAAAACGTGAAGTGATACCAAAAGAGACAGCACATCTGATCTCGAGTCTGCTGGCTGAGAACGTCTACGAAGGCAGCCAGATAGCTGGCCAGGTCCCGGGTTATAGAGTGGCTGGTAAAACAGGCACCGCTCAAAAAGTAACAGCTAACGGACGAGGCTATCAGGCAGGTCAGACGATCGCGTCATTTGTAGGATTTTTACCAGCGGAGCACCCACAGCTCACATGTCTGGTTGTAGTTGATGGACCGCAAACAGATGGGCGATGGGGAAATACGGTTGCAGGACCGGTTTTCAACGCTATAGCATTACAAGCAGCTCAACATCTGGGTATTCCGACCTCACCCGAAACAGACCTGATTTATGGCAAGCCTCCTAAGAAGATGCCACCGGTGGTGCCACCGTCTGTTAAATATGCGGCAGAACTCGGTCAGACAGCAGTGAAAGAAGTCAAACCTCAAACTCCTTAGGACCGACAGTCATTGCCTACTTTTAGTGACTACCAGGCCCAGCCATCGTTGGCATCAGTGTCGTGGCGCCCGAGGTTAGCAAAAACGTGCTCCAGCGGACCGTAAAGATGCATTTGTCCAACCAGCACTTGCTGTGGATCGCTTAAATCGAGACCGGAGCGCTGATCGACACCTGTAAGCACGTGTGCCGGGTCTTGATATAAGTTTGGTTGAAATGGATAGCGGTCACTTTCTTGTTGAAGATCGCTGCTAAACCCTGAATCAAATGCTTGGCTTCCTGCAGATGATTGGCTGCTGCCACCTTGAATTCGCTCCGTTCTGAACTCTTTTGGCAGGTCCTTAGGAGTGCGCGGAGCTATTTCTCTAAACCTGGCTCGAGGAGTATCTCTAATATCATCAAGAGGCGCTGGCTTGAAGTACACAGGCTGCGGCGGTGCAGGCTTCTTAAGGGACGGTTCTACTTTCAATTGCACTTGTTTTGAGGCGTCGGTATTGGCCAGCTGAAATAATCTGCTGCCATCACCACGCTCTACAATAGCCAGGCGGGAAGGTGTTGCTCCAAGTTCGGCAATTTGCACAGCGCGACCTGGAGTTCGAACAACCATCTTTCCATCGCCGCTCAGGGTGAATGTAGAACCACCAGCAAGATTGAGCTTGGCACCACCTTCGTCCACTTCAGTAATAAGAACCTTGTCGCCACTCTTAGGTAGAAGCTTCATTTCCTGATTTTCGCTTGTCACTTTCAACTGTGGCTCGCCACCTTTTTTGTTGAAGTAATAACTGTATATTCCATCGTTGTTATCAACTACTCGAACATGTTTAATAGGCTCGCCAAGATTTACGTTGTGGACGCTGCCCCGCGCAAACTCTACTCTTATGCGACCGTTATCTTCAAACCCAAATCCGACAACCGTGCCATCTTGTTCTTGAGTGAAAGTGTTGCGCTTTAACCCTTCGATAGGAACATTTTTAAAGGTATGAATAGTGGTATCACCTGATTTGGTGGCTGAATATTCATGCGGATTATCACCGGCACTGTGATCGATTTCCGGTCGAAACTTGCCGCCTGAACGAACAAAGTTATCGGCTTCCTGACCAAATATTCTTCCATAACCTTCTGTTTGCCTGATCTCATCACGATCTACCGATACACGCTTCGGTGCATGAAGAGCTTCGGCTGCAGCATTCTGCGACGTGCGTGCTTCGATTTCCTGAGTCAGCCGAGTTTGTATATAAGATTCTTTTGCCTCATGATTCCGTGGATCAGCTGGATCTGTCGAAGCCAGTTTTTCAGCATGCGATAAAAACTGCTGCTCATATTCGGGATTCTTAAAGATTCGAGCGTGGGCAAGTTCCTGTAGAACGCTCAACGGATCATCATTCTTGCCAGCATAAATGACGTTTTCGTTGTGTACGATGCGGGTCGGCAAAGCATCGTTATCAACTAATTTTGTGTGCAAATCAGCTAGAGCAGCTTTATTCACAAGTTTGATCGCGTGGGGATCAGCCCACGAACCAGGTTCAGGAGCCTTACCTTCCGGCACTAATCGAGCGGCTTGTGCATGCAGTCGAACTACTGCTTCGCTCACGTTCGGCCGACTGCCAATCAGCGGATGCTCCGCGGCACCATCAATCAGTCCTCGTCCGGCTGGAAGCAATGCGTTGAGTAATCCCCCGGATATAGAACCTGCAGTCAAGCCACCAATGTCGGTTCCTTTTCCAGTTTGAATTAGACTTGCGACGTCTGTCTGGGCGGCTCCACCCACGGTGCCTACAAGAAAACGTTGCCCGAATCTTCCAGCGATGCTTCCTCCTGGCGAGACAAACTTACTATTTCCAGCTTCAAAGAAAGTGAAGCCGACGAAAGTGCTGATGGCATTAGACGTGTGGCTTTCGCCGTCATGCGTGTCTTTCACCCCGGCATAAGCGGTCGCGCCGGCCACAGTAGCCACTCTAGTATCTTGTGCTAACGCCCGAATCGCGTTGCCCGCCCTAAACTCACCGATTGCCAGTTCGGCTGGAGCCAGCTCCCCAACTCCTCGCATAGCCCCGCCTGATAGCTTGCTGGCGGCTGCATAAACAAGAAATGAACCGGCAGTGCCGAAAATCTGTTGCGAACGAGCTGCCATGCTGCCAGGTTCAGCAGGCCCAACCTCCAGCTCAGGAAGCTTCTGACTCTCCGGTGGTCGAAATTCTTTGCCGAGTGTCTTGTTGACTGCCCAGGTGCCGGCATCGATGGCACCGTTCACCACGTTCAGACCGGCATTTATTGGCTCGACAACGAAATTATTCGCCAGGGGAGCCAGAGCATTCTTCTCAACGCAGTCGAGAATGTCCAGGAGATTGTGTCCTGTAGCGGCTGGGTTGGCGGTAGGTTTGTCTGCAACCTGGGTGGCGTCGACAGGTTTTGTGTGCGTTTGGTCCATTTGCTCGCTTAATCGTATGCTTTGAAGCATCTTGAGCTATGCGAGCGGACCCAGCTACCCGGTATCTACGAATTTGAACTTGAAAGCCAAAATTGACTGAACTATTTGGATAATCCGGCTAAAAGGGTGAACCGACCACCTCTCAGCCAATGTCCGACCACCAAAACTGCCGCATGTCGACCGCCAGTCACAACGCCTTTTGTAGATGGACTATCTCGGTTTCCCAGAGTCCCGCACGCTATAGGTTAGAAAGGACCTTAAATCCTCAGGCGAGCTTAATTAATCGATCGCCGGAGTCAATGTGGCCCGCGACAGCTCATGAATGGGAAAGCGATAAACGCGCTGCACGCGCTGAACCGGCTGAAGTTTAGGAGCGAGCTGCGGTCGGGGTATTACAGGCATCACGGGCGGAACTGGCACTGCCGGTAGTGGCTTATCTTCGAGCAACGACTTTTTGAATAGTGTCATCTGTGGTGCATATTCTGCGCCATCAGCCTCGAGACCTGATGAAAAAGCAAACCATGACCAGCCAAAGCTTGCCACCATAAACAGGAGCAAAACTTGCTGCCATGAGGCAGTGGACAGGAGATAGCAGGCCGCACATACTCCCAAAGCGGAAGTGAACGTCCGTAAGGCGCTTCGCATAGCGTCTTCCTTTTCTTTTTAAATTGTAGGTCGGCAGAAATACCGAAAGTGTATATAAGATACACCGCCCCAATATATAACAAATCGCCTGACATCCGGCATAAAAGGCGCGCCTGGTTAATTTGGGCTTATATTTTCGAACCTTTCAAAATATTTTTATCGGACAAAGCGAAAAAACCTGAAAACGCTGTCCTAGACACAGTTTCGGAGATCGCGATACCAGCACCATGTATGGTATCACCACTACAAGCCCACAGGCACGCAGTTTCGAGTGCCACCAGATCTTCAGCAAACTAAACCGAAAGAGAATCTTCTATATGGAAGCATCTATTGAATATATGGAAGCATTTATGGCGCTTCCTGCATTTTGGAACTCTGCCACATGGTTCCATCCGGACACTTTACTTGTAAAACTCGAATTTTCGTACCAGCAATAGTGCGATCAATTGGCTCACGGCGCCATTTCTGCTCATGGTCGGCGCCAGGCATCAGGCCTGCAGCATCTGAAGCCTGGAAGGTACCAAGCAACGCACCGGTCGCATCAACCATACCAATTCGAAATTTCACTGCTTCGATTTGCCGGTCTGAGACATTTTTGTAATTAATATATATTCTGGCATCGATAGGAACTTCAAATGGATCAAGGTCCAAAGCTGTTCTAACTGTATTCACAGAGACCGGGCATCCATCTTCGGCCACAAAATCACCAGGAATCTCTCGAACTTTTTCGCCCGATTGAGCGTATGTATATAGAGAAACTGAACTCACAAGAAGGACAACAAGACTAATGGCAACTCGCATAACAGTGATTCGACCGTTCCTGCAAGGGCTAGCCGGTGTTCTTGTCATCATTCCTGTCCTCTGTATGTCACTCATGGGTCATCGGGTAGACAGCGAGCCGCAATCACCAGATCTTCAATTCACCATCTTACACACAAATGATCTTCACTCACACGATGAACCGTTTACAGAAAATGGCAGGTCAATAGGTGGATTGGCTCGTATCGGACATCTTATACGCTCAATTCGCAAACAAGAACCGAATACCCTGGTGCTTGACGCAGGCGACATATTTCAGGGCACTCCATTTTTCTCAAAATATCATGGCGCAGTCGAAGTTCATCTTTTAAATGAAATAGGGTACGACCTGTTCACAATAGGAAACCACGAGTTCGATGACGGTCCGGACAATCTAGCAGAACAGCTCAAGCAAGCCAAATTTCAAATCATCTCGGCGAATTTGGACTGTTCCAAATTTCCCCCGCTACAAGAACTCGTGAAGTCTTCAGTAATCAAGGAAATCAACGGACAAAAGATAGGTTTTGTGGGGTGTATCACCCCAGAATTTGAGACCTTAGCATTGAATCGTGGAGAAGTGAAATTAAAGCAAAAAGGTGCAGACTGGTATCAGCCTGTTCGAGATGAAGTAGAGAAGCTGAAAAAAGAAGGCATCAATAAGATTGTCGTGCTGTCGCACAGCGGTCAGGACAAAGAAAAAGAACTCGCAAAAAACATTCCAGATATTGATGCTGTAGTGGGCGGCCACAGTCACACAAGGATGGACCATCCCGAAATTTTCGAACATCCTGGGGTAGGCACTACCGTTGTAGTTCAGACAGGCAGCTATGGCCGCGCTCTTGGCAAATTACATCTGGCATTCGATAAAGAAGGAAAATTGCTCTTTCCAGAAACAACTTATCACCTGATTAACATCACAGACAAAATATACGAAGATGCTGATCTCAAAAAATACGTCGAGGAAAAAGGGGAACCTCTTCTGGCTTTGAAGAAGGATGTTCTGGGCTCAGCAGAAACAGATTTCGACAATAAGTGGCTCACAATGCCCTGGGACTCGCCGCTCGGAGACCTTGTCACTGACGCAATTTACGATTCAGGTAAATCTTACGGTGCCACCATTGCCTTCGAAAACAGAGGGGGAATAAGGGCTCGCATTGATAGAGGACCTATCTCTGAAGAAACAGTGCAAGAGATGTTGCCATTTGACAATCGACTAACGATTGGCACCATTACTGGTGACGAACTGCTTAAGACGGTGGAGCATAGCGTACAAACCGCAGGTGGTGGCAAGTTTCTCGATGTGCACGGACTCAAAATAGCCTATGACGCCAAAGGTGAGCCAGGACACCGCTTGATTTTCGCTCTAACTGAGGAAAAACCAGGCGACGGTAAATGGCTAGCGATTGACCCAGCCAAAAAGTATCGCATAGCGATCAATAGTTACACATTCTCAGGTGGTGAAGGCTACGATTTCAAAGCAGCTGAAAATGTGAAAAATTTACCGGACAAAATGTCTGATGTCTTCCGAGCATATTTGAAGAAACAACCGAACAACCATGCAGATCCCCCATCCAGAATAGTGCCTGTTATAGCTACTCTGGCTCGTCCCGAGAAAAATGGTGCGGCAATTAAAGTACATATTCACGCCGATTTCCCTTGCGCTAAAGCGTACCTGATTACAGGTGATGGGTTAGGAGTGGACAGTGTAAAGATTGGCACTAGAACGGAGCATAACGTTCCGGTGCCGCTATCTCATCCCAAAATCATCCGTACTGAGGCACTGGAAGGGAAATCAGATATTGATCTGTCGCCTCCAGAAGGCAGCGACGTCAGACTTTCCTCTGGAGCAAACGGGGCGAAGAAGCAGCTACTCACTGTCATTGTCGAACCGATGAAGGGTTCCGCAGGGAAGATACAGGTATCTGCGCCTGTAGATCTGAATGCGTTATCGAACTAATAACTTGACGAAAACGTGCACCTCAATATCTCTTGACGTAGAGTCATGGAAATTGAATCGGGAGAAAATATGACCTCAATAACTTGGTTCGCAAAGATTGGGCGGAATGGCTAAAAAAATACGCTGGTGGCAACGATGAAATTAGACCGACGTTAAAACTTAGCGGGCTTGGCCGTATTTGGCTTTTGGTTTTTGTCGACTTTGTCCTTCTTGC
>Ga0182030_10013631_pt1 | contig 16156 bp, 18 predicted proteins | sample 812S3MmetaG_FD_121299 | JGI IMG/M metagenome (GOLD analysis project Ga0182030, IMG submission 121299) | Permafrost microbial communities from Stordalen Mire, Sweden - 812S3M metaG (Illumina Assembly) | ecosystem: Environmental > Terrestrial > Soil > Wetlands > Permafrost | place: Sweden...
GGGAAGAGTAGCGGAGAGATGCGAGAGGAAACGTAAGGGGAGACTTGGACGGAGGCGGTGGTTTGTATTGTTGCTCATTCTAGCGATAATACTCTCAGCAGGCGTGATTGTCCTTGCTGCCAACATTTCCAAAATTCGGAGCTTGAGGTTTGTGCAAGTTTGTATATTTTCGGCTCATATGCTAATTGAGTATTATTAAAGTTCTACTGGAACAACCTTAAGAGCTGCTGCAAACCCCGGCTTCACCACTACATCTGTCTCACGTGCCCCAGTTTCCGTAACCACGGCGTCCGACCACACAACTTCAACAATCTCAATCACTTCTTTGGCCTCGTCGGGAATGACAGCTACGGCATTTATCAGTTCACCTCCTACACCAGGTTGGTACAATTTTTTTTCAAAAGCATATGTTTATTGAGATTTGTCATTTGCAAAATCTGATCGTGGGTGGCCTAAGCTGGGCCTCTTGACGAGGAAATTCCTCTATTATAAAGTTTCGACTGAAATCATTCGCTTCCCCTTAAAAATGGCCGACCACATCTCAGCTTCAAGGCAATTCTGTGTTGATCTGCCCAGGCTTCTATGTTTCAGTCATGAAAGTTCACAGACTTAGTTTAGTCATCGGACGTTCAGAAACCTGGTACGTAAGCACGTTCAATACTACTCGGTAATCTTATTTCCCGGCTCGTTCAGAGACTACTACTTAGCATTTCTCTGACTCTTTTGTAGTTCAAAAGTCTTATCTTGGACAAAGTGTGCCCTATACTAGCGAGTTGTCCGCCGTGACTAGCTCAAAACCCTCTGTTCAGCTTTTGACCTTTCAATCAATCAAGTCAGGCTTGAATTTCACAGCCACAGAAAATTGGCCTGCAAGTCGAGTTTCACAAACTACCGCTCTCATACAAACAGAGTTATCTGTTGCGGGAGCGGTGATTATGAACAGTTCAGGAATTTATGTTGCATCTGGCACGCAAACTTCGGGAGTCGTTTCTTCGTCACTATCATTATCTATCAACACAACTTTAATCAAAATCGTGACTGGCACCGCCTCTTCATCCTCCTTATCAAATCCCGCGACTGCTTCAATTACTAGCTTTGCCTCGCCTGGCACACCTTCAAACCCCGTTTTACAACCCCTACCGAGTTCACAGGGCTCATCGGCATTGTCAGCAGAAAGCACCTCCCAGTCATCTGATGGAGAGGTTTCATCAGCTAATTCTTCATCGGTTTCAGGCTTGAGTAAGCTAGCGAGTTTAAAAAGCAGCAATCCCCAACCAGGAGAAAATTTCGCAATAACACCGTCTGCGACGCCTGTTACACAAGGCCAATCTATAGTGGAGATGACTGGGAGCCAAAACTCCAGTACCCCACTTACTTTTATATCAGGTTCATCCTCTGAAGCTACTGGAATACTAGCGGCGGGATTCATCCAAATCGCATCCTCATTTCTTTCATCTTCAGCACCATCGTCTGCAGCGCTACCATCACCTCAGAGCACAAGTTCAGCTGTTCAATCTACCTTCTCAGCGATCCGGACGCCCGTCAAGCTACAATCTGCCTTGACTTCGACATCTTTGGATAATGTCACATCCATCGTTACGTCCGTCGTTACATCCATTTTGTTGCAGACGTCAGTTCTATACCAAACTTCGACGCTGTGGGAGACCAGAAATTTTATGCACGATGCAGTAGTACTTCAAACATTGGTCTCAGATGAAGCTTCAACGGTGTTTCAATCGTCATATGATATCGAAACATCATTCCTAGACGAAGCATCAACAATATTTCAACCGTCATTTGATATCCAAACATCAGTTGTTTTGGAGACATCAACAGTGTTGACAACTTCAACTGAAGTCTACACTACAGTAGTAGCCCAGACATCTGTCCCAAACCAACCATCAACGAGATTGAACTCTTCGCTGGAGGTTCGCACTTCAGTATTCTACGAAACATCAACAGTATTGACAACGGAAACTGAAGTCCATGCCTCAATAGTGTCTCAGTCTTCAGTCATAACTGCAACTGAAGTTCATACTACAGTAGTATCTGAGACTTCAGTGATAACTTCAACTGAAGTTTATACCGCAGTAGTATCAGAGATATCAGTCATAATTTCAACTGAAGTCCACACCGAGTTTATATCTCAGACATCATTGATTATTTCAACTCAAGTCGAGATAGAAACAGAAACAATAACCAGCATAATATCCGAGACCTCGCTAACCTCACCAACAACAGCAGCATCATCAGACACATCCCCCACCGCCTCAGCCTGTCCCACCTATACACCAAATCCCAAGCCCTATGCCTATCAAGGCTGTATGAGCGATCTCGCCGAGCCTCGTACCCTCGGCGGCCCCGAGTACCAGAACGATTGTATGACAACCAAACAATGTGCCGCTCTTTGCGAAGACTATAGTTTCTTCGGTACGGAATATGGTATGAACCCCTCTCACCACCCCTTAATCCTCATTATTGATAAATCGTTTCTAATTCTTACCAAGGCACTCAATGTTTTTGCGGGACTAGCTCGATAGGGAATGCGACCGTTTTGTCAGGGTCGGGGACACAGACTGAATGCAATTATGCTTGCAGTGGTGATCAAGGAGAGTTTTGTGGGGGGAACTACTGGTTGAGTATCTACCAGTTCACCTGAAGGCGTGGTATATAATATATTCGGAGAAATCAACTATTTGGGGGAAGATACTCTGGTATCTGGTCATTCTTTGCAGGATTGAGCGCCTGTGTTGGGCCAGATAAGATTACTCGCGAACCTTGACTCAAAAAAAGGCTTGCTCAGGAGACAGAACAATAGACATAGAAGGCTCAGCTGCTTCAGCACAAACCGGCGCAGGGACTTTGTTTTCTTTTGTTGGAAATTTAGAAGTCTTGTAATCAAAGCATACAGAGGGGCGGTCTCTCCCCTTTAATAGTTCATCATGCTTATAAATTTTTGTCAGTCCCACAGATATTTTTCAACAGTGTCCTTGAATGGAACTAGAGTTCCATTTTAACTGAGCGGAATTTAGCTAATCTTAGAGCCCTGAAGTTTCGCTTCAGAGGTGCGAAGTCCCGTTCCAACCTTGTATCGTGGACTCCAACCTTATCGTCAATCAATAATTTGATGTGCTACGCATTATCATACAGCATCGCAGCACCAACCGTGTTATCGATCTGTAATAGTGTTGAAGCTCATACGCATAGAGAATAGCACATACCCACTGAAAACTACCCCGCATTCTCAGCCTCGCCCTCCTCCACTCGCCTCTCAGAGCTCCTGACAATTTGAACTTTTGCGTTTATATGTGGGGTTTCCGAACAACAGAGAGTGACCTGCTCCCTCCAGTCCACAAATACGAAAGGAACAGCTCCTTACACAAAACTTATTCTTAATCCCCCCCGGCCTCTATCTCCTCACTCTCCGTCCCTTCTCTGTCTCCTCATCGAACCTTTATTCTTTATAAAGTGGAACGACACAGCATTTATAGTAGGGCCAATGCCCACATCTCCAGCAACGCTCGTGTTTGGGGAAGATATATTTACCACCGCACTATGAAGCCATCAGTATTTCCACCTGGCCTATGAGGAGGACAGAGACTCATACACGGCAGCAGTCCCATCGTATCTTGACAGCTTTGGGGATAGGTGCTTGTTGATTTTCGGATTGTGGATCGGGAGTTTTGCGATGCTGTAGTTCTGCCACTGTCATCTTTAGAATTACGTCTAAATATGGGTCGAAGAAAAGACTTTCGGTTTCAACGACAGAAGAGCGGAAAATTTGAGAACAGGGTTTATAAGAACGCGATATCACTGAATCACATCGATAGGAGTGAGGAGTTCAAAAGCCATCGACGATTACTGATATCATATCTGCCCTGTGAATCATGCCAAACCCCTCACAATCCAAGATCCCAATATCCGCTCATACCAGAGACCATAAGGGAAATGAGTGTTTTTGTACCACAAAGCCCAACTAGATCCTGCGGCTGAGATCAATTAGGGAAATTCTCTGCCGCAACAAATATGGTGAGGTTCATGCGAACACTTGGAACAGCGCACGTTCATTTCTTTGTTGATTGTCTCGCACTGTAGCGATTCAGTTCTCTTATGCCTACACCAGACGGGAGGAGAGATTATCTCAGAGCATGTCCAGGGAAAGATTTCTAGCATCTTGATCTCTAGTGGGTGTCGAGGCTTGATGAGCTAAAGAAATGATGTGGTTTTTTCTCTCGGGTTGCTTGATGTAGTGAGGGCTTAATTCGGTTGTGAGTGACTTGAAGGTATGTTGTAGATGGGTGTGCTTTTATACATCTTAGGTTACGAGGAATCAATTGCAGTACCTGTGGTTACTGTCCTTGAATCACTCTCCTCAATACCTGCCGTATCTCAATCTCGTCCTTTCGGGGAAATCTCCGGCTTCAGTTAGTTCCGAGAAAATTCTTTGCTACAACAAACCAAGTGTGGCTTGTGCGAGCAAGCAGGGTAACAACGGTTTGAGTCATCGTTAATCGTGCCACACTGACGATAGTCAGTTTCCATATGATCCATTAGAGAAAGGAAAGATTACCTGGCAGCATATCCATAGAAAGGCTGGGACCTGCCGCATACTCAGCTTTGGTCGGGACATAGGGTTTCTCGAATCTTAGATGTGGGAGTTCGTCATGCTAGAGGTTGAGATTATCTTCGGGTTTGGTACGCTTACTAGAAAGAGGCTATTTTAAATATTGTTTGTAGGAAAGAGGAAATGAGGAGAGTCTTGCAACGTCGGAATAAGGGCACGCATTCAAGTGGATGGGGTTGAGGATGTAAAACAGGATTTAAGAAATATAGGACGGGACTTTGAGAACCACTGAGTCACATAATACATACGAATAACATTTTTAATTCAGGCTCAATATAGCACCAGCACTACTTAAATCTTCCCCTCGATCCCCAGATCAAGAACAATCCGATAACTCCGGGGCCCGGTCACAACAATCCTCGTTATGTGTATGCAAGCAGCTAGCGCAGTGCGTAGCCAAAGACTCGTTCAATTTGCCGCACTTTGCTTGCCATTAGCTGATGGGCTGAGTAGGGAAACCGGGGAAGCAGCCTACCATACAGCATGTCCATGGGCGGAGAATACAGGTGCGCTGTTCGGACATTGTGGTTATTGTTTGGGTTTAATGGTGCTTGTATGCTTTGGTGATTGTCTATTTGTTTCTTTCTCTATTAGGGTTTCTTCGTCTGTGGGTGATATTGTAATAGTTTGTCGGAGAGTATGAAAGTTTGAAGTATATTTTTATGCACGATTGAATCTGAATGCTGTGCCGTGATTGTGATCAGCGTTGACTGATTCATGAGAAAGGACTATATCATTTAAGATGGAGCAATGTTGCAGTCTTTGAATAGTACAGAGCTTTCGATTACACCCTTTGGTATTGAGCTACTATCTACTCTTTGCAGACAAGTACGGCGAAGATTTTCATATATATTCTTCATATTCAAAAATAAACTAAAGTCATGAACAAATTGGTATCCTGTCATCATTAGGTCTTATACATCAATTTACAAAATGACAATTTGGTCCCGACCGAAGGAGCAACTGTGAAACCCCGAAGTATCATGCACTGTTAAGACTGAACGTCACCGGTATTGGAGCTGGTGAGTTGTCAGGGAGGACCGTAAGGTCTGGTAAAATGTTTCTCCTCCAAGTCGGCAGGAAGCTCTAAACTGATCCTCTCTTCTATCTCGATCGCGAATGGATCCGGCCCATTGTGATCATGAGGACACTCAAGGTCAATGATGTTCTTCTCTCCCGATGAGAAGAATACTGACTGGCTTGCAAGGCTCGGGCGATCCTCTGGTTCTTCCCTAAGCATCTTTCTGATAATTTCCCTGCTGACTTCCATGTCCTCGAGGGTGGTGATCCAGGATATGACTTTCTCTAGAGAAGTGTGGTAAGGCAACCTGCTAAGATATAGATAGCGGAGAGATTCCACTGTTATTCCGAATAAACGGTTGCCATCTCAGTGAGCACGCAACCCAGTGAGAATATATCTGATGCGCGACCATGGCGCTCGTCAGACGCGACCTCTGGCGAAGCATATATTGGCGTTTTCCCTGGGTATGTTTCGGTCTGGCTTTGCTCCTCGGGATTGAAAACTTGGGAGATGCCAAAATCGCAAAGATACATCTTGTATACCATTTTGAAGTTGTAGGCTTCAGCGGAACTGCATTTTTTCAGCAGGATGTTGGCGGGTTTAATGTCCATGTGCTTGACCCCACATTGGTGAACATATCGAAGAGCCGAGATGAGACAAAGGGATCCCTTAGAAAGTACATCTTTATATTCGTACGCCCTCTCCTTGATCGGAGTCGCAGCCCAGCTTATATCTGTCTCAGCGGACATCGATCGACCTTCTTCGAGGTAGTGTGCCAGGTCCATATCTGCAACCGGGTAAATGAGAGCAGCGAACATCCTCCCTTTGGTATACGTGCCCACCAATTGAACGACATGAGCATGCTTGAGCTTCCGAAGAGCCTGAGCTTCTCTCAACAGATCTCTCTGGCTGATACCCCATCTCAAATGTGTCAATTTCCTAGCAAGCCTGATCCGACGGCACCGAACAATGTCCACTGTAGCCGTGGATCCATGACCAGCCGAATCGCATATTTCGAGAGGTACAGCTTCGCCGGATTTAAATTCAACATGCATTCCACGACCGCACCAATCGAACTCCTCATCGTCATCTTCCTCTTCTACCAGCGATGCTAGCCCTCCGCGTTCTAGGAGTTTCCGAAAGGTTCTCGAGACCGCGGATCGCTGCTTATGATTCCCATCATCGCCAAATTCCGAGGGCGCCGTCCGCCACGAGCCACTATATAATCGAAGAATCAGCTCTATCCATAGTTCGCGCGTGAAACGGGTAATGCTTACAGGTAGCTTGTGGCAGTGCAATATGTATCGAGCGACGCTGTCGAAAAGCGGCTTGTTGATTGGGCTGTCAGGCTAGTCGTCGAGCCATTGTATGTCCTTCTCCTCCATGGCGTACTTCCTATACCAGATAATCTGGAGCCTCTACTCCATCGCTTTTCGTTATATTCTTTGCTGAGGGTACTGGCCGTGGAGGATCGTCTGTCGGTCGTAGCTTCCCGCCGAGGCTCTACTACCTCAACTTCTGCTTCGGCAAGACCGTTGGTTTCTGCAGCCCCTCTCCCTTTACTAGATGGTTTTTCTTCGATCACTTCAGTCGTTGATTGCTCATCGTCGGCAATTGAGATTGATGGAGGTCGAGCTGTCGAGTCTAGTAATTTGGCTGTGTCTGCCATTTCTTGTTCCGGCTGATTGAACTCAATCGACCGTCGACAGGGATACAGATTTCGCGTTATGGGGATATAGCTTTGAATTCGGCCGCGGTCAGATCCTTAATGTTTAATTGAGGGACTTAAATGAATATGTCTGAAGCAAGCAATGAGGAAAGGCAGACACACAATGAGGCTGTCTCCATACGGGGAGGGAAGTTCAGCCCTCAGCCCCAGCTCAGCCTCGTTTGAACCAAGACAATGCCGGACTACTTCCATCCTCAAGCTTCTTCTCTAATCATTCAATATTCCCTATCAAGCGGTTAACAAGTTTTAAATTCCCTTACCAGCTTCAAGAATGAAAAGATCGAGGAACAATAAAGATGCTCTGGGGCCGCGTCGGTCGAGCAAGGCTGGGAGCCTCGCGTCCGTTGGGGATGCAGAAAGCATGCCCCGAACAATTAAGAGAAGGAAAGTGGTGATGAGTAAGGCCCGAGTGCACTGTATGCTAGAAGGAGATGAATCGAAACACCTCTCGGCGGCCCAGAAATCCGGTTCTAGCCCTCCAGCTGTCAATATGTCTATAATTCATGGCCCTGCAGACGCTATGTCGAGCGACGATCCGTCGTCTCCTAAATTTCCTTACAAGCCTCTCGATATCAGGAAACTCGAGATCCGACTCATCACTCTCAAACCCGGTATCGACTCCTCCCCCATTGAATGCCAATTGGACCATGCTGCCACTTATAATAGATCAAGGCCTTCTTACAAGGCTTTATCTTATACGTGGGGTCCTCCAATGGTCAACAAAACCATCTACCTGAATGGTGTACTAATTGAAGTGCGCGAAAATCTCTGGCAAGCGCTGTATCATCTACGGTCTTCTAATACGGAATTGGTTCTTTGGGTTGACGCAATTTGTATCAACCAAAACAATATCCCAGAACGCAATCAGCAGGTCACAAGAATGGGAACCATATACGGCTCAGCCAAAGAAGTCATCGTTTGGCTAGGACCTGAAGAGGCAGGGAGTGGCACTGCTATAACTTTCATAGAGAAAACCATGAGAGATCGAGAGGGGAAATATCCCCAAGACCTTTCTTTGCTCCTGGTTAGGGATGGCAGCTTTCAGCCCATCTTGGACCTTACCCGACGAGAATATTGGAAGCGTGTCTGGATCGTCCAGGAAATAATTCGAGCACGGAGAATTACAATCCATTGCGGAAAACGCACTTTACAGTGGTCTGTACTCGCGAAATTCTTCCGCCGGCTTCGTAAAAGCACCAAAATAACACATCCGTTACAGGATAGCCTTCCGAGGAAATTGACAGAGCAGAAGACTTCTCAGAACCACCACTTGGAAAGGCTTCTTGCGACGTACAAATCATCTTTGTGCAGTGATCCAAGAGATAAGATTTTCTCATTAATCGGACTGGCCGGTAAACGGCTAGGTGGGTCACCGGGAGTAGCCAGCACCCATGCTGCGGAGCAATGGGAGAAGAGATACAACAAGAGTTTTGTGGCAGCTCGAGAGTCATGGGTCAAAATTGACTACTCAAAATCAAATACGGAGTTGTTTAGGGATCTTGTGGTTCTTTTCTATGATAAAGAGCCCTTGTTCAATGGCAAATGCTTCATGGTGCGAAGAATGCAGCTTTTTCAGGAAGTTCTCGCGTTAGGTCCCAGACGAAATCTCCCAGGCCTCGAGCAATGCGAAAGAGGTGATACAAATACTTTACCTTATACTGGAGCACGTATTACTTGCTTCGGAGATCATACAGGACATGTCCTGGAGATTGGTCCAGTCGTGTCAGCGGGATTGAACTATGAAACCCCGATCAATGACTGGTATGATCAAATTTTCAGGAATCAAGCGTACATTGAAGGGCGGATGAGCAAGATGCCAAGTCTTTCTTGGGGCAGCTCAAACTTTTCCGGAGATGATATCTCTCGAGCACAAGTTCGCGAATTGCCTGGGTATCGGAAGGAAAATACCTATTTGTCCTGTTATGAGGCAAATCTAAAGCCACGTTCCGAGAAACAAGCTGCACGACTTTTCACAATGGATAATGGAAGAATGGGATTGGGACCGCTCTCCATGACGGAAGGAGATAAAATTGTCCAATTTCATTCTTGCGATGTTGTGTTTGCCGTCAGGCACTACGACTTTATTGTAGGTAGGGCCATGCTTCTCAAAGCAGACTTCGAACCTCCTGAGGAACATTGGCCCGGAGCTGCGGATTTCCACTACGTCTCTTACGGCGTCCCGAAACCTTTAAACAATTCAGATGGTAACTTCGAAACTAAGTTCACTTTGCCTCTGAACGTCTGGGAAAGCTTGACGTGGTAGACAGCTGAAGTGTTCGGTAGCCAGATGGCATATCTGGACGTTGGTATTTCGTTTGAATCAGCAAAATTCTTCCTACATGGCAATCCCACGTCGTCCTATAGGTTTTGCGTAACATCATCCCGCACGTCTCTGGTAAGCGCTGTATCACCTGATACGGACTTGGTTCTCTTGGTTGTCTCAATATCTATCTATTCTAATTGAAGCACGAATATTGATTTCTTAACCGAGATCTTAGTAAAGATCCTCCAATAAAATTCTATTTACAAGTTCAGATAATTCTTGACCTACAAACGTAGGATTATCCGCTTGTACAAAATGCCCACAGCCAGGACCTTGAATAGGACCTTTACTCCTTTCTGGTGCTGTGATCCTTGTTAAACCTTCGTTGTACTTATGCCAAAAAGGATTAGAATAATTAACAGTCAGAGTTTTCGGGATCCCCAACTGTTTTTCGCTCTGTTCTGCAAATGTTTCAAAATCATGCCCAACAACAGTGACATAGGGGCCCCGGCCACAGAATCCCTTCAGCACCGGGCTATCACTGTCCAGCAAAAGGGACCTGAGGTTTTTCCTACTAAGGCCTTCCTTGCTACCATTGTCTGGATGGAAGATCATCTTAACCTTCTGTCGTGCCTCCTTTAGCAGATCGCCAGTAATGCCTTCAGGTAGGGCTTTCTCATCGAAACCGTCATCATCAGGATCAGGGAAGATGGAAACGAAGTCGGAGTTTGCGAGCACTGAATCCAGCAGCAACATTCCCACTACTGAGCCTGGATATTCTTGTGTGTAGAGCCTCGCAATTGCGCATCCGATAGAGTTAGCCACAAAGATGAGCGCCACTTTGCTGATATCTTCTAACCCCATTTTTTGTTGGGCGATCTGTTGGATTAACTGGCGTAAATTATATACTACGCTCATACAGTCGTGTGCGTGCATTGGGTTTTGTGCGCCTTCATCCGCGGGGTCTCTATCGATGGTTGCGCCTTGCCCATAACGGTCGTATGCTAATATTGCAGGTCGAGCGTGTGGTTGTGATAGTATAAACCCAGAGATAACTGGAAACCATGCCGCCTTTGGGAGACCAAGACCGTTGAGAAACACGATTAATTGAGGCTTTGAGGTAGCATCGGCCGATGGTGGAATGAAGTTGAAGGAAATCTGGGCGTTAGGTTTTGTTTTTAATCGAATGAAGCTTTGGTCAAGACCCAATTGAGACTGAGCAGTGCTCGGTTGGAATTCAGTTGATCCTGTAGTTGCCATTTTGGTTGCTACCTTATCTGGTATAAGTAGGTGTAAAGATTACAACAACATAAAGGAGTGAAGCAGCGTAATACTTTCACTATATCTTCGTCGCTCGTAAATGATATCAGCACTACATTGAATCGAAGTACTTACCGCCCATAATGAACCAATAATAGGAAGACCCGCTATTGATTCGGAAAGAGTGGAAACAGACGAAGGAATATTGATGCATGTCGTGCTTATGTGAGATTCTAACTCGCGGCAAATTGACATGGTTCTAGCTCGTAGTCGGTGTTAGTGGTTGATACTTTGGAGATGGAACGTTGCAGAGAGGCTGGTGGATCTATAAATGAATGGCAGATCATTGGGGTAGTGTCAAAAATGCCAGTGCCAACCTTGGTCTGTGGCTGGGGATCTCAAGGTCCCGTCCAATCCACCTCTTTTCTTCGAATTCGCTTCCACTTCCACATTATATCTCGAAAGATCTTCAAACTCGCCAATGAATGTTCTTCACAGGAGGGATTCATTGTCTAGCTTGTTGGACTAAATGGCCGAAGCAGCCATTAGGGATGTCGTAAAAGGCGTTTCAGTAGCATATGCAGACCCTTGTTCTGGACCCAGTTATCCCTATTTTTCCTTTTTCAAAAGTTCATATTCGTATCTGGGCACCAATAGGGGGTAATCGCGTATGACGTTGAGGGCCTGCATGGATATTTCCTAAGAGGATGGAATTGTTAGCGGATCCCTCCTAATCAGGAAGAAGCGTCTTATTTGGCGTAGAAATGGAGATTCAAAAAGAGGCGTATGAGATCTACAGAATCCCTTATACACTCGATTCTGACGCTTATATACAAAAGGCTAGAGAGTGGTTGATCGGAGCGTTATAATCCAGTCTACGCTACTGAATCGCCTTTCACAACGTCACAACGTCACAACTTCCCTATTCTAAGATTTTACCCTTTGATTGACTTCTTTTCCTGCTTTCGTAATTGCGAGTCCTCTTTTCATCCCAACAATCGCGGTTACTTTTCTTCAAAATTTTCACGATTTTGCCTTTCAACAGAAGCCGTAAAGCTATGTGCTGATGCTAACAAAACCATCTTGCCCATCCCTCCATCTTCCTCTCCTCTACACTATTCTCCTCATTGAAGATACCCTCCTGTACTCTACTTCCTACATCGGATCCCCTCTCCTCGTCCTTTCTATTATCTGCCCCCTCCATCTTCCCTCCTTTCTTAATCTTTCTCCACCCCATTCCCAAGCTCCCAAAAACATAGCTCCCGAAGCGCACGCAGATAATTAGAACGTCCGAGAAAACCATAATGACACGGACATCAGGTTTGGAAAGGCTGTTGTATGCTCCAGAATTAGTACAAGTGCATGAATCATTGCAAAAATGGTCGGCGTGACTATACACGTTATTTTAGAAGGAACTTAGAGCCATATACGACATCATAATCTGCTTACTTGATAGCTACAGGAAGTTCCAAATCGTCTTGATTTAATCAAGGCGGAGATGCGTTACGTGCTGCATTATTGACTATGTATTTTAGAACTTGTTCGCTATGCCGGTAGCCAACAAAAGGATACTTACCAAGAATTTGCAATCTCTTTTCTGAGGAGAGGTGTATATTTGCAGATTTTGATACGACTCTTGGTGTTGTGAGATCCAATGGAAGCCAAATAATAGATTCTTTGTTTGTGGTCTCAGCATGTGTTTGCTCGTATGTCTGAATAGCATCTTCAACCGTTGATACAGGCTGTGCGCCCATTCACACTTTAGCACCGTGAAGAGCTAGGTATTTCGGTATCATATAGCACATGCCCACATTTTTGTACTGAACACTCAGCGATAGAATTTCATCGTCAGAGGAATTAATATTACTAATGAGAAGGCAGAAAAATACATTCAGCAGCTGCAAACCACAAAAAGTGTGTACCTTGGGCCTGGCCTTCATTATGTGCAAGAGGACTATCCACAAGCCATTGGTCGTGAGATTGCCCAGTGGTTGCCTATGTCATTAAAGAAGTACTAAAAAGGCTATATTTATAAGAGTGCCAAAATAGGACAATGCTAATGTTTATATTTGTCAAAAAGGTCGAATTTCCATGCTACTCGCCACAGGCACATCGGGCAATAAAATCTCTGCTTTGGCATTCCATGGTTTAGTTTTGCTGAATTTTGCAATAACCTCCATTTCGGATTCCAAGCTCCTGCTTGTATAGACATTTCATGCAACAACAAAACTTATTACCTGCTACAATGTACCCCGTCCTATCGCGATAAAATTTGAGAGCTCTTCTCTCACGCCAGATGTTGAAACCAGCCAGGATCACTGTCACACTCGCAGTATGAACTTTAAAAGGCCTCAAGTCTGCGGCACAAATGTTATGGCCAAGTGTTTTTGGTATTCTAGGTGTCTAAGGAGAACAAGGAAAGAGGTCTCGAGTTATTAACAATATGAGCTAAAAAGGGAGCTAGTGTAGTATTATCACGTGGCGATGGCGATCAACGACACAACTATCCTTTTCATGCAATCTGAGTTACATTTACTACAATTGCTTAATCTTCTACTAGATTTTAGTCCAAGACCGTGGGAACTACAATTTCCTCATCGTTGGACGAGTGCGACTGATTAGGTCTAGCTTAGAACAACGCGCTCCACAGCGAGATTTTCTGCTGCAGGGATGGAGAAAGTCTACTTGGTCCCAGATGATGCGCCATGCCCCTCTAACTTGACTTTGTTCCAGGGCTTTGAATGGTACATCCCATCAGACCACCGTCACTGGGCTCGGCTGGCTGCAGCAGTCCCAAGCCTCGTCGCGCTGGGAATCACAAGCATGTGGATCCCGCCTGCGACCAAAGGCGCGGAGTGCACGAGCAACGGTTACGACATATATGATTTGTATGACCTTGGAGAGTTTGAGCAGAGGGGTGCGAGACACACCAAATATGGGACGAAAGAGGAGCTGGTACAGCTAGTGGATATTGCTAACAGTCACGGTATCGGGATCCTGTTTGATGCCGTGCTGAATCACAAGATTGGGGCAGATCGCACCGAGAAATTCGTGGCTGTCAGGGTTGATCCCGGGGGTAGTGCTCCTCTGAAGGGCGTGAAGTGTACTTCAGGAGTGTAGCTGACCTTTTCTCTCCAGACCGCTTGAAGGAGATCGGCAAACCGCAAAAGATTGAGGCTTGGACAAAGTTCGATTTCCCAGGTCGCGGTGTCACGTATAGTTCACTGAAGTGGAACAAAGAGCATTTTACGGGTGTGGATTGGAATCACAGGTCGAAGTCCCAGGGAATTTGGAGATTTCAGAGGAAAAAGTGGGCACATGATGTTGACGAGGAGCTTGCTAACTATGACTACCTGTAAGTTCTCAAAGGACATGCTTTCTCATTGTAGTATTGACAACTGTGATGTATCAAGTATGGGTTCAAATGTTGATCACAGCCACCCTGACGTCCGCGGCGATCTTTTCCACTGGGTTGAATGGCTTGGATCTCAGCTCAAGCTCAGTGGTCTACGTATTGATGCCATCAAGCACTATTCGGCATCATTTCTACGTGACCTGATAGACCACATTGATGAGACAGTGGGTAGAGATTGGTTCATGGTAGGCGAGTACTGGAGGGCTGACGCGAAAGTTCTCTCCGGGTATATCGAATACATGAACAATCGCATCTCCCTCTTCGACGTTCCTTTATTGGAGAGCTTTTCCAAAATCTCTCGTGGAAATGAGCCAGATATGCGTAGGATTTTTGATGGTACTCTTGCTGTCATGAAGCCCGCAAATGCCGTCGTGAGTTCCGCTTTAGTTCCTTTCAACTAGACGCGAATAATAACCTCTGCTATAGACTTTCGTTGTAAATCACGATACTGTAAGCTGCCTTCAACTTTGGTATTCTGCGATCATTGACTAACAGAATACAGCAAACGGGACAAAGCCTTGAGGTGAGTCTCTCAAAGTCACAACATAACATATCAAAAAGAGCTACTAATTATTCAAGACGCCGGTCGAGCCCTTTTTCATTCCAATCGCATACGCCATCATCCTGCTCCGAGCCAATTTTGGTATACCCTGCGTTTTCTGGGCAGATCTTTATGGCACCCAGGGCCCTCCACGCCCGCAATTGCCCCCGCAAGGAGGACTGATCGTACCGCGTCTCATGCTGTCGCGGAAGTTCTGGGCATATGGCACCGAGGTGTCCTACTTCTCCGACTCGAAAACCTGCATCGGCTTCTCGAGGTTCGGGCACCCGTCGCAGTCAGGAGGAGCCGGGCTCGCGGTCGTAGCGAACACCGCGTGGCGGTATGATACTAAGCGCATGTGCGTCGGACGGCGGCACGCTGGCGAGCGATGGACGGACGTGCTAGGACAAGTTTGGGGGGAAGTTGTAGTTGACGAGAGTGGACATGGAACATTCCCCGTTGGGCCGCGGGGATTGGCTGTTTGGGTGAGCAAGGAGGCGAAGGGCAGAGAAATAGTCGAATTATTCGCCTTGTGAGTATGATTTTCTCTGATATCGATTTAAAGCCCATCCCTTGCTTGGGAAGCCAGATTAAGTCCAGATTGTGGCCGAATCTCAGATTATTGACTGACTACGGGATGTCTTCACTTTAGCGACCACAAGAACTACGGGATTGTCGAAGAGGCAGATGATGCAAACAAGTCAAGGTACCCACCCTCTCAGAACCTTTCCCCCATGGCTTCGATCTGCAGTTGAGACCACAAGAGCCAAGTGAGTAAGACAGGTAGAAGATATTTAGAAGTCGCCTCGGAACCTATGAAAATGTTTTCAATGAGTTTTTCGTGGAATAGATGGATTTTATCTTTCTAATTATTAACTAAAACCTTTGATACAATCAGTAAGGCATGGGAAGACTACAAGAGAGGGAAAGATAGTAACGAAGGAAATAGAAAGACTGTAAGAGAGATGGTGGGGAAGCTGCCTGCGGCAAGGCAATGAGCTGAGGTATCGCTTAGAACTCCCAAAGTCTTGACAAAAGCCATAGGATGTGGCTCGTGAAGGTAAGAGCAGTGCAACCTTTCATGAATATAGCGAGCGAATTATTTGTGACGCGGATTTAGGGAGAGTTTGCAGACTGTCCGAAAACACGACTGGGTTGTGAACAAAGCACTTGGCAAAGTTTTGCATCACGTTTCGGTCAATACATGGCGCAAGTCGACTACTACTGCCTTGTGGGGTGTTTCAATACTGGGCCGCCAGAAAACAGCCTAGCCCAGTCCAGTTGAGTTTATTGTGTAGCGCCC
>Ga0182030_10013632_pt1 | contig 16155 bp, 19 predicted proteins | sample 812S3MmetaG_FD_121299 | JGI IMG/M metagenome (GOLD analysis project Ga0182030, IMG submission 121299) | Permafrost microbial communities from Stordalen Mire, Sweden - 812S3M metaG (Illumina Assembly) | ecosystem: Environmental > Terrestrial > Soil > Wetlands > Permafrost | place: Sweden...
CTGGACTAGCCCAGTTAGCCTGCCAAGCGAACGAGGATACTCGTCGGCAACAGGAACCCTCCGTGTCAGCGGTTCTCACCGCTTAGCCGGAATCCCCTTCCTTCAGGGAGGGGAGGACGTCAACACCTTGAGACACGCGCGGTGAGACCGGCATCGTGGGAGCAAAATGAGAATCCATTGAAGGGAAAGGTACTTAAGAAGCTCCGCACAGACATTAGTGACAATCTAGCTCAATTGTCGAAAGAGTGGGAAGATGCGCACGAAGGATTATGAAAAATGACTTGCTTTACACCTACAAAATCAAAACCGGTAATTATCGATCCCGAAAAACAAACGCGCACAAGAATTTCTAAGCCAACTCACTTTGTAGTGAAATTAGATTTCAAAAAGTTAGAGGGTTCGGATAAGAAATCATTTTTAGTTGTACCTGTAGGCACTCTAACAAAGTACCTCCCGATGATTCAGGCATCGGTAAAAATGCTTCGCATTGTTTTCGTGCTTGACAAAAAACAAGACGGTGTTCAAAAAGTAGATGCTTTGTTGGACAAAATTGTACAAACTAACTCAGAAAAGATTTTGCCAAAGCTGTTCGTTACTGAAAAATTTGAGGATATAAACCGAATTCTTCACGCTTGGTGCGACGGTGTAGAAAAAAGCACCGTTGCTGAGGCATGGGTTGATGGCGACATTTTAATAGTAAAGACCTGCTCTCTCGAAAGGCTTACCATCTCATTCGACCAGTTGCCATGGCTAGCTAAAATACCAGCAGAAGACCGTGATAGTTTCGAAATTGATTCTTTTGGTAACCACTTGCATTGGCCAAAACAAGACGTGCATTTAAATGTAAATGCTATTCGTTGCGCTGTTGATGCTAACTTTCGAAAAAAACGTGATATTGAATTGATTACCAAAGATATCAATTATGGGCAAGCCATTGCCAAATTTCGAGCGCAAAGCGGATTGTCCCAACAAGAAGTGATGCGAAGAACTGGTATCACTGATCGCCAATTGCGAAGAATCGAGAGGCAAGGTCATCCACTATCCGTCCAAATGGTTAAGCACTTAGCAGAAGCTCACAACTTATCAGAAAATGATTACCTGAAGGCTATAGCCAAAGTCTTGCACTCAAAATAGCGACAAGAATAGTCATGACTGAAAAACTTATTTAGTTTTAGACCATTTAGAAATTTTCGCATTTGGTCCAGCGGATTTTCGCCCTTTGGAATCCAACCATTAACAGCTCCGGCGGCTCGTTCCGTGTAAGGTACAAAAACCGCCGAGGGGATGCTGGGGATGATTGTCAGAATTCCTGCGGTTTTAATCATTCTCTTCTTATCCGGCGAGTATTTGAGTCTGGACGCATTTGTTCTGATTCGTCTTTTTTGTATGCTTGCGCATAAGACGCCTTGCAAAATCTATTATGCAGCGTTAGGTTGACACTGTCATCAGCTTTGAGGTTTAAACATGGATCGCAAAATTTTTTTTGATTCGGGACCATACAATCAGACAGTTCGAGTGATCGATGTTGCTATTGGTGAGGAGCTGCCTAATAGCGTTCAGTTTTACGAAGACAATCCGAATGGATTCGTCTATCTGAAGACAGAAAAGCAGGTTCGAATGATGCATGTAGTCGACGGACGAAACGTGAGCCGTATGACACAATACGAGTTCGTCCCGCGCAATGATTTGACAAAAGATCTATATTCTGATTGGTAATCAATTGTGTGCGTGTTCTATGATAGCTTGCCGTTTTAACGGTTTTTGCATATGCGCGTCATATGCCCCAAGTGAGTGTTAATCAGGTTATACCTTTTCTAACATTGCTAAGAATGAGCGCCCGTGGCAGTAAATATTCTGCTTGATCAATTGTGGACAGAATTCGCTCTGAGTGTGGTTTGGGCTAGCAACGAGATGCTGAGATGGAAGGACGCCGAAACTCGCAGCGTGGAAATGATACGCAAAAAACTTGATGAGTTTTACTGACCAATGCTCAGTATGACCACAGAACTCCGCGGTCGCACCACGATCTTTAGAGGGCTGCGGCAGTCTGCACTCAGTTTGCAGCAAAGGTTCAGTAATTATGCTGGCGCCTCACGTCCAGATCAGCGAGCGGCTGGTGCTCCATTGAATGAACGTCAACTCGAAGCGATTGAATATCGGTAGCTTTGGCGCCTGACACTCTTAAGTGTCAGGGCGCTGTGTTTCGCGGCAAATCATAAACGGCGTTTCGTGTACTTTGATGCCCGTAAATGCACGTCGATGGACGAATGAGTGGATATAAATGAATACGTATTACCGTTCGGGAAGATATTCAATTTTATGGACATCTTATACCGTATTTTTACCGCACGGTAATAAATACTCTTGAAATCGCAATTCTGTGATATAATTTACCGTACGGTAAGGGCTATGAAGGTCAATGAAAATAACTAATTCGGTCGAATTTGGACAAATAATTAGGGAAACTCGAGTATCGCAGCGACTAACACAAGCTAATCTCGCAATTGCTAGTAATTGCGGACAAAGATTTATTGTAGACCTAGAAAGAGGTAAAGAAACTTGCGAGCTCGAAAAAGCGATTTATGTTGCCAAAATGCTTGGGCTGAAAATTGAGATCTCTGTGCCAGCGAGGTTCGGAATTTGAGTTCACGTTCCTTAAGTGTTCTGCTTTGCGATAGGCGTATCGGTAAACTTGAATTGAATAGCGGTAGTATGCGTTTTTTGTATGAAAATGCAGATCGCCCCTTGTCTATAAGTATGCCGATCAGAGATGAGCCGTATACCAACAAGGCTTGTGAAGCTTTCTTCGGCGGGTTACTGCCAGAAAATATGCAGGCTAAAAAAAAACTCGCAATACTTTTTGGCATTAGTTCGGCTAGTAATTTTGGACTTTTGGAAAAAATCGGTTTCGATTGTGCAGGCGCAGTTTCTGTACTTGCTAATGTAGAACCTGACGCGGAAGACACGCCTGAGATTGAGGGGCGTCCTATTACTGATGCGGAATTACGTCAATATCTAATTGAACTGCCGAAAAAACCACTGTTTGCTGGAGTTGATGGAATAAGGATTTCGCTTGCGGGCGCTCAAGCTAAAGCTGCCCTTTGCTTGATCGAAAACAAGCTTTGCATTCCAGCCACTGGAGTACCGTCCACTCATATACTGAAGCCCTCAATAACTGGCTTAGCGTCTTCAGTCGAGAATGAATACTTCTCTATGAGACTTGCAAAATTAATTGGTTTGCTAGTTTGCAATGTAGAAATAAGAAAGGCTCTTGATATTGAGTATTTACTTATAGAAAGATACGACCGGGTAATTCTTGAAGACAAAATCTACCGCATTCATCAAGAAGATTTCTGCCAGGCGCTAGGTGTAGTTTCGACGAAAAAATATCAAGCCGATGGCGGCCCTAACCTAATCGATTGCATCAATCTCGTAGAAAAATCTGCAACTCAACCTGCTAAAGACAAACTAGAACTGGTTAAACGGATAATCTATAACGTCCTCATCGGAAATGCTGATGCGCATGCTAAAAATTTTTCTGTTCTGCACTTAGACGACGGGGCGATTGCTCTTACTCCTGCTTACGACATTCTTTCGACTGTCATTTACGCACAGACTACGAGTAAGTTAGCGATGTCTATTGGCGCGGAATCAAATATCGATGATCTTCGTTCGAAAAATTGGACGAAATTCCATACACAGGCTAGGTTGCAGAAGGCTGCATTTAAGCGGCTTTGCGAAGATATGATAGGCGTCATTCAAGATAAGGTGCCTGTTCTAAAGGTTGAAATGGAACAGCAGAAATTATGGGTGCCGGCGCTAGATGAATTACTGCAAGGCATTGAACAGAGAACTATGCACCTTAGGGAAATATTGCCGCATCTTTGAAATATTTTCGAATATTTCTGCGGTGTCGCCTGCATGCAATGTCGCCTTTCGGGACTTTTGCCTTTTCTCACGCATTTTTGATCTCGAAGCGCCTGCCATGATCATTTGAGATCAAAAGACATTGAGATTCCCACAATTGAGATACAACGGCACCGCACAAGTCCCGGCAATTTAGCCGTGGGTTTATTCACAGTAAGGCTACTTCGTTCAATCTTCTGGTTTTTTTTCTCTAGCGGCAGTGTGTCGTGAAGTTGGCTGCTCTTGAGCTATTAAAAATTCTTGAAAACAAGTCACTTTCCCTCAGCAAAATATATCCGAGGATCCATTGCTTTGACTCGCTCAGAATCGTTTCCATAAGCAGACTTTGATAACAGTATGTGCTGCAGCCGTGAGCAATGAGAGAGCGTTTTAATTTGTTTGTCAGTCAAAGTTGCGTCTAAGAGACTTATGGTCTGCAAATTGTGCAAACCGCAAATTTCTTGAACAGCTTTGTCATCGAATTGCTTGCACGTTATTTGGAGAAATTCAAGATTCGGACAACGTTGTAGATTGTGCAAATTCTCCACTGATATTGCCTCATCCACAACGAGAGCCTGCAACGCCTCCGAGTGGCAAAGTCGACTAATAACGGGCCCGTTGGCGAATTTACAAATGCGAATATAGAAATGCGTTAGCCTGGAAAGAAACGGTTGGTTTGCAATATTTTCTGGATTTAGCATGCATTGATCGATGGTTAATAAACGCAGCTTTTTGAAGTTGTTTAAAGCTGTTAGCGCCGCTTCATTGAGAGAGCAGGTCTTTAAGTGTATTGATTTTAAATTGGTCCAGCCAGCTAAGTTTTGTAGTGACGTTGCGACATTTTTCTCCATCGTCGCCGGCGATTGACCGTCTTGTATAGCCAGATCACTTATTCCATCTGTTGGCACAGAAAAAATTAAACCTTGAAAGTCTTGTCCCGGAATTTTCTTGAATATTGATGGAGCCTCCAGCATGGGTATTGCTCCCATATTGCCTATCTTCATGGCGATGGGCTTATCTGCTGGTACATAAACAGTGCCCTGAGCTTCGCAGAATGGCTGACCAAAATTCTGAAACGTGTACGAGCAGATGCTGCCCAGGCTGATATTGGGAAAGACGTACATATGCTGCTTTTCGTTGTTTCTAATAACAGTTGTCTCTTTGATTGGACCAATATTTTCCAGAATCTCTTTCTTTTTATCTGAATCAGAGCAAACTCTTTCTGGGAACACTTGTGCTGGCGAATTTAGATCATTGGTTGCAGTGCTCTGTTCTTGCTTGTCTGATGCCTGTGTCTTAGCATTTGTTTGACTTGCCGATGCCGTTTTTGTTTGTTCGTGATTGATGAAATAAACGCCGAGACCGGCAAATACTGCTGCGAAAATTCCAACCAGAGCAAGCAGTGTGTAGAATTGGGTCGGTGACATGGAAACTACTTTGGGCGCTGTAGCCGGTGGTTTGTTGATGGAGCGACGCTCCTTGCCTTTGGACGTGGGGCGGTTTTCACTGCCAAGCCTGGTCAAATCATGCGCGACCAGACCGATATTTTGGTATCTTTGCTCCGGATGCTTTTGCAGCATTTTCGCCACAATGCGCTCCAGGGCTTCAGGAAAGTCTCTTCCCAATGATGCTTCTTTGAGTGTTGGTATGTCACCGGATTGATGCAGAAGCATAGTTTTTAAAGCATTTTGCCCCATATGTGGTGGCGTGCCGGTCAACATTTCAAATAAGACACAACCCAGAGAATAAATGTCGGAACGATGGTCAACTGTACCGCTAGAGCATTGCTCCGGGCTCATGTACAGCGGACTGCCGAAAATTTCACCAGTGCGAGTTAGTGCTTGTATTTCGCCATCTTGGCGATTGACAAGCTTGGCTAAACCAAAGTCGACGAGTTTGACACTGCCTTCAGTGTCGAGATCGACATTATTGAGCAACATCAGATTGGCTGGTTTAAGGTCGCGGTGAACGACACTTTGTTCATGGGCGGCCATCAAACCAAAACAAGCCTGAGCAAATAATGGAGCTACAGACTCAATCGGTAGTGGACCGTGTTCTTTGAGATATTCTGCAAATGTGATTCCGTTGATGAAATCCATCACGAGGTACGGGTTGCCATTATCGAGAATCCCATAGTCGTGAACTTTAACCAGATTCGGGTGGTTTAAAGAAGATGCGGCCTTCGCTTCGAGCTGAAATCGGTGAATCATCACGTCAGAACCGGTGCGGTTGTCCATTGTTTTGAGAGCAAATTCACTTTTAAGAAAAATTTGCTCAACTCGATAAACAGTGCCCATTCCGCCTGAGCCCAGGCGCGAGATTACTTTGAATCGGCCCCCAATAAGCTGCCCAGGGACAAATGTATCTTGGGCTTCTGGAGTAATCCTGGCCCGGCTCTTCATCGTGTCATCAAAGCCTTCATTCATACTGACTTTGTACCCAATTGAGCCTTGAAGATGCGGTAGACTGTGATCACTTTATCAGCTAGCGGTTGTTTCGCGACACCTCCTAAACCAATTCGGTTATGTCACGCACTCCAGCAAATCTGATTCCATCGCCAGCATCGATTGATAGCGCGAGTTTGGATTTTTTTGCAATGTCTTCAAAATGACCTTTTCCAGTTTTGTGGAATTTGCTTCTTGCGCTAAAGGTATTGTCGATGGCGGTTCTTCATTGACTTGCTTATACAAAAGAGCCAGTGAATGTTCCGCCCAAAATGGTGGTACGCCGCAAAGCAATTGATACATGACGCAGCCGATGCTGTAAATGTCGGAGCGATGATCTACTTGATCTCCCAGGCACTGCTCTGGACTCATATAGGCTGGACTGCCCAGTATTTGCCCATCTTGAGTGAGGCGAGATTCGACCTGTCCCCAGCTTTGATTGAGTTTGGCGATGCCAAAATCAACTATTTTCACTTCTGGATTTTCTTTGTCTCCAGATAACAGAATAATATTGCTTGGTTTCAAGTCACGATGGATGATGCCCAGGTTATGCGCGTGAGCCATGGCGTCGCAGATTTGTAGACCGACTTTGCATGTTTCTGTCGCGCTCAGTCGCACTTCTCTTTCGAGCAGAGAAAGCAAGCTTTCACCTTCAACAAATTCCATCACGTAAAAAGAGCGGCCATCGAAAGTTCTGCCAAAGTCGAAGACTGAAATTATTCTTGGATGACGCATCTTGCGAATTACGCGGGCTTCACGTTCAAAGCGTTCGTTGGCTTCATTTTCTTCCCCCAAAGTGCAGTTTAAGATTTTCATGGCGAAAAGCTTATCGCCAGGATCGCGTACCAGATAAACGACAGCCATGCCACCGGAGCCAAGATTACGAACAATCTGATATTTTTTGGCAATCATGTCGCCAGGTTCAATCTGCGCCGCTTCTTTGGACTCGAATCTAAGTAAAGATCTGCAACCACAAAACTTCAATGATTTTCCGCACTGACTGCACAATTTCCAGATCGTAAAATCATCGCTTCCCGCTTGATTGATCTTTTTCGAGCGCGGCAGAGCTTCCAGGTTTTGAATTGTTTGGGTCTGATTTTTACTTTTATTGGAGTAGATTCTGTAAAACTCGTTTCTTTCTTTGAGAAAGTTATTGAATTCTGGTTCACCTGCTTGCAGTGATCTTTGCGCTTCAAATAATGAGCGCGTGAAAAGTTCGGCTGCGCATTCGAAATTGTCTTGCGCTGCCGCCGATCGAGCCTCATCCCAGAGAGTTTTCCACATCAATATTTATTCAATCCGCAGGCATTTTTAGGAATAATATATAGTACTTCATCAGTTAGGGCAATACTTAGAAGACGCCTTGGTCTTAAAATCACAAATGCTCAACACACAAAGGCAAAGGGAATTGTGAACGCCTCTGATTTTGGGACAATTTTACGGGACGTGCTAAAGTTGGCAGATGAAATACTCTTTTAACATCCAGGCTAGCGATGGCGAAACCGAGCAAACTGAAAAGCTGATTATTTCAGCTTTCAATAACGAATCTGGCAGTCATATAGCTTTAAAATTGATAGCCTATTTGATGTTCATCAAACGCCGTCCCCGCATTGATGAAGATGCGGGATGGCAGGTGGTTCCTGATCTGATCGCGCGCGACGATTCTGGTGCAATTACCCTCTGGATTGATTGCGGCACGGTCTCGGCTAAAAAAGCAGATACAATCGCCACAAAGGTGCGCGACAGCATAGAATTTTTTGTCTTTCGACGCACAGAGCGCGAAATGGATCAGTTTTACAAACAGATTCAAGACAAAGTCAAACATTTGAAAAACGTTAAGTGCATCAGTTTTGATGAAGGCTTTATTGACGGTATTGGTGAGGCACTCGATCGCACCAATAACCTGGAAGCTTATGTCAGCGATGAAATGATTACTGTCAATGTCGAGAATTCGTTTGGTAAACACGAAGGATATTCAGCTATTCATCGCATTCTTGGTGAATAAATTAGAGACTGATTGCTCTGGGGCAGAAACCCGCCCGCTCCAACCTCTTTTCTGCCTATAAATCCGGCGTTTGCGATCGGGACGCCTGCGCAAATGGCTACAAAAGTGGTGAGGCTGGTGGCGATGCATAAAAAAGGATGATCACGAATGGGAATCGGTAATAAAGAATAGAACTTATAACAAAAGAAATTGTCCTTATTGTAGTCATCAAAAAGTGAGCAATGAGAATTGTCTCTCAAAGGACTTTCCACATTTAGCAGCACAGCTTCACCCAACAAAAAACGGTGAATTGACAGCGGATCAGATCGCCGTTCTATCGCACAAAAAAGTATGGTGGATTTGTTCAAAAGGGCACAGCTGGCAGCAAAGTATTGATAAACGCTCTCAGTCAAAAATAATTTGCTGGGGATGTAGCGGTTTAACTCAACCAGGTGTACCGTCCAGCAGTCATCAAACGACTCCCCACAAAACGGTTAAAAAGAAACAGACCGGAAAATGATCCGATCTGATTTTTTTACGTATTTGATTGCGATTTAGATTGACGCTCTAACGAGCCGCTGATTTTGGCTTAGCCAGATCAATCATCATGTCTTCCAGGCGCGAAATTTCTGCTGGAGTTATTTCCCACGGCTTTTTGCTGCCGACTTCTTTTTGAATTCGTTCGAAGGTTTCGAAGCTGATGAATGGTGTCACTTTGCCGCTTTGATACTCGCGTTCTTTTTCACCATATAGACCAAGGAATGTTTCATCACGGAACCAGAGTTCGCGATTTTGTCCTTCCATTGCTTTCAAATGAGCTTCGGTAGGATTGCGTTGCAGGAACTCAAAGAACATGCCGCTTGGTTGCATGCCAGGAAAAAACCATTCGCCGCTGAAAATTTGGATGAGATTATCTTCTTCGTCTTTGAGAATAGGCGTGATGAAATTCATGCCGCGTTCAAGAGCATGTTTGTGAAAAGCGAGAAGATCGGGTGTGCGCAGTGCGATGTGTTGCCAGTGAGCAGCTGCGTTTAAGTTTTTGAGCATATCGCGCACGTGGGAAGTCTGTTTGGTAGGCTCGGTTGGCTGCACTACGGCAATAATAGTTTTCTGAACACCTTCGTCTTTGCTCTCTAATTTATCGGCGTCGCCAATGCACATGGCAAAAGTCATGGACTGCTCGCCTTGCCCTGGTGTCCATTCTTTGCGCTTGTCATAAATCAAATCTTCTGGACCGCAACCAAATATGACTTGGAAAACGACGTAGGCAACAGGATAGAGCTGTGGTTGCAGAAGCAACGTCATGTGGTCTACCTGAAAATTTTGGAAAGAATGTTTCATAAGCACCCGCTGTTAATTACTGCCAGAACTACTGTGTAGGACTATTGACGATTAGCTTATGCTATTGGCAAGTCCTTTCTATCATCCTGAAGAAGCAGATCATGCTGCTTTGGTCAACTTTTCGATAAGAAAAAAAACACTTGCGCACGAATTCGGTCAGGCAATCCAGCAGGTGTCTTCAGAAATCGATTCTTCGATGACCAAGTGCATACTGATTAGCTTTGCCTTCGGCAATTTCAGCTTCCTCTGCAAATTCCAACCAACGTGAAACTGCTAATTGAACTTCTTGCACGATCTGCTTAGCCTGTCCACGCTTCATCATCACGGATTTCTCGCATGCGATAAAATCATCGATTGTGAAATTATCGCGCTTGCCATTGATAGACATCTGGTGCTGATTGGTCCAGGTGCCAGATGTGTTCCAGCTGTAGATAACGTCAAATGCCGGTGATAATGACCAGTTCCCTGCGCGATCCATCAGAAATGCAATGTTTTTTGTGTGATCATCTTGGTTCCGTGCTATCACATTGAAGACCATTCGCCTGAATAGTTGTTCAATAGCTTTCATACCCAGACCAAGGCGACGCACCACTTGCATGGCTTGCTCGTATGAGTAAGCGCCTGGCTGATTAAAATCGTAATGTGCCATGCCACAGAGCGATTGCATGTGGATTTTGTCGCCGTTTTCAGTGCGATCAAAGCGCTTGGTCATGAAGTGATGCCGACCATTTTCCGCAAAAATTCTGCATTCCGTCATGTTGATGCCTGCGTTCATAGCCATTTTATAGTAGGCGTATTCAACAAGACCGTAGCCAGCTGGATCTGCTAATTCTTTGTCTTTATTATTTGTGATGCCGTCGAATTTTAGCAGCCAATAAGTGAATCCGTCGGGAGCTTTAACCTGGCCAGATCTGATTTCGTGGGTTTGCTTATTCCAGGCAATAAGTGCTTTGGCACGCGCACCACCGGCTGAGGAGCTGACTCTGACAATGTCATGTATAGCTGCTTGTTTCTGCGACTCTGATCCAGATAATGATGATGCAAAATTCGCTCTTTCATCCAGGATGCGCCCGGCAAGATCTACAAGTTCAGGCACGTCTACAACAACGGAAGCCTCTGCTGTCGAATTAGGTGGTGCAAATTCGAGGGCGCCCATCCCTCGTTTTCCGGTGTAGCACAGACGTTCGACCGCATCAAAAGATTCAGCGAGTCGACCTTTTGAAGCAAGCCACGCATCAATGACAGCATTACCAAATTTATCCGGCAGCGAGTCAGCCAGCATTCCTGGTAAGCCGTGAAAGGATTGTTTGTTGAGCGCCGGAAACGAAAACACTTCTCGGGAAAGTGGCATTGTGATTGGAGCTATCTCAATACCGCTGGAAGAAAATTCTTCAGTGTATTGAAATGAGGCTGTATCGCCTGGTGCTTCGAGAGTCACGGCCCCGATTGTTTTGCCCCAAAGATTGACTCTAGCTGTGGTGCTCATTCATCTCCCCACTTCCAGAGACGCTTTTTAGATGAGACACCACGAGCGCGACGTCGTTCTTTTCCCTTTAGATTAGCAAGATCCACCGGACTAATTGATTGCGGCGCTACAAGCGCATCGAGTCTGTCCATCAAATTAAGTGCTCGCAGAAGACGAACTACGCTAACAAAGTCAGTTGGTAATCCTTTCTCGATTCTGGCAAGCGTTGGGCGGGTAACGCCAGCTTCTTCGGCTACTTCGGCTTGAGTCAGGTTGCGCGCTAATCTTAGATGCGAAATTCGCTGTCCAATTTCCTTCAAAACAGACTCGTCCGTAATAAATTCGTCGATTTGCATTAATGTAAACCCTGTTTTCCAATAAGTGGCAAGCACCAGCTTAATGGTATTTGTATTTTACACTAAATACGCATAAGCGTTAATGTAATATTTGATTTGCATTGCTATGAGTAATGGCGGTTAATGCAAATTCTAATTGACATTAATTGATTTGCTTTCAGGCAAACGCCAACGTAAGCTGTACGTATTCTTCCTGCGCTTTTTCGTACTCTCTTTCGCAATCTAGATTGGAAAGAGCGAGTCCAAGCAGCCGCGCATTTCGGCTTGCTACATCCGTTGTGTCTAAAAGTTCGAGTGCTGCATTGATGATGTTCTCTATCTCGGTAAATGATTCAGTGCTCGTGCGACTGCGCGTCACTTGCTGATAGTCTGCGTATTTCACTTTCAGCGTTAGAGTGCGTCCGCTCGAGTTGTTGCTGGCGATGCGCTCAATCAGAGTCTCTGCGATTTCGCCAAGAGCCTCAATAATGCTTTGACGATTGTTCAAATCTTCGGCAAAACTTTCTTCAGCACCAATTGATTTGCGAATGCGATTGGGCGTCACCTGACGATCGTCTTTGCCTCTCGCAATCTGAAAGTAATAACTGCCCACTTTGCCGAAAGTGCGACATAAATCGGCTTCAGACCATTGTTTCAAGTGGGCGCCATTGTGCACACCAAGCTCGCGCATTTTGTTTGCCGTCACTTTGCCGATGCCATAAAAATCTTCAATAGCGAGCGTTTCCACAAAAGACTCAGCTTTATCTGGTGGAATCAAAGTCAAACCATTTGGCTTGTTGATGCCCGAAGCGGTCTTAGCCAAAAATTTGTTGATTGATATTCCCGCTGAGGCTGTCAGTCTTGTCTCTTGCTCAATCAACATTTTGATTTCTTTGGCTATTAAAGTAGCCGACGGCAATCCTTTTTTATTTGATGTCACATCGAGATATGCTTCATCGAGCGAAAGTGGTTCAACTAAATCGGTGTATTGAAAGAATATTTCGCGTATCGTTTCTGATACTTGCCTGTAAACGTCAAATCTCGGTTTTGCAAAGATCAATTGAGGACAGCGCTGAATTGCCGTGCGTGCAGGCATCGCCGAATGCACGCCGAATTTGCGCGCTTCATAACTGGCTGCAGCAACTACGCCGCGATTGTCTGGTGTGCCGCCCACTACCAACGGCTTGCCTCTATAGGCAGGATTGTCTCTTTGTTCGACCGACGCAAAAAAAGCATCCATATCAAGATGGATTATTTTGCGGATGGCACTGACCGGGTCAGTGGAGCTATTAGTCGGTGCATCAGTCACTTACTAATATTACCAACCGTCGCCTTCGTTGCCTTGACGTAATCTTCAGGATTAATGAGAATCTGCGTGCCTCTTACGCCAGCTGAAACCGAAATCGTTTCGAACAAATAAACTGTTTCATCCACAAAAACAGGATAATGTTTCTTGCCACCGATTGCGGTCACTCCACCTCGGATATAACCAGTTAATGGCTGCACTTCTTTCAGTGATACTACTTCTGTTTTTTTATCTCCGCTTAATTGAGCAATTGCTTTCAAGTCTAATTGCGCATTGCCAGGCACAACCGCCATACACACTCCGTGTTTGTCGCCTCTTATAACCAGAGTTTTAAAAACCTGTTCGAGCGGATAACCGATTTTAAGAGCGACTGTTTCAGCGGTTAGATCGTCTGGATCGACTGCGTATTCTTTTAATTCGTATTTGATGTTTGCTTCGTCAAGTAAACGTGCAGCGTTTGTTTTCATCTCTTACCACTTCAATTGTTTTGATCTGAAGTGACTATTTAAGCCAGTCTACGTTTTCGATCTGGCGGTAATCTATGGTCAGCTCTTCGCCCGGTTCAATGTCTTTGAGAGCGCGACCAATTCCGTATGTTTCTTTTTCGTAGTCCGCATGAATGTTTGGAGTATCGCTGTGATTCATGAAACGTGCGTCGTCGACACAGCACATGTATTTTTCCAGATGAAAATCTAAATAGCCATAACGTTGAAACCACTCCTGGGTCAAAGGTGGCAGAGCCGCTCTCTGTTCTGGTGTAAGCTCGAGGTCGAAGCCTGGTTGAAATTGCCAGACGATTTCGTTTTCGACAATCGGTTCGGCGGCAAATAGTCCGATACCGTGAATGGTGCTTTGACCAAGTTTTGTCTTTTTCGTGAGCATCAGTCACCTTTGGTTTACGGATGAGTTGCCAGAATTTCAGGCAATGAGAGTTTAACAAATCTGGGGCTTTTCAAATTTCTCGATATGACTTACGATATATCTTAAGTTTGAGTCGCAAGATTAGTACTTATTCGCACTCGAAATTTAACCGATATCGGTTGTTTTAAAAACGGCTGAAACGCCGGTCTGCTGACCGGAAAGAGGTAATTTATGAAAGGTAGTGGGCATGGCTTCGGTCACGGCAGAGACTGCGACGGTGAGCACGAACATGACTTTCGCCAACGTGGCTTTGGTCCCTCTGGCGGTGGACCCCGCGCTTTCGGTCCTGGCGGACCAGGTGGTGGCTCCGGGGGGCGCGGCTTCGGTCGGATGCGGGGCGGTCCTGGACGCATGCTTGAATATGGCGATTTGCGCTTTGTGCTGCTCTCTTTAATCAGCGAGCGTCCCAGCCACGGCTACGAACTGATCAAGGTGCTCGAAGAAAAATTCGGTGGCATTTACTCGCCCAGTCCTGGCGCAATTTATCCCACTCTGTCTTTGATGGACGAGCAAGGCATCGTGCTTTTGCAAGAGTCACAAGATGGCAGTACCAAAAAGCGCTACGCCATCACCGAGCAAGGGCAGGCGTTACTCGCCGAAAACCAGGTGCTGGTTGATGGCATTTTCACGCGCATGCAATTGGCCGCTCGCGCATTTGCCGGCGAGCGTCCACCCGAGGTGTTGATGGAAGCGATGCACACTCTCAAGCATGCATTGATGTTGCATCGCGGCGAATGGGAGCAAGACGAGATTAAGCGCGTGGCGGCGATTTTAAATCAAGCCGCAAGGGACATCTCGAGCATCTAATTGCACCAGCCACTTATAATCGACATTGGTTTTGGATCTTTTTCCTAAGGTTGGAAGAAGTCTGACACTGGTGTCATAAAATAGCTCTTTGGCTAAGATGAGAATTGTGCAAATGAGCAACGTTAATAAAAATCCTAAAGGATTACACACGGTGACTCCAGGACTGACAGTCAATGATGCAAAGGGTGCCATTGAATTTTACAAAAAAGCATTTGGCGCTGTCGAAATCAAAGTAAGCTTCGGTCCAGATGGAAAGCAAGTAATGCACGCCGAAATCAAGATTGGTGATTCGGTCGTTATGCTTAACGATGAATTTCCGGAAATGGGCTGCCTCGGACCTAAGTCTCTGGGCGGATCTTCAATCGCCATGTACCTTCAAGTAGACGACGCTGATCTGTGGTTTGAGCGCGCAGTCAAAGCTGGCGCTACGGTAACAATGCCCCTCGCCGATCAGTTCTGGGGAGACCGATTTGGTCAAGTCGCCGAGATCTGTATAAGTTAGAACTCGATTGTAGTAAGCCTTGACATACGTTGGCTCTAACTGAATCGCTTTGTCGAGATCGGCCAAGGCCCTTTTTCTATCAGTACTGCGAAATATCCATCCGCGATTGTTGTAGGCCTTCGCCGCTGACTTGGAGTCGAGCATTTTTTCCTTGGCGGGGTCCAGTATCAATTGCTGGTATTCTCCCAGCTTTTGAATTTTGCCTTGTCCATTAAGTTGAATGTTGTACTTGGGGTCGCGTTCTACACCGTCGCCCCAGTTTGTAATTTCACTCTGAGCGCTGCCTCATGCGGTTGGGCGGCATCAACGGGATTGCTGCCGTCTCTAGCTTGTACATCTTGATCGTCGTTGTCATCGTCATTAGCCATATGGGCACCTTAAAATTATGGGGAAGGAGTTTATTCTCTCATGGTCTGGTAAAACATCCCAAACATGCGTGCTGAAGGATCAAGGTTGCGATATTAGAGTCGTAGCGGCACGCCATTCTTTTAGTCGCTGACGCAGGGTTCTAGTCATCTTGTAGCGGCTTGTTCACAGTTATGGCCATCGGCCCAACCCCGTGCGCCCGGTTTCGATCTCAACAATCGTAGCTTTGGCGCTGGTCCTAATTCCTTCATCTTTATCTTTAGTTGCTTGTTTTAGAGCTGGCAACGCTTCTTTTGCAGCTGGTCCCAACGATCTTAGCGCGGCCATTGACCAAATCCTCACTTCAGAGTCGGTGTCATTGAGAGTCTCTATCAATGCCGGCACAGCTGCCTTAATGTCGATTTTTTCGCCCCGAGAGAATGGAGCTCCCAAACCGCCACCCAACTCTACCAATTCAAAACTGGCGTTCTTTCTCATTGATAAATTAGGGCTCTTTAGTTCTTGAGCCAGGGCTTGAACCGACTCGGCACCACCGACGCGAAGGGCTTTGGCAATTTCGTCCCGCTTTATTGCTTCAAGATCTGGCTTGCCATCCGATCTACCAGACGCCCCGAATCTCATACTGAAGCCATGCATTTCTTCTATGGCTGTTTTCACATTATCAATTTTCACTGCCTTATCCGGCAAGACAAACGCTGCGCCACTGCCACCAGCGGCAGTGTTCTTATCAAAGGCAAACTGGAATTCCATCGAATAATGTGCGCCCGGCGGCAGCTTC
>Ga0182030_10013635_pt1 | contig 16151 bp, 11 predicted proteins | sample 812S3MmetaG_FD_121299 | JGI IMG/M metagenome (GOLD analysis project Ga0182030, IMG submission 121299) | Permafrost microbial communities from Stordalen Mire, Sweden - 812S3M metaG (Illumina Assembly) | ecosystem: Environmental > Terrestrial > Soil > Wetlands > Permafrost | place: Sweden...
AGCGGCAATCGCCCGCTCGAAGTAGATGTTGTTCTCCCATAGCGTGTCGTCGGCGTCAATCAAAAGTGTCTGGGGCGGTCGAGTTGCAACATCCTGTTCCGGTCTTGGCATTCCTTCATCATAAAACGCCCGCGCGTGCATCCTGCTTCCAGAACTCCCGCCCGGAGGCTCTCCGCACCCCGAATCCTTCACCAAGAAATCTGGCTGCGAGATACAATTTTGTGAGATTCTTCCCCTGAGGAGAGCAATCAGCCACATCGTACTGGGGCCGGGAAATCCTGAACTCCATCTGCGTCGGACTATCGTTGCCGCTCCCGCCTTTTGCTGGAATTCTACCGATTTAGGAGAGAGATTGCCCTTCCAACTGGATAAATCCACCCGTCGCCTTCTCTTGTGGATGTTAGGTTTCACCCTCGCCTTCGGCGCTTTCGAGGGTTTTTTCGGCCGAGTCTTCTACTCCTGGGACGGCATTTCCTATTTGGATGTGGTGCGGGCCATTCACAGCGGAGACTGGCGCGCGGCGTTCAGCCCCTATTGGGGATTGGGGTATCCGCTGCTGTTATCCGCCTGGTTGCCCATCTTTCCGTCCGCGCCCGCTTGGGAGTGGATCGGAATCCTCTGCCTGAACATGCTTATCCTGGCCGCGACATTTCTCTGCTTCTACCGCATGGCGATTCTGGCCTTTGCGCTGCTCCAGGGCAGTGCGTACAACGCCGGCTCGCGCTCGGAACGGTTTCTGCTGATGGCGGCGTTTCCGATCTTTCTCTCGACTGAAGTTTCCATCGACAATGTCTCGCGAGTCAGTCCCGATATGCTCGTGGCCTGCCTTGTCTATGCCTGCGTCGGCTCCCTGCTGATAATGTTGCGCCAGCCGAGCGGAAGAATCGCTGCCCTGCTTGGCCTTCTGCTCGGGTTCGGTTACATGGTGAAGGGCATTTTCCTGCCCTTGTCGCTTGCCTTCCTTGCCGTGGAAGCCGCAATCCTCTGGCGAAAACGAAGCGCAGTGAAGCTGCTGGCCTTCACAGTCTTCTCCATGGCTATCTTCGCCATCCCCTACGCTGCTGGACTCAGTTGGGCGTATGGTCGCCCGACGTTCGGGGAAGTGGGCTCGCTCAATTACGCCTGGTACGTGAATGGCTTGCAGATGGACGCCTTCTGGGAGGGCGGGCCGGCAGAGTTCGGCAAGCCTCTGCATCCGCCCCTCCAGGTTGCGGATAAACCGGCCATCTTTCTCTTCGACGGGCCCCACGCCGTGACCTATGCCCCGTGGTTCAATGCTCCCTACTATTACCAGGGCTATCGTCACTTCTTCCAGCTAAGCCGCCAGATTGCGGAAGTCAAGCGTGACCTCCACGATCTCATCCATCTCCTATTCACACGTCTGGTTCTGTATGCGCTTTTGCTGGGGATACTCTGGAGGTGGCGCAAGTCTCCGCTGCGGCCGAATTTTCTGGCCGGATTCATGAGGATTTGGCCGATCGTCGCGGTTGCCATCCTGGGGCTGACTATCTACGTGCTGGTCTATCTCCAGCCTCGTCACATCACGTCGTTCGTCACGCTGCTGCTGTTTACCCTTTGCCTGGCCATGGTCGGCTCCGATGGCGGCGCTTTCGAGCTTGCGTTCCCGCCGAAGCTGCGCGCCGCAATCCTGACTCTCCTGATGGGCGCCTGGGTCGCCAACGTCGCCAGCCAAAGAGGTAACCCGGACGTACTCCCCTTCGATCATCTGGCCAATCACCAGTCGATGCTGAACTCCACCCAGTGGAAGGCCGGTCGCTATCTCCTCCAAACTGGCCTGCGCCCCGGAGACAAGGTCGCCTGGATAGCCAACTCTTACGAGAGCAACCTGTGTACCTGGGCGTATATGGATCATTTGCGCATTGTTGGGGGAGTGGGTGGCGAATTGCTAGACCCTCCGCAGGACGACATCGGCGAGTTCTGGCAACTGACCCCGGCCCAACGCCGCCAGAAACTGGAGATCTTCCACCAGGCGGGCGCGCGACTGGTTCTCGCACTGGATACCCCGAAAGACACCGATATCACCGGTTGGGAGAGTATTCCCGGTACGGGTTACTTAGCCTACCGCTTCTAACTTGATATTGCATCAAGCCGAACGCTGCCCCCCGGTTATGCCTCGCCAGCGCCTTCCTCAGCGAAAGGAGACGGCTCCGACGCTTTGGTCCGGGGCATGGACTCGAAGCTCTGCTCCAGGGAACAGAACAGGTTGTATCGCACAATATAGAAAGCTGCGGCCAATCCATCCCACGCCGTGATCTTCTTGCCCTCTTCATAGGTGCGTCCGTAGTAACTGATGGGAGTTTCGTAAATGGCGCATCTCAGCTTTGCCACCTTGGCCACCACTTCAATCTCAAATCCGAATCCCCTCGACTGAATCTTCATCTTGCGAATAATATCGCCGCGAAAAGCCTTGTAACAGGTCTCAACATCGGTAAGGTTGATGTTGGTGAAGAGATTCGATAAAAACGTAAGCCCCTTGTTCGCCAGATAGTGGTAAAAGTACAGCGCCCGAGCCGCCTTGCGTACCAGAAAGCGCGAACCGAAGACCACGTCCGCATTATTCGAAAGAATCGGCCCAATCACGTCTGGAATCTCCGCCGGATCGTACTCCAGATCGGCGTCCTGAACGATCACAATGTCTCCGCGAGTCATGCGGAAGCCGGTCTTGAGCGCCTCGGTCTTGCCGCCATTCCTGGCGTGGCGCGTACTCACGATCGTCTCTGGATAGCTTGCCACCAGTTCGCGGATCACCTCCGGCGACCTGTCCTGAGAGCAGTCGTCGACCAGCACAATCTCCAGCAATTGCGGCACTTTGAGGAGTCGCTCCACGATCAGCGCCAGCGTCTTCTCTTCGTTATAGATCGGCACCACGACTGACAGGCATCTTTCCGCCATGGATATTCTTCTCCTTGGTAGATCTGCATTTGGTGGATAGATCTGTATTTGGTGAATAGATCTGCTTCCGGTCGGATGCGGCATTGTGGAAACCGCCGGACGAATGATCGTGCATAGAAGGTTAGGAGAAACTCCATCATTCTACCCTGAGAATCCTTTGACACCGCAGAATCGGACAGAATCGCCCTGGCTCGGGCCATGACTTCCCGCGAATGTCCTCGTTCTGCAGGCAGAAACCCCCTTGAACCTCACCGCCTGACAGAATTTATATTGAGACAGGAAGTGGCTGGGTCTGGGAGGTACGCAGTTGTATGGGCAGTTCAAAGGGTGGGGTCTGTCACCTGTCGGCAGTGATCTAGTCCGATCTTGTTGGTCGAGCAACCGGTCTTCGGAAGCCGCATCGCAAGGGATTGGCGGATTTGGCGGCGAGCATGCTGGCCTGCCGCAGCGTGAATACCTCGGAGTTGGTGTCCGTTCTGCCGCGCCAGACGCGAGATCGGCCCCGGCGAAACGCTATGCCCGACAGACTCCTAACTGGCGTTATTAAGCATGCGCTAAGGCAGAAACTTGAGCGTGTACGCCGAGGTTGGGTCGATGCGGTGTTTGATGATGCCGAGCGATGTAAGCTGATCGTTGATGGTGGACCAGCGTTCCGCCGTCATGCGGCCAATATTGGCCCCTGAGGTATCGCTGCCTGTGATGAAGTTACCTTCCTTGAGCGCGCGAACGCTGAACTGCATCTGGTCCGGGTGCTGGGCGGGATTGAGCTTGAGGATCAGGGCGTTGGCCTGGGCTGGGTCTTCGATGTAATCCATCCAACCGCGAATGCTGGCGCGGACGAATTTGCCGACGATCTCAGGATGTTCGTCTATGAGTTGCTGGCGCGTGAAGAAGACACGGTAAGGGTCGTATCCGGCGGTGCCGATGAGCATTGTGCGGTAGGTTCCGCCGGCCTTGGTTACGAAATACGGCTCGCTGGTGATGAATATCTGCTGGATGTAGCCGGGGTCGGTGAGGAAGTTGGCGATGGAGTGCGTGGCTGGGGTTTCGTGCACGTTGTTGAGGCGATACTTGCTCACGACGTAGCGTAGCCAGGTGGCGGCGGGCTGCGCGGCGACGGTGTGGCCTTCGAGGTCGGCAAAGGTGTGAACGGGCGAATCGCGATGCATCATGATGGCTTGCGGATCGTGTTGCATGGTGGCGCCCACCGCGACGAGAGGAACACTGTGCGAGACGGTTTCGAGGATTTTGTCGGAAGAGATGAGGCCGAATTCCACATCTCCGTGGGCGATGGACGGCAGGCCGCTGCCGTAGGCAGGAAGGGGGAGGATGTTGACTTCGAGGCCCTCCGCCTTGTAAAAGCCCTTGACAGCGGCGTTGAAGAATCCGCCCTGCTCTGGTTGCGGGTACCAGTCGGCCTGGAGGTTCACCTGGATGAGGCCATTCTTGATTGCAAGTGGACGATCGCCGCAGCAGCCGGTCAAGGCGCGGGCAACCTGAAGTCCAGCCATGCAGCTTGTGGTCTGTAAGAAGCGTCGTCGTTGCAATGGATTCTCCAACGGAGTGTAAGAGGGCAGTGTGGCTGGGGAAGGCCGCTTTTGAGACGACACTAACATGGTTTCCGGCGAATTCAGCCGGCGGATTTGCGGTTTGCGCCGAGTTGGGCCGCAATCGCCAATAGGCGGGCATCGTCTTCGCGGGCGGCAACGAGTTGCATGCCGCCCGCTGGCCGGCCTTGGTCGAGGAAGGGAATTGTGACGGCGGGCATTCCGGCCAGGCTTACCGGCGTGGTGTAGCGCAGGAGCCGTGCGCGTGTCTGGCTGTGGTCCGCGCCGGCGGCGAGTTTGGTTACGGGAGCGGCTGGCATGAGCAGAAGCTGGTGCTGGGCGAGCAGGGCGTCCATGCGGTCGCGGAAGGCTGCGTGGCGTAGGCGCAGAGCGGCCACGGCATCGAAGCTCAGGCTGGCGCCCCATTCCAGACGCTCACGGATGGATGGTTCGAAGTGGGCAAAATGGCCGCGATGGTAGCGGGCGGCTTCGCTGGCCTGGATGGGCGCGAAGATTTCGCGGGAGTCCGACCACCAGTCGACCGAGACTGTGGTGGGGGTGAGGCCCAAGGCTTCCAGTTCTCCGATGCAGCAGCGCAGACTGGCGACGACGGTTGGATCGCAATCTTCGAGGAAGCTGTCGGCAATGACTGCGAATGTCTTTGGCCGTTCCAGGCCAGCAGCGTCGGTCTGCCCGAAGATAGAGCCGAGTAGTGGGCCATCTTCAAGATGGCGAAAGAGCCAGCCAAAGGTGTCGAAAGACTCCGCAAGATGCGCACCGCCGCGCCAATCGCCGCGGCCAAGGGACGCGCGATAACCGGCGAGGCCGCAGAGGGCCGCGGGGACTCGGACTGAGCCGCCAGTGTCCGTGCCGATGGCGGCCAACGCCGAGCCTTCAAGGATGCTGGCTGCCGCTCCGCTGGACGATCCGCCGGTGAGCGCGGTGGGGTCGCCGGGTTGCAGGCAGTCGCCGAAGTCGGGGTTTTCGCCGGTGATGCCGTAGGCGAGGGGATGGAGGTGGGTCTTGCCTGTAACGACTGCGCCGGTTGAGCGGAGGCGCTCCGCCAGCCAGGAATCCTGCTCGGCGATGCCGTTCAAATCGCAGTAGAAGATGGTGCCGCAGGAGGTGGGAGAGCCGGCGAGGTCGAAGCAATCCTTCACCGATATCGGGATGCCCCATAAGGGCGAATCGCTCACCGGTGACGCTGCGATCCGCTCTGCCTCGGACAGGGTCCAGGCCTCATTGCGCCAGAGATATGTGTTGCCGCCGGCGTTGCCGTTCGCACATGCCAGAGCTGCTTTTGCCTGCACTGCGACGGTCGCCTTTCCGGTAGTCATATTGGCATTCTATCGAGATGCCCGCGCCATGCCCGCGCCATGCCCGCGCCGGTCCCGCAGGCGCTCCCAAATGCGCAAAGAATTGAACCCGCGAAAGGCCGCGGCGCCATGCTAAGTTCGAGTATGGGCATCCTTCTCGCAAAGGTACGCCGTGTGTCGGCGAAGGCGCAACTCGCGTTGGACGAAGAGCGCATGGCCGCGCTGGCGGCGTTTACCGCGCGTTCGTTCAAGACCGAGCGGCCCATTCCTTTCGGCTCTTCGATCTACCATACGCAGACGGACGAGCTGCTGCTGCAATCGCTCAATGCCGTGGCGAAAGAAAACGATCCCAGTTCTCATGCCGAGGTGAAGGCGATACGTCTGGCGACGAAGAAGCTCAAAACCCCGTCGCTGGCCGGTTACACGCTTTATACCACTTGCGAGCCTTGCCCAATGTGCATGAGCGCGGCGCTTTGGGCGCGTCTGGATCGTGTGGTGTACGGCGCGACGATTGAAGACGCCGGCAAGCACTGCAATCAAATCCACATCCATGCCGCGGAAGTGGCGGAGCGCAGCGACATGCGCTGCAAGGTAGTGGGCCCGGTGCTGCGCGAGCAGTGCTACGCGCTGTTTACGCACCCCGTTATGCTGCGGGCGTTCAGCACATGGACTACGCGAAGAACCAGGCGCAAGATTAAGTCGGAAGAGTGAGTCGAGGTTATTGCCGTATGTTAGAGAATCTTGCTGCCGGATTAACTCCATTGATAGCCGACCCGGCGCGCGTGATTACCGCGCCTGCGATTGTAGAGCGCTTATCCAAGGATTTTTACTGGTATTCGCCGATTTTGAAGCGTGATCTTGCTTCTAAGGTTGGGGAAGTCGTCGTGCAACCGGTGAATGTGGAGGAGATTCTGGCGATTGCGCGCTACGCAGGCGAGCACAGCATTCCGCTTACGGTGCGCGGCGCGGGGACGGGAAATTACGGCCAGTGCATTCCGCTGCGCGGGGGTATTGTGCTTGATCTTCAACTGATGGACAAACTTGAGGAGATCACGGCGGATGGCGTGGCTGTGTGTCAGCCGGGGTTGCGTCTGGGAGTGCTTGAGACAGAGGCGCGCAAGTTGGGATGGGAACTGCGCATGTATCCCTCGACGCTTGCCAAGGCCTCGATTGGAGGCTTTCTTGGCGGCGGATCGGGAGGGATTGGTTCGGTGGCGCATGGCGGGTTGCGAGACTTCGATACGGTGCGTGCGTTCGAAGTGGTGACGATGGAGAAGGAGCCGCGTGTGGTGCTGCATGAGGGCGCGGCGGTGCATGAGATCCTGCATTGCTGGGGCACCAACGGTATCATCACTCGAATCTGGTTTGCGCTGACTCCGGCAGTGGACTGGAGTCAGTTCACCGCAGCTTTCGATACGTTCGAACAGGCGCTCTTGTTTGCCAAGTCGTTTGCGGAAGATAGTAAGTGGACCAAGCGATTGGTGACCGTCTTCGAGTGGCCGATTCCTTCTTTCTTTACGCCGGTCAAGCAGGTGGTTGCGCGGGATAAGGCGCTGGTATTGGGGATGGTGGCGACGGAGCAGTTAGAGGCGTTATGTAGTGCGGTCGAGGCGGCTGGTGGGGAAGTTACATTCAAAGGGGCTTATGTGGGGCCGCGAACTCAGCCGCTGCTGAGTGACTATACGTGGAACCACACGACGCTATGGGCGATGAAGGCCGATCCGAGTTGGACCTATATCCAGGCCGGCTTTTCGCCCGCCAATTGCATGGAACAGTTTCGCTTGCTGAAGGAGCGATATGGCAAGGAGATTCTGTTTCATATCGAATTCATGAAGAATGGCGAGGGTGTAGTTATTCCTGGCGGAATTCCGCTCGTGTATTACACAGGTGAGGAACGGCTCAACGAGTTGATAGCGTATTGCCGCGAGATCGGAGTGTTTATTGCCAATCCTCACGTAAACTATCTTGAGGATGGCGGGCGTTTTCGCGCCGACAACATTCAATTGATGGCCAAGCAGAGGTACGATCCGCGCGGCTTGCTCAACCCTGGAAAGATGATCAGCTTTCACCCCGAGGCGCAATGAAGACCTGGATTCCGGATGCCCGCAATTTTGCCTATCTGACCTGGAAGCAGGTGGACGCGCTGCCGCGCGAGTCGACGCTGCTGATACTGCCTACCGCTGCTGTGGAGCAGCACGGGCACCATCTTCCTCTTGCGACCGATACGTTGATCAACAACCTGCTGTTGGGCAAGGCGCTGGAGTTAGTTTCGCCGGACTTACCCATCTATGCCTTGCCACCGATCTGTTATGGCAAGAGCAACGAGCATTTGGGTTTCCCCGGAACGCTTTCCGTGTCTTCAAGTACATTTATGGCGGTAATTCGCGATCTGGGCGCCAGTATTGCGGCTTCGGGATTCCATAAACTGGCGTTGTTCAATTCGCATGGAGGCAATACCTCGCTGGTGGATGTGATGGCTCGCGATTTGCGAGCGGAGTTTGGGCTGCGCACCTTTACCCTGTTTGGCGCGCCGGGCATCGACTTCGATACGGTGAGCCAGCAGGAGCGGACTTACGGCTTTCATGCCGGTGAGATTGAAACGGCGTTCCTGCTCTACGGTACGCCGGAGCTGGTCCACACGGATAACTACACATCGAATTACATTGCGCGCGTCGATAGGCCCGAGTTATTGAAGCCGGAGGGTTCGAGCGCAAACTTTGCATGGTTGACGCGGGACATCGCGCCTAGCGGTGTGATGGGCGACCCATCCAATGCCACGCCCGAGAACGGCGAGAAGTGGGTGTTACAGGGAGCGGCGAAGATCGCCGAGATTCTTACTGCCATGTATCACTTTGTTCCGCGTCACGACGCTTGAGTAAGGGGATCTCGATAGACTTGGATAACGATGCGATCGAATGCGGCAGTGGAGTTCGTCTGGAGCGAGACGTGCGATGCACGCTGTCGGATGGCGTCGTGCTTGTCTCGGATCATTACTATCCTTCTGTCGAGAGTTATGGAGCTGCGCCTTGGCCTACGCTGCTGATGCGCCAGCCTTATGGGCGCGACATTGCGTCGACTGTGGTCTACGCGCATCCGGTATGGTTCGCGCGTCACGGGTATCACGTTGTTATTCAGGATGTACGTGGACGCGGCGGATCGGAAGGGGATTTCTATCCCTTTCGCCATGAGGGTTGCGATGGCGCGGAGACGATTGCCTGGCTGCTGACCCACTGGGCTTGCAATGGGCGCATCGGCATGTACGGGTTCTCGTACCAGGGATCGACGCAGTTGCTCGCTGCCGTCGAAAATCCCGAGGGATTGGTTTGTATCGCGCCGCATATGACGGCTGCCGATTTGTATCATGGCTGGTTTTATCATCAAGGTGCTTTGCGGCTCGCTTCGACGCTGGGTTGGGGCATCCAGATGCTGCGCGAAGATGCGCGGCGGCGCGGTCTGCATGAAGCAAATGACCGGTTGGAGCTGGCATGGGCCAATGTTCGCGCGCAGGCAGCTTTTGTACCTTACGGGGAGCATCCGGCGATCGGCGATCCGGAGTTACCGAGTTATGTGCGGGATTGGATGACGCATCGCGAATCGGGCGCTTTCTGGAGCGAGTTGGACATTGGTACGCGGTTGGATAAGATCAGGGTTCCGGCGCTGCATATCTCGGGTTGGTATGACACTTACCTGGAGGGGTCTATCTCGGGCTACGTTGCTTTGCGCGAGCAGGCCGGCACGGCTTTTGCTCGGGAGAACCAGTACCTGCTGGCGGGGCCGTGGGTGCATATTCCCTGGGGCGACCGGGTGGGCGATTCGAATCTCGGGCCCGCGGCGAATTTCGACACGGACGCGATGCTGCTGCGGTGGTTCAACCATTGGTTGAAGGACTCAGGCGAGTTTGAGGATGAGCCTCGGGTTCGGCACTTTTCGCTCGGGGAAAACCGGTGGCATGAGGCAGACGAATGGCCCACGGATGCGCCGCTTGCTCTCTATCTGCACAGCAAGGGCAATGCCAGTTCGCGCAAGGGCGATGGATTGTTGACGGCCACTGCCCCTGTTGAAGACGAGCCCCGGGATGTCTTTGTCTATGATCCAGAGGTGCCGGTGATGGCGCCTGGTGGACCGCTGGCGTTGAGCGGGCCGATGGATCAGGCGGTGCTGGAGATGGGCAACAACGTGCTGGTGTATACGACTGCTCCAGTTCATGTGGCTAGGCATATCTTTGGACAGCCGCGAGTCACTCTGTATGCGGCTACGTCTTCACCTCATGCCGATCTTACCGCCAAGTTGGTGCGAGTGACGGCTTCTGGCAGAGCAGAGTTTATCTCGATTGGCATTGCGCGATCGTCGTTTCTGTTTCGTGAGGCTGGGTATGCGGCGGACCGTGTGCAGAGTTGGCAGTTCACGCTGGAGCCTGCTTCGGTTGTGATTGCGCCGGGCGAGTCGCTTCGGGTGGAAGTGGCCAGTTCGGCGTTTCCGCTGTATGACTGCAACCCTTCTACGGAGGTTGCTCCCCAGGGCGCGGATAACTGGAACTGGCGGCGTTCGACGCAACAGATCCTGCATACGCTGGCTTGTCCTTCGGCCATCTATCTTCCGGTCAAAGGAGCACATGCATGGTAAGTGCGGAAGTGGCGATTGACGGCGTGAGCAAACAGTTTCGCAGCGGGGCGCTGGCGTTGCAGAAGATCTCGATGCGCGTGGACAAGGGTGAATTCGTGTCGCTTCTGGGGCCTTCTGGATGCGGCAAGTCTACTTTGCTGCGGCTGGTTTCGGGGCTGACGAATCCTACATCGGGGGCGGTGAAAGTCAACGGTATGACGCCGGCAGCGGCTCGCCCGTTGATGAGTTTTATCTTTCAGGATGCGACACTGCTGCCTTGGCGGACGGTGGAGCAGAATGTGGGGCTGGGGCTTGAACTGGAGCATACGGCAAAGGCTCTTCGCGAAGAAAAAGTGGCGAAGATGCTGGAGCTTGTGGGGTTGACGCATGTGGCAACGCACTTTCCCCGCCAGCTTTCGGGCGGCATGAAGATGCGGGTTTCGATTGCGCGGGCGCTGGTGAGCCGGCCGCGCATTCTACTGCTGGACGAGCCCTTTGCGGCGCTTGATGAGATGAGCCGTGACCGCTTGAATGAAGAGCTGCTGCGGCTTTACGCGGAACAGCACTGGACCGTATTGTTTGTGACTCATTCGGTGGCGGAGGCGGTGTTTCTTTCAACACGTGTGGTAATTCTCGCGCCGCATCCGGGGCGCATCGCTCAGGTTGCGCCAGTGGAGTTGCCGTGGCCACGCACGGCTGAGTTGCGATTGACGCCAGCGTTTGAGCATGAGGTTTCGCGTATCTCGCGGATGCTGCGCGGCGTGCATTCGGCGCAAGTTGAGATGCTGGCTACAGACGGGGGTGTGGCATGACGCGTCTTCTGTGGTTTGCTTTGAAGAGCATGGTTGTGCTGGCTGGCCTGTTGGCCTTGTGGCAATTGGCCGTGATCGAGTTGAAGATTCCCCAGTATATTCTTCCTGGGCCGGTGCCTGTGGCAGAGGCGGTGGTGGAGCGGTTCTCGGAGCTGCTAACTTCCTTTGTGCTTACGACTGAGGCGGCTGCGATGGGTCTGGCTGCCAGCGTTCTGATCGGTGTGGCCGTGGCTCTCGTATTTGCGCAGTGGAGTGCGCTTCGTCAGCTTTTGTTTCCGTATACGATCCTGTTGCAGACTGTACCGATTGTGGCGATTGCGCCGTTGATTATTATGTGGGCTGGATCGGGTATCTATTCGGTGGCGCTGATCGCTTTTATCATCTGCCTTGCGCCGATCATTGCCAATACGACGCAGGGACTTATCAGCGTGGAAGAGAATCTGCTTCATCTCTTCCTGATGCACAATGCCACGCGCATGCAGGTGTTATTCAAGTTGCGGCTGCCGAATGCAATGCCCAACTTGTTTGTCGGCATTCGCATCTCTTCCGGCATTGCCGTGGTTGGAGCCATCGTTGGCGAGTTGTTTGCCAGTTCGAGCCGGGTGGGCGTGGGTGGTTTGGGATATGCGATTACTTACGCCAGCGCGCAACTGGAGACCGATTATCTGTTCGCTCTGGTGCTTGCGGCTACGGCGCTGGGGTTTGCGTTCTTCTTTGTAGGGATGTTTCTGGAGTGGTATTTTCTGCATAACTGGCATGAGTCGAGCCGGTCGGATATTCCCGAGTAGTTATTTGGATTGTGAGGGGTTGTTATGTTGCGGATGAAGTCTGAGACTGGGTGGTGGTTGATTACGCATCCAGACCACGCGCGGCTGGCTGGGGCCTTTGCCGGGGCGTGGGGGAATGAGCGGTTTCGCAGGCCGGAGCCTCGGGAGCGGGTGCTCTTCGGGATTGCTACGCATGACGATGGATGGGCGGCGCGGGATGCGCATCCGAGCATTACTCGGGAGGGGAAGCCTTCGGCGTTTTCTACTGAGTTGGTGGGTAAATACTCGGCGTTTGAGGAGATCGATCTGGCGGATTATCTGGCCGTGCGCGAGCGGGCGGTGCGGATGATTGCCGAGCGCGATCCTTATGCTGGATTGCTGATTGCCAAACATACTTACAATCTGTTGACGGCTCATGCGGATCGCTCGACGATTGCGGCCGAGCAGTTGCCGCTGCTGGATGATTTCCTTGATGGTCAGCGCAGGTATCAGAGGGACTTGGTGGATCGCATTCAGGCCGACGAGACTCTCTCGGCTGAGGATAAGGACGCGGAGAGGATTGAAGAGCATTTTCGGCTGTTGCAGGCTTGCGACAATCTTTCTTTGCTGACGTGCGTGGCGTTCGACAAGCCGGCGGATTTGCTGCATCCACTTCCGCTGAATGACGGCGGTGTTGCGGAGGTTCGCGTGGAACCGCTGGGTCCGCGGTATTTTCGGCTTGATCCATGGCCGTTTGCGGAGCCGGAGCTTGTATTTTCATTTCCTGCGCGGCATGTCGCGGGAGATTCATTTGCTACTTCGGCGGAGCTGGAGCGAGGGTTTCATGCGGCTCCGGTCGAAATACTCGCGGCAACTCTCAGCGCATAGACTGAATCCAGACGAATTTAATAAAAAGGGCGACCCGAGCTGGGCCGCCCTTGGTTGTTTTGGCTGTTTGCCTGGTTAGAAGTCGAGATGCAGCGACATCTGAATCTGGCGCGGGCTGCCGATGGTGTGAGTGACAATGCCCAGGCCACTTGGGCAGTTGTAGAAGCTGCTGTTGGTCTGCGACCCGTCGGCGGCGCAGCCGGTTGGTAACGGTGTGGTTCCTGCGGCGGGGGCTGCGTCATAGTACTGGTTTTGGGAGACTTCGTTGCCGGGGATGTCGAGGCTGGTGGTGTTGGTCAAGTTGTAGACGTCAAAGGTGAACTTGAGGTCGTACTTATCCTTGATCTTTGTATCTTTGACCAGCGAGGCATCGGCGCGTTTTTGGTAGGACTGGCGGAAGATGTTGCGCTGGCCGGTGGTGAACCCGGTTTCAAAGGGATCGCTTGCTGGAATGGCGCCGCCCAGGCCCCCGGCCGGGAGAAGTGGAAGGGTGAAGGCCGCGGGGTCGAGGGCTGCGTCGTCTGTTCCATAGGCACCGGAGTGGCCCGTGAGGGCGGACTTGGCGGTGTAACCTTTGGCGAGAGGAACGATGGGGTTGGTGATGCCGTCGGCGGTGGAGTAGTAGATGCTGCCGATGGCGCCGGAGAAGTCGATGATGCTGTAGGGCTGACCGCTCTGGAGGACGGCGAGTCCGACGAGTGACCATCCGTCGGCGAACTTGCCCAAAAGGGTATTCTTGCGGACCAGGTCGGGAACCTGGAAGACGTAATTGACGTCGACAACGTGAGTGCGGTCGAAGTCGGCGAGACCGTATCCGCTTTGGAGATTATCCGCGTTGTTGCCGTTGTAGAAAAGGCCGAGTCCGCTCTGCTCGTCGGTGGTGCGCGAGTAGGTGTAGGAGACGCCTGCCTGGATTCTATGGCTCAGATGTTTTTCAACGTGGACCTGGAGTGCGTTGTAGGCGTCGGCGCCAGCGGCCTTGTAGGAGATGGATTCCGCGGCGTAACCCGTGTAGGGAACGCGGAGATCGACGTTTCCGCCCTCGTAGTTGTAGAGGTATGGGGTGCCGTCGGCGAGGTTGAGGGCGCCGGACGGTCCCTTGACCTGATAGCCGTAGGTGTAGTTCTGCTGATGAGCTCCGCCGGCCAGCGTGGGGTTGGTGGGGGATGCGATGTTGGGTTGGTTGAAGGGTACGGGAATGACCTGATGGCGGCCGATGTTGCCGACGTATCCAATTTCAATGGCCAGGTCGGGGCGGGGCTGCCACTGCACGTCGAGCGTGTAGTTGAATGTGTAGGGCAGCTTGTTGTTGCGGTCGTAGACGCCGAGCGAAACGGGCTGACCGCCATTGAGGATGCTCGCGGCGTTGGGCAGATAGTTGCTGAGGTCGGAGGCCTTAGGGTTGGTCGGTGGCGCCAGAAGCGAAGTGCCGTAGGGATTGGCGAGGTTGCCTTCGGAGTCCGGGCCTCCTCCGCCTCCGCCGCAGGTGACGATGTATCCCTCATAGTAGGTTGCGGTGGAAATGGGGCAGGTGGATGCGTTGACGAAGGGCAATTGCTGGTTGACGCCGAAGGGGCCTCCGGTCACGGTTCCGATGGCGTAGCCGGGCGAGAAGTAGCTGAAGAGTTCGCCGCGGTCGTAGTACATGCCGAAGCCTGAGCGCACGACGAGTTTGCTGTGCATGGCCTCCGGCTGCCAGGCGATGCCGATACGGGGAGCGATGCCCCACTGTCTGCCGGTGAGGGTGGTGTTGCTGACGCCTTTGGTTCCGTTGGCATTGTTGCCGGCAATGATGAGGCCGGGGTTGTCGATGGTGTCGGTGCCGACATCGTAGCTGTATGCGCTGGGGTCGAAGTTGAAGATGCGACCGTACTTTTCGGTGAGGCCGCCATCCCAGTCGTAGCGCACTCCGGCGGTGAGGGAGATGGTGGGCGTGGCCTGGAACTTGTCCTGGAAATAGGTGCCGAGCTGGTTGGATCGATAGTAGCGGCTGGCGTTGCCCTGCAGGAAGGAGCTGACGTAGAAGCCGGTGGATGAGCTGCCGGGGGTGACATAGCCCTGAATCATCTGGCTGAAGTCATCGGTAGCGATGGTGCCTTTGCCGGTACGCTTGTCAATGGTATTGAGCTGCGTATAGGTGTAGTTGGCGCCGAAGCTGATGGTGTGGCGTCCGAGGGACCAGATGGCGTTGGCGGAAGGGGCGATGCGGTTCTGAAAGACGCCGGTGTTGGGGGCTTGACCTTCCGCGTTGGGTCCGATGTTGAGGATGGCGGTAGAGACGCCTGCCGGCTGACTATTGCCCAGCACGTTGTAAACGGAGACGCCGGGGAAGTAGCTGGAGCCGAACATGTTGATGGATGCCGTTCCGACGGAGCCACCGGGGATGTCGGAGGGGCCGAAGGGCTGTTCGTTATCGACCCAGAGCTTTTCGCGGAGGAAGCCCAGCGTCTGCGTGGTGCTGAGGTTGGGCTTGACCAGGTAGGAGTTGATGAGGGAAAAGACATGGGCGCCCGCATCCTGATGTTCGGAGAAACCGGGGACGCTGGAGTACGCGTAAGGCGCGATGGTCGGATCGTGCTGGTAGTAGTACTTGAGCGCGACGGTGTCTTTGGCGCTGGCGTTGTAGTCGAGGTCGGCAACGGCGAGGTCGGCGGTGAAGCGGCCGGTGCCGGGTAGGAAGGCGTTATCGATGTGCTGCGCACTTAGCTTGCCGGCGAGGTTCTGATTGGGAATGAGCCATTTGCCGGGCTCGCCGGGCAGGGAGGGCGAGTTGAAGAGTGCCAGGGCCGTGTGGTCGATGTTGGCCGCGGTGAGCTGCGTACAGCCGGTCGCGGGGTCCGGGCAGAACGAATTATTGGTGATATCGGCCAGGGTGGACGCGGAGCGGTCGTCGGAGAGGCCGACGGGAACGTCGAGCAGGGAGTCGCCGATTTCCTGGTCTGAGACGTGGAGGTGCTGGTAGGAGAAATAGCCGAAGAGCTTGTCTTTGATGATGGGTCCGCCGATGTCGCCGCCGACGGTGTAGCGGTGCAACTCGGGATTCTTGTCGTTGTCCGGAATGTCCTGGTCCTGCTTGAAGAAGAAGGGTGCGGCATTGATCCAGTTGGTGCCGCGACGCCAGTAAGCGCTGCCGTGAATCTCGTTAGTGCCGCTCTTGCTGCTGAGATCGATGTGCGCGCCGGAGGTGGAACCCTGCGACGCGTCATACATGGAGGCGTTGACGCGTACTTCCTGGAGGGTCGCCGGGGCGGGGGTGGGGATGGAGTTGCCGATGGAGAGATAGACTGATGCCGCAGAAACGATGACGCCGCCAGCCGAACCCCCAGC
>Ga0182030_10013636_pt1 | contig 16149 bp, 12 predicted proteins | sample 812S3MmetaG_FD_121299 | JGI IMG/M metagenome (GOLD analysis project Ga0182030, IMG submission 121299) | Permafrost microbial communities from Stordalen Mire, Sweden - 812S3M metaG (Illumina Assembly) | ecosystem: Environmental > Terrestrial > Soil > Wetlands > Permafrost | place: Sweden...
CTTACGCGACCTACGCCGGCCTCGACGATCCGGTGATCGACGTGTCGCTGACCCCCAACCGGCCCGACGCAACCGGCGTTTCCGGCATCGCCCGCGATCTCGCCGCCGCCGGCCTCGGCAAGCTGAAGACCCACGCGCCGCGCCCGGTCGCTGCAAGCTTCGACTGTCCGACCGCGGTCAAGCTCGACTTCGCGCCCGAAGACGCGCGCCTCTGCCCCGCCTTCGCGCTGCGCCTAGTGCGCGGCGTCACCAACGGCCCGTCGCCGGAGTGGATGCAGAAGCGGCTGCGGGCGATCGGCCTGAGGCCGATCAGCGCTCTGGTCGACATCACCAATTACGTCACCTTCGACCGCGGCCGGCCGCTGCACGTGTTCGACGCGGCCAAGGTCAAGGGCGCGTTGCAGGTGCGCAGCGCGCGCGCCGGCGAAAGCGTACTGGCGCTCGACGGCAAGACCTACGCGCTCGACGATTCCATGGTGGTCATCGCCGACGACGACGGCGTCGAGTCGATCGCCGGCGTGATGGGCGGCGAGCATTCGGGCTGCGACGAGAACACCCGCGACGTGCTGGTCGAGAGCGCGCTGTGGGACCCGCCCAACATCGCCCAGACCGGACGCAAGCTCGGCATCGTCACCGATGCGCGCTATCGCTTCGAGCGCGGCGTCGATCCCGATTTCTGCGTCCCCGGCGCCGAGCTGGCGACGCATCTGATCGTCGACCTCTGCGGCGGCGAGCCGTCGCGGCTGATCGTCGCGGGCGATCCGGTCAAGCCGAAGCGCACGATTGACTTCCCCTATAGCGAAGTGAAACGGCTGCTCGGAATCGACATCCCGCAGAGCGAAGGCGAGGCGATCCTCGCGCGGCTCGGGTTCAAGCTCGTGGACGGCAAGGCGATCGTGCCAAGCTGGCGGCCCGACATCGAGGGCAAGGCCGACATTGTCGAGCAGATCGTCCGCATCGCCGGCCTCGACCGCGTGCCGCCGGCGGCGCTGCCGCGCCTGGATGAAGGCGTGCCGGCCCCGGTGCTGACGCCGCTGCAGAAGCGCACAAGGCTGGCCAAGCGCGCGCTCGCGGCGCTGGGCCTGCGCGAAGTGGTGACGTGGTCGTTCATCGCCAGGCCGGCGGCCGAATTGTTCGGCGGCGGCAAGCCCGAACTCGCGCTCGCCAATCCGATCGCCGCCGATCTCTCCGACATGCGGCCGAGCCTCATCCCCGGCCTCGTCGCCGCGGCGGAGCGCAACGCGCGGCGCGGGTTCGCCGATGGCGCCTTGTTCGAGGTCGGGCAGATCTTCCTCGGCGCGGGCGAGAACGACCAGCGCGTCGCAGCGGCCGCCGTCAGGCGCGGCTTCGCCAAGGCGCGCGGCGAAGGCCGCCACTGGAGCGGCGGCGGTCCGGTCGACGCCTATGACGCGAAGAGCGATGCGCTGGCGCTGCTCGCCGCGCTCGGCGTCGCGGCGAACGCCGTGCAGATCGCGCCCGGCGGCCCCGCGTTCCTGCATCCTGGCCGCTCGGCGACGCTGCAGTTCGGACCGAAGAACATCGTCGGCTGGTTCGGCGAGCTGCACCCAAGCGCGCTCGAAGCGCTCGACGCCGAGGGGCCACTGGTCGCCTTCGAGATCGTCCTCGACGCGATCCCGCCAGCCAAGGCGCGGCCGACCAAGGCCAAGCCGAAGCTCGAACGCTCCGAGTTCATGCCGGTGTCGCGCGACCTCGCCTTCGTCGTCGCCGAAAGCGCGCCGGCGGGCGACATTCTCAAGGCGGCGCTCGCCGCCGATCGCGCGCTGATCGCGGCCGCCGACGTGTTCGACGTCTATCGCGGCCCCGGCGTGCCCGAGGGTCAGAAGTCAGTTGCGATTGCGGTGACGCTGCAGCCGCGCGAGCGCACACTAACCGATTCCGAGATCGAGGCGGCAGTGGCCAAGGTCGTCGCCGAAGTCGGCAAGAAGACCGGCGCGACGCTGAGGCAATGACGCTCGGCCCGAGGACGCGGACGGCTGCTGGCGATCAAAACTCGGCACTTGATTCCCCCCGAAAAGGTCGGGAATCGACCCGTCGCGGTTCTTCGTCGCCGGCGGCAGAACGACGCGAGTTATCCCACACGCGACATTCACTGTCAGTCGAGCGGCCATAATCGTTTGCTCAGCGCTGCTTACCGCCGAGCCTGACTTATGAGTTTTCTGGGCGCCGTGAAAATCAATATGGCGAGCATCAGCCCCCAAATGTTGCGATCCAATATGAAGGCCTTCTCGGCGAGGCCGCCGATAGGCGCCTTTGAGACGACGACGACGATCAGCACGACAAGGAGCAGCACCGACAGCCAAGCGAGGGTTGTCAGAATCGGCTGCCACGTCTTCCAATAGGCGTCGCGTCTCAATCGCGTCGAAATCAAGATGGCGCCAATCGTGAAAAGCACCCATCCGAAAAGAGCGTCCACCAAATGAATCGCGCCGACCGTTGTCGTTGGCGGCGCTCCGGGGGGAAGGATATCCGTCGGAAAGGCGAAGTCGATCGCAAAGCTGACGCCGACAACGGCCAGCAAGACGGCCCCCGTCTTCGACAGCGCCTCCGGTGGAACCACGAGAGCGACGGAAATCGCGAGAGCGAGACATCCCAGGCAGGATGCGAGGAAAGCCGATCCATAGATCCATCCCAAGGGGCCTACGGCGTAGTCGCTGATGTAGTCACTGAAGACGTTATACTGTGTGTTGACGATGTGAGCGCCAACCGCAGCCGCCAAGAAGTACGCCGTCGCCAGGATCGAAACCGCGGCGGCCTGTTTGCCCAGGCCTGCGAAATCATACGCGCTCCCGTAGCCCTGGCGGCGCGAATGGCTATCTACGATCGATCCCGGCGGATCATTCGCCCTATTTTCCAGCACAGTGCAACTCTCCCGTCGATCGCCCGGCGCATGCCAGCGCGCCCGCAATACTTCGGACGAGGCGCCTGATCGCGCTTCAACGCTATCGGTCTTTTGCTCCACCTATCAGAGTCGGAATGTACTCAGAGCGCGACCGAGGAGATTTCCAGCGGTTCTGAACGTCCGGAATTCGAGATTCGATCGCCGCGTGACGCCGGCGGCGGCACAAGGCTCTCGCCCCGCCTTGTCGCTCGACCCGGACGTCTTCGACATCCATCAATCAAAAGTCCGTTAAGCCGGGAATCCCCGTCGATTCTGCCCGCGCGAAAACTGCTCTGGGCGAGAAATCAGCCCTGAGCTAACGTACCGCCAGACCTGTCGAGGGGGGCTGATCATTCAGGATCTAGGGGGCGAAGTGAACATCTGGCGCGACAAATCGATGCGATTTTCTGCCGTGGGGGAGCGCCGCCACGGCGGCAGCCGCCGCGCCTTCCTGCTCGGCGCCGCGGCCTGTCTCGCGCCGATCGCCGCGCGCGCCGCTTCGACGGTCGAGAGCGCGCGCGAGAAGATAGCTGCGATCGAGGCGCGCGAGGGCGGACGGCTCGGCGTCGCGCTTCTCGACACGACCTCCGGCGCCACTCTCGGCTATCGCGACGATGAGCGCTTCCCGATGTGCAGCACGTTCAAGCTGCTCGCCGCCGCCGCGGCGCTGAAACGCGTCGACGACGGAGCGGAGCGACTCGATCGCAAAATCGCTTACACGACAGCCGACCTCCTCTCCTACGCCCCTGTCGCCAAGGCGCATGTGGCGGAGGGCGGCATGAGCGTCGGCGACCTCTGCGCCGCGGCGATCGACTGGAGCGACAACACCGCCGCCAACCTCATTCTGCAATCGATCGGCGGCCCGGCGGGCTTCACCCAATTCGCCCGTTCGCTCGACGACTCGGTGACGCGGCTCGATCGCATCGAACCCGAGCTGAACGCCTCGACCCCCGGCGACGAAAGGGACACGACCAGCCCGCGGGCGATGGTCGGCGACATGCGGGCGGTTCTCACCGGAAGCGCGCTCGGCGAATCCTCGCGCCGGCGGCTCGAAAGCTGGCTGATCAACGACAAGGTCGGCGACAAGCGCCTGCGCGCCGGCCTGCCGGAATCGTGGCGCATCGGCGACAAGACCGGCACCGGCGATTACGGATCGACCAATTGCATCGCCATCATCCGTCCGCCCGATCGCGCGCCGCTCTTCGCCGCCGTCTATTTCACCGGCTCGACCGCTTCGATCGACGCCCGCAACGCCGTCCACAAGGAGATCGGCGCGCTGATCGCCGAGACGTTCTGACGCTGGCGCATGCCGCAGACCGGTCGCCGAGCGTTACGGCCGGCTAGTCGGCGCGCTTCCACACCAGCGTCACGCCGCCGAGGCCTCCGGAGGCGCGAGCGCTGCGAAGGGTGAGCGCGTCGCCGTCGAGTTGCGCCAGCCGCTTTTCGTCGCGCCCCGCGGCGCCGGCGCGGTTGCTGGCGTCGACGTGCAACGACAGGGCGCCCGTCGCCTCGTCGAGCGTATATTCGCCGAAATAGGCGATTGCGCCGGCTCCGCCGACGCCGATGACGACGACCGCGTAATGGCCGGCGACGTCGAAGAACATCGAGCCCTGCGGATCGGCGCCGTAGGGTTTCTGGCCGCCAATCGCGACCGAGACCAGACTCCAATGGCCGACCAGCCGGTTGGCCGGCGTCGGCGTCTCAGCCGCCGCCGCGCCGGCGACGAAGAGCGCCGCGAGCAGCGGCGTCAGCAAGCGGCGGGCGATTGTCTTCATCGCGTCAAGCTCCTCGCCAAGCGGGCGGCGGCGATCTTAGAGCGCGAGGCAGCGATCGCGCCAGCGGCGCAGCGCCGCGGCCGCCCACCTTTTTTCGTCGCCCGGTCGCGGTTAAGCTTGACGGCGCTGATCAGGCGCAACGGCCGGGGGTTCGCATGCGCGCATTGGGCTTCGCCGTCGTTGCGCTCGCCGCCGTCGCGAGCGTCGGCGCGACGCGGGCGGCGGTTCTCGCCGACGCGGCGGCGCGCGCAGGCGGAAACCACGGCTGGATCCATCTGGCGCAGGTGATCCCCGACACCGCGCCGGCCGAGGCGACCACCGGCAATCCGAGCCTGGCGCCGCTCAAATGGGTCGGCCTGTTGGCGATCCCCGACCCGACCGATAAGGACCCGCGCGCGATCGTCGAATGCACCGGGCAGTTCATCAAGCCGAACGTGGTGCTGACCGCCGCCCATTGTCTGCGCGACCTCGCCGACAAGCCGAACGGCCCGTGGCCCGACGTGACCAAGGGCACGTTCTGGCTGCAGTACCAGAACCAGGAGGGCGCGCCGTTCAAGATCCTCTGCGGCGCAGTCAATCCGCTGTGGACCCTGCCGGGCAGTTTCGCCGCGATGAAGACGGCGGAGAAGGACGACGCCAAGCTGGTCGCCGACCAGCACGATTTCGCCATGCTGCTCACCGACGGCGAAAGCCCAACCGGAATCATGCCCTACACGCTCGACTGGAAGGGCAAGTACGGCTACGCGACGCGGGTCGGCTACGCCAGCGACATCCTCAACGGCCAGATCGTGCAGAAGTCGGGCGGCGCCTTGTTCTTCGCCGACGCGATCCCAATGCTCGACAAATCGTATCCGGGGATCGTCGTGCAATGGGCGCCGACCACCGACCTCACCTTCGGCACCAGCGGCGGAGCGTGGATCGTCAACTTCTCCAGTGCCGAGGGCAAGGACAAGAACGCGCTGATCGCGGTGACGTCGTTCCAGTTCGCCAACTACCCCGGCGGCGAGGGCGCCGCCTATCTCACCGCGGCGGAGTTCAATCCGCTGCTCGCCTATGTCTCCGGCAGCTGCAAGGGCGCCATGGCCGGAGCGACGCCGGGCGCGGGCCCGAGCCCAAGCCCAAGCCCAAGCGGAGCGTCACGCGGCGGCCACAACGGCGGCGGCATGCAGCCTTGAGGCCCGTGGCGCGGTCAATCGACGCAATGGTCGACCCTGGGCGTAGGCGCCCTTTATGCTTGGAATCCGTCGTGAAAGCGAAGGCGAGGCGTCAATGAGCGAATATGAACTGATCGTGCGCGGCGGCGAAGTGGTTACAGCCGCCGACAAATTCCGCGCCGACGTCGGCGTGCGCGGCGGCAAGATCGTCGCCATCGCCGACAAGCTCACCGATGGCGCGCGGGTGATCGACGCCTCCGGCCTGCTGGTCATGCCCGGCGGCATCGACAGCCACGTCCATCTCGCCCAGAACGCCTTCGGCGGACCGAAAATGGCCGACGGTTTCGAGACCGGCACGCGGTCGGCGATCGCCGGCGGCAACACCACCCTGCTGCCGTTCGCGCTGCAGCCGCGCGGCGCGTCGCTGCGCGCCTCGGTGATGGCCTATCACAAGGAGGCCGACGGCAATTCGTATTGCGACTATGGTTTCCACCTCATCGTCACCGATCCCACGCCCTCGGTGCTCGGCCAGGAACTGCCGGCCTTGGTCGCCGACGGCTATTCGTCGTTCAAGGTGTTCATGACCTACGACGACATGGTGCTCAACGATCGCCAGTTGCTCGAGGTGTTCGACTGCGCGCGCGGATGCGGCGCGCTGGTGATGGTCCATTGCGAGGGCTACGACGCGATCAAGTTCATGACCCAGCGGCTCGAGGCGGCGGGCAAGACGGCGCCCTACTACCACGCCGTTTCGCGGCCCGAGGTGGTCGAGCGCGAGGCGACGCACCGCGCGATCAGCCACGGCGAATTGCTCGACACGCCGATCATGATCGTCCACGTCTCAGGGCGCGAGGCGATGGAACAGATCCGTTGGGCGCAGCGGCGCGGCCTCAAGATCTATGGCGAGACCTGCACGCAATACATTGCGTTGACCGCCGACGACCTCAAGGGCCTCAACATGGACGAGAGCGGCGGCAAATACGTCTGCTCGCCGCCGCCGCGCGACCGCGCCTCGTGGGAGGCGATCTGGGAGGGCATCCGCACCGGCGTGTTCCAGACCTTCTCGTCCGACCATTGCCCGTTCTTCTACGAGGGCTCGGAGGGCAAGCTGAACCCGAAGGCGCGCACCTCGTTCAAATGGGTGCCCAACGGCATCCCCGGCGTCGAATCGCGGCTGCCGATCCTCTATTCCAAGGGCGTCGTCGAGGGCCGCATTACGGTCAACGAATTCGTCGCCCTCACGTCGACCAACCACGCCAAGATGTACGGCCTTTATCCGCACAAAGGCGCGATTGGCGTCGGCTTCGACGCCGACATCGTGCTGTGGGACCCCAACAAGCGCGAGACGATCCGCCAGGAGTTCATGCACCACGGCGCCGACTACACGCCCTACGAGGGCATGGCGGTCACCGGCTGGCCAGTGATGACGATGCTGCGCGGCAAGGTCGTCGCCGAAGACGGCAAAATCGTCGGCGAAAAGGGCGCGGGTCAGTTCCTCAAGCGGGGCCTCTCGCCCTACGCGCGGCCGAAGGCCGGGTGAGGCGGGGGCGCGCTTCGGGTTTGTGGTGCCGGATGAGGGATTTGAACCCCCGACCTTCGGTTTACAAAACCGCTGCTCTACCAACTGAGCTAATCCGGCGGGCCAAACGTGGTTCGCAAGCGCAGATGGCTAACAGCGCGGGCGAAGGCAGGCAAGGTCCTACACACGCGGCCTTAATGGGCGGTCTATGGACGGATTCGTTCATTGAATGCTTGGCGGAGCGTGGGCGCGAGGAGAACTTGAAGTCAAGGATGCGCCAAAAGGCGCACCGCCCGCGGCGGCGTTCGAAGGCCGTCCTCGAGTTCGAGTTCAAGTTCTCCTCGCGCAAAATTGCAGCCAAGCCGTCAATGAGCGACTGCGGCGCGACGGCGACCTTGCGGCTGGAGACCACGTCGCCCGCTACCCGACCGTCGGGCGCCATTTTCCTTCGACGACCTCCGCCTCGCCGCCACCCGGCCAGGGCGGCATGGTGACGGCGACGAAGGCGAGCGGCGCTTCGGCGGAAGCGCGGAACTGGAACTTTGTGCCGAGCGGGATCGTCGCGCAAACGCCGGGGCCGACCGCGACGACTTCCTCAAGCTCGCCCGAGCGGCGCCAGAGCGCGCCGCGACCAGCGACGAACCACCAGATCTCCTCCACCGTGCGATGAACAACGGCGTGCGAGATCGCGCCGGCCGGCAGCTCGAAATGGGCGAAGCTGCCGCCCGAAAGCGCGGCGAGCAGCCTCACCGCGGTTCCGTCGGGCGCGACCGCGTCGGGCGCGGCGCCGAGGGTCCTCGTCTCAAAGGCGCGCATGCCGGGCTCCTTGAACGTTCGCGTCAAATTGGGCGCGCAGGGCCACTGTGGCAAGCGCGAGGCGGCGAGGCGCAAGGGCTTCCTCATCGTGAGGAGCCCGCAAAGCGGGCGTCTCGAACGACGAGGAAGCCGGCGCAGTCCTCAACTCCGACCAGCCGGAGAGCGGCGGTCGCCCTCATCGTGCGAGACGCGCCGCTGGCGCCGCACTCCTCATGATGAGGGCGATTCATGGGGACTCGCAACCGTTTTGGCGTCGCCGGTCCGTCCTGCTATGAAAGCGCCCATGGACGCCGCCCCCGACCTCACGCCGGAACAGACGCTGGCCGAATTCCGCGCCGCCGGCGCGCTGCTCGAGGGGCATTTCATCCTCTCTTCCGGACTGCATTCGCCGGTGTTCCTGCAGAAGATGTTCGTCTTTCAGGACCCCGCCCGCACCGAGCTTCTGTGCCGCGCGCTGGCGCGCAAAGTCGAGGCCGCCTTCGGCAAGATCGACGTCGTCGTTTCGCCGGCGGTCGGCGGCATCGTGCCGGGCTACGAGACGGCGCGCTGGCTCGGCGCCAAGGCGATCTTTGTCGAGCGCGAGAACGGCGCCTTCACGCTGCGCCGCGGCTTCGTCATCCCGGCGGGCGCGCGCGTGCTGATGGTCGAAGACATCATCACCACCGGCCTGTCGTCGCGCGAATGCCTGGCGGCAGTCGCCGAGCATCCGGGCAGAATCGTCGGCGCGGCCTGCCTGATCGACCGCTCGGGAGGCAAGGCCGAGCTTGGCGTTCCGCGCGTCGCGCTGGCGACGCTCGACATTCCCGCCTATCCCGCCGACGCGCTGCCGCCTGAGCTCGCGGCGACGCCCGCGGTCAAGCCGGGCAGCCGCGCGCTCGCCGGCTGAGGCGAAACGGCCCCGCGACGGGCGAGGCGACGACAAGGAGTGCGGCCATGGCCGAGCTGCGGCTGGGTGTGAATGTCGATCACGTCGCGACGGTGCGCAACGCGCGCGGCGGCGCGGTTCCCGATCCGGCGCGGGCGGCGCTGCTGGCGATCGAGGCCGGCGCCGATGGGATCACCGCGCATTTGCGCGAGGATCGCCGCCACATCCACGACGACGACATGCGTCGGCTCAAGGCGGCGATTGCCAAGCCGCTGAATTTCGAGATGGCGGCGACCGAGGCGATGCTCGACATGGCGCTCAGCATCCGGCCGCACGCCTGTTGCCTGGTGCCGGAAAACCGCACCGAGCGCACCACCGAGGGCGGCCTCAATGTGGTCGGCGGCTTCAACCACCTCAAGCCGTTCGTCGCCGAGCTCGGCCGCGCCGGCGTCCGCGTGTCGCTGTTCATCGAACCCTCGATCGAGGCGCTCGACGCCGCCGCCGCCTTGCGCGCGCCGGTGGTCGAGCTGCACACCGGCGCCTGGTGCGACGCGCTGGCGCGCGAGGAGCGCGAACGCGCGGATCACGAATTCGGCCGGCTCAGGGTCGCGGCGGCGCAGTGCGCTTCGCTCGGCCTCGAATGCCACGCCGGCCACGGCCTCGACTATGACACGGCGCGGACGATTTCGGCGCTGCCACAGATCGTCGAGCTCAACATCGGCCATTTCCTCGTCGGCGAAGCGATCTTCGTCGGCCTCGCCGAAAGCGTGCGCCAGATGCGCGCGGCGATGGCGGAAGGGCGGAGCCGGGCGAAATGAGGAGGTCGGGAGAGTCCCTTCTCCCCGTTCACGGGGAGAAGGGGCAATGCGGCGGGGCGCCGCGATGATCATCGGCATCGGCAGCGATCTTTGCGATATCCGCCGGGTCGAGGAGACGCTGGCGCGTTTCGGCGAGCGTTTCGTCGCGCGCTGCTTCACCGAAATCGAGCGCAGGCGCTCGGAAGCGCGCGCCGGCCGCGCCGCCTCCTACGCCAAGCGCTTCGCCGCCAAGGAAGCCTGCGCCAAGGCGCTCGGCACCGGAGTGCGCCATGGCGTGTTCTGGCGCGACATGGGCGTCGTCAACCTGCCGACCGGCCAGCCGACGATGCGGCTCACCGGCGGCGCGGCGGCGCGCCTGGCCGCCATCACCCCGGCGGGAATGGAGGCGTTCATCCACTTGACCATCACCGACGAGCCCCCGCTGGCGCAGGCTTTCGTCATCATCGAGGCGCGCTGAGCGGCGCCGAGGCGGGGCGCGCCGGCGGGCGCTTGACAGCGGCGCGGCGAGGCCCGAAAGGCGGGCGCGAAAGGCCTTCGATGAACGTCAGACAGCCGACCCTTCAGGACGCTTTCGCCCTGCACGGCCAGGGACGCCTCGGCGAAGCCGCGCGCCTCTACGAGGCGATCGCCGCGCGCGAGCCGGGCAACGCCGAAGCGCGCCATTATCTCGGGGCGATTCTCGCCTCGGCCGGACGCCTCCAGGAGGCCAAGGCGCTGATGAAGCGCGCGCTCGAGCTCAAGCCGAGCGAGTTCGCCTTTCTCGAAAACTATGTCGGGGCGCTGGTGCTCGCCGAAGACTTCGCCGAGGCGCTCGAACTCAGCGCTAAGGCGCTGAAGCGGCAGCCGCGCAACCCCAATCTCGTCTATCTCAACGCGGCGTCGCTGCAGAAGCTCGATCGCCTCGACGAGGCGCGCGCCGCCTTTGTCGCTCTCCTCCGCCTCGCCCCCGCCCACCCGGCGGGACGCAAGGAATACGCGGTCACGCTGACGCGTCTGGGCGAACTCGACGAGGCGCTGCGGGTCATCGAGCCGCTGATCGCCGAGCGGCCGCGCTTCGCCGACGCCTATCTCGTGCGCGCCAATATCCGCTCGTTCCGCCAGGAGTTCGGCCTCGCCCTTGCCGACTACGAACGCGCGCTCGCGCTGCGGCCGAATTCCGTCGACGCGCTCATAGGCCGAGGCGCCGCGTTGAATCAGATCAATCGGCTGCCCGAGGCGCTCGCCTGCTTCGACCAAGCGATCGCGCTCGGCGGCGACGGCGAGGCGAGGGGTCTGGCTGCCCGCGGCGCGGCGCTGGCCGAGGCGGGCGAGACAGAGGAAGCGCGTCAGGCCCTGCGGCGCGCCACCGAAGGCGGCGCGAATTCTGGCGGGGCGTGGCAGTCGTTCGTCGACCTGGTCAAGTTCGAAGCCGGCGATCCGGCGTTCGCGGCGATGGAGGCGCGTCTCGCCGAGGTGGAGCTCAGGCTGCCGGGCGAGGCGCAATCGCTGCATTTTGCGCTGGCCAAGGCCTATCTCGACGTCGGCGATTCCGCGCGGGCCTTCGCCCACCTCGACGCCGGCGCCCGCATGAAGCGCGCCCAGTTCGCCTACAGCGCCGACGCCAATCGCGCCCGCAACGCCGCAATCGCCGCCGCCTTCTCGGCCGAGACGTTCGAGCGCTTCGCCGGCGCCGGGTCGCGCGCCCGAGCGCCGATCTTCGTCGTCGGCATGCCGCGATCGGGCACGACCCTGATCGAGCAGATCCTCGCCAGCCATCCGGCGATTCACGGCGCGGGCGAACTGCATGCGCTGCCGCATATCGCGGCCGAGATCGGCGGCCTACCCGACGGTCTCGGCGCGCTGACGGCGGACGACCTCGCTGGGCTCGGCGACGATTATCTCACGCGGGCTGGCGCTCCGCCCGCCGGCAAGACGCGCGTCGTCGACAAGTTGCCGGGCAATTTCGTCTACCTCGGCCTGATCCGCCTCATCCTGCCCGAAGCGCAGATCATCCACGTCCGCCGCGACGCGATCGACACCTGCCTCTCGTGCTACTCAAAGAACTTCAGGGGGCCCAACCTCCCCTACACCAACGACCAGACCGAGCTCGGGCTGTTCTATCGCGACTACGACAAGCTGATGGCGCATTGGCGCACGAGCCTGCCGGCGACGCATTTCCTCGAGGTCGATTACGAAGCCGTGGTCGACGATCTCGAGGGGCAGGCGCGACGGATGATCGCGTTCCTCGGCCTGGCTTGGGATTCCGCCTGCCTCGAATTCCACCGCACCAAGCGCCCTGTCCGCACCGCCAGCCTCAATCAGGTGCGCAAGCCGATCTACCGCGCCTCCGTCGGCCGCTGGCGCGCCCACGCCGCGTTCCTCGGCCCGCTGATCAAGGCGCTCGGCGTCGAAGCGTAGAGCATGATGCGATTTGGCGGAATCGCCAGCAGTGTCATTCCCGCGAATGCGGGAATCCAGACTTGTCAGCCGCTGCGCCCTTTGCCCCTGGATTCCCGCTTTCGCGGGAATGACACTGGCAAGAGCGTCATCGGTTCCGCCTTAAAGCAACACGCTCTAGCACTACTTTGGCAGATTAAGAGCTTGTTAACCAAGCTGGATCGAGGATCGACGCTCTGATTTGCGGAGCGCAGGCATGGCGGGCTGGCGGACGGAATTATCGGATTGGCTTTCGCCCTTTTTGGCCAAGCTCGGACATAAGGCGCGACGGCGGATGTTTCCGCTTTATGTCGCCGGGTTGATTGGACCGGGCGACCGCAAGAGCGTTGGACCGATCGCGGAACGGTTGGCGCCTGGGGATTACGACCAACTCCATCATTTTGTGTCGGCCGGAGTGTGGGGCGAGGCTCCACTGGAGCGGGAGCTTGCCAATCAGGCCGACAGGCTGGTTGGCGGCGCGGACGCGTTCCTCGTCATCGATGACACGACGCTGCCGAAGAAGGGAACGCATTCGGTCGGGGTCGCTGCGCAATATGCTTCGGCTTTGGGCAAGACCGCCAATTGCCAGACCTTGGTGTCGCTGACGCTGGCGCGAGGCGAGGTCCCGGTGATGGTGGGCCTGCGACTGTTCTTGCCGGAGTCCTGGACCGGCGATCAAGCTCGACTGGAGCGCGCCGGCGTGCCGGTTCAATATCGCTCGGCGCGGGCCAAGTCGGAGATCGCGCTCGCCGAACTCGATCGTCTGACCGCCGCCGGCGTGCGTTTCGGAGCGGTTCTCGCCGACGCCGGCTATGGCATGAGCGCCGAGTTCCGCCAGGCCTTGAGCGCGCGCGGCCTTGCCTGGGCGGTGGGCATCCCGCGCCACCAGAAGATCTACCCGCGCGACGTCGAAGGGACTGTCAGGAATCTTGTGTGCGGGGCCATAGTGACGCCGGTGGAGGGCGCATATGGCGATCAAGAAGGACACCCTGGATCAGCTTCTGGCGGGGCGCGACCCGAAAGAGGTTTTCAACGAGGACGGGCTCTTCGACGAGCTGAAGAAGGCGCTGGCCGAGCGCGTTTTGAACGCCGAGATCGACGATCATCTCGACGGCGAGGCGGCGTCGGGCAAGGCGAACCATCGCAACGGCTATTCGAAGAAGACGGTGCTGACCGAGACCTCGAAGCTCGATCTGCGGATTCCGCGCGATCGGGAGGGGACGTTCGATCCGAAGCTGATCCAGCGCTATCAACGCCGGTTTCCGGGCTTCGACGAGAAGATCGTGTCGATGTACGCGCGCGGCATGACGGTTCGCGAGATCCAGGGCCATCTGCTCGAGCTGTATGGCTTGGAGGTCTCGCCTGACCTGATTTCGACGGTGACCGACGCGGTTCTGGAGACGGTCGCCGAATGGCAGAACCGGCCGCTGGAGCCGATGTATCCCCTGGTTTTCTTCGACGCGTTGCGGATCAAAATCCGCGACGAGGGGCTGGTTCGCAACAAGGCCGTCTATGTCGCGCTCGGCGTCACGCCGGAAGGAACAAAGGACATCCTCGGCCTTTGGATCGAGACGTCGGAAGGCGCCAAGTTCTGGCTGCGCGTCATGAACGAACTGAAGAACCGGGGCGTCGAGGACATTCTCATCGCCGTCGTCGATGGCCTGAAGGGATTTCCCGAGGCGATCACCGCGGTGTTTCCGCTTGCGATCGTGCAGACTTGCATCGTCCATCTGATCCGCAATTCCATGGATTTCGCCTCATGGAAGGACCGCAAGCCGATCGCCGCCGAACTGAAGGCGATCTATCGGGCGACCGACGCGGACCTGGCTCGCAAGGCGCTCGAGGATTTCGACGCCGGCGCCTGGGGTCGCAAATATCCGGCGATCGCGCAGAGCTGGCGGCGAAACTGGGAGCAAGTCATCCCCTTCTTCGCTTTCCCCGTCGCTGTGCGGCGCATCATCTATACGACGAACGCCATCGAATCCTTGAACGCAAAGCTGCGGCGCGCGGTGCGAACGAGAGGCCACTTTCCCACCGACGAGGCGGCGATCAAATTGCTGTTTCTCATCTTGCGCCAGGTCGCACAGACATGGAAAATGCCGCCGCGCGAACTCGTCTTCCCTGTCGCCGGACGCGGTCGCCCACGCAAGCGACATGTGCCCAATGTCCTCTCCGTCGGCGCCGAAGACATGCTGGCTAATGCGAAATGGCCCACGCTCGCTTGGCGCAAGGGAACGAAGGGGCCGCTGAAGGCCCGCTTCGCCGCCGCCCGTGTGCGCGTCGCTGACGGGCCGCCACAGCGGATCGGCGACAAAGGCATGCAACACATGCCGGGCGAGGAAGTTTGGCTCGTCGGCGAGCGGCGAGCGTCTGGCGAGCAAAAATACTATCTGGCCAACCTCCCGGCTGACGCCAATCTTCGGACGCTGGCTGCGACGATCAAGGCGCGCTGGGTCTGCGAGCAGGCTCACCAACAGCTCAAAGAGGAACTCGGCCTCGACCACTTCGAGGGCCGCTCATGGCAGGGTCTGCATCGCCACGCGCTGATGACCATGATCGCCTACGCCTTCCTCCAACACCGTCGCCTCGCCGCCGCGAGCGGGGGAAAAAAGAATCTCCGCCGGCCCGCCTCAACCGACGCTGCCGGCCATACGCAAAGCCGTCGTCGCCGCCCTGGCCCGCGCGCCGCCCTACCGATGTCCACATTGCCGAAGACGAGTCCGAAGGCAACTCGAATGAAACTGCCAAAGTAGTGCTAGTTCGCGCCGAAATTAGAGCATTCTGTGAGGAGATCGACGCGCGATGTCCCTTCTCCCCGTTTACGGGGAGAAGGCTAGGTTGAGGGGCTTGGCGACGGGCCGCAACAGCCCGGCCAACGACCCGGCCCCCCTTAACCCTCTCCCCGCAAGCGGTGAGAGGGGATTGCTGACGGCGCCTGAGTGCAGCACGCTCTGAAGCCGATCGCTGACGCCGCCCTGCCGCCAAAACAAAAAACCCCGGAGCTTTCGCTCCGGGGCCAATGTTTGCAATCAGATAAACGTCGTTCAGAACGTGCGGACGACGTGGATACGGCCGTTGAAGCCGTCCGAGTTGTTATAGTAGGGTAAGCCCACGTAGTCAGCCGGCGTCGACTGATGCGACGACTCGTAGATCGCGTCGAGCGCGAAGTCGAGGTTCTTGACCGGCGACCAGTCGAACACCGCGCCGACCCACCAGGCCGTGGCCTTCGTCGAGAGATACGGGTTATAGCCGTTGGCGTTGGCGTCGCCGTAGTCGACGCTGGCGTACGCGATTTCGGGATCGATCTCAAAGTTCGGCGACAACTTCCAGGTGAGCTGCGCGGTCGCCGTCCAGGCGTTCGACAGGTTCCACCCGCCGCCAGTGTAGACCGCGTCGGCCATCGGGAACAGGATGCCGTTGCCGTTGGTGTTGAAGCCCTGGTCGGACTCGCCCCACGCCGGCGAGGTCGCGCCGGAATAGGCGATCGCGCCGTGGCCGTAGGCGCCCTGGAACGCGATCTTGCTGCCCGCCGACAGCATCGGCAGGTTGAAGGTCACGCCGCCGATGACGCCGAAGCCCCAAGTGTCGAGGTCTTGCGAGTCAGAATAGTAGGACTCCACACGCACGTTGTGCGCGACGCCGGCGAGGTGGGCGCCGCCCCAGCTCTGGGTCACGTCCAACGAACCGATGATGTCGGGCGAACGCGTGCCGAGGTTGGAGCTGCCGCCGTAGTAATCGTAGACATAGTAGTTGGCGCTTTGGGCACCGAACCCGACATTCTCCGCCTGCTCCAACGACACGGTGGCCGAGAAGCCGCCGCCGAAGGTCGCCGTATAAGCCAGCAGGTTGATCGGGGTGCCGCTGTGGTCGGGCGAGAAGAAGTCCTTC
>Ga0182030_10013637_pt1 | contig 16148 bp, 12 predicted proteins | sample 812S3MmetaG_FD_121299 | JGI IMG/M metagenome (GOLD analysis project Ga0182030, IMG submission 121299) | Permafrost microbial communities from Stordalen Mire, Sweden - 812S3M metaG (Illumina Assembly) | ecosystem: Environmental > Terrestrial > Soil > Wetlands > Permafrost | place: Sweden...
AATAATATATTTTATTAAAAGAATTTAAAAAATTAATATATTTGCTTATTAATTAATAAAATTTTCAAAATTTCAAAATTTAAAGTTTAAATTCTTAATTCTTAATTTTTAAATTTTAAATTCAAAATATTTAAATTTTGAATTTAAAATATTTAAATTTTCAATTGGCCGTTTGGTCGCTATGGCCCACGGTAGCAGGATATAAAAGCAAGTTTATAATTAAGTTTGGATATTTCTGTAGTAGAGCTGCTTTATTCCAGTCCTTTCTATTAATAGAATTATCTTTTTTTCAGATGGGAAATGCCTTCAATACATAAGAATTAATAGATGGCGGCCGTCTATGACTTGACCGCTGCTTTTATCCTCATAGAGTCTTCTCAAGAGCTTAAATATCCCATATATATCCAGAGTAGAGCTTATTTATTCTGATACCCAGATATTACCACAGACAGTAAGTTGGATGGATATACTGTTATGAGCTGAATGTCGAGGCCCGTCGTGGGATAAAACTAATCTGGGTGGGCTTTAGAATGAATGAGAATGCAGGGATTGGTGCTCATATACCTTGATTATTGGCTCAAGGGAAAGAAGCTAGTAAAGAGAAAATAACTCATTCTGTTGAATTATATGGCGTGACTTGATTGATATGAATTGTGAATTAAGTCATAAATCATTCATTGCAGAGCAGGTATAAAAACCAATCTGCAGCCATCCCAATTAAATCAATGCCTTCTATCCATGGATAGCTTGCTATAATATGGAAATCGGGAAGGTATTTTTTAGGCGGCTATGAACTCTTATGTTCCAGCATATGAGCAAAATTTTACATCATTTGATCAGAATTTCTCTTTGTCAGATCTGGAAAACAATTTCAATGTTTAGAAACAAAATCGAAGCCGTCCTTGACTTGACCACCGTCCCTTTTGTAACCACGTTTACTCCAAAAGAAAGCAAAATCCTGCATTCTGCATGCTTTGGCTGGTCTTTCTTCATCTCTTCTATCTGGAATTATGTAGCTGAGTGATGGAAGGTTGCTTGGTGCCGACGTGGCTGCAACGGCGAAGATTCAGAGAGGCTGCAATAAGCGAGCTGTTGGGTGTTATTATAGCACTAGCGTGCGTCGAAAATATAGTCTTGCATGCGGATTTGATGGTACTTTTTGAGATTGTTGAGTGGCGCAAATATAATTTCCATGCTTCGGAAAGGAAACCCTGGCACTCTCATTCAATTACAGGCAAGAAGTTCGATATTACCCACCAGCTCTTCTATGGGCTCCAGCAAATGAAGAGAGACAGATCTGGGCTGCTTCTAAAGGCAGTGCTTTGAAATCCTGGGATGATAGCCTTTGACACTGTCATGAGCTATGCCTCGCTTCCATGTGATCATTGTCTAGGGCTGGTTGAGGCAATTGCTAGCCGCAATAGACGAGAGAGAGAGCAATGCTTATAGCTGGAATGCGGCGCGGAATCTGCGGTTCTCGTTTTCAGATTTTGCGGATCGAATTCGGTCATTCAGCTTAATCTTAGCAGTGGAGATGGTGCGCAACGCAATTGATAATTACCAATGGTGATTATGGAGCTAGTGGTAAGCTTTGCGAACAAATCCGTTTTCAACTTATTTTCGAGGATGTAGGATCAAAAACTGTAATCGTGCCAGAAGTTCCCCGTTTTCGATAGACTTTCTGACGAGCTCGCAAAGTCTTCAAAAAATTGCGCGAGAGGGATCTTTTGGTATCATTCGAGTCCTTTTTCATAGAAGGTTCCGAAATTGTACTTTCCACAAGTAACTCGGCCACTTTGGCATGCACCTTTGCATCCTCTCCCTTGACCAGCGCTTCCGCAGTACTCCCATCGCCTTCAATGGTTTTCCTCCAATGCTGAGGCAAGCACACGCAGACTAGAGGGAAAGCCTTGATTTCGCCAATTACAGACGATGATGTATCAATTTGGGTTTTCAAGTCATCTGCTCGCGTGTCGATCATGACAGCGGTTCCCCAGCCATCGTCCCATAGCCCTACAACTCTGAGTACGTCCCCCCTCTCGAGACTGAACTCGTCGCTGGCTCGTGGCTGGTATGCCCATAGTACAGAGATGAGGTTACCAGGCAATATCTCGTCTTGAGAATAGTAGTCCTTGAAGGAAGGTAGTTGTTCAGATTGAGGTTGAGCAATTGGATTTTGCGTTGATGCTGCAGAATTGCCTGCCTTTCCGGAAGGCGTTTGTTGTGGGGAGAGCTGTTCATTAATCTGTATTTTCGCAACAACGCTAGGTTGAGGAGTGTAGGAAGTCGTTGCCCCTGGAGACTTGACGTGGCTTTTAAGATGCGGCGTCAGGGTGTTAGGACGCGTCTCTGCTACCTTTTGGCTCCCGTCAATTGAGTTTTGGAGCGGCAGAACGCTCTCTACCTGTTTCCCGGAATTCATTACCTGGGGAAATTCTGTTGCAGGTGGGTCGAGTTGATAAGTAAAGGATGAGCCAAAATCGGGCAACGGTGCCAATTGGGGAGCCGTCAAGTTCAAAGGAGACTCTTCGGGGATGACATCTGGCGCAGGACCTCGCATGGTCTCTTCGGAGTGAATACTGAGAGGGCTTTTCTCTCGCTTCGGAGAGGTGTGACCTTCGTTATTCTCCTCTCGGAGCTGAGTTTTGCTTTGCTGTTTGATGAAAGCCTTGCGATATACTGTCGTATTCAGAACGATATTGTCAAACAGGAAATCTTCATCCCATCGTGCGGAGTCTGCAGTCGCTGAATCTCTTGAGGAGTTGTTCGACACGCTCAGAGATCTCCGAAGAGAATTCGCGTCATTAGAGACACGTGCGAAGGACCGTCGGGCCTTTTCATTTCTCATAAGGCTGTATGTTCTAGATGTCTTTTCACTATCTCGGGTGTATTAGACAATTGTCCTTCGGAGATACACAATGGGATAGGCGATCACGTACGCTTGGAAAGCCAAGAGAAGAATACCAATTGCATTCGCCTGTCCCCTTATGTTTCCACGGAGCGTTTCCATCTGTGGCTCATTCCATATGAATTTGATTTTCGAGAGGAGACTACTCTCATTCGATTCGCCCTCCCTATCTAACCCTAACGCTGAAAGATGTTCATTGAGTATATTGAATGTTAACAGACAATTGTTTAACACCGAGTCATGCTCCTCAAGCACGTAATCCTCAAACCTATCGGCGACGTTCCGCCGCTTATCACGAGTGATGAGCCGTTCAATTTGCGCAAGCGCTACCTTTATAGCAGAGCATTCTGTGCGCATCGAGGTCATGGATAGGTCTGCAGCCTGATATTTGGACACGTACTTCTGGCATGCTTGAATAGTGGTGATACTTCGCCCGACAATGGCGAGGACACTCACAGTGATTGACAGAGGGTCCATCGCGACTCGAATATTGGATTAATAAATTTCAATAAAGATGCTGATGAGATTCATAAGATGTCGTGTGTCGTCTCGGGCGAGCTGAGGCCCAAGCAGCTTGATGGGGCTGAGCACGTCTCATCATGCGCTGAACAAATATGATTGGATCATTTGCTGCATCCAGCGCGCGAGCCTTGCCTAGGCGCATTTGTTCCGACGTAGAAATTCAATTGTGGAGGCAAAGGGAAAGAAAATCTTGCGTAACAAAAGGTGAAGACTGAAATAGGGTCAGATGTTGTCGAGAAACACGAAAACAAGTTAGCTAATCAGGAACGCTTAAGAGGTCTTAAGTATCAAGCAGGTCTACTCAGCATTCGAGTTTATGATGATTGCCCAATGTGGAGCCCAAGATATATTCTAGCGCTCCTTCCGTGCCTGATGGCAGTAAAAACCTACGATTAGTCGAAAGCCTGATACCGTAGAGTTCGGTATATAAGCCTACCATTGACTTAGAAGCCACAATAACTTCAAGCCTAGGTTTTAACGTGGTCTTGCTACAATAAGCTTTACAACTTAGGGGCTTCGAAGCCTAAAAAATCCCTAAATTTACGTCTATTCGAATAGCTTTATAAACCCATGCTATTTACAAACATACCAGAGTGTACGGTATGTGTCTTTTGAAAGAAGATTCTGAAAGTATTCAAATATTCCAATTCAAAATAGGGTATTAAAAAGGATGCTCTTGTCACGTTGACTCTTGACATTTGATATAGGGGAGAGGAAGAAGAATGAAGATCCAAACATTCGGTTTAGCTATTTTTTATAAAAAAAAGCCAGCGCGGCGCCTTGTACGAAGTCAATTTGTCTTCTCAGAGTATTTTCTATAGCAAACAATTTATTATCGATATGACTAGCGAAAGCTCCCACTAGGCGTATAAAGTGACAAAGGGAAGTAGCAGATGTTCCAAAATTCGGATATTGAGATAAATGACAACCGTTCTTCACTTGACCACTGTCTTTACTCTAACAACGTTTGATCCATCGAGGCTTAGAGCTAGTCCCTTTTCATGTTGATTGTATATCCTGTGTATAGACAATCTAGTGACTCCTTTTATAACTATATTTAAATACAATATTTACAGAAGAAACTGCAAGCTCGGGTTCCATTTCACAATTCCTGCCCAGTCTATGCTATTTAATGTCGATTGAAGATGTGGAGAATGTTGCTTAAATAGTGATTTGAAGGGCTAGCTAAGAGACTGTCTTCTTATTCGTTATGTAAGGAGGTGTGGTGTGATTTGATAGACGTGAATTATGAATGAAGCCCTTGAAGGCAAGTTTAAAAGCATGGAATTTGACAGTAAAGCCCTGTATATTCCTAAGGCTCGATTTGAGAAGAAGACAGACAGGCCAGGATAGTTTGCTAGGTGATGTGAGGGGATGAATTTTTGACAGATGGGTTGAATGATATCCCCAGATCGGTACCTTGATTTACTGCTGGGATATATTTACTAAGGCATTCAGTGGATATTAAATATATCCAGATATTGAGATATATAACAGCCGTTCTAGGTTTCACGACCGTCCGTCTCCTCACAACGTTTCAGGCCAGATCCCATATCCAAAAAATTCCTATTTTGTATGTTCATAATAGACAATTTAGCAACACACTTCTTCATCACTGATTATTTCGTTCTGGATACGATATTTGGTCCAACCTTCTGAACCTTTTGTCTCTGAAGCGGTTTCGCAGGTAGTACTGTAAAAGATCGAGCGAGAGATGGAGAGTACTGCTTAAATAGTTGTTGGATTGGCTTGGCGCTAGCTAAGCGAGATACCCCCTTTTCCTAAAAAAATTAAAATTAAAATAAAGGGTAGTGACAAGATGTGGCGTGATTTGACAGAGCTGAAGGTGAACCATATATCAGTTCCAAAGGCTTGAGGTGGAGTATAAAGAGATGCCGGATTCCGTTGTAGTCTTGCAAATTTAAATGAGAAAGAACAAAAGGAAGCAAGGGAAGAAGTCTGGTTTGCGTATCATTGATAGGGTGACATGTGTCTGATGGACAGTTTGGCTGTAGTGGGTATGCTGATTGTCTAGGACCTCTTCCAATGGACCAAGCATATATTCAAATATTACATTGAGTTAAATGACAGCCGTCCTCTACTATACAATGGTCGCTGAGATCGCGGCCGTCTTTCTGCCTGCTTGATTCCACCCTCCTAGCATCAAAGAAAGCTGCGCAGAATACACCATGATACCTAGCCTTATTTCCCTGATCATTTATCCAGGCTCAGCTTCCAGACCCTCTATGTCTTAATATACGACCATGACTTTAAGATAACAATTTAGAATATAGGGAGATGGGGAGATGGGGTAAGTTAAGCGAGGTGCCCCTTTTCCACAACATGAGAGGGATGTGGCGTGACTAGGACAAGGTGAAGTATGCTTGATATGGGTCGGGCGGAAGAGTATATGGATAACCAGGAGGATTAAGTGGGAGTAGAATGTACCTAAGATAGGTGCTGAGGTCACGTGTGCTTTAACAATGGGGTATAAAAGTACTATGATTTCTTTGTCACAAGCTCATACCGTGATGCAAACAATACAAGGGGGTGTCAGGGTTGTTGGAGAGGCTAGCTGACCGTCAAGAGACAGTCCAGATTTCCACATTTTATGGTATGCTTGCTCATTACCCAGAATATCTTGTACAAAGGGAAGCAGCAGGTGTCATTGTACAAAACATGTTCGCACATTGAGAAAAATAACAGCGAGGCTACTGAACAGCCATCTCTAATATCACGGCTGCTGGTTAGCTCACAGCTGTCCCTCATTTGAAATTGGCCGCATCTAATTCTGATTTCTATCATATGAGAGACTGGGATTCTGAAAGATGTCTAACCCTTTCATTAATGAATTATTGAGAGGGTTTCCAAAGCCTTCATTGCTCGCCCTGTCAAGTGATCCTTGGTCAGATACTCTAAGATGTCGGTTGAGATGGTGGAGTGCAGGGTTTAAATACTACATTCAGAGATATTGGTCTGTTTAGTACAAAGAGATAGAGAGGTAATGGAAATTATGGCGTGATTTGATAGATCGAGATGAATTAAGGTCCATAACAAAGTAATAGGAATAAGTGCAAAAGTACAACAGAACTCAAAGCACGTGACATACCCCCTTGCGCTGTGATATTCAAGTATATAAGAGCCATGATCTTGTTATTCTAACACCAAGAGACTAATGCAAAATGAGGGAGAACATTAGGGATGGCGGTGAGGTAGATAGGGTGAGTACTAGCAGATGATTGGGGAAATTTATGTAGGAGATCTACCTGGATGACCATTGTATAGGACAATTTCACGTATATTTGAATTTTGAGACAAATGACAGCTGCACTCTGCCTCGCCGCCATTGCTAACACCCCAGCCGTCCACTCTTTCATCCTAATTTCTTCCGATTCCAGCATCCTTTTGAAGAAAAACATTAGAAATCAAGGAATTTCCAATGGGATCCAGCTTCCTTATCATAACTAGCTTGCAAGAGTCTTAATCTCTCAACCTACCTAAAGATCCGATAATCTAGATATCAAATAAGAATGTGGAATGCAGGGTTTAAATAGATTTTGGATTGAAGATCGATCTAAGTGGTATGCTCCTTTCCCCCTCTTGTGAAGACGATGGCGTTTGATTGTTTAAGCCTTTTCGGAACAATGGCTGGGATGGATTGTTTTCAGATGCAAGAGCGTTATTATGAGGTTAATAATTGTCGTTGTTAACAGGTATTACGGAAACCAAAGACGGGTTGCAAGAACTTTTCCTGAAACGAGGCGGTACAATGAAATTTGGTGTAGCAGAATAATGCATTGAGTAGCTTTGGTGTTGCGAAATTACATTCAGATCTTATGATGCAATCTGAGACTTTCAAATTGATATAGATCCAGAAGAGCTTTTTATACTATCCAAAAAAAATTAATACCTCGTTAAAGGAAATGGCTTTTCTAATCCGTCCCCTAAGACCTGTTGGAAATTGAAGCAACTAGCTCCATCATCCCTTCGAAGGATAAACAGCCAACCCCTCAAACCCCTGTCGACTACCCAACCCACTCAAATCAAAACTCTGCACCTCCTTCGGCAATCCCCCATGCCATAACCCCGAATTATCAACCACGCTTACAAACGGCGCTCCCTTCAATACATACAAATACTGCCTATCAAGCGCAGCATCCAAACTTCCCTCACCAACTGCTGACTCCGTGATCTTTCCCTTGATTGCTCCAGTCCAAGGATCAATCAGCGTAATATTTGTGACACCGCCGTCGAAGACGTATATCGTGTTGAAGGGAGCGGAGTATGCGGACCAACAGATAGCGGCTTCGCCTGCAATGGGGATCTTGGTCGTGACGCTGAACTCGAAGTTGTGGTTTATGGCTACCAGGGAGGCGCCATATGCCGGGTCTGTGATAACGGCTCGTGAATCATCGCCTAGAAAGTTTATGCTGAAGTCGACGAGGAGCTCGGCGGGTCGGCTAATGACTGGAGTTGTGGATATGGAACCGTCTCGTTGGACGGGGTAGGCGTAGATATAGCCGGGGTCCGTGCCATCTCCCTTGATGGTAGCAATGAGTGCTGTTTGGGAGGGGTTGAAGACGAGGTCGGAGACTGTGCTGGGTGGACCGACTGGTGGAGTGGTTTGGTTAAGAGCGATGGGACGGAGGCCGCCGAGAAGAGTAAGGCCTTTGTAGTAGTCGACTGAGAAGCAAGCTACTCCTCCAACTGCACCGCCGTTGATAGTACAAGCTAGTTCTATTAGTGGACAATAGTGAGAGAGGAGAAGGAGAGACATTTACCAGTCTTGAGGCGAGGAGAGTAAGCGACTGTTGATGGGAACTCGCCCAAGGTATCTGCAGGCTTACCGACGAGACGAGGGCGATATGGGTCGTCTTCGTCAATAGTGAACAGAGATAGGGTGTTGCTACCAGCATTGACAGTGAAAAGATACTATAATACATGAGTTATTTGTTAAGTACTAGGTTCTCTGGAGGGTTCGTACATCTTGCGACACAACCACTGAATCTTGGGTGAAGAGAGTATCTAATAGAGTCAGATTGGGCTTCATTGAAAGGGTATTGTCCCGTACCAGCACCGCCGGCGGCAGGGGCTGCACCGGTTTTCGAAGCTGTCAGGCCAAAAAGACCGATTCCTCCAGTAGAGGTCCGAATAGGATTAGACAATGTTCCATCTTGCGGCGATATTTTTAATGATACAATGCTTGATCCGGCCGGGTTGTTATCAAGGAAGTAAACCGCCCGGTTGCCGTAGTCTCTCGCGCCGAGAGCTGCGGCTGAGACGAGTTGCGGAATTAGGAGATGGGCCAGAAGATGCATTTTGCTTGAATTTAGAAGGTTCAGATGGTTGAGTGATCGGTAGATTGGCCCCCAGCTGTGGAGGCCCTTTATATATCATAGCGGGATATACTAGACGCCTTCAATGGGACCATCTTCGTAATTTACCGGGAGAGGAGATGAAGAACGCAATCTTGGTAATAGGCTGAGATGAGAAATGAGGAGAAAGTGGAGGATAATAACTGATCATTGAATTATCAATCAAATGAAGATATGTCTTCAGTACTCTATCAAGCGGGCGGGACCAGAATGGGTATCATGATTCCAAAGGAGCCGTGCTGATATTTGCGGGGAATGTACGGCGGAACAGTGCTGATTTGGTAGAACATTCAGGAACGAGAGCTTCTTCAATTGAGTTCTGACCGACAGGGCATGATGATAGGAGGATTCCATAAATGATGTTGATGGCGCAAAGGAAGTGGAAAGTAAGGTTCCTCAACGTCAGCTACCCCTGTGCTCGCATGAAGCTAAGGCTGAATAGGGCAAGAATGTTTCCATTCTATGTAACGTGATGATATTGCAAAAACATCCCCAAGGTTCAAACAATTTCAAACCTAGCCTGTATTGCGTAAGAGAATCTTAGCTGGTCCATACAGCGCCTCTCAATACACTTTTCGATCGGCATAGTAGTCAGTTCCGTGGTCATCATTGGACCCTGGCAGAAGCTGTTAGAATCCAAACAAAGGGCTCGATAACGCCTCCGAACAATCCCTACATGATGACCCCGATGGCCGAATTCAAGAAGAATATTATAGAAAAGCGTGGATCTTTCCCGTCCGATGCGACCCACGAACAGCAAGATATTTCATTTCCTTCAAGAAAGCCTTGAGAAATCATTGGAATACTCCGTTCTTTCAAAAGAGGATTGGCTAGTAGATCTATTTATCGGGTGGCCGTTGATTCAATCAGCATAGCAAGAGAAGAGAAACGTTTTTGATAATAAGTACGAGCGTTTCTACCCAGCATACCTCCTGTCAGGAATTGTGGAATCTGTTCTGATTAGTATAGATATCACGAGGGAGAGTAGGAGAAGGAGTTAGTGCATATGGTAGAATACCCGGTCGCGCTAGAAGAGAAAGTATCGGACTGCTTGTTGTTGGCATGGCAAGCCCAGCTCTTCATCATGGGACGATGAAGCACTGGCCGAGGTCGAGTTGGGAGACTGAGTTATTGAATATAGTTCCTCTCACCGCCATTGCTTACGAGGTGAGGCTCTAAATATCCAACACGCCCTGGATCCTCCTTCCTATCACGTACAGGTTAGAATGTAGTTACGTAGCGACACCAACATCGCCCTATCCTCCAGCCCGACCAAAGTAAGACGGGGCAATGGCCATCGGGCAGGAACGCATTTGAAGGTATTCCTTCACCAGCGACTATCCCATCTCAAGCTTCGGTGAAGCTTCTGAAGATTTATAAGCAATGCCCTGAGATATCAGGAAGTTTGGAGAACCTCTCAGATAGGTGGTGCCGCTTTTGTGATTTCCGCCTTGTTTGCCTTAAATTGGCGAACGCAGACCGTTGGTCCCACGTTGCAGGAAATCAGGTGATTGAGGCTGCGATTGGGGGATCTTGAGATCCTTGATTTAATCTTGGGCATCGATGCTAATGGGCGAGGTTGCCTTGAGATAAGAAGTGATGGTGCGCATTTCGACGGCGGCGAAGCATATTGGACGGATATTTAAAACCTGTCCAATTCCGTTCGGAAGAGCCACTGCCTTCACATTTGTCAATATCTTAATTGCAGATTCTCGCAAAGCACCTAGCCTTCGAACAAAGAAACTCTATACGTTACTAGAATTTCACAGAGCCATCATGACCGACTATTACACCCAGTCCACTCCGAGCACATCAGCACTACCCAGCCTCAAAGTAAGTCAATCCTCCCCTTTAATACCGTCCGCTAACGGTCGTTAGGACCTGATTCCAAAGGTGACCGTCCATTCCGAAGCCGGTCTCGACGAAATATATATCGACGTCTCCATCGGATGGGGAGGCGTAACCTGGAAAACGTGGCGTTTCCAACTCATGGGCAAAAGAGGCAAGATGTCGATCGTGTCTCGCGGCTTACTTTACAACAGCGAGTCCGAGCCCGCCGTCCAAAGCTCTGCTTCCCAACGCCTGATCACTGGTGCTGTCGCCAATAGTGGTAATGACTATTCTATGAATGGTGGTGGATGGCAGGCCGGCACCGCTACAATGACTACTTCGTATCCCGCTTCATACAGCGCAGCTAAGCATCAGACGCCTGGGGATTTGGAGGACTATGGTAATGAGGGGGAGTATAATTATACCACCGCGCAGCAACATGGGGGATCGGGTACTCAGTATCCTGCCGCCCAGAACTATGGCTCTCAGGCAGTGCCGAGGTCCAGTAATGGACAAGATTGGGGTGGCCAACAGGGTGGATATGCTCCTATTGATGATCATCGTGGAAGTGGGAATCATAGGGAGGATAGAACGGGTGGTGGGTCAAAGAAGAAGGTTTCATCTGACCGAAGAAAGAAGCATTCGGGTCTCTGAGGTTGGATCCCTCATTTTGTTTCTTGGATTAGTGAAGCATCAGTCCGCCCATGAAGACGACAGCCATCAGATAACAGACAAATATATCAGGCAAACAGAATGAAAACTCATGCATTTGGCAAAATAAAGGCGTGAAAATCGTCAAACATCTCTAATTCCCATCACTGGATGATCATTGAGGCACTCAAGGAAAGCAAAGGAGGCTATACTAATTGTTCCTCGGTCTGACACAAATCAGGATGAAAATTTAGCGCAGGAATGAGCAAGACTCAGTGACTGTCTGGAATAATAGGGGACGATGACAACGCTTATTTATGATTCGGTTATTCCTCGGTTGGACGGACAACTATAGTTATGAAATCTGGGTAGAGAGACATCCAGTTATAATAATATACTAAGGTTTTGGGAAGAGAGGATAACCAGATCAATGGAACCTGATGAGCAGTGTTAGCAATGATCTATATGTTCCATGAGTGTGTGACAATGTGAACTTAGAATAGGGTAGCACATAGGTAACCTCTGAAACTTTCCATAATTTGTGGCACTCTGGGATTCAACTAAGAAATAGCGTTGTTGGAAATCACGGTCTGTTGATTCCATGATTCTGGGAAATGATAGAATCAAAATCCAAGAAGAGAAAACAAGTTCTCGAAATGGCGTGAAAAAGCTTTATTAGATAACAACACTACTGCAGAGGAAAAAGCCCTTTTATGACTTTGAATGATGTGGTCGTTCGGCCCCACTTCGGAAGGCACGTCCACACTTCACAGTCGCGTCTCCCCACCAAGCTCAACATCAGTCCTCAAAATGCGGTTCAAAACCTCTGTACGAAACATCCAGACATTTTATAGTACGCAATCCTTTCCCCAATTCAACAAACAACTAATGAATTGTCTAGAATTAACCGCCTCCCTCTCATCTCTCGGAAAAGTCGCCTGGGTCCGCCTCGACGATGACAACGTCCGCTTCACCATAATTCCCGAAACAGGGACCCAAGTATGGGCGTAAGCTCCTACTTCCCTCCCTCTCTCCATCCCACTGAAAATCTTCAGCTCCCTTACCATCGACTCCATCTTCGAAGACTACACTATCCAATCCGCCGTCCCCAACAACACCATCAACCTCGAACTCCCCCTCCCACCCCTCCACCGCGCCCTGAAATCCGCGCTCTCTGCCACATCCGCCTCAATCCGCCTCACGAAAAAAGACGGCGTCCCCGTCCTCTCCCTCACCATAATCACAAACACCATCTCATCCGGCAACAGCGCATCCGGCTTCCTCAACCCCACCAGCCGAGATGACCCCTTCGCCGACGGCACCGCCTTCGCAGAAGAAAGTCTGGACGCAAACATGAGTCGAGATCGAGAAACGATCGTTACGCAAGACATTCCAGTACGCGTACTAACCGCGGACAGCGTAGAAGGGATCCACGAGCCACGGGTCCGAGAACACGATGCACAGATTATACTCCCGTCTTTGATCCAACTAAAAGCTATATCCGACCGCTTTACGCGTCTTTCTCTCACGCCTACCACATCTACCAACACTTCAACCCGCGCTACTGTACAAGCACCAAAACTGGTTTTGAAAGCTAATATGCATGGTTCTCTAACCCTGGGTGTCGAGACCGAAGCCCTTAAAATCGAGTCCGTGTGGACGGGTCTCCAGAACCCTGAGATGGACCCGTCCCAACTAGAGGCTGGGCAAGATCCGTCCGAGCATCCGAGCGCGAGGTTACGGGCTAGGGGGCCGGACGCTTGGAGTACGGTGCGTATTGATGGCAGGGATTGGGGACGAGTGTTGAGTGTGGGACGGCTTGGGGGAAGGGTCATTGCGTGTTTTGCAGATGAGCATGCGTTGATACTTTATGTTTATTTGGCGAATTATGAGGATGGCGGGGAGGAGAGTGTTTTGACGGTAAGTTATCCAATCCCTACTTTAACCCTTCTAAATCCGTGGAAGATAACTAATAAGAAGATAGTATTATATCACGTCTTTTAGTGTATGATCATGAATAAGGGCTCATATGGCATTAGCGTTGGCGTTTGGGAAAAGATACCACAGCGGATTCAGCATAAGGAGGAGTTGCTGGACATGAAATACTTCATTTCTATATTGGGTCGCAAATGCATGGCCATTAGCAGATCATGTTCTAAAAGCACTGTTGAATGAAGATATCAAACCCACTCAATTCTTCGCATTTTGTTCCATCAAGAGACGGCCTATTCTCGCAGCAATTTACCATTTTCCTATAAACATAACTATGAAACTCTGACTGGAGAAAAAGCAGTTCGTAAGCATCATTATCAAAAGAAGAAAAAAAATCCAGGCTATGATACTATGTTTCGAGACAGTGAGATCCTGTCTAGAATCGAGAATCTGAGTTTGAAACTTCATCTTGACGAGAGAAGGAACATAAGGTAGATAGTGTGCGTTCCGTTCTTGGGGCGCAGAGTCAGTCATGTTCTGTTGCTTGTATGTTGAAGGGTGTGATGTGCGACGAAAGGAGAGAAGGCTGAGACTGCGATACGCGACAGAGTGATGAGACGAAAAGAGGATTTGTTCAGGTAGGTACCTTAGGTTGTAGGACATCTGGGATGCGATCGATATCGGACGAGACTTTCTTGCCTTTCCGTACCCAGCTTAGGTAATCTTATATTAAACATTGTGCATCAAAATCAAAACCACAAAGATGAAGATAAAGATCAAGAGATATAATTCCTTAGACAGAAGGAGTGAAATCTGATCTTCAAATAAAATATGGGTGGGTATATAAATGCTACATCAAGCAAGCTCATAAGTGGAATCTTTCCATCCATCCAAACAAAGTCTTCCTCCCAAAATATCCCGAATCTCTAATAAACTCCTCACGAAAGACCTGCGGGGAAGATCTACTCCTCCCATATGCCCTTCAAACGCCATCCTTGAAATATTCATGAAGATCATCTAAGTAGGTAGGTATGGTATCATCTCACATTCTTGGTTCTTTTTTAGAGAAACCCGCCTTCTCCTCCAAAAACACCGATGCTGCCTCGCCATCCACAGCGTTTCTCTCTCGCGTCCCGCTCAGTGTTGGAGACGGCGCCTCCTCGTACACTAACGGAATTGCGGTGGGCATTTCGGTCTTCGGGATCAAGTTCACTGCTCGTTCTTCGACTGCCGTCGCGGCCGGAACTGGAACTTGCGTTTGTTTGCACCAAGAGTAAGCTAGATGTGGAGCTTAAACGTTTCGCGAATTCGGTGAAACTGAGCCGTTTCGCACTGGTGCTGCTTCTGCGTTTGAGATCTCTTGCATCTCGGTCTCCTGTTTTTAGGTTGCCGCTGTAGATATCTTTTAAACTGGGTACTGCGGCTGCGGATACGGAGCGGGAGGGCAGGGCGAGAGAACTGGGTCGGCTGTTGCGTTGGGATGCGCTTGTACCGGTTCGGGGCCGGAGACCACCTCCGTTCGGAGTCGAGCCTCCATGGAAAGCAGACATCGCTTGAGGGTTGAGAAATGGGATTGGCGGACTCATGGGAGCTGGTGACAATGGCCTTGAAGAAGAGATAGGAGTCCGGCGGCCAGATATATAATCCAGAGCTCGTTGGGCAGGGGTCGGGATCACGGCCTCGTGGTCCGACATTTCCAGTCCATCCACATCGTCGTCGTAATCCTCTTCGGCCTCTCCACTAGACGACTCTTCGGACTCTTCATCCAGTTCCCAGCCGTTATTTCGACGACCAGCACTGGAGCCCGTGGACTTCTGACGCTTTCTCTCGTCGACTTCACGCATCAGTGCTTCGAACCTTGCAATACTACTGGTTTTCTGATCGTCTATATCTTCACGCTCGCTTCCTGGTATACATCTCATCTGAAATGCTCGATCCAGGATTGTCTCACGTGGTGCAGGAGGCGTTGAACCGATTGGTGGCGCAGCTGCAACGGCCGATGCGATGCTATTACTACCTCGTGTATGAGAAGAAAGAGCAGACGACCGGCCCTGAGCCGATGTCCATCCCTCGATGAATTGTGGTTCATAGCCTGAGGTTGAAGCTGGAGATGGAAGATCCGGAGGGAGACCATAATGTTTAGGATGACTTGAGTTGAATACCATGGGAGGGTGGAGAGAGCTTCCCTGGGAAGAAAGATCCGAGCGTCTGGACCGAAGACTGGGAGATGGAGAGATCATTGCAGACGGTCTGTCCCTCGGAGCATGAGGATATGAATTTGTGGTCTGACTTGAGGTCCTCTGTTGGAATTCCGGACGTGACGCACTCGTCGGTGTTTTCGTATCTCGGGAAGCAAATGGGTTTGTAAAAGAACTGAAAGCGGGACTCAAAGGACTCATTGGGCTCTGAATTTCGTTGAGAGATTCTTGGGAATCAGGTAGCAATTGTGGGTCTACTGCAGCCTGCCAATCCCATATACTGTAGCGCTCTTCAGGAACAGTCCTGAATAGAAGTGTGCTCGCCCACGGATCCTTGGACGAAAGACCACCAGTTCTGCTCGACCTTCGTTTTCGCTGCCTCTCTGAAGGTGTGTCCGGTTTGAAATCCATCATCAGGGTGGGCAAAGAAGGACCCTGTTTTCGATGTTGCACTTGTCGAATCTCGCATGATTTGAAGGTCGATATTGGATATTGCACAATAAATTCCCAATCACCCTGGTCATGTCAGCCATTGTCCTTGTATACAAAGGGTTCCAGTCATACCTTTGCTTTGTATATTGAGATATACAGCCCTCTGTCGGGTTCCTGTTGTGTGACATCGACTAGACTCGGTTTCGAGGACGACGATTTCAACCCCCTCCGCGAAGATCCAGCTCGTGACTCTGATTGTGACAGCAGATCGTTCTGTGTTTTCAAATGTGCTCCCGTACC
>Ga0182030_10013638_pt1 | contig 16147 bp, 17 predicted proteins | sample 812S3MmetaG_FD_121299 | JGI IMG/M metagenome (GOLD analysis project Ga0182030, IMG submission 121299) | Permafrost microbial communities from Stordalen Mire, Sweden - 812S3M metaG (Illumina Assembly) | ecosystem: Environmental > Terrestrial > Soil > Wetlands > Permafrost | place: Sweden...
CGCATCATGAACCGGGCCCGCCAGGACTCGATCACCACCGAAATCATGGAAATCGTGGGCGGCGCCGAAGCGCTCCGCTCGGGAAAGTGAGAAACAAATGACCATCGCTCCAGAAAAGACCACCCTCGAGACCGGTCGCGTCGTCGCCATCGCCGGACCGGTCGTGGACGTGGAGTTCCCGCCGCACTCGTTGCCCGAGATCAACCACGCCGTCGAAGTCGACATCGTCATCGACGGCGAGACGATCACGGTGACCGGCGAGGTCGCACAGCAGATCGGCGAAGGCCGGGTTCGGTGCGTGTGCATGAAGCCGACCGACGGACTGGTGCGCGGCGCGGTCGTCCGCCAAACGGGACGCGGCATCACCGTGCCCGTCGGTGACGCCGTGCTGGGACACGTCTTCAACGTCATCGGCGAGTCGCTCGACACCGACGACATCGGACCGGTCGAGGACTACTGGGAGATCCACCGCAGCGCGCCGGCCTTCGACCAACTCGAGCCGCACGCCACGATGTTCGAAACCGGCATCAAGGTCGTCGACCTCCTCGCCCCGTACGTCCAGGGCGGCAAGATCGGCCTGTTCGGTGGCGCGGGCGTCGGCAAGACCGTCCTCATCATGGAGATGATTCGTCGCGTGGCCGAGCTCCACGAGGGTGTCTCGGTCTTCGCCGGAGTGGGCGAGCGCACCCGCGAAGGCACGGACCTCCTGTTGGAGATGCGTGAGTCGGGCGTCATCGAAAAGACTGCTCTCGTCTACGGACAGATGGACGAACCACCGGGCGTGCGCCTTCGCGTCGCGCTGGCGGCCCTCACGATGGCCGAGTACTTCCGGGACGTGAAGAACCAGGACGTCCTCTTGTTCGTCGATAACATCTTCCGCTTCGTGCAGGCCGGCTCCGAGGTCTCGACGCTGCTCGGGCGCATGCCCAGCGCGGTCGGCTACCAGCCGACGTTGGCGGACGAGATGGGCGAACTGCAAGAGCGCATCACCTCGACGCGCGGCCGTTCGATCACCTCACTGCAGGCCGTCTACGTGCCGGCCGACGACTACACCGACCCGGCCCCGTTCACGACCTTCACCCACCTCGACGCCACGACCGAACTCAGTCGTCAGATCGCGGCGCTCGGAATCTACCCGGCCGTCGACCCGTTGACGTCGACGTCGAACATCCTGGCGCCGGAGATCGTGGGTGAGCGTCACTACGCCGTCGCTCGCCAGACCCAGCAGATCTTGCAGCGCAACAAGGAGCTGCAGGACATCATCGCGATCCTCGGACTCGATGAACTGTCCGAGGAGGACCGCATCACGGTGACGCGTGCGCGCAAGATCCAGCGCTTCCTCTCTCAGCCGATGTTCGTGTCGAAGGTCTTCACCGGCATCGACGGCATCAACGTGCCGGTGCAAGAGACCATTGAGTCCTTCGAGCACTTGGTGAACGGCGACCTCGACGCGTTCCCGGAGCAGGCGTTCTTGAACGTCGGAGGAGCTTCGGACGTCGAACGCAAGGCCGCCGAACTCGCGAAGGAATAGAGGTGGCCACACTCAAGGTGGAGATCGTGACGCCCGAGGCGCCGTTGTGGGTCGGTGAGGCGACGGCGCTCATCGCGCGTTCGGCCGAGGGCTGGTTCACGGTGCTGCCTGAGCACATGGAAATGGTCGGCAACGTCGTGCCGAGCGTGGTTCGGGTTGGCACGACAGAGGGCGAGATCGCCATTGCGGTCCACGGTGGGTTCTTCCAGGTCGGCCCGGGCGACGTCGAGGACGAAACGCTCGCCACGGTCCTCGCCGGCATCGCCGAGAAGGTCGAGGAGATCGACGTGGCGCGCGCGCAGGCCGCGAAGGAGTCGGCGGAAGCCGAGATCGCGGCCGACAGTCGCAACGAACACGACACCGCGTCGAGTGTGATGGCGAAGGCCGCACTCGAACGCGCCGAACTTCGACTCAGTGCCGCGAGGTCATGATGCGCATCGTCGAGCAGATCGAACAGACCGGCGCCAATCGCTGGGGTGCCAAATACGAGGAGCGCGCGACGTACGGCGAGGAGATCGCCGAACAGTACGGACGAGCGCAAATCTGGAAACAGATCACCTGGGCCTTTTACGTCGTCGCTCTGGGCTTGATGTTCGCACCGGTCGGAAATACTCTTCACTACGTGGGATGGATGATCTCAACTATCGGACTGTTCCCACTGGTCTGTTGGCTCGCCGAGCGGTTCAAGTTTCGAAAGGCCGTCAAACTCGCGACCGAGTGATCGCTGCGCGCGGGTCGCGACTAGCGCGCTGACACGTAGTCCAACAGGTCCTTCTTGTCGTGTTCCAGTTCATCGAAACGCGCCTTCACGACGTCGCCGATCGAGATCATGCCGACGAGTTGACCTTCGTGAACGACCGGCAGATGGCGAATGCGCCGTTCGGTCATGAGTCCCATCAACTCGGTCACCGTCGTGGTCACGTCACAGGTCTGCACGTCGGTCGACATGAGTTCGGCGACCGTCGTCTCGAGCGCCTTGGCGCCATTCGTCGCGAGGGCTCGCACGGCGTCGCGCTCGCTGAAGATACCCACCAACGGGGGGTTGGGACCGGTGACGACGAGAGCGCCGATGCCGCGCTCCTTTAAGAGGAGCAGCGCGTCGTTCACGGTGCGCTCCTGAGAGATCGTGGCCACATCCGGGTTCTTGTTCGCTAATAGGTTCGAGACTTGCACGACGAACTCCTTGTGTGATGACGTCAATTCGGAACTCGACGAGTTCTACTGCGGACCTTACGTCGGCGCGGACTTGTGAGCAATCGGACAAGGAGCGTGAATCGCTACGCAATCGCGCTTCGTGAACAATCGAACAAGTGCTAGAAGCCCGCGGAGGTGAATTCTTCGAGTTTGTTGCGTCGATGGAACGTCTCGATCGTTCTCACCGTGCCCGAGCGCGAGCGAACGACCATCGATTGCGTGGTCGCGCCGAAGTCGTGGAACCGCACACCGCGCAAGAAGTCACCGTCGGTGATCGCGGTCGCCGAGAAGAAACAGTTGTCGCTGGCAACCAGGTCGTCGGTCGTCAGCACCCGCGTGAAGTCGTAGCCCAGCGCCTCGGCCGCGCGTCGTTCTTCATCGTTGCGCGCGATGAGCATGCCCTGGATCTCGCCGCCGAGACCTTTCAACGCCGCCGCCGCGATCACGCCCTCGGGGGTGCCGCCGACGCCGATCAGGATGTCGGCCCCGGAGTTCGGCCAACCGGTGGCGATGGCGCCGGCCACGTCGCCGTCGGAGATGGAGAGCACGCGCGCGCCGGCCTCTCGAACTTCATTGAGCAGTTCGTCGTGGCGCGGGCGATCGAGGATGACGACGCCGAGTTCAGGAATCGGTTTCTTCAGTCGCTTGGAGAGTTCGGTGAGGTTGTCCGTCACCGAGGCGTTGATGTCGACCGAACCGCGAGCGCGCGGTCCGACGGCGATCTTGTTCATATAGACGCACGGACCGGGGTTGAACATGGTGCCGCGCTCGGACAAGGCGATCACCGACAAGGCGCCGTTACGTCCCATCGCCGTCAGCGTCGTTCCGTCGACGGGATCGACCGCGATGTCGACGAGAGGAGGACGGCCATCACCGATCTGTTCGCCGTTGTAGAGCATCGGGGCGTCATCTTTTTCGCCCTCGCCGATGACGACGATGCCGTCCATCGCCACTGCGCCGAGTACGAAACGCATCGCGTCCACCGCCGCGCCGTCGGCCGCGTTCTTGTCGCCACGTCCCGACCACCGTGCGGCGGCGATTGCCGCGGCCTCGGTGACGCGAATTAACTCCAGCGCGATATTGCGGTCCGGTTGGTACGGTTGCAGCACGAGGTCCAGCGTACAGTGAGCGAACTCTTCGCCCTCGTCCCGGGCCATTTCGTGTAACCGGCAATACTTGTAGGGTGACAACCCTCGTCGTCAAGCCCGCCGGAGCACTCGAGGGCGACGTACGGGCCTACGGGGCCAAGAACGCGGTCCTGAAGGAGATGGCGGCCTGCCTGCTCGCCTCGGGAGAGCATCATTTGACGAACGTCCCGAACATCACGGACGTCGCCATGATGGCCGAGCTGCTCGAGGCGCTGGGTTGCGTGGTGGCGCGCCCGGCCGATCACGAGCTCTCCATCGTGGTACCGCGATCCTCGGAATTGAATCCAGTGGCACCGGCGCGACTCTTCGAGGCGATGCGCGCGTCGATCGTCATACTCGGACCGCTGCTCGCGCGCTGCGGGCGCGCGGACATGGCACTGCCGGGCGGCGACGACTTCGGCCAGCGCCCGATCAATTTCCACACCGACGGTCTCACGGCCATGGGCGCGGCATTCCACAACGACCGCACCTTCATTCGCGCCACGATTGACCGACCGCGACTGCGCGCGGCGCGCATCACACTCGAATACCCGAGTCACACCGCGACGGACAATTTACTGATGGCCTGCGTGCTGGCCGAGGGACGATCGGTCATCGACAACGCCGCGCGCGAACCGGAAGTAGAAGACCTCGCGAAACAGCTCATCGCCATGGGCGCGCGAATCGAGGGCCTGGGCACGTCGCGCCTCACCATCGACGGCGTCGCGGAGCTGCAACCGGCCCGACACGACGTCGTGACCGACCGCGTGGTCAGCGCGACGTATCTCGCCTCGGGGCTCATCACCGGTGGCGAGGTTCGCGTGATCGACGCGCATCCCGAGCACATGGAGATGCTGCTGCGAAAGATCGAGGCGATGGGCGGCGAAGTGGACGTGCGCGGGCCGGGGGTCGCGGCGAAGGGACCGCGGACCTTGCGCGCCTGTGACGTCGCGACGTTGCCGTACCCGGGAGTCGCGACTGACTACAAACCATTGATCACGACGATGCTGAGCGTCGCCGACGGCGTCTCGGTCGTCACCGAGAACCTGTTCGTGGGTCGCTTTCGCTACGTCGACGAGCTCGTTCGTCTCGGCGCGAGCATCACGACCGAGGGACATCACGCGATGATCCGTGGCGTGGATCACCTCACGGGGACTTCGGTGCACGCCAGTGACATCCGTGCCGCCGCGGCGTTGATCCTGGCCGGACTCGTCGCCGAAGGCGAGACGACGGTCACCGGACTCGAACACATGGACCGTGGCTACGACGACTTCGTCGGTCGCCTTCGTCACCTCGGTGCCCACATCGAACGGTTCACGTGATCTCGAGCGATCCGACCGAACTGGTCGAGCAGGCCCGCGATGGATCGCGAACGGCGCTCGCGCGTCTCTTGACGTTCGTCGAGTCCGGGGGACCGGCGCAACTGGCGACCGCGGCGCTGGCCTATCGTGCGAACGCGCCCTACGTTCTGGGTATCACCGGACCCCCCGGCGCGGGGAAGTCGACGTTGACCGATCAGATGATCAACGTGGTACTCGATCGCGGCTCTTTCGACGGCGCCGACGAATTCGATCAGGTGGGCGTGCTCTGTGTCGATCCGAGTTCGCCCTTCACCGGCGGAGCCATCCTCGGGGACCGGATTCGGATGCAGGGCCACGCGACCAACGAGCACGTCTTCATCCGTTCCATGGCCACGCGTGGCCATCTCGGTGGGCTCTCGCTGGCGGTACCTGACGCCGTTCGGGTGCTCGGCGCCGCGAACTTTCGACTGGCCCTCGTCGAGACCGTCGGTGTGGGTCAGATGGAGGTTGAGATCGCCTCGGCGGCCGACACGACGGTCGTCGTGGTGAATCCCGGCTGGGGCGACGCGATGCAAGCCAACAAGGCCGGGCTGCTCGAGGTCGCCGACATCTTCGTCATCAACAAAGCCGATCGTCCAGGGGTGCGCGAGACTCGACGCGATCTCGACCAGATGCTCGAGCTCGGCGGCACCCACGACTGGCGGCCGCCAATTCTCGAGACCGTGGCGACCGACGGCGCGGGAGTCGGCGAAGTGTGGGACGCCGTCGTGAACCACCGGTCGTTCATCGAGAGCGGGGCCAAGGACGTCCGTCGACGAGCCCGCCTGCGCGTCGAACTCGACAAGGTCCTCTCGGCGATGGTCCGCTCACGTATCGGTGCCCTCGCGCACGGTGACGCCTACGAGGCACAGATCGACTCGTTGTTGGCCGACACGACCGACCCTTACCGCGCGGCAACCGAACTACTGGAGGACACATGATCGCCACCTCGATCACTTACGACTTGGTCTTTCTGGTTCACATCCTCGCGGCCGTCGACACGCTGATCGTGTTCATCGTGATGCGCGCTTCGGCCCGGGCGATCGCCAGCGGTGCCGACCCTTCGATTCAGCGCAAACGATTTCCTGATCGACGTAATTGGGCGGTGCGCGCGGTGCACGTGTTGCCGATCACCGGACTGATCATGTCGCTGAGTGGCGATAAGTCCGTGTCGCTCTCCAGGCCGTGGATTGGCGTGGGGATACTTTGCTACCTGGCGATTGCCGGTCACCTCGAAGCGAGGACGTTGCCGCAGGAACGCGCGCTCGCCAAGATGATCGCGCGCGACGGCGTGGCGCCTCCGGAGAGTGGACGTTCGTTCGTGAAGTCGATTGACGTGTTGCTCGCTCTTATCGCCGTGGCGATGATTTCAATGCTGGTGCAGTTTTAGAGGAAGCTCGCGTGCCCGACCATGCCGGCGGCGACGGTGGCGTTGGTCGCCTCGTCGATGAGTACGAAACTCCCGGTGACCCGATTCGCGCGGTAGTCATCGACGACCAAGAGGTCGGCGGTCTGCAGCGTGGCCAAGCCGATGTCGTTGGTGTTGAGGGACGTCGATTCGTCAATATCGAGCTTTTCGATGTCGATGACGCCGTTGATCAATTTCACGCGTACCGGGGTGACCTTGGAGGTGTGCTTCATCTTGAGTCGTTGACCGATCACGAGCGGCTTCTCGCCGAACCAGCAAATCGTCGTCTTCAACTCATTCACCACCGACGGGAGGGGCGCCGTGGCGATCAGGTCGCCGCGTCCGGCGTTCGTCTCGTCGGCCAGTGCGACGTCAGCGGCCAGTCCGACGGTCGCGTCGCTGATCGCCTCGCCGCCAAAATTCATCGCGGTGATCGTCGTCTCGATGTTGGCCGGCAGCAACGTGACGCGGTCACCGACGTGCAACGTGTCGCCGTTCACCATTCCGGCGTAGGTGCGCCCGCCGCCCGATTGACGAAGGACCCACTGAATCGGCAGGCGCGCGCCGCGCGTCGTCGTGTGCTCCCAGGCCCCGGCTTCGGAACTCTCGAGTGCTTCGAGGACCGTCGGACCGTCGTACCAGGGGAAGTGGACCGAACTCTCGACGACGTTATCGCCGAGCAGCGCCGAGACCGGGATGATCGAGACCGACGTGAAGTCGAGGTCGCGGGCCAGGGCTTGGATCTCGTCGACGACGCGCTCGAAGGCGAGCTTGGACCAGTCGACCGCGTCCATTTTGTTGACCGCGACGATGATCGAGCGCACGCCGAGCAGTGCCGCGATGCAGAGGTGTCGACGAGTCTGTTCCTTGAGTCCCGAGGCGACGTCGAGCACGACGAGGGCGAGGTCGGCCGTCGAGGCGCCGGTCGCCATGTTGCCGGTGTACTGCACGTGGCCCGGGCAGTCCGCGATGATGAACTTGCGCGTCGGTGACGTCGCGTAACGATAGGCCACGTCGATCGTGATCCCCTGTTCGCGTTCCGCGCGAAGCCCGTCGGTGACGAAACTGAGGTCGAGGTCGCCCACGCCGCGCTTCTCCGAGGCTTCGGCGACGGCGTCGAGTTGGTCGTCGAAGAGTTGACGCGTGTCGACGAGAATCCGACCGATCAAGGTTGATTTACCGTCGTCGACCGAACCGATCGTCGCGAGTCGCAGAAGATCCTTGGTGGCGAGTTGCACGATTAGAAGTACCCTTCGCGCTTTCGGTCCTCCATGGCGGTCTCGGAGAACTTGTCGTCGGCGCGCGTCGCTCCACGCTCCGAGACGTTGGCGAGCGCCACCTCATCGATGATCGCTTCGAGCGTGCTCGCGCGCGAGATCACCGCGCCGGTGCAGTTGGCGTCGCCGACGGTGCGAAAGCGCACCGAGAGGTGTTCGACGTTCTCGTCGGCGCGCGGCTCGACGAACGGACCGACCGCGAGGTACATGCCGTCGCGCATGACGACGTCGCGGTCGTGGGCGAAGTAGATCTCCGGCAGCGCCATCTGCTCGCGTTGGATGTACTGCCACACGTCGAGCTCGGTCCAGTCCGAGAGGGGGAAGGCGCGCACGCTCTCGCCGGGATTCACCTTGCCCTGGTAGATCTGCCATAGCTCCGGGCGCTGTTTGCGGGGGTCCCACTGGCCGAAGGTGTCGCGAAACGAAAGGATGCGCTCCTTGGCGCGGGCCTTGTCCTCGTCACGACGCGCGCCGCCAAAGGCGGCGTCGAAGTTGTTGTCGTTGATGGCGTCGAGCAACGTCACCGTCTGAAGTCGGTTGCGCGAACCCATGGCGCCGGGGTCTTGGACCTTGCCCTGGTCAATGGTGTCTTGCACTTTGGCGACCACGAGCCGAGCGCCGACGCGCTCGACCATCGCGTCACGAAAGTCGATGACCTCGGGGAAGTTCTGGCCGGTGTCGATGTGCATGACCGGAAACGGCAGTTGCTGGGGCGCGAACGCTTTCACGGCGAGGTGCAACAGGACCGCGGAGTCCTTGCCACCGGAGAACAACAGGACCGGGCGTTCGCACTCCGCGACCACCTCTCGGAGGATGAAAATGGCGTGGGACTCCAGCAGGTCGAGGTGGTCGGTGGTCGTGGAGGTGCGCAAGGGTGTCGTCGTCATAGTCCGTATGGTCTCCGTATATCCTAGTAAAACACCCGAGAATGTAAGGCAGTTGAGCAAATGACCCTGATGACGCCGACCGGTGACCTCCTCGATGAACTCGAATCGGTGAACGAGAGTTTTGAGCGTTCGACACCGATCAAGATCCTCGAATGGACCTTCGAGCGGTTCAACGACGACGTCGCGATGGCGTGCTCCTTCGAAGACGTCGCGTTGTTGCACATGGTTCATCAACTTCGTCCCAACTCTGAGATCGTCTTTTTGGACACGGGCGGACACTTCCCCGAAACGCTCGAACTCGCGTCGCGAATCGAACGCGATTGGTCGCTCACCATGACGCGCACGACGCCCGGTGCGGACGCCGACGCGTGGCCCTGTGGCACCGAACGATGCTGCGAACTTCGAAAAGTCGAGCCGCTCGGACGCGCCGTCGCGGGAAAATCAGCGTGGATCACGTCGGTGAAACGGGTCGACGCGCCATCGAGGACGAACATGAAAACCCTGATGTGGGATGAGAAATTCAAACTCGTGAAGGTGAACCCACTCGCCACGTGGACCGACGACGACGTCGCGTACTACTTGAAGTCCCATGATCTTCCCGAGCACCCACTCTGGGCCGAGGGTTACGCGTCGATTGGCTGTGCCGCGATGACCGAGAAGCCGCTGGTGCCGGGGGATCGCAGGTCGGGTCGCTGGGTCGGTGCGGACAAGGAAGAGTGCGGCCTCCACGAGGCGTGACATCCACCAAAAACCCATAAAACACTTGTAACTTTGACTGCAATGTCAAGGTGGCGTGTCGTGGGGTATGTCGGATGCTTCTAATAGTCCTCGCCCTCTTCTGGGTGGCGCTTTTGGCACCCGTCGCGATTCGACGGCTCCGTGACGGCGGTGCCGAACGCTCGATTCAGTCCTTCCACGCCGAACACGAGGTCTTGAGCCGCCAGGAGTACGTCGTCAACCCGGCCCACCGCCTGGACCAGCCGGACGATAACGAGTCCGCCCTCCCAAGCCACGGGCGCCGATCTCGGCTCACCGTTGTTCACGCTGATGACACGTACGGCTCGCTCGAATCACGCAGCTCGTGGGACGAGTGGAGCGAGGACTACGAGTACGACGACGAGCCGAACAACGAACGTGACTCGGTGAACCGTTACGCCGCGGCCTACTCCGCGGTGCCGAACGAAACGACGGTTCGTCGAAGTTACGACGCCCCGATTCGTCATCGGACAATGAAGTCGCGTCGAAAGATGATGTTCGTGCGTCTCGTGATCGTGGCAACGGTGCTGTCGATCCTCGCCTTCACGATGAGTTACTCGTTGATCACGGACGTGGCGGTCGCCTCGTGGGTCTGCGTCGTGTCCTACGTCGCACTCGCGCTCTACGCGGTCTCCCAGGGATTGTTGAACGAATCGTCGTTACCTCTTCGCCTGCCCCAGCCCCGCAAGCTGGCGTCGGTGCAGCGTCTCTACGACGCCGTCGCACCTCGCTACGAGGACGAATTCGAGTCCGAGTACGAAGAGGATGACGAGGACGACGGCTGGCAGCGACAGTCCCAGCCGCGTCGGGCCCTAGGCTAAAGTAGAACCCTCTTCGGGGGTGTAGCTCAATTGGTAGAGCGCTACGTTCGCAATGTAGAGGCAGTGGGTTCGAATCCCATCACCTCCACCCAGGGGCAACGAAAAGGGCCGAACACGTTTCGGCATATTCAACAGCCCCGAGTGTCAGCGTTCCATCCCACGATCGTCACGGTCCTTCGTGCGCGAGCGTTCGAGGACCTGACGGAGTATCGGGAGAACCGCGCGATCTTTTTCACGGCCGGCCGCTTCTTTCGAGCGAATGACGTCAGCGAGTGCCGCGACCAAGATGGTCACGCTGTCGGTAATCTGCTCGTGAGTGGCTGATCGTCTCAGGTCGTCGTAGCCTTGAGTGCCGTCAGGAAGAAGAGCGATGTCCAGATAGCCATGCTTGGTCACGAAGGTCCAGGTCGTACCTTGCCCGAACGTTCGCGCATCGAGTGCGATTGCTCGTGGTTCTTCCATGTCTGGGATTCGAAGCTTGGCTTCAAGTTCTTCCAACGCCGCCGCGAGCCTCGTGAAGTTTTGCTTGGTGCGTGCGGGCGTGACGTCGACGTCACGGGTGACGTATGGAGATCCACGCAGCTCGGCGGCGAGTCCACCGATGACCACGTAGAGAACTTTGTGACGTTCGAGTACGTCGAGGATTTCGTCCGGTCGATAGGGAACGAAATTAGTCAAGGTGGCCCGTCGTGCGTCGCGTGCGGCGATCGTGGAAACGTACGCGAGCCACGAGATCGGTGAAACGTTCAGCGGGCGTCATTTGGAGATGGTGATCGATGATGGTCACGTTCGAGTCATCAAACTTGGACATGAAAAACGTGAGATCCAAACCACACGCGCGCACCACCTCACGTACGGTCTCGAGACTGGGCGACACGTCATTACGTTCCCATCGGGCAATCACGGACTGAGATTTGTCGAGGCGTTCACCCAATTCGGTTTGGGTTAGACCAGCCCGCAGCCGAGCCTCTTTGATCAGGTCTCCACTCACCATGTAGTCAGTATAGTACAAATATGTACTAAAAAGGTCTGGAAGCATGCGACGGTCATCTCAAACTCAACGGTCGCACTTCGGGCGCCTTCGTGCCTTTGATGATTCAGCCGACGCGCGGAGCCTCTTACCCGCTTTCGCTTATTGCGCCCTCGGGTAGGCGGGGCACCGGCATCCGTCGCAGGCACCGTTTGGGATGGGCCCACGCTCGTGGCGTCACGCTTAGGCGTAATCGAAAATCGAATCGAGTTGCTGAAAGGCTTCCATGGTGTAATTCGAATCCCATCACCTTCACCATTCGACCTCGACCCAACAGTTGGACAGCTCTCATTATTGTGGTCGTGGAGTACCCGGTGGGCTCACAGTAGCGTGGCGAATCGTCTCGGGTTGGGAGAAACCGATTCGCCCTATCTGACCATCGGCGAACTGCTTTAGTTCCGTTATTTCTTCTTGGCGGCTCGATCCGCGAGGGCCGTTTTGTTCGCTGCGACGGCGGCGCGAATGAGTTGTTTGAACGGGGCCGCATTGACCGTCTCGCCTTCGCGAACATCGATTGCACGACGTACGTTCCCTTCCAAACTCGAGTTGAAGAGTTTCTTCGGGTCCTTCAGTGATGCCCCTCGAAAGAACGTGAGCTTCACCACCTGTTTGTAGACCTCGCCGGTACACACGCCACCGTCGTGGCTCCAGACGGGCACGCCCGGACTCGTCGGTTTCACCCACTTCCACTCCTCTCGCATGTCGGGATCGGCGTCGAGGATGAGTTGACGCAGCCGCGCGAGCGTCTCACCTCGCCAATCGCCAAACTCTTCAGCGCGTCGCGTGATCTTGCTCGAAGCTGACTCTTCCTTGGGGGCGCTCGTGGGCACGGCGTTCTCCTTCATCGCATTCGTTGGCCACTGTATATGTCACCGGACGAGCGACAAATGTGACTCGACCGTTCAATCGCGAACTACGAAGCGTCCCCGGGCAGGGCGACGCTGAGCCACTCGGGTTTGCCGGCGGAATCGAGCAGGAGTCGATCGAGGTCAGCCACGGCGAGTGGTCGCGCGAACAAGAAGCCCTGGCCCGTATCGACGTGTTCGGTCTCGAGGCGTGAGCGCTGATCGTTCGTTTCGACACCTTCGGCGATCGTTTCGATGCCGAGGACCTTGCCGAGTTGCACGAGCGTGTGCACGAGCGCTTCGGACTCTCTCGAATCGGCGATACCGGACACGAACGAGCGATCGATTTTCAAGATGTCGATGGGGAACTGACGCAAGTAGGCGAGGGACGAGTAGCCCGTTCCGAAGTCGTCGATGGCGACGCGTATGCCGAGTGCCTTCAACAACATCAGACGAGACAGCGTTGCTCCGGAGTCGTGCATCAACGCGGTTTCGGTCAACTCCAGGATGAGCTTGGTCGAGTCGAATCCGCTGATCGAGACGGCTTCACGGACGTCGATGACGAGCTGGTCGCGTTCGAGCTGTCTCGCTGAGATGTTGACCGAGACCGTGAATTGGTGGCCGCGGCCCTGCCACAGCGCGCCTTGGCGACAGGCTTCGTGCAGGACCCACGCGCCGACGGGGATGATGAGTCCTGATGACTCGAGCGCGGGGATGAAGTCGTCGGGCTGGACGACGCCGCGCTCGGGATGTTTCCAACGAAGCAGCGCTTCGACGCCGGTGAAGCCGCCAGTGGCCAGGTCGACCGTCGGCTGGTACATCAAGAAGAACTGGTTGCGCTCGAGGGCGCCGTGGAGGTCGACTTCCAGGCGTCGGTGGTGGTCGACCGATTCTTGCATCGACGCCATGAACTTCACGGCCCTCTGTTTCCCGGCGGCCTTCGCCTGGTAGAGCGCGATGTCGGCGTCTTGGAGCAAGGCCTCGGGCGTCGCTCGGTCTCCTTCGGCGATGCCGATACTGGCCGAGACGTTGAGCGGCACGTTGCTGGCCGAAATGATGAAGGGCGTCGCCATGACGTCGAGGAGGCGTTCGGCCACCACGTCCACGCCGGCCTCCAAGGAGACGCCGTCGGCGAGGACGACGAATTCGTCGCCGCCGAGCCGTCCGACCGTGTCGTTCGCGCGCACCGCGCTCATGAGCCGGACGCCGACGCTGACCAGCAACTCGTCGCCCGCGCGGTGGCCCAGCGTGTCGTTGATGTCCTTGAAATTGTCGAGGTCGAGAAAGAGCGCGGCGACCTCGGAGTGTTCACGTCTCGAGCGCGCCAACATTCGATCGATGCGGTCGAGGATCAGTGCGCGATTGGGAAGCCCGGTGAGCGAGTCGTGCAGCGCCTGATGTTGCAGTTGATCCGTACGTTCCTTGACCAACTGCATTGCGCTGGATCGACTCGTACCGAGGACGTAGATCAACAGTGCCAGCAACAGGCTGAGGAGCGCCCCACCGAGGAAGAGCAGCAAGGAATCGCCTTGACCGAACACGCTGCCATTGATCGCGGCCTTATAGACGTCGACGCGCCAACCGTTGTGAAGGTTTACTGTCGTCGACATCGCGTTCTTGGGGCGACTTCCGGCCTTGAACGATTCACCGCTGCCGTTTTGGCTGTAACGGAACGCGACGGCAGTGTCGGGGTGACCCACCAGCGCCGTCGTCAATATGGTGTTCGGAAGAATCTCGGTGCCCGTGAATCCGATGAGGTTCGCACGGCGAGCGGCCACCGTGTCGGGGTGGCTCCCGTGGCGATACAGCGGCGTTCCCACGGCCAAGGCCGCGGGGCCGCCCAGACTGTCGGGGGCGTAGGTGGGCTGTCCGGAACTGGCCGCCTGGAGTAACTGCGGGCCGAGTGACGAGTCGCAGAGGTCGAGGCCTATGGGAATCTCCGGCAATCCGGTGCGAGCGTGCTCGAGGTCGACGAGGCAGTAGTAGGGCCGCTTGCCCGCGGGCGTCAACGTAAATGTTTGACTCGGCGCCTTGGACTCCTTCTCGTTGATCGCGGCCCGTGTGGCGAAGGCCGACAACTGAGAGGGGCGAACGACTTCGACTTCGGCGACGGCGAGGATCTCGGGATAGCGCTGAAACGCCTCAACGTCGTTGACCCAGTTGATGAAGCTCGACTCCGACGCGTTCGGGTTCTCGACGTTGAACGCGCCCGCGCTGATCGCCAGGTCTTGTTCGTGTTGAATCGCGAGGTTGAGTGCCGACGCGATCTCAACCGACGACGTCTGGAGATTTTGATGAGCCTGCTGCACGTCGCTCTGGGCGAGATTCTTGGCGCCGAAGTATGACCCTAAGAACCCGATCGTGACCACGCCGACGGCGATGGCGATCCAAAAACTCCGTCGCGGACTCTTGCGGCCGGGCCCCGGTGTCGTCGTTTCGCTCACGCCAAACCAAGGAACGAGTCGCGACGTGCCCGAATTTTCACTACACGAAGTTCTTGACTCGAGTCACTACGACAGCGACACGAGAAATCCAGAGCGGACAACGGCGGCCAAACTTGAGGCACGCGGACATTTTACTTTGGCCCGCCCAAAATATTGACTCAACGCCGTAATAATTCAGTGTCGAATCGGTCAGTTAAATGTGACTTTCGGCCCTAGGACCATGACACGATTCACACTCGAACCGAGGTCGCACACCGGAGAACGCGACGAGTCCCGCCATCTCGACACTATTACGAATTCCGTAGTAGTGTCGAGATGGTGGAGAGGTGGTGACGGTGGAATCGAAGCGACTCGGTCGTACACAGGACCCGACGATTCTCGTGCTGACGAGTCTGACCGGCGGCCCCAAGCACGGCTACGCGATCATCAAGGACATCGAAGAGATGACCGGCACGGTCTTCGGTCCGGGCACCCTCTACGGCGTACTGGTGCGACTCGAAGAAGAGGGACTGGTCGCGGCGTTGCCGTCGAAGGATCGTCGCCGACCGTATCGCATCACGGGAGCGGGCTCTGCCGTATTGACCGAACGCCTGCAGAGTGCGATGAAAGTCGCGACGATCGGCCTACGACGTCTCGGAGAGATCGGCTGAGCGTGGGAAGCTCACTCGTCGAACTCGCGCTGCGCTGTTATCCGACGTGGTGGAATGAACGCTACGGCGACGAGATGCGCGCGGTCATTGACGATCTCAAAGACGAAGGTCGCTCAGAAACGCGGATCGCGTTTGGTTTGCTGCGTGATGCCGTGCGCTCACGCCTTCAAGCTCGAGGCATGCCGCGAACGTACGGTCTTCTGGCGAGTCGAACGCGAACGTCCGTCGCGACGGGTACCTTGCCGTGGATGGCGATCGTGCCATTCGTGCTGTTCATCGTTGGCAGATTCACGCTCTACTCGAGTTCGGGAGTGGTCCAGACTGGCTATCCATTTCAGCTGACTAGTTTTCGAACCAGGGTCGTGTCCGAGCCCGGTGTGCACTGGGTCCATCCGTCGATCGCGACGAGTACGTGGGTCGCGGGAACATCCACGATGGTCATGGACGGCCTTTACTTCCTCACGTTTCTCGTCTTGGCCTTCGGGTTGAGTGCCCTGCGCAACGGGATTATTCGCGAGAAGGGCACGAACCGGCGTTCGATGTATCTCCTCACCTGGGTTCCCGTGGCGACGTTCGTGTTGCTCATCGTGTTGGACGTCGCCCAATCAATGCTGAATAACGGCTCGCACCCGCAGCAATTGATCGATGGGCAGACGGTGTTCCTCGGTGGACACACCGCAGTCGCGGCGCTGATGGGCAATCTCATGTGGACGGTCGGGATCGTCGGGTGGCTCCTTTCATTGTTTGGTCTGGCCATCGTCGCCAAACGAGTCAACCTCCCGCCCGAAACCCTTCGCCTCGGACGAACCGTTTCCGTGTTGACGTCGATATCGCTCA
>Ga0182030_10013639_pt1 | contig 16147 bp, 14 predicted proteins | sample 812S3MmetaG_FD_121299 | JGI IMG/M metagenome (GOLD analysis project Ga0182030, IMG submission 121299) | Permafrost microbial communities from Stordalen Mire, Sweden - 812S3M metaG (Illumina Assembly) | ecosystem: Environmental > Terrestrial > Soil > Wetlands > Permafrost | place: Sweden...
CGATGCTATAAGACCTGTAAATTCGAGTGACTGCATTTCTTCAAAAATATTTTTTTCCCCATGAAAGAGTACCGGTCCTATAATCATATTTGGATGATACCGAATATAATACTGGACGAAACTTTTTATCCAATCCTTTCCTAAACGACAATCAGCATCGGTTGTAAAAATCAATTCGCCTTTTGACAAGGAAACACCTTTTTGTAAAGCTGTCTTCTTTCCCTCCTCCCCTTCTTTGAGATCAACAAAAATAATGTTCATCTGATCTTTAAATACCATTGCATTGCTGATGGTTTGATCTTCCGAATGATCATTGACGAGAATGATTTCAAACAAATCCGTTTGATACGTTTGCCGGGCTAAATCTGTTAACAGTCCAATAATGTTCTCTGCCTCATTTCTCACAGAAATAATAACCGATACGCGAACATCCGGAACTGAAGTATTCATTTTGAAATTCTTTAGTTGCTTCCACCCGAGGAGGAATGAAAAAAGCATAGCCATGTAAGCAATTCCTGCAATGCAACCAAAAATAATAATTATAATTACAATCATCAATCAGAGTCTGTCTTTAAAGTCAGTGTTTGGTTCAGAATGTTCGTTTATGCCTGGACATTATGGACAAACACTAATTAGGGGGGGCCAGGTAAATAATGCTTATTTACCTTTTAATTTTGTCCGTTTATTTATCTCATCTCTGATCACAGAAGCTTTTTCATAATCTTCGAGCCTGATGGCTTCCTCCAGACTTATTTTAAGCTCCTCCAAAGTTTGGGATTTAATATCAGTAGGTTCCGTAATATCATGCTCTGTCGCCGCTTCCAGGGGATCAGATGGTGAAGAAGATTGCTTGGGGTCTTTCTCGAAATCAATCACAATACCGGCTTTTTCAATGATCTCTTCACTGGTGTAAATCGGACACTTGAAGCGTAAAGCAAGAGCAATGGCATCGGAAGTTCTGGAATCAATCTGAACGGTATTATTACCATCATTACAAGTAAGTTTGGAATAAAAAATTCCTTCTTCAAGTTTGTAAATATTTACCTCAAGCAATTCGATAGTAAATGCCCTGGCAAAATTAAGAAACAAATCATGAGTTAAAGGTCTTGGCGGATTCAATCCTTCCAATTGTATAGCAATAGCCTGAGCTTCATAACCACCCACAATAATAGGAATTCGTCTATCACCATTTTCTTCAGTAAGAACCAACGCGTACGCTCCGGATTGAGTCTGACTGTATGAAATTCCTAAAACATTCAATCGAATTTTTCCCATAAAAGCTTTCTGTAATACTGTATAAAAGCAAACACAAATATAATAATGAATTAGACATTAAAAAAAAGAATCTTATCAGAGAATCCAAAAAAAATGTTTTTTTTTATTTTTTCTTCAATTGACAGTCTTTTAGTTTTACAAAGCGATACCCTTCTTTGCGAAGCAGGGGAATAATTATTTTCATCGCTTCTTCTTCATTCCACAAAGGATGGTTAAAATGCATAATTACAATTGAACCAGGTACAACATTACTTAAAATATTCTTTATTATACCTCCGGCAGATTTAAAAGGTATCGCATCTTCCGACAAAACGCTATAACTCACGACATTCATTCCCAAATCATGAGCTATTTTAACCGAAACTTCATCGCAAAAGGCAGTGGCAGAACGAAAAAATAAGGGACGTCTGCCTGTTAACCGTTCTATCCTTCGTGCATTCAGCTCTATCTCGTCAACCACATCCCCTATATTTCTTGTACTCCAGACACCATAAACGGAACGCCCGTTTACTGAACATACCCTATGTAACAAGCCATGATTTTCAATTTCAAACAAAGTATCTTTGGCCAATTCCTGAAAGATGTCAGCATTGCATGTTATCCATGAACCTCCGACAAATAAAGTCGCCGGTACACCCTCTTTTCTTAATAAATTTATCAAACCGGCATTGTATGTATTCATCGCACCCACACAAGCATCGAAAGTAAAGGCGATTAACTTTTCATCAGTGTCTAATTCCTGCAAAGAACCATTATTGAACTCGCCAAACCTGCCGGGATCCATGTTCCTGTATTTCTCTTCTAACTGTTTCTTTATTTCAAGATACCCAGGGGTGTATAGCATCGTCACCCGGTTCAATATGGCGGAAGTGTCAATGTATTTTTTTTCTGTAACAATCTGACTTTTAATATTGTAATAAATAAATAGGGTAATAATAAATAAACCTGTTTTTTTAAAATTCATCCGTTATGAATTAACCTGTTTTAACGCTCAAAAGTATTAAATTTAGTTTATACTAATTTAGTGAAAATCTTAATTTAAATATTTATAATTGCAACAATTTTTATAAACTGTTAATAAGAATCAGTCATTTAAATAACAAGTATTTCAATGAAAGTAACCGTTGTCGGAGCAGGAAATGTAGGAGCAACTGTAGCCAGCGTACTCGCTGAAAAAGACATTTGCAGAAATATAATCCTTTTGGATGTTGTTAAAGGTGTGGCGGAAGGAAAAGCGTTGGATATGTTACAGGTATCTCCTTTGAGCTTGCATGAAACAAGAGTATTTGGTGTAACAGACAATTATTCCGTTACTGCCGATTCAAATGTTGTTGTGATCACATCCGGTTTTCCCAGAAGTCCGGGTATGTCAAGAGAAGATCTGGTGCTGAAGAATGCGAAGATTGTAAAGGCTGTTACTGAAAACGTAATTGCTTATTCACCAAAAGCATTTATTATAATCGTATCCAACCCGCTTGATGCAATGGCATATGTGGCATATAAAACCGCGAAGGTTCCCTGGAACAGGGTTATGGGTATGGCAGGTATATTGGATAAAGCAAGATATATTGCTTTTCTGGCTGCAGAAATTGATTGTTCACCCAAAGATATTCAAGCCATTATACTTGGCGGACATGGTGACGATATGGTTCCGATAAAGAATTACACTACTGTTTGCGGTATCCCTGTTATCCAATTCCTGGATGATGACCGGTTAGATGCCATTATTAACCGTACACGAGTAGGCGGGGGTGAAATTGTAAGCTTATTGGGTAAATCAGCCTGGTATGCACCGGGGTATGCTGCCGCTCTGATGGTTGAAGCAATTCTTTTGGGAAAAAACCGTATCATGCCAGTAAGTGCATACTTACAGGGTGAATATGGATTAAAAGATATGTTCTTTGGTGTTCCTGTCAAGATCGGAAAAAACGGTATTGAACAGGTTCTCGAAATAAATCTGACTGATGAGGAAAAAACGCTCATTAAGAAATCAGCTGCCAGTGTTCAAAGCACAATTGATATCATAAAGAATAATAATATCTTATAAGGGCATCTCTAAAAACTGCTTTTTCTTCGTTAGGCTTCATTTTTAAAATCCTCATTTACAATAGTAAACTCCGGTTTTAAAAACTTGCCTGCCTCAAAAAATCTAGTTTTTAGAGATGCCTTGATTTGTCTAAAATGTCCGTTTTTAAAGTTATGCCTGACAGTTAAATGCTCAGGTTACTCCAGGCCATGTAAAAACAACCCGCTCCTCAGTTTGGGTTCAAACCAGGTAGTCTTGGGTGGCATGATATTATTGGTATCTGCAATATCCATCAATTGATTCATCTGTACCGGGTATAAAGCAAAAGCAACTGCCATTTCACCGCTGTCAACACGTCTTTTCAGCTCATCAAGTCCACGGATTCCGCCTATAAAATCAATCCGGGTTGATTTTCTTAAATCAGTAATATCTAAAACCGGCGATAGCAGATGATTGGACAGAATTGTAACATCAAGACAACCTATCGGGTCCTTATCATCAAATGTTCCGGATTTCGCGGTAAGTGAATACCACTTTTTATCAATATACATTGAAAAATTATGATGTTGCTTTGGTTTGTATACCTTTTCTCCTTTCTCCTCAATAACAAAAGCCTGTTCTAATTTCATTAACAACTCTGCTTTTGAAAGTCCATTCAGATCTTTTACCACGCGGTTATAATCAATTATTCTCAGTTGGCTGGCCGGGAAATGAACAGCCATAAAGTAATTGTATTCTTCCGTTCCTTTATGCCCGGGGTTATTTTTCTTTCTTTCACTACCCACGTGTGCAGCCGCGGCAGTGCGGTGATGACCGTCAGCCACGTAGGTGTGAGGGATTTCATTTTTAAAAATCTCTTCTATTCGTCTGATGAACGTATCATTGTCAATAACCCATAAATGATGACCTATTCCGTCAGAGGAACTAAAATCATATTCAGCTTTATTCCTGATCACTTCATTCATGATTCCATTTAGTTCTTTATGATCCGGGAAAGCAAAGAATACAGGTTCTGCATTGAAATTGGTTACACGGATATGATTTTTTCTATCCTCTTCTTTATCCGGGCGGGTCAATTCGTGTTTTTTAATAACACCGTTCAGATAATCCTCAACAGCGGCACAACCTACAATACCATACTGCGTTCTTCCAGACATGGTTTGCGCATAAATGTAATAACAGGGCTTGGCATCCTGAAAAAAATGGCCTTTCGTAATGAGGGTTTCAAGATTTACTTTTGCTTTCTGATAAACCTGTTCCGAATGTATATCAATGTCTTTTGGCAAATCAACTTCTGATTTAGTAACATGCAGGAATGAATCAGGATTTCCTTTTACTTCTTCTCTTGCTTCATTTGAATCCAGCACATCGTATGGACGAGACGCTACTCTTGCTGCAATTTCTTTTAACGGACGATATGCCTTGAACGGTTTTACTATTGCCATCAAATCTCAATGTTATTTATTCAACTGAAAAGTTTTGTCACCTTTTATAAAAAAATTTACAACCTGATTGGCAGCTGCAACACCAGCATTATTATTGGCTTCATGAGTCTGCGCGCCCATTTTCTTTGCAGTAAAGAAGAACCTTCCCGGGTATTTCTGAACCAATAATGCCTTACAATCTGCTTCTATATCAGAAGTATATCTGAAATCTTTCCGTTCTTCCATTATTTTCAACAAACTCTCTTCATCTATAACTTCTTTTCGCGCTGTATTGATTAATATCGCGTTCTCAGGCATCAGTTTCAGTAAATTATAATTGATTATCCTTTTAGTTTTTTCATTTCCAGGAAGATGGATTGAAATAAATTGACATTTTGAAAACAGGCTTTCAGCTGATGATTCGCATATGACACCCTCTTTATCCATTACTGATTTGTCAACAAAGGGATCGAAGGCATGAACTTTCATCCCAAATCCTTTTGCAATGGAAGCAACAATTTTTCCAATATATCCAAAGGCAAGGATACCTATTGTTTTTCCCCTGAGTTCAAAACCTGTTGAACCGTCATAACCGCCACGGATCATATATATTGCCAATCCAAATACCAATTCTGCCACTGCATTTGAATTCTGTCCGGGCGTATTCATTGCCACCACTCCTTTTTCAGTAGCTGCTTTCAAATCTATATTGTCATAACCGGCACCGGCACGAACGACAATTTTAAGATTTTTAGCCGCTTCAAGAACACTCCGGTCAATGATATCACTTCGGATGATCATGGAATCAACGTCTGCAACAGCTTTTAAGAGTTCCGCTTTATCCGTGTACTTTTCAAGCTTAACCATTTCAAAACCGGCCTTGGTAATAACTTCTTTTATGCTTTCAACCGCGGCTTTTGCAAAAGGTTTTTCGGTAGCGACAAGTATTTTTTCCATCGTTTCTTCTTTAATTTATTTTTTCATTTTTTCAAAATCCTTCATTGCATCCACTAATACCTGTATGCCTTCTTTAGCCATGGCATTATAAATAGAAGCTCTAAATCCACCAACAGATCTGTGTCCTTTAAGACCTACCAATCCTTTTGCTTTTACAAAATCCAGAAATTCTGCTTCTAACGCTTTGTATTCTTCGTTCATCACGAAGCATACATTCATCAATGAACGGTCTTCCTTTTCAATAACAGATCCTTTGAAAAGCTTGTTTCTGTCTATTTCATCATACAACAAACCTGCTTTCTCAATATTCATCTTTTCAATAACTTTAACACCACCCAGAGATTTAAGATATTTCAATGTTTGGAAAACTGTATAAATAGCTCCTACCGGTGGTGTATTATATAATGAATTATTTTCAATGTGAAGCTTATAATTCAGCATTGAAGGAACAGGACGGGTAACTTTCCCAAGTATATCGTTTTTAATAATAACAAAAGAAACACCTGCAGGGCCGATATTCTTCTGAGCACCACCATATATTAATGCGTACTTTGACACATCAATAGAACGACTAAGAATATCAGACGACATATCAGACACAACAGGAACACCTACAACAGGGTCTTTTCTTAATTGAGTGCCATAGATCGTATTGTTAGAGGTGAAATGAAAATAATCCACATCGGAAGGTATTATATATTTTTTAGGAATATGATTGTAATTGCTATCTTTAGAAGATGCAACTTCAATTACTTCGCCAAAAAATTTAGCCTCTTTAATCGCTTTACTTGCCCAACTGCCTGAATTAAGATAAGCGGCTTTTTTCTCTAAGAGATTGTAAGGAACCATATCAAACTGCAGACTGGCGCCTCCTCCAAGAAATAAAACTGAATATCCTTCCGGTATGCCAAGCAATTCTTTGAATAAAGCTACTGCCTCATTTAAAATGGATTCAAATTCTTTGCTCCTGTGTGACACTTCAAGTAATGACAAACCAGTACCATCCAGATCAAGTATTGCTTTAGCAGTGTTCTCAATGGCTATTCTGGGTAGAACTGAAGGTCCCGGGTTAAAATTGTACTTCTTCATAATAAATTTATTTTTTAATGGTATAATAAAAATTTATAGACAGACTCTAATAAGTTCGTTTCAACAAAAATAATTATAAAATTAAATGTAGTTTACTTTTTTGTTATTTTTTTCACAAGAATAAAAATTAATTTTCAATTGCCTTATTGGAGCCCACATAGCCGAATTTTATTCATTCGTGATTGTGTTTTATTAACATGTGGGGTTCACAAATATTTTATTTTTTTAATCAATAGCCCTTATCAGTCTGATATCATGCCATATAGGTATTATTTTAGTCAAGTTTGACAGGTGACAAAAATCTATAACATCATCTAATTTATTTGTTTTTAAGCGATGTCTTTGTGCCGTTTTTTTAATATAACCAATCAAATCTTTTTTTGCAATTGACCATAAATCTATAGCTGCATGAGCAGAGTCACAATTTGTTTCAAAACACCCTGAGAAAATTAATTTTTCTGCCAGAGAACCTGCAAATATAGTATCTTCCAGGTTAAATTTGTCTTTCCACCCAGCACAAAGCAATACAATGTTACGATTCTCTTTTATTAGCCAATCAGAAAGTGCATCAATATTAAGATATGAGCCAATAACAATTTTATAACTCTCTTTTGCCATATGGATGGAACGTGTTCCATTGGTTGTACTGTATACAATTTCTTTTCCATTCACCTTTTCAGCTGAGAAATTAAAGGGTGAGTTTCCAAAATCAGCAAAGCTTTTGACGATACCATCTCTTTCAGCAGCCACGAGATATCCTTTTGATTTATAGTACTCAGCTTCTTCCAGTGTTTCAACAGGTATAATCGTTTTCACACCATTCATAAAAGCGGTACAAATTGCCGAAGTGGCTCGTAAAATATCAATAATCACAACAATAGATTCTTTATTATGAAACTTATCATATAAAGCCGGGGAAAAACATACTTCAATACCTTTTTTTACCATCAATTTAATATCTTTCTCGTCAATGAAAATTATAAAAATGCAGTCCAACAATGAACCGGCATATATAATCAATGATTAAAATATTATAAGCGAAATCCATATGGGGTAATTAAAAAATAAATATTTTTCCGGGTGATGAAGCAGTTTTTCGAGGTTACTTTTTATTAATAAATGGAGGCTTAACAACCTTCGCTTTTAACTGCTTATTGCGAATCAGGACATATATAATATCTCCGGGTTTTGAGAATTCAGTCTTTACATATCCCATTCCGATCCCTTTTTTTAAAACGGGAGACATGGTTCCTGAAGTAACCTCTCCAATCTCATCTCCCGAAATAGTCACCAATGGATAATGTTGGCGGGGGATACCTGTTTCTTCCAAAATAAAACCCGTTAATCGTCTTGAAGTACCTTCATTTTTTTGTTTCAGCAAAAGGTCTTTGTCAATAAAATTCTTGTTAAATTTGGTTATCCAACTCAATCCCGCTTCAATAGGCGAAGTATAATCATTAATATCATTTCCATATAGATTAAAACCCATTTCCAATCGAAGTGTATCACGTGCACCCAATCCTATTGGTTTTAATCCAAACTCTTTTCCGGCTTCAAAAATGGCATCCCAGATTTTTTTTCCATCACTGTTATAAAAATAAATTTCAAATCCTCCGGCACCGGTATAACCGGTGTGGGAGATAATGACATCTTTTATGCCTGCCAGTTCGCCTACTTTAAAAGAATAATAGGATATTTCCGACAGATTAACAGGTGATATTTTCTGAAGCAATGCTGTTGCCTTAGGTCCCTGAATAGAAAGTTGTGAAATTTTGTCTGAACTATTTTCAAGCGTTGCGCCAAATGTATTCTGAGATACAAGCCAGTTCCAGTCTTTAGATGTATTTGAGGCATTTACTACCAATAAATATTTGTTGTTATCATATTTATATATAAGCAAATCATCAACAATACCTCCTTTGCCATTTGGGAAACAGGAATATTGAATCTTTCCTGAATTTAATATGGAAACATCATTGGTTGTTACATATTGGAGGAATTCTAAAGCATTCTTTCCCTTGACCCATATCTCCCCCATGTGCGATACATCGAATAGACCAACGCTATTACGAACAGTCAGATGTTCGTTTGTGATACCCGAATATTCAACCGGCATCCTGAATCCGGCAAAAGCAATCATCTTTGCACCCAGCGCTTCGTGTTCTTTTTCAAAAATGGTTGTGTTCATTTTTTATCTTTCTTATTTATCCATTATCTTGAACTCAACACGGCGATTCAAAGCTCGTCCAGCTGGAGTTGTATTAGGTCCGACAGGTTCAGTAAAAGCATAACCCTTATAAGTCAATCTGCCCTTGTCAACACCATTACTTAATAACCAGTCAACCACAGCTTTAGCGCGGGATTCCGATAACTTGGTATTAAACTGTAAACTACCCTGATTGTCAGTATGACCAGATATTTCAAGCTTAATAGTTTCATTATCTTTCAGGAATTTAAGAACTTTTTCCAATTCATCTGTTGATTCAGGTTTCAATACAGCTTTTCCTGTTTCAAAGAAAAGGTTTCGTAAAACCACCTTCTGCCCCACTTCAATTTTTTGTATCGTGAAATCTTTTTTAATCACATCTCCCGGCTCCTTACTGATATCAAATACTTCAAGATATAACAAATAATCCTTGGCAGAAATTTCTATACCAAATTTTTTCTTGGAGGATAATTTAATTTTATAATTTCCCATACTATCGCTAACAGAAGAAGCAACATTGAGACTCTTGTCAGGATCAATAAGATTGATTTTAGCCAGACTGGTAATTTTATCTTTTGTTTTCGAGTCAAGCAATCTACCCTGCATGATAATTGTTGAATCAATTTCAAGTAAGGGTATTGGTTTGCGTATAATGGAAGGCTTGTCAAACTTGAAATAAGCGATGGGATCTATCTCAGTGCTTAGAAGCAATTCTTTTTCAGAACCCAGATAGATTACTTTGAAAATATCTTTAAATCCCAATGTTCCTTCTCTGATCGTTGAATAATAAGCAAATTTCTTATTCTTTGACATGGTATAATACAAATCATCATCAGGGGTATTAATCGGATAGCCAACATTTACTGGTTTTCCCCAATCGCCATTTTCATTTTTTACGGATACAAAGACATCATAACCCCCCATCGTGTTATGACCTTTTGAAGAAAAATACATGGTATGGCCATCGGGTGAAAGAGCAACTGCATCTTCATCATAAACAGTATTGATACTGTCAATCTGATGAGGTTTTGACCATTTACCTTTGGCATCTTTAATACACCAAAGTATGTCTTTTCCACCTTTTGAATACTTTTTGTTATTGGTTACAAAATAAATGGTATCCATATTACGGGTAGCTGCAAAACCTGATTCTGTATACTTTCTGGTATTAATAGCCCTGAAGGGTTTCCTTTTCCATGTGCCATTCACTTTTTCAATAATGTAAATATCTCCTTTTCTTTTCCCGCCGTTATAGACAAAGAACTTTTTATTGTCAGGTGTTACATAAAGCATGGCGTCATCCTTGCTCGTATTAAATTTTGTATCAGCACCCACCAACTTGCTTTTGCCCCATTTGCTGCTATCCTTAACAGACATGTAAATATCTTCGGGATATTTATAATAAAAATAATTTCGTTTGGTGTTTTCTGAAGCCGGTCTTTTTGATGTATAATACATCAATGAATCATTTTCGGAAACTACAGAATGATAATCGTCATAATCAGAATTAATATTCCTGCCCAGGTTAGAAATTATAACCCGCATGGGTTTGCTTACTAAATCTTTACCATTGTAACATTCTTCAATATATTTATCCACATTGACGGGTATTCTTTTATACTTGGTAAAAGAAGTTTTATAGAGATTATATTCTTTAATGGCTTCATCAAACTCAAGTCTCATATGATAAGCGCGTCCCAACTGGAAATGAATGTCGCCGGTCACAGAAGCATCGGTTTGAAATGATTTCTCAAGATATTTAACAGCTTCAGTTTTTTGATCTGAATAGAGGTAGCAAATACCTAACTTATAATTCAGTTCAGCATTACTGCTGTTATAAGCATATGCCTTCAGATATTCTTCACGAGCATCTTTATAATACCCCCCTCTCTTCGAATAATAATGATCTCCCATTAATAATCGTTCCCAGGCTTCATCAAAACCCTGTACCTGTTGTAAAAATTCCTGCTTCCAGATTTTCGGGTCTTCCTGTGAAAACACTACTATATTAGCAAGTAGGAAAAAAATAATTAGATTGCTTTTAAATAAGTTCATAAGGATAATATTTTATTTTTTTATTGTATATGCTCGGTTCATGGCTTGATGTTATAATCGTTTTTTATTTACATTCTTTTAAATAGACTTTGGCTTGCTCCACTTTTAACTCATCTGCTTTTTTCCAGTCAGCGCATGCGCCATCCAGATCTCCGGTCAATTCCTTAACAAGACCTCTGTTAATGTAAGCAAAACCGAACTTCTTGTCGGCATCCAATACTTTATTAAAATTTTCTATTGCTTCTTTTTTCTTACCTAATTTGGCTTTCGCGCTTCCAATGTTATTATAAACGCGATAGTAATCCTTATTTATTTTTATAGCCGCGCTGAAATCTTCAATTGCTTTATCATAATCATTTAATTGATACCTTGCACAACCCCGGTTGTTAATTGCTTTGTAAAATCCGGCATCCATTGTAACAGCGGCTGTATAATCAACTATAGCTCCCTGAAAATCACCTATGTTAATTTTGGCAAAACCCATATTATTATAAGCATAAACCAGATTGGGTATGTGATTCAATGAACTTCTGTAATCAAATATAGCGCCCTGAAAATCATTAAGCATCAACTTTGCCGTACCCCTTTCATGATAAGCCAAGCCATAATTCTGATCCTTGTCAATAGCCTGACTCAGATCTTCTAATGCCGCTTTGTAATCTTTTAACAACAACTCTGATAATCCCTTATAATAATATACATATGCTTCAGTATATCCCTTCTGAATGGCTAACGAATATTGTTCTCTTGATTTTATAACGGAGGTACTGTCTTTAATAAACATAGTATAACCCAGGTTAAAATAAGCTTCTCCAATATCAGGTTTCAGACTTATCACTTTCTGAAAGTCGGTAATAGCACCGGTATAATCTTTACTTTCAAACTTAGCTTTGCCTCTTTGAAGATATAATTGCTCAAAATCAGGAGCCAGAATCACAGCATCATTAAATTTTGCGATGGCTTCCGTGTATTTTTTATTGTTAATATTCTGAATTCCATCATTATACATTATTTTGGCTTTCTTCAGATTCGCCAGTTTGACCGATTCATCAGTTTGGGCCTGTATGATTGCCATCAATGATGACACATACATAAATACTATTAAAAAAAGCGCTTTTCGTTGCATAATCAGTAATTTAGATCTATTTAAATCAAAATAATCATTGTATTAAAACCACATAATTAATAAATTTTTAAATATAACAAATATTTTAATTAAATAAAATTTTATAAATAAATGTATTTTTAAATGAAATAATAGTATTCATTAAAAATAAATTCTCTAATTTAGGATTTTATTTTATGGTGACAGATTTGACATATTTGAAAAATATGGCCGATGGCAATGAAGATATAGTATTGGATTTGATCCATATTTTCATTGATCAGGTTGATGAGTTTAGGGACGGGATGCAGAAGGGTTTGATAGAAAAGGATTGGCAGATGCTGAGCAAAGTTGCCCATAAAGCGAAATCTTCTGTTGCTGTAATGGGAATGAAAGATATGGCAGATCAACTGAAAAATCTTGAATTAAATTCCATGAATGGTATTAATACAGAACATTATAATGAAATTGTAAATGATTTTTTTGAGGCTTGTAATGAAGCTGTTATTGAATTAAAAAAATATTCGTCGAACAAAAACAATTAAGTTTATGCTAAAATCTGAGAAAATAAATAACATTACAGTGGTGTCCTTTGATATTATTACCAGATTGAATGCTGTAATCGCCGAACCTGTAAAAGAAGAGCTAAAAAGTTATTTAAATGAGCCCAATGCCAGATTGATTCTCAACCTTGAAGGTGTTAAGTTTATTGACAGTACCGGATTCAGCGTGTTTTTATCTATTAAAAAAGTAGCCAGCAATAACAATAGCATCTTTAAAATATGTAATGTAAGTCCGGATATTATGAAATTATTTGATTTACTTCAACTTAATTATGTATTTGAAATTTTCAGTTCCCTTGATGAGTGTCTGAAGAGTTTTAAATAAGCTTTATTTATTAAAGATAAGCTGATTATTCACGCAGTCTATTTTTATTTCTTCCGATTTATCAATCACTCCTGATAAAATTTGCTTTGATAATTCATTTAGAATATACTTTTGCATGAGTCTTTTAATGGGACGGGCTCCAAATTGAGGATCGAAACCATGATTGGCCAACCATTGAATGCCGTTACCGGTTATCTTCAAACGAATACCGCTTTCTAACATCATTTGCTGAATCTTCTCAAATTGTAAAATCACAATCTGTTTTACCTGATCCTCCATTAATGGAGCAAACATAATAATCTCATCAATACGATTCAGAAATTCTGGTCTGATCGTTTGTTTCAATAAATCAAAAACTTTGTTTTTAGTTTTCTCCAATATTTCTGACCGGTTCGATTTATTGATTTGTGCAATGTTTTCCTGTATAATATGAGCACCTACATTTGAAGTCATAATGATGATTGTGTTTTTGAAATTCACAACACGTCCTTTATTGTCAGTTAAACGTCCATCATCAAGAACCTGTAATAATATGTTAAACACATCAGGGTGCGCTTTTTCAATTTCATCCAGCAATACCACCGAATAAGGTTTTCTTCTGACGGCTTCAGTCAGCTGACCACCTTCATCATAACCTATATAACCGGGCGGTGCCCCAATTAAACGTGATATAGAATGGCGCTCCTGATATTCAGACATATCAATACGGGTGATCAGGTTTTCATCATTGAATAAATATTCAGCCAATGCCTTTGCCAGCTCAGTCTTTCCCACACCGGTGGTTCCCAGAAAAACAAACGATCCAATGGGACGACGGGCATCCTGTAAGCCGGCACGACTACGGCGGACGGCATCTGCAATGGCTTCAATGGCTTCATCCTGCCCAACAATCCGCTTATGCAACTCTTCTTCCAGATGTAACAGTTTTTCTTTCTCACTTTGAAGCATCCTGTTCATAGGAATTCCAGTCCACATAGAAACTATATCTGCTATATCTTCAGCTCCCACTTCTTCTTTTATTAAAGCAGAAACGCTCTGTAACTTTTCTAACTCCTTCTTTTGTTTTTCAATTTCATTTTCTGCTTCACGAATCTTTCCATATCTAAGCTCAGCTACTTTTCCGTAATCACCGGTTCTTTCAGCCTGTTCTGCCTGAAATTTATAATCATCAATCTGTTGTTTGTTTTTTTGAATTTTATCAATCACCATTCGTTCCGATTCCCATCTCGCACGAAGTATTTTCCTTTCTTCCTCCGAATTTTCTATTTCTTTATTCAACTGTTCCAGCTTCTGTTTCTCCCCTTCCATTTTAAACGCTTCACGTTCAATTTCGAGTTGTTTTAATTTTCGTTCGATCACATCAATGACACCCGGTACTGAATTCATTTCGAGACGCAGCTTTGAAGCAGCTTCATCAATCAGGTCAATGGCTTTGTCCGGCAAAAATCGATCGGTAATATATCGCTGTGAAAGTTCAACAGCTGCAATAATGGCTTCATCTTTAATTCTAACTTTGTGATGATTTTCATAGCGTTCTTTCAACCCTCTTAGTATGGCAATAGCGCTGAATTTATCCGGCTCGTTGATCATCACAATCTGAAAACGGCGTTCCAGTGCTTTATCTTTTTCAAAATATTTCTGATACTCATTCAGAGTAGTAGCACCGATCGCTCTCAAATCCCCACGTGCCAATGCAGGCTTCAGAATATTAGCTGCATCCATAGCGCCTTCACTTTTTCCTGCGCCAACCAGGGTATGTATCTCATCAATAAATAAAATGATATCACCATCAGAGCCAACTACTTCATTCACAACGGCTTTGAGACGCTCTTCAAATTCACCTTTATATTTAGCACCGGCAATTAGAGAGCCCATATCCAATGAGAATATCTGCCTGGTCTTTAAGTTTTCCGGCACGTCATTACTAACGATACGATGTGCAAGTCCTTCAGCAATAGCTGTTTTCCCAACCCCCGGTTCACCTATTAAAATCGGATTATTTTTTGTTCGCCTTGATAATATCTGTAATACCCTGTGAATCTCATCATCCCTGCCAATGACAGGATCCAGCTTTCCCAGGCGGGCGCGCTCATTCAGATTAATAGCAAAACGATTGAGTGCATCAAAGGAATCTTCAGATGAAGGACTGTTCACTGACGAACCTTTACGAAGTTCTTTAATAGCAGCAATCAGTTCTTTTTCATTCACTCCGCTATCTTTCATCATCTGAGAAACTTTATCTCCTGCAGTTAAAAGACCCGCGAGAATAAGATCAATGGAAACATACTGATCACCAAAATCTTTTGATAATTCAATGGTCTTCTGTAAAACTTTATTAACCGAAGCAGAAAGATATTGCTCTCCACCGGTAACACGAGGATACGATTCAATGATCTTATCCAATACCTGCTCAAAAGTTGAAGTATTTATTCCAAGTTTTTTTAATAGTAAAGTAATCACATTTTCACCAATGGTCATTATTCCTTTTAATAAATGACCCGTTTCCACAGCCTGATGATTATTACCTTTGGATATCTCGAAAGCCTGCTGAACAGCTTCCTGTGCTTTGATAGTAAAATTATTTAAATTCATGTTTTTTTCAGATCACAATATTTTTCTTAGGTTATCAAATAAACTGCCAAAGAACAAATTGTGTCAAAATGACTTACAAAAAGAGGGTTGGAAAGGACAAAACGACATTAATAATTTAAAAACATTATTATACAAATAATGTAAAGATGTGCCCAGGACAAGACTCGAACTTGCACGCCTGTTACAGCGCTAGCCCCTCAAGCTAGTGTGTCTACCAATTCCACCACTTGGGCATACATCATTATAAAAGAACTTTTTATTTGTACCCGAAACAGGACTCGAACCTGCAAATCCTTACGGACACTAGTCCCTGAAACTAGCGTGTCTACCAATTCCACCATTCGGGCAAACAGGGTTGCAAATTTAAGAAATTATTTTTGTTCAGAATTATATATATAATATATATTTGTGTTTTTATAAAAATAAATGAATGATTAAAATTGAATTTCCTGATAAATCTGTAAGAGAATACAATGAAGGTATTAATGGACTTAAAATTGCAGAAAGCCTGAGTAATTCATTGTCAAAAG